>Ga0181570_10003210_pt1 | contig 12592 bp, 25 predicted proteins | sample 101ome_18_FD_148667 | JGI IMG/M metagenome (GOLD analysis project Ga0181570, IMG submission 148667) | Coastal salt marsh microbial communities from the Groves Creek Marsh, Skidaway Island, Georgia - 101406AT metaG (spades assembly) | ecosystem: Environmental > Aquatic > Marine > Intertidal zone...
CTACTTCGTGTCCGAATGTCTTGAGAAGGCTTTCGATGGCATTCATCTCAGTATCTTCTCCACCAAGAACGAACTTCACTGCTTTCCCTCCCACTTTCTGTCGGAAGGGTTCCACCAGCGGCCCATAACCATAGGAATATCGTAGTTACCCTGACTCCACTGTTGGTTCCAGTAGCAAACTCCTTCTCCAGTAATGTCCCTGCTCAATTGTTTGGCCTGTGGACAGGTTGGACAGATGTATTTTAGATGGATCTCGGCCCAAAGACGCTTCACTCTTCCTCACCCTCCCACTTAGTGGGGCAACGGCCACACTCACCATTAGGGCATTTGTCGCACTTCTTCTTCTTGGGGCCAAGCAGACGCACAATCAGATTCATTCCTCTTCCTCCTTACCAACTTCTACGCTGAGGATCAGTTGTAGCCAGACTGGTCCGGTAGGAGACATAACTGAACCGTCTTCGGCAGTCATCTTCGCCATCGGAGGATGAACATAGTAGTCAGGGATCTCCTTTTTGCTCTGCTTAACAAACGTTACAGTTATGCTATCAACAGGCATAGATTTAGAGACCGTTTCTACGAACTGCATCATCGCCTCTACAGGGTCTGCATCTTTCTTCACTTCCATACTTAGCATCATTCCGCCCTTAGCGCCGTCGATTTCTCCATCAACGAGGGCAATATATTCATCTTTCATCTTTTCACATCCCATAGGTTTGTTGTGTATCTACTGTTTAGTCCTTTGACTTGCTCGAATCCGACAGCAACGAAGCCGCCGGACTTACGCAGAATGTTGGCCGCCTCGTTTCTGGTGGGGACTTCTCTGTAGCCCTTATCCACCATACGTCCGAGGATCTCGCTAACCGTAAGAGGCTCGCCAGCCGACTCAATCATCTGCTTCATTCTTAGTATGTGTCTTACCTTCGCCATTCTTTTTCACCTGCCTGGAAGCAACTAGGGCAGACGCCATCAAAAGTGGCCTTTTCACACTTAGGGCAAGGTTCTATCTTAAGCGGTGCAGGAATACCTAGCCATCTACGGAGTCTTCTGATCAAAATCAGTCCTCCAGAATTGCTGGCCAGGAATACGTTGATTCTGCATTTTCGCTATTGTGGTATTTGCCTTCGTAAAATTGCCTTCTCTTAATCATGTCTGAGATAGTCGCAGTGCTCCATCTTCTTTTGCCTGATTTTGTTAGGATGCCAGCCGTAGTTAAGGATTCCGCGATAGAAGTAAGAGAGTTCTCATTGTCGTGTAGATCGAACACGGTTCTAACCACATCAGCCTCTGAGTCATTCACTTCTAGGAGTCCTTTATCTGACTCATTTTCTGTTCTAGCATACACAGAATCGTAGCCATAAGGCGGCTTACCCACCCAACGACCCTCGTTCTTCACACCTTCAAGACCCATCTTAGTGCGCTCTCTGGTGAGTTCAACTTCCATCTCTGCTAGCGCAGTTAGGATAGTGTAGATTAGACGACCATGAACAGAGGTAGTATCAATGTCGTAGTCAATAGCCACGAAGTTTCTACCCAGTTCATTTAGGTGCTTAGCCCACACTTGAGCGTTAGCAGAGGATCGGTGGAACCTGTCTAGTTTGTATGCAATAACCACGTCCCACTCGGCATCCATGAGGGACTGAAAGCCGGTTCGTTCAGTGTTCATACCTGAGCCAACGTCAGTGAATTCACCTGCTACTTCCCAGCCTTTCATCTCAGCATACTGACGGCAACGGCGAAGTTGCTCTTGAACAGACGACTCTGACTGCATATCAGTGGAAACTCTTGCGTATAGCGCCGCCTTCATGCACCCACCTCTCTGTTCTTTACTACACTGTAGATTACTCCATAGTGTTCACCTTCTTCTGGGATTTCTCCATACTCCAGAGTATGTGCTTCCCAGCAACCCTTGGAGCAGAACCAATGGCCTAGAGGAGACATAGTGAGACTAGCGAGTTTGATATCAGTTTCATCGGCTTTGTGGCCGCAATTAGCGCACTTCATTCTTCTTCCCCCATCTTATCATAGTGAGTGTGAACGCGGCAGAAGTCCGTTTCAGCCTCTCCGATCTTACGCTTGATTCTATTAGTGCAGCGCTTACCATTCCTCAGATATGCTTCGCACTGATAGGATCTATTGTTATGTCTTACTTTGGTATCAGTCATTTTCTTCACCGCCGTTCCAGCATTCCGAACACCAGTCGCCGTCGATTAGAGGAGTCTCAACCTTACCGCAGATAAAGCAGGACGAAGGTAGCCTATTGAGCATATTCAGGCACCTCTGAAAGCGATGTATGCTCCGTCATTGTAGTTCCAGAACTGGATATCGAAGCCGAGATCTTTGCACACCTTAGTAATGAACTTCTCCGCATTGGTGCTGATCTGAGGACCAAGCATGATGCCCTTTTCAACACCTTCAGCGATCATGTAACCCACCAGTTGATTGACGTGGTTCGGCTTGATTTGCTCGACCTTGATTTCCATAATCGTTTTAGTCTTGTCACCAGGCTGAATACCAGTGACATCCATGCGCGTTCCAAAGGTAGTAGAGGACTCATAGCCCACATTCTTCCAGTTGAAAGGAGCCTTAGCGAGCATAGAGTGAGCGTTGTCTCTAACCACAGATTCCTTTAGTGTAGACTTCTTCGAATCAGGATACTTTGCACTGATGCTATGCTTCTTCCACTCAGCAGCGATGTCTGCTTGTAGTGCTTTGAAGTCTTCAGTGATTTCCACATTGTCCTTGGTTGGGTTGGTCGTGATACCTTCACCTCTCTTAATGATGAGGCGACCGATCAGGCCATTGAACTTGGGGTGATTCATTTTACCACACAGTTCGAGTGGAGCGCTGCTCTGAAGGATAATCGCTCTACCATCCTTAATGATATCAACACCCGCGCCACCAGTAGTGGCTTTCTTCCATGCTCTGTCGCCACTAAAGTCATCCTTTAGGCGACCAAGAATGAGGGTGGCCTCATAGTCAGCAGTGACGATTTCAATAGGAGCCATCATAGGTGTGTTGCTACCAGTTTCATGGTTATAGAACGGAGGGTTCTGGGGAGCAATTTTACAGTCAGCATTGTGCTTACCATCCTTATATTGATCAATCTCGATCCTTAGTCCATTAGAAATCGCTAGAGCATAGATTCTACCGAGTTTGTATGCCCAGTCAGTCTTGAACTTTCTAGCAGATACACCCACTCGGTGGACATTAACACTGAGAGTAGTGTATGTGTCCTTGATTCCATTCTCCACGTTGATAGCCGGAGCGCCATCATTACCTAGTTGGCTGATCTCATATTTGTATTGGCCATCGTATGTTTCTAGGAAGTCAAAGCCTTCTGATAGGTTGTGACCGCCAAACCATGCGATAGCGGTTTTCATACCCTGACCGTGTTCGTTGATACCCTTACCCTTCTTGACTGCTAGACCTAGAGCCACTGGAGCATCGTCATAGGAGAAGCCAGATCCATTGTCGGTGACAACGAGTCTATTAATCTGATACTTGGTATCACAGTGTAGTTCGATATTGATTTCCGTAGCACCTGCGGCCAGGGAGTTATCCACTAGTTCCTTGAGGGGGTCTATGTAGTCCCCCTTGTAATGCTTAGAGCCTGTGTTGGCTTGGCTTTCATAGTTCGTGGCGATTTCGATCCACGCATCTTCTGGTAGTTTCATAATCATTTAGTTCACCTCAGTTCGTATTCCTTCAAGGGTAGTTTGCCGGATATCCGCCAAGGGTTGCTCGCCGGAGATCCCGCATCCTGAGATGGGCTGGATGAAACCCCTACATAAAGAAACCGCCTCAGAGATAGTTCCCGCACGCGAATGGCCCACTATCCACGTAAAGAAACCCGGTTTCCTTTACCCCCGCATACGCGACTTAGACGTGGGTAGGTCCATTTCAAGAATCCTGATATTTCCCATCCACACCCCACCTCAGCGTATCCAAGTTTTCGTGTAAAGAAACTGTCTGGCTGATAGTTCCCGTATAGTCAGATACGCTATCCGTCAAGGCACCCCTGGCGTAAGAATACTCTACGGCAAACTACCCTTCGCGGAACATTGATAAGCCCGATGAACCCACCGGAGTTCACTAAGAGGTATGGAAATGTCCCAAGAGGAAATCATGCAAAGTATGAATGAGAAACTGGGAGCGATCCTCCGTCTACTCGGAGATCACTTCGCGGTTTCGCCCGATATGATGAAAGACGCAGTGGCTGCGGTTGAAACCGTTCAGGCCGCGACCGTGGAAACGAAGATGAAAGCAAAGGAGATTGAGGAGCAGCCTGTTTCTGACTCTGAAGACTACATCCCTGAAGTTGGCGACCGTGTGCGCTACACAGGAGGTCGAAACTCGATCCCCGATGGAATGGGAACCGTCACCGAGGTCAAAGGCCCCGGATGGACGAAGGTTGTGTTCGATTCAGAACCCTCCAATTCTTACTCCATCCGACGCAACGACCTTCGCCTTGCCGGTGAGCAACCGCCGGAGGTCACTGAAGAGGAAGCGGAGGCTGCTCAAGCAGAAGCCGATGCTGCTGAAGAGGAAGAGGAGTCTCCTGTCTATCCTGGTGAAATCACCATTGACGAAGAGGCTGCTGCATACGCTATCCCGCAGGGTATGTTCACTGCGTATCAGAACCTTCACAAGATCTACACTGACTCGGCTAACGCTGACAGGAACAGAAAGTTCCTGCGCTACCGTGCTCACAACGTCCTGAAGGGCGACGAAGTCACCAAGGAAATGTGCCACCGCTACCTCATGTCAGTGCGCGATGAGGAATACCTAAAGGAAGTGCAGTGAATGCAGGTCATTCGTCAGAAAGAAGATGGCTACATGAAAGTCCTCTATGAGAGCGACGATCCTGAGTCCATCAAGGACTTCCTAACTGGCTATGATGAAGGCACTTCCAAGTGTAAAGAAGCCCGTCAGCGGTCGATAGATTGGGCTGACGGTTACAGTCTTGGACTTAAGCACGCTCTTCGCAGTGAAGGCTACCAAAACGGTTTCTGGGCTGCGGTTGCTAACTGGGATAAGAAAGATACAGGCACTATGCAGGTGATTGAGTGAGCGACGAGCCTTACAAAATCAGCGCCTCGCGGCTGCAAACCTTCCTAGACTGTCCTAAGAAGTTCAAATACGGGTATGTAGACCATGCTCCCCGTAAGACTGGTAAGGCTACTCTTATGGGTAATGCTATCCATAAGATCTTCCTAGAGGAGTATCTAGTCGGTGGTATTCAAGATATTGACTTTCTAATGGAACTCACTATTGAGGAGTTCCGTAAGATGCTTGATACAAAGGATCCCCGCGACTACCGTAGTGGTCTTCCTCTCACTGAGATGGACAAATTCGAGGCCATCGAGGAGTGCAAGATCTGGGGTAGAGAACTCTTTGAGGCTTGGGCGAGAGGAGAGGACTCCTATGGAAATCCTGTTTCGCTTCCCGAAGTCTCTGCTACGGAGAAGGAATACACAGTGGATCTTGAACTGCCTAACGGACAAACTGTCACGCTCTTCGGATACGTGGACATTGAGTTTGCAGACGGTTCTATTGGTGACCTGAAGACGGCCACAGATAACTGGCAGCACAGGTGGAGTCTCGGTAAGGCTATCGGTGAACTCCAGCCTGTTATCTATGGTAAGATGACCGGCGCTAGCCGTATGCGCTATGTGATCGTGGATAAGAAGACTAGAAAGAGTGGTGGGAATATCATCCCCATCACTCCAACAGTTAGAACCATTGAATTTGACATCGGTAAGAATGATATCAAGAGGCTGATCGAGCAGATCGAATACTTCCTCATCAATACTGATGCAATGAATGGTTACAAAAACGGAGTCTTCCCTACGAATCATAAGTATGGTGGCGATCTCAAGAACGCCAAGGATAACCCTGAAATCAACTTCTGTGGGAAACTGTGTGATCACAAAGAGCGTTGCTTCAGGGAGAACTTCGCACGTGACTGAGGCGGTAATATGGATCCATTCTTCTACATCTGTGGCTTGCTCCTATTCATAGGTGCTATGCTATGGATTCTAGGTATGCGTATGCAGGACCCCATTCCTGCTAACAATCTGGCATTCAGGGCTCGCTCTATTTGCATTATCTGTGAAGATAAGTGTTGGGTGGACGAACTCGATGAAAACCACTGTTGCAAAGACTGTAGAGACTAGGAGAGTGGTCTTATGAGTGAGCGCGGTCATGTCGAGAAACTGCTAAACGACTCTTCTTGGCTTGAATCCTTCATGGATAAATTCGAAGAAGCAGACGGTCCACTAGACACACCTTGCTTGGTGTGGACTGGTGGGACAGACAGATCTGGATATGGCCGCGTTCACATTAAGCGACACTGTGAGAAGAATACAGGTAGAAACTTCTTCACTCACAGGCTCGCTTACATGGCTCAGAGGGGGTATATCACCCCTGAAGAGTATGTGCTACATCAATGTCATGTGAGGCTCTGTGGTAACGCTGATCACCATAAGATCGGGGACCATAATGACAACATGGACGACCTTGCTAATTCGAGGCGTGTAGCAGGTTCCAACAATCATAATAGCAAAATCAATGAAGACGATGCGCTAGAGATTCTAGAACTGTATTACGAAGAAGAGTGGTCTATCAGTGAACTGATGGAAGAATTTGAACTCGGAAAAGGAACTGTGACCGATCTGATTTACGGTCGCACATGGAGAGATGTCTATGACGAATACTGGAGTGAATAATATGAAGAAACCTGATTCTAAGAATAAGACTGAGCGATCTCAGGCCGCTAAGGAGGCCAATAAAGAAGACAAAGTGCTGGAGTGGTGGGCATGAATAACCGCTTCGATGTGATTGTGGTTGGCGGCGGTCCTGGTGGATCTTCGGCAGCCTATTTCCACTCCCAGGCCGGTAAGAGTGTTGCACTCTTTGAATGGGCTGACTGGCCTAGAGATAAGATCTGTGGCGATGGAGTGACCGGAAAGTCGCTAGGTATTCTACATGAAATGAACCTAGGATCTACTATTCAAGCCATTAAGGAAGTCTCTTGTGACTCTTGCCTCCTATCCTCCCCTGATGGGACAGAACTAACAATTCCTATCCGTTCTCCTGAAGACCCAATGACTGCGTTCTGCATTGAGCGAAAGGTGTTTGACGAGAAGGTATTCAATCACGCCGTTGAATCCATTGGAGACAATGGTGCTGTATTCAAGAAAACAGTGGTAGCAATCATTCACTCTGAGGGTAAGATCCTCGGTGTAGTAGACAAAGAGGGAGAGCCTTACTATGCTAACGAACTAGTTGTCGGCGCAGGTGGCTACAATTGTCCAGTTTCTAGGTTTATTCTTGATCAGAATAACATACCGAAACAGGACAAGTCACTATATTCCGCCGCAGTTAGAGAGTATTGGACTGGCATAGATAGTCCTACTGGCACTCTAGAAATTCACTTCCTAGAGGGTATTCAGCCTGGTTACTTCTGGATCTTCCCAGTCGGAGAAGACAGATACAATATCGGTGTTGGTATGCTGCTAAAGGATATGGATAAGCAGAAGGTAAAACTCAGGCCAATGCTAGACTGGGTCGTTAAAGAAAGTCCTCTTGCTGCTAGATTCGAGAATGCTCAGAGGATTGACGGCTCTAGAAAAGGATGGATGCTGCCACTCAGTGGTAAATCTATTCGTAAGGCCCACTATCCTGGAGCAGTTCTAGTGGGCGATGCCGCTTCTCTAGTCGATCCATTTACCGGCGAAGGCATTGGTAATGCTCTAGTCTCTGGAAAACTCTCAGCCGAGTATAGAGGCGAAGAGTATCAGCAGGCTCTTGAGGATACCATTGGAAAAGAACTAGCCAACAGTTATCGGCTACAGAATATGCTGTATCGTCCTAGACTGGTTAATTGGTTCTTCAAGAAGGCAGCAAAGAAGCCAGAACTGCAGATGATTCTCACTGATATGCTACACAATAAGAGTGAACAATCCAAGTTCGAAAGCAAAAGATTCTGGATCAAGTCTCTTCTGTTCTGAGGTGTTAATATGATCCGAGATCCTATATTCGGCGGCATTGACTGGGATGCAGTTAGGCAACTAGCATTCTCGCTTGGCTTCGTTCTACTATTCATTTCACTAGGAGCCTCCACTTCAGGACACTGGTATGATCCATATGTGAGGGCCTGGGAATACATCCAGGCTCACATGCCTTACTTCATCGGGCTTTCGATGATTCTACTTCTCGCTGGCTTTTACTGGGCGCAGTTTGAGTCTGGGAGACTATGAGGTGCAAACCATGAATAAAGAATACAAAGTGCTGATGCACGGTAACCTGAATATGCTTGAGAAGCACGTTAATGACCACCTTAATGACGGGTGGAACATTCTCGGCTACATCAACTATCTGAATGGTTCGTGGATTCAGACTATGACGAGAACCACGGAGTGATCGTGATGAAAACCGCCGTCTATCTGTATAGCCCCGACGATAAAGATGTAGACTTTGATCTACTAATGAGTGCTCTTACTGAGAGGATCGCTATCTCTATTGATGATGTATATGCTGATGGATGGGTTTCTATCCCCAATGGACTGGGGGAACTACTCAATGACCTTTCTAGGTTCCAGCAGGTTATCCTGCTGACTCTAGAGGGTATCACTAAAGAAGACCTGAAAAAGATGGTAGAGGGCGCTGAAGTCCTCTGCCTTCTCTCAGGTTATGGATGGGCTAAGTCTACTAAGGACGCTAATTTCAGAGCCCTCTGTGTGCTTATTGACGGAGAAGATTACTACAGGCAACTCCGTAGCCTGAAGATCAAATCAGGTATGAAGAAGACCGATAAGCACGTAGGAAACATTCCTTTCGGGCATGAACGTAAGGAAGATGGAACACTTGCTGAGATTCCTGAGATGATGGCAGTCGCTAAGCGCGTCAAAGATCAGTATATTGCAGGTGTCCCTGTAGCAAGCATTGCTACTAACTCTAAAATCCTGACTGTTAGACAGGTGTATGGACTCATGGAATACTGGGGTGTTAAACGTGGATAATGCAAACTATCACAAGGACAATGCTAGATGGCTAGTAATAAGAATGAGACAACTTCTAGACGACAATGAAGACGGCATGGTTGAACGAATCATTCGTGCTGCACTACCTGAGTTCGAGAGGGAATACGCATGTCAGTGAAGATCAGGTGCTGCCACTGCGATAAGGTGTGCGGGTTTATTCCCTCTCCTACCCTATCTAGACTAGTCTTCACGTGTGCTTCGTGCTACATCAAGATAAACAAGGAGGAGTGAACATGAAAGTCACTCCATTGGATCGTAAGATCATTAACGAGTTCATGAGCAAGTATGTAGATGGGTCATACAAGACTCCGATGAATGCTGTTAGGCTTAACGCAGATCACACCGACGCCCACAGACGTATGATCTTTGAAGTTTGCAACGCTCTAATTGACATGGGAGTTCCATTCTACACTGAAGTGAAACTGAAATGTGGCCGGATTCCTGATATCGTTTGCCCCACTTACATTGCTCCGTTCATTGAAGTGCTTTCTTCCGAAACTGAGCAGATGTTCCTTGACTTGAAACTAGATAAATACCCTGAAGAGTTCAGAAACCGCTACAATTCGGGGAGGCTGAAGTCTTTCATTCTCGTTGATGCCAAAAAAGAATTCTCTAAAGAGGTGATTATGTGACTTTTTCTGAAAACGATTCCACAAAATCGAATAATAATGAAGTAATCGAACGAAAAAGATCTGGAAATAACCCCACTGGGAATATTCTAAAATCAATGGGCATTGACCTATCTGATATTCAAATCAAGATCGCGCTCAAAGAAGAGGATAAGGCACTCATCAAGGAGTCTATCGACAACATGAGCAAGGACGTAAAGAAATACTGGACGAGGACTCACATCCTCATGGTCGCTATTGCAGTTGGTTCTGCACTTACCAACCTACTCTGAACTCAGAGTTCCTTCATGTATTTCTTGGTGAAGATCGCCAGTTGCACCATAGCAACCTTGTTCTTTCCACCGCAGAACTTCTTCATGAGGGGACACTCGCCGCAGTGAATGACTTGGCCGCCCACATACTTGCGACCATTGTAGGTGGCGGAGTGACCGTCGCCCTTCTCTCCTTGCAGATCCATCTTGTGAATGTGCTTCCAGAGTTTCTTAGAAGCATCTGCGTAACTAACAGGGGTGCTACCGATCACATCGGCTAGCGCTCCCGTGGGCTTGTATTTCTTATTGATACCTTGACCTCTAGGCATGTTCATCCCACCATTCGTCGAGTATATGACTGTTTCAGAACTGATTGCTACCGTTCATGTAGCCTTGAACTGCGGCAACATACGACATAGCAGTCGTTTTCAAGAGAAGAAGTAGCCTCATCTGCTCTTGATCCTGAGCGGTGTGCGGCTCCTTGTAGCCTGCCATCGCATTGTCTACTTGAACTACGATCAAGTTGAGTTCTCTGGCGGTTACGTCCGCCCTGATTACTGGAGTTCCATCAGAGGTAATCTCAGTGACTATGCGCTTTCCATCAATGGTGACGATATCATCATACATGCTATCGAAGGCTTCCTTGCTGAGCCTGTTCTCACCCTTTCTGTGATAGATGGGGACGCCTTCTTCTCCCTTGCCTAGAGCATAGGCTCCAGCAGCGACTAGAAGCCACTCAATCACGAGAACACCCCGTAGAGTGCTCCCTTAGATGCCTTGCCAGTTGGCTTCATCTTCGTCTTTCGATACAGCAAGTAGACTCCACCAATAATCATCAGTGGAAACAGTCTCCTCTGAGTCTCGTTCTGAGGAGCAGCACTTCTGACTTGGTATTCTAGTGCTGCGTCTCTTTCAGTAGGATCCCAGATGTAGTCATCAACAGTAGTTCTTGTCGTAGCAATGAAATTTCTAGTGAAGTTGTCACCCTTGTTCACTGCTGACTGGGCTAGAATCTCTGCTCTATTGTCATCCGGCTCATTAGGATAACCTGCAGCCTCAAATAGAGGAATGTAGGTCATAGTCTTTAGATCAGCCTTAGCCTGTCTCTTGGCGTAGGTTTCGATATTCTCCTTAGACTCTTGATTGTAGGTGACAGAATACTCTTCCATATACTGATTCTGAGCGGTTAGACGATCTCTAACTAGTCTATTAACATCGATATCCTCAAGGGATACGTAATAGGGATACTTCAGGGACTTGTTCTTGAAGCCAGCATTCAGAAACTCTCCATACTGTTCTAGAAACTGCTCAGGATCCATCTGAAGTGGATTCACATCGCCGGCAGCGCCAAGTTGCCTAACAGGCATTCCTAGAGCCTTAGAGTGCCTAGCACGGTCAATGCGAGCATTGTGTAGTCTAGCAGCGCCTAGTTGCATTCCAGCAATGAAGCCACCATCCTGAGATGGGCCTTGATTACCGAAGTAACTCATAGTAATCACGCCCCAGTATTAGCGGGCAGTAGAGCACCTATGAGGATATAAGTGGGAATAGCCAAAGGTGCGTATCTCAATGCTTTTCCTCTAATACCAGCGCCCTCTCCTCCTTGGAATAGGACTTTATTTGTGACTGTGCCTGATTTGAAGTCGAGTCCTGACTTGATCAGTTTTAGAGTGGCCGCGTGAAAAGGCACTGCTATAATTCCTTTAGCCAACGGACTTCTCCAGGCAGAGTTAGGAGACTCTCTCTTGATCGAATCAAGCGAGGATGCAACAAATCCGTATTGCCACCCAATCGTGGGGGTGATATACATAACACCTCCAGCCAGTTTCAAAAATCCTGCACCATTATACCATGGAGTTTTGAAGATCTTCTCTTTTGATTGAGCATTTGCTTGTCTTGCTGCTTGAAGCACTCCTCTTTGAATAACATAGCCAAGAGTAAATGTTGTAGCACCGGCGAGTTTAATCCCTAGAATTTTTTTCCTACCTTTTCCTGGTGTCTTAATTGCCCAGGGGTATGAAGTATTATCATGAACGTGCCAGGGAACAAAGTGAACGAAGGGTTTGTAATTTGAGGTTTCTGGAGCAGAGAACGAATTACCAGGCGATCCTTCTTTGAATTCCGGTGTAATTCTAATACCGTAACCAACGTTACTCATAGGAGGTGGAGGAACAGTAGTGGGGCCTGCATTAGTCATACCATCAGCCATGCTAGGAGCACTACCGATGCTTGATGCTTTCCTACGCCTTTCAACAACGACAGGCTGAGTCTCTGAAGAGGTAATAAATCCAGAGAGGTCAATTGCTTCATCGGACTCTGGGTTATCCCATGAGTCATCGCTAGTCATAAATCTTGTTCGCATCAGAATGCCCCCGGAGCGCTGTCTTTCACAATGGAGTAAGTAACGCCTGCTAGACCAACGATCATCATACCGTTCATAATTGCTGTTTGCGGTTCCTTCAGGACTCTAGAAACACCCTTCAGAAGAGGTCTTGCTCCAGGAAGATCCATACCTAGGTATAGCAGGATAGCCGAGGCGACCATTGCTCTGTTGTCGAAAGAAAGAATTCCACCTTGGCCAATAGGAGCGTAGCCATTTAGGCCGCTAATGGAACTGACCACACCACTGTTTCTCATAGAGAACACTGCTTTGTCAGCAGAAGCCTTG
>Ga0181570_10003223_pt1 | contig 12551 bp, 10 predicted proteins | sample 101ome_18_FD_148667 | JGI IMG/M metagenome (GOLD analysis project Ga0181570, IMG submission 148667) | Coastal salt marsh microbial communities from the Groves Creek Marsh, Skidaway Island, Georgia - 101406AT metaG (spades assembly) | ecosystem: Environmental > Aquatic > Marine > Intertidal zone...
GCGCATCGTCGTCGCGCGCATCGTCGTGTGCCGTCGCATCGATCGATCGATCGATCCATCCATCCATCCATTCCGTTCCGTCGACGTGGACCCAAAAAACTACAAACACGCGCAGCGCCATTTTGGAAACGCCTTTTTGGTTGAAAACGGTTGAAAACGGTTGAAAACGCACCGAGCGTTACGCCCGAAAGGTACCGCGCTCGCGACGACGACGACGGATGACGACGCCGACGCGAAACGAGGCGCACCTGCGACCGGGAACGACGACGCACAGAGACGTCTTCGGACGCGTGCGAGGACGGTGCGGGGCGTGCGAGCGGTGCGAACGGTACGTGAAGCGAACGGATGAGTACGCGAGCGAACGAGAAGACGGACGACGGCGGGAGAACGACTCGACGCTGACGAATTGCTCGGCGTGCGGATGCGCGTCCGCGGCGCACGTCGTGGACGAAGGGGCGGACGCGCGGGAGCGAGGGAACGATGCGTTCGCGCTCGGGAGTTATCGAGCGGCGCTGCGGGCGTACGGTGAGGCGATCGAGTGGGATAGAGGGGACGCGAAGGCGCACTCGAATCGGGCGGCGTGTTACATGAAGCTGGGGCGGCCCGCGCAGGCGTTGTACGACGCCGAGCGGGCGATCGAGATTGATCCGGGGTGGAGCAAGGCGAGGACGCGATGTGCCGCGGCTTTGATGGCGCTGGGGAAAGTCGTGCAGGCGAAGAAACAGTACGAGATGGCGTTGAAGATTGATTCGCGATGCGCCGTCGCGCTCGAGGGCTTGCGTGAACTCGGAAAGACGACGAAGACGAAGACGACGAAGACGACGAAGACGACGAAGGCGAAGACGAAGACACCAGGATTTACCGAAAGCGATGTCACTCGGGAACGTCCAGAGGTTCGCATCGATTCGTCAGGTCGAAAGACAAAGTTTGATGAAGCACGAGAATTGATTACGCGATTGGAGAGCGTGGTCGGCGACATGCGATCTGACGTTGACAGGATGGAGGAAAAGTCAAGGAAAGAAGAGCGCGCGAATGAAGGAATGGTTGACGCGGCGACGCATGTCACGAGTGATTTTTTTAACATTGATCGGCTTCACGCTGAAGCCAACGCGTTTGGTGACGAATACACATTGGCAGAAACGGAAGAAGCCGACGAAGAGTCCGAGATGTCAAAGTTGTTAAACATGGTTGCAGACGGAATAGAGAATAAAGAAGACGACGAAGAAGAAGAAAAAGAAGATGATGATGATGATGATGATGACGTCGCATCACCAGAGTTGATGATTGAGGATGAACGTCAAGTGATAGAGGAGACGCTCGAGTTTTTCGCGCAATTCGAACGCGATGCCGACGAAGACGATGCGCCGGCTGTTTCCACCACTGAAGACGATTTGTGGGCGGAACTATGGGAGGCTGAACAATTTTCTAAGCGACAGCAATCTGAGCGCGTAAATCTGTACCACGCAAAGAAGCGTGCGTCAAAGGATACGAAGACGCGGCATCCGTCGGGTGTCAAATTGGAATCTCTGTCGTCCCTTTTCGAAGAGAGAGTCTCAATGAAGGCAGCAATGGGTGATTTGGACGCCATGAACGAGCGACGTGGACCGTGTAAATCTTGCGATACGGCGACGTGCGCGTCGTTCGCGCGATTTTCAAAGTGGCCACGAGCGCCTCTAACGTCAATCGATCCGTCGAGCGCAGAGTACGCGACGTTGTACGCGTCATTGGTAACACGACCTGACGGCGCCCTTTGTGCTCGATGTGGGTGCGAAGCGTCTGCGCATTGCACCGATCTCGAGCTGAGAAAACGCGAGCGCGAAGAGACTGCAGAAAGAGAACGGGTTAAGACCGAGACCGACGCGCGCCTGGAGCGCGTTCGCGCGATGGCAGAGCTGGTGCAACGAGCCGTGGATGGAGATCGTCCAATTGGACAGACGACGTGCGATGCGATCGCATGCCACGAGAGGTTGGAGTGTACCAAATGTGATTGTTCGGCGTACAAACTCGTGTTCCCAGAGTCAGAGGCAAACAATCCCGACGTGATGTTGTATTGTTCAATGTGCGGATGTCGAGCTGACGACCACAAGATTTCAGAGGAGTACATTAAAATGAGACAGTGCGAGCAAGCGCGCCTCGAGGAAAACTACCGACGGTATCGCGAGAATCAAATGCATCACACGCAGCTACAACGCGAGTCATCGATGCATCACGAGATACTCGGCATAAAACGCGACGCATCAAAGACGGAGATTGCAAAGGCGTATCGACGCGCGGCGCTTCAGTGGCATCCAGACAAGCACGAGCACAAGACAGAACCAGAGCGGAAGCGCGCGACGAAAATGTTCATACGCATAACAGAAGCATTCAAAGCGATAGGATGATTGACTGGCCTAATGTGCTAGTTTTACATTACATATGTTTAAGATTCGAAAGAGGCGACGAACGCTTCAAACTTTTGCATACCGATCTCGAAATTCTCATCCACCTCCTCCCCGTCTTTACCACTCTTTGGCACCGCATGACAAAAGTCTATGTATCTCGCCTCAAGTTTCGCCTCCGCGACGCACACTTCCCCGAGCACGTCTGATTGCGCCAACTTGCCGCTCTCGTACACGATGAGAAGCGACGAGCCGACGAGCCGATGTTCCAAGTCTCGAATGGACTCTGCTCTGAGCTGCCTCACCAGCGCAGGCCAAAACCAATCGTTCGTCTCCCCCGTCACGGGATCGCGCACAAACTCACGAAGCGTCTCCCGCGTGAGCGTTTCACTCGTCCTAATACTCTTGCATTCCTCTCGCGAAAGTCTCTTTACATTGCCCTCGGCGTCGTATGTCTGCGCCCCGCAGAGTTTAAAACCGAGTCTCTCGTGCGTTGTACCCAGTTCAGACTTGGTCCGTTTCTCTGCGTACTCAACCGAGTGTTCCACGTCCCAAGTTCTGATTCCAATCTTTAGATCGATGACGCAAGGACGCTCGTATCCGTACGTGATATTCCTCAACCGCAGGTATCCGACGCTTGGCGTTTCATTTGGAAGACCCTCGATTGCGGTCTCCGTCTCTGCCTCCTCCACCTCTACGCCATCACCCACGCACACGAACCGCCGCGTCGACGGACACGCAGGAAGTCTCGTCTCCACAAAACTTCGTATCCTCATCGTTCGCTCGTCCATAGCGCTCAATTCTTCCACTCCTCGATACGAAATCGTGCTCGCGCGAGTGTCCTCATCTGAATCCCCGTCTCCGCTCGAATAACTATCCCTACTCGTCGCCAACCGTCGCATGTGCGCGTAAAACTCGAGTTCACGCACCGCTCGCGCATCTCCTCGCACGTGTGGCTTGTAAAACCACCGTCCACACGCGCTCTGCTTAGCTTTTAAACCGTGCGCGTGATTCCCAGCAACCTGCGTGTCCGCATCGACGAGTCTCACAGCGTCGCGAACGTGCGACGGCGGCGGTTTCCCCGGGTGCGGCGTCGACATCGACATCGACGGGGATGCCGGCGCGATCGTTACGATCGGCGCGTCGTCCATGACGAGCGAGTGCGCGCGCCGCGCGTGCGTCGTTCTGTGGAAAACAAACAAACAGAGAGGGCGAAAAAGACGCCACAGCGGACACCTCACAGACGGACGCGACGCGACGCCCGCATCCATACATATGTACGATCCGACATCGCTCTAGAACGGAGAAGAATAGGCGATGCGAGACGCGTCGACGCTCGGTGCGATGAACCCGTCGTCGTCGACGACGACGACGACGTACGAGTACGGTACTTTTAACGATGAGGATGCGAAAGCCATGGTGCACGCGCTCGCTGGCGACGCTTCGCGGGTGTTGCTGCGTCAATCCACCGGAAAGTCCCTTGAAAAATACAACGTGGATTGGATGGGTAAGTACCGGGGCGACGCCGCGTGCGTGGTGCTTCCGAGGACGACGGAAGAGGTGTCGAGAGTGTTGGCGTGGTGTCACGAGCGGCGACTGGCGACGACTCCGCAAGGAGGAAACACCGGACTCGTCGGCGGCGGCGTGCCAACTGGGAGCGAGATTGTGATATCGCTCGAAAAGATGAATCGAGTGTTAGACGTGGACGAAGACGCCGGGTGTGTGGTGTGCGAATCTGGGGTTGTTTTGGAAGATTTGGAGACGGCGGCGAGAGCGCGTGGAATGGTTGTGCCGCTCGATTTGGGCGCCAAGGGCAAGTGTCAGATTGGTGGGTGCGTGTCCACGAACGCCGGGGGATTGCGATTGTTGAGATATGGTTCTCTGCGAGGCAGCGTGCTCGGTCTCGAGGTTGTGCTCGCGAACGGCGAAGTGTTGGATCTCGTGCGAACGCTGCGCAAGGACAACACGGGTTACGATTTGAAGCAACTCTTCATCGGCGCCGAGGGAACGCTCGGGGTGATCACGAAGGTTGCGATATCGACGCCTCGCGCGCCAAAGAGCGTCAATGTCGCTCTGTTTGGATTGGACTCCTTCGCCTCGTGCGTGGAACTGCTCAAGCAGGCGCGTTCGGGTCTCGGGGAGATTTTGAGCGCGTTTGAGTTCTTCGATCGCGAGAGTTTGGATTTGGTACTGTCCCAGCTCAAGGGCACGAGGGATCCGCTTCCCGGGCGTTCTTGCCCGTTTTACGTCGTCGTCGAGACGAGCGGTAGCGTCGCACAGCACGATTTCGCCAAGCTCAAGGCGTTTTTGAAGATCGTCAAGCGCCATAACGTCGTCGTGGATGGCGTCGTCGGCAAGGATGAAAAACACGCCTTTGCCCTGTGGACGCTTCGCGAGCGCATCTCCGTCGCGCTCAAGTACGCAGGTGCCGTGTACAAGTATGACGTCTCGCTACCGACGGCACGAATGTACAACCTCGTCACCACGCTTCGGGATCGACTGGGTGCTAAGTTTGGAAACTCTCGAGCGAAAGTGTTGGGATACGGACACTTGGGCGACGGCAATTTGCACCTCAACATTTCGTGCGCCGAATACGACGCCGAGGTCGAAGCCGCCATCGAGCCCTTTGTGTACGAGTACACCCGGGACGAACGAGGAAGTATCAGCGCTGAGCATGGTCTCGGGTTCATGAAGGCAGAAGAGATTCATTTCAGCAAGGATACCAAGGCTATTCAACTCATGGCTTCACTAAAGCGTTCGCTCGATCCTCGCGGCATCATGAATCCGTACAAAGTCTTACCCACCGCAGCACTCGCCTCGGCGTCGGCCTCGGCCTCGGCGCTACCGCTCAGTAAATTGTAATTCTTTATCATTCCATCATCTCGTCGTCAGAAGAAGACAATCGTCAGAGGATACCACGCTCTTTGATTACAACTGACCATCTTTGGACAACCGCTGTCACACCTCACACCTCGCCCAAAGTGGAATGGAATTCGAGCTCTTGCACCAAACGTTGTCTTCAACGCTCGAACCACTCCGCGAGCGACTTAGAGAGTTTATTCTCGAGCATAAACTTCTCGCCCTTGTCGCGCTCTGCGTCGCACCGACGGCGTTGGTGGTGCTCGCGCACCGAACGGAACAAGATTTGGAAGAAGCACAACGACGAGCGACGACGGACAAGAAGAAGAACTAACGGTGATGGATTCGGTGACGCGAGGACGGAAAAACGGGACGAGATCGGCGGCGGTATCACCATCGTTCAAATCGGCGGCGGCGGCGGCGGCGGCGGCACACGGTCGAGAGAGCGAGGAACTTGCGGATATCGGAAGAGCGGTGGAAGCGGCGTTCGCGGACGCGCACGTGTCGAGCGCGAGGTCTCGGTTGAATTCGTACAGGAGGGCCAAGTCTATGCCGAACACGCCGGTGGCGCGCGTGGATGATCAAGCGGGGACTGTTGCGGCGACGCCGAGCGGGGAGGGGGGTGGAAGATGGAGAGGAGGACGAGTGGACGCGCCAAAGGCGACGCGTTTGGATTTTTTAAACATGATTGATGAGGAACGGGTACGAGAGACGGTCGAGGAGAAAGCGACGGCGACGACGACGACGACGACGACGACGAAGGGCGTTGATGAGACTCCTTTGGTTACGACGAACAGCGTTGACGCGCCGGAAGGCGCATCTTCTCCGCCTGGTGGAGTTACCGATTCCGTCGAGCCCATCACGCTCGCGGAACCAGAGACATCGACGGTGAGCGAGCAGAAGCGCGATGAATCCGTGGATAAGCTCGTGTTTGAAGCGGCAGAGAGGTGTGCAACGCTTCAGGTGTCGCAAACCGATCAAGACGTGACGGGGAGAGATGAAGTCGAAGAGATGGAGATTGTCGAAGAGACGGCGGCGAGTCGGCCGATCCCGCCACCAGCAGAGAAAGCAAAAGTTGAGCCAGAGGTCAAGAGAGAGCCCGTGAACCAATCGATCGATAGTGTGAAGGATGATTTCTTCCCGAAAATGTATCGAAACTCGCAGAGTTCGAGCGTGGCGACGCTGGACGAGAGTGACGGTGTTCCGATGCAACAGACGAGCACGGACGAGTGCGTCATCATGTAACATACAGAGTTTAATACAACACATTACCTAGCTATACGACGTTACAGTGCGGTGGCTACAGCCGCTCATCATGTTTAACACGCTCCGTCTTCTACATCGAACGACAGCATCGCCGGTGTCGCCTTTTCGCGAGACTTCCCTCTCGATGTTTGTTGACAGTTGGCCGATCTGGGCTCGCGTTTTCGCTTACCAATCGTCGCCTCTATTTTATTTCCTGACACCGACTTATCGGATGGAATCGTACTCTCTTCCTTCACCGTGTCGGCAACGACTGGTTCGGGTAAACGCGCCTGACCCGCCCATCCATCGACAAACGTCAGCTCTTCTTCTGGAACTACCATTGGACCCTCATCCTCTTCGTCCTCCTCTCTAGTCTCTCTCTTCAACAATCCCAAATTCGCCCTTCTCGCCTCTCTCAGCGCCGCCTCACCCGCGGTACCACCGGCAAGTATCCTACACTTTGTTTTCCATCGATTATCCTCGTCCAAAACCAACCGTTTCGCTTTCCCACCCAACGCCCCGCTCGCTCGCAACGCCTCCTCGTCGGCGCCGCGCTCGCTCTTCTTCCCGTCGACTCGCACGACGCAATCCTTTGAAACAACCACCGTCGGCGTCTTTGCCTTCGTCGACCGATCGCCACGCCGCCGTCCGACGCTTCCGAACCCGTCGTCCGCGCGTCCTAAAACCCGAGCCGCCGTCTCGATCTCATCCAGCGTGTGCGTTCGTCCACGTTTGTTTGGATTGTGCAACGCATCGTTTGCCGCTTTTTCAACGTGAAAGAAATTCTCCCGTCCCATTACGAATGGCAGACGACGACGACGAAGACGACGACGAAGACGAAGTAGAAGACGACGCGCCTTCGACCGCACCCTTCGCCAGTCGATCCGTCCGTCCGTCGTCGAGTGAAGTAACCAAAGTAAAGCTTCACGCTGAGCGTCTCGCTTCTCTCCACTGCGTGACTCTCCGCTCTCACCGTCAAAAACGCGGCGACGACGAGGAGGCGCGCGACGGGAACGGAAAGAAGATGAAGGTACGTGGCGCGACGTCGTCTTCGTCGCGGACGCTAGACGTGCGCGCCCGCGCGCATCGCGTCGCGCTTTTGGACGCGACACTGAAAAGAGAAACAAACCTATCCAAAGAATGGATGGAAGCGCGCGACGCCGAATGACTGACGAACGCGAACCCGCTGCGCTGCGATGTACAGGTGAGAACGTCGATTAAGAAGCTGTGTGAGGCGTGTAGAATCGTCCGACGACGTGGACGGTTGTTTGTGGTGTGCACAAAGTCGCCAAAGCATAAACAGAGACAGGGCGTGCACACGCACACGTCGTGCGGGTGCGGCGGCGAAGCGCCCGCGACGACGGTATCGAACGGGGCGCCGACGTTTGCGTCGAGCGGGATCGAGGGGGAGTTTGGTGGTGCGGCGGCGAAGACGTGCTGCGAGGAGTTTAGGATGGGTGGTGCAGAGGCGTTCGACGCGAGAGGGCTGACGCTGACGGGAAACTACGCGAACAGACGCGCGTCGTCGCTTTTACCCAACATTGCGAGGTTCTAGAGACCCCTTCGACCGTGCGGTGTGCGTGTTTTGTCAATCAAATGTACTTCTACTCTAAATTAATTACAACGAAACTACGACTACGAGGACGCGAGCAATAGGTTGGTGGCGCGCTGAACATCGTCGCCCGCCTGCGCCAGCGCTCGACGCGACGCGGCTTGGTCGAAGCCCATGCCGACGAGAAGCTGAACGTTCTCTTCGCTCGGTGTCACTAAGACCGGCGCGGTGCGAGACGCCGGCGGCGCAATTCCACTGCTGAGACGAACGCGAACCGTCGGACCTTTCCTCCCGAAAATTCGAGACGTCGGTCGCGCGATGAACTGCGGAGTCACCAAATCGGGGTGCGCCAAACCAACCCCGTGCGTCAGCACGTACCCCGCAAAAGCGCCAACCATCGCCGCGTACGCGCTTGTTTTACCCGCACTCATCGCCAACGCGAACGCTGGCGCGTACTGAAACGTCTTGTCGCTCAGTTTCGTCCCGAATGGTCCGTCAAAGCGCAACACTGGGGGCGTCTCTTCGCCGTACGCCGCGAGCGCCGCAAACGTCAACCAATACGGGCCAAACAACGCGAAACCGTCGTCGTTTTCACCGCCACCACCACCAACGATCGTCATCAAAATCTTCATCAAAATCGCGTACACAATCCTAATGGCGACGACAAACGCAAAGTACCTCGAAGTCCCCAACCGGCGCTCGAGCGTTTTGCTGGCTGTGCGCAACGTCGACAACCCAAACAAAAACTCCGCCGCGCCCGCGTTCACCCACCCAAACTCACCGCACGCCGTCGATGTTATAAACGCTCCAGCGATGTGTCGTCGCTCGGCGCAGTACGCCCCCGCGTGTTCGCCGTGGGCGTAACGAAACGCGAGCGTCGTCAACAGACAAGACAGAATAATCATTCGCGTCAACGGCGCCCCTTCGAACGACCATCCACCATTCGTCGCCATGATGGACGAGGGATTCTAGTGACGAGACCGACGATCACGACCGCGCGCCGTCTCTTCTCGTCTCGTCTCGTTCCACCGCGTCGTCGTGTGCGAACCCGAGTGGAACGCATTCGCTTCCCACAAAAATCAATCGATGAGTCAATAAAATTGATCCGATGGTTTTACCGATGGTTTTCAATCGCCGATGCGTAAAAACATGTTTCATTTTTTTCGTCAACCTTTGAAGAAGTTTCGACACTTTTCCATGCAAATTTGTGCCGTGACGTGCCGCGTCACTGTTCGACGACGACGACGAGCGACGAGCGACGACGACTGAGAAGATGGCTTGTACGGTTTCCGCCATGGCGGGTGTGCGCGCGAGAAGCGCTCGCGCGCCGGTGAACGCGAAGAGCACGAAGGCGACGCCGATGTGTGCGAGAAGCAGACGAGTGGCGGCGGCCAAGAGGGTGACGTCGTCAACTCGAGCGGCGGCGACGGATGCCGAGGCCGAGACGTACGAGTACCAAGCCGAGGTGAGTTGAGAGAGAGCGCGGATTAGAGCATGCGTTTGCTGTACATCGCATGTTTATCAATGGATGGATCGAACTCGCGTTAATATCGGATGTGGACGCGGAGTGGGCTGACTTTCTAGAAAAGCGCTTCTAGAAGAATGCGCGAGCGCAAAGAAGAAGAGTTGAGTTGAAAAGACTGACGCGCGTGTTGTGTGTTTCGTTCACCAGGTGCATCGATTGATGGATCTCATCGTCAACTCTTTGTATAGCAACAAGGATGTGTTCCTCAGAGAGTTGGTTTCCAACGCGTCCGACGCGTGCGACAAGCTTCGATTTGTGTCGCTCTCCGAGCCAAACGCCATGGCTGGTAACGAAGAGCTCAAGATTAAGATTCGCGGTGATGAAGCGTCCAAGACGCTCGTCATCGAGGATACTGGCATCGGTATGAGCAAGGAAGACCTCGTGAGCTCGCTCGGTACGATTGCGCGCTCTGGTACTGCCAAGTTCATGGAAATGTTAAAGAGCCAAAGCGACGGAGAAAACTTGATCGGTAAATTCGGCGTCGGTTTCTACTCTGCGTTTCTCGTGGCTGATAAGATTACGGTGACTTCAAAGAACCACACCGACGATAAAACTTGGACTTGGGAGTCTGAGATCAACGCCAACTCGTACACCATTCGCGAGAGCGAGGAAACGATGACGCGTGGTACCAAGATTGTGCTCCACCTCAAGGAGGGATGCGAAGAGTTTGCGACTGGCGAAAAGCTCTCCTCCCTCGTCAAGACTTACAGCGAGTTTATCTCGTTCCCGATCGATGTCTGGTCCAAGCAAACCAAGGAGAAGCAAGTCGAAGACAAGGAATCGACCGCTAAGCTTAAGGAGGCTTGGGAAAAGAAGAAGATTGAGGCTGAAGCCAAGGGTGAGGAATTCTCCGAGCCCGAGCCCAAGCCGGTGATGAAGAAGGAATTCGAGCAAGTTGAAGAGTGGGCCACGGCGAACAACGACAAGCCCATCTGGGTTCGTTCCCCGAAGGATGTCGAGCAAGAGGCGTACAACGACTTTTTCAAGTCTACGTTCAAGGAATTCCTCGATCCGCTCGCGCACTCTCACTTTGCCGTCGAGGGCGACATCGAGTTCCGCTCACTCTTGTTTGTTCCGGGCATGGCGCCGTTTGAGCAACAAGACATGATGGCCAAGTCCAAGGCGATCAAGCTCTTCGTTCGCCGCGTCTTCATCTCTGACGAGTTTGACGAGTCTCTCTTGCCGAGATACCTCACCTTTGTGCGCGGTGTCGTCGACTCTTCGGACTTGCCGTTGAACGTTTCCCGAGAAATTCTTCAAGAATCTCGCGTTGTGCGCGTCATTCGCAAGCGCTTGATTCGCAAGACTTTCGATATGCTTCGTGAGATTGCCGATCGCGACAACGAAGACTACGCCACTTTTTGGGATAACTTTGGCCGCAACTTGAAGCTCGGTGTCATCGAAGACTCGGACAACCGCAAGGATTTGGCTGAACTGTTGCGCTTTACCACCTCAAAGAGCGGCGACGAGGGAACCCTCAGAAGTTTGGATCAATATGTCAACGACATGCCGGAGGAACAAAACAGCATCTACTTTGTCGCCGCCGACAACAAGGATGCCGCGGAAGCGTCTCCATTCCTCGAAAAGCTCAAGAAGAAGGGTTTCGAAGTCTTGTACTTGCTCGATCCGATTGATGAAGTCGCCATGGCCAACTTGGCGACATTCAAGGAGAAGCAAATCGTTGACGCTTCCAAGGAGGCGCTCGATCTCGGCGAAGAGAGCGAGGACGAAAAGAAGAAGCAAGAGGAACTCGCTGCCGAGTTTAAGGGTCTCACGGATTGGATGAAGGAAGTTCTCGGTGAACAAGTCGAAAAGGTTGAGGTTTCCAACCGTCTCACCGACACCCCGTGCGTGCTCGTGACGTCCAAGTTTGGTTGGTCTGCCAACATGGAGCGCATTATGAAGGCGCAAGCGATGGGCGATAACCGCGCGCAGGATTACATGAAGGGTAAGAAGACGATGGAAATCAACCCGTCCTCTCCAGTCATCGCGCAGTTGAAGAAGCTCAAGGAATCCGGCGCTAGCGAAGCGAAGGAGAACTGCCAGCTCCTCTTTGACACGGCGCTCTTGACGTCTGGCTTTTCGATTGAAAAACCATCCATCTTTGCCAGCCGCGTGTTCAAGCTCATGACTGCGCAAGCCTCCGCCGCCGAATCTTCCGGTGACAACGACGGCGACGCCGTCACTCCGGAGATCGTCTAATCGAGCGGCGAAGACGACCACGAGGGGAATAAATTTAGAAAAAGTAGCGCCGCGCCGCCCGAAGGCTTAAAACAAAATAAAACTCTTTGATTATTTTTCACCGTCGCGACGATAACGTCGACGACGACAACGGTAATTGAAACACAACATTAATAACACCGCGATGAATCGATACCGAACCCGAGCGACGCGTGGATTTAACGCGTAAACGCTAAAAAAATAATTCCTTTACAAAAAGCGCGCGAAACCTTCCTCTCCAAACCCGCGCGTCCTACTCACCCGTTTCCACCATCGCGTTCGGTTCGTTTAATCCTTCATCTCCACGTCCGCGCCTTCGACGCTCGCCTTTTTCGCCGCGTCTTCCTCCTTGTTTCGAATCGCTCTCCGTTCGTTTCGAAGCGCTTTTCTTCGTTGTTTCCCAGTTCTCGCCGTGCCCGACACCCGCTTCTTCATGTCTTCGTGTTTCGCCTTGAGTCCCTTGCGCTTCTTGAGCGCGCGCGCGTTGGCGCTATCGCGAGTCTTGAGCGTCTTTTTCTTTTTGTTTTGCCACCCGGGAGCCACCATGTGCGTCCGTCCGCGCGATCGTCCGTCGAGCTCTGGAGCGTCAATCGTCATCATCATTGCGATTTCCCAGCCGCCAGGCTGCGACTCCTGGATGGATGAAGGAGTCTACGCGACGATGATTTTACAAGAGAAACTAGACCAGAGACGTCGACGCCTGACGTCGTCGTAGTGGAGCGCACGCGCGCGCGCTCACGGACGATGCATGAACCGACGAAGACGATCGGAT
>Ga0181570_10003248_pt1 | contig 12472 bp, 4 predicted proteins | sample 101ome_18_FD_148667 | JGI IMG/M metagenome (GOLD analysis project Ga0181570, IMG submission 148667) | Coastal salt marsh microbial communities from the Groves Creek Marsh, Skidaway Island, Georgia - 101406AT metaG (spades assembly) | ecosystem: Environmental > Aquatic > Marine > Intertidal zone...
CGGACAAAGGATATTCGCTAGGAAGGGCGAGAAAAAGGAAGATAACACAGAGCAGAAGACACTGTTCGAGTTTTCGCCGAGCCCACTTGATGAAGAGTTTACGGATTCCCTACCGAATCCATTACCAAAGCCAAAGAGACAGAAATCAAAGAAGACAGGAAAAGTAAGGAAGGAACGAGCCAAGAAATACCGTGACCGATTATTGGAATCAGACAAGATGCGTGCTGAGTTCCCCGATAGAGGCCAGCGGTATGCTGTTAGCCTAGATTTGGTCGAGAAGCACTACGGCAAGGCTGCTAGAAACAGAATAGCGCCACCAATCAAAGCGAACCCTGCCGACGAGAAGAAACTCAAGAAGGCAAAGAAACTCTACGAACACATGAACGGTCAGCCGGTAGACAAGATTGAGAAATTGAAAATCGACGTAGGTGACGTTTGGTACAAGGTCGGAGAAGGCGGCTGCTGGTCTATTGGCTACGTCAGCGGTAAAGACGGAAACGCCAAGAACCAAAGGTTCCAACACACATTCAATGAGGAAACCAAAGATGGTAACCTACCGAGCCTCTATGCTACAATGCCGGACAAAGGGAAACCGATGCTAATCATAATGGGTGGTACTTGGAAGATAAAAACCGACACAGAAGGCGTTGCTTGGATTTACGACTGATACGAAGGCGTTTTAGGCGTCACCCCTCTCAGATGAGTGAGCATAATGCACGGTTCGAGTTCTGTTCTTGGTCTTAGTCCGCAAACTTGGACATACGTCGAAACTGTTTCGGGGCTTCTCCTTTTGGTGACCACCGCTAGGACAGCAGCCAACACCATAGGTAGTCAAGGTATATTCGGCTATGGTAAGAACGAGAAACTAGCAAAGTACGGTTCTAAGAACTCATCTAATTGGGCGTCATTACAAGCGCTCTCACTTGCTATCGTAGCGGTGACGATGTTGAGAAACAACCACGCTGCGGTCGAGGACCTCAAGAAATCGTTGAAGTTTTCCGACATCAAGGACCATGTATTCTGAGGTGATTAAGTGAGCGAGTTCTATCAATTTTGGAAAGAAGACAACCCAGTCTACAAGGACGTAAGCAAGTCACTAGGAGTCACCAAAAAAACGGTTAGACTCGTAGTGATAGGAGCGGCTGTCTTGGTTGCTTCCGACCAAATCGGAAAGTGGAGAACTAGAAACATATATCCGGAGTTTGGGCCTTGAAGTGAGGAGATGAAGTGGCTAAGTTTCCCCTACACAGCGACTCTTTCTTCACCGAGAACTCAGTGAAGGCACCCGATGTGAACTTCGTCGTCGACAAGTACAAGAAGAACGTTGTTGAGCACATCGAAGCGCACCTGAAGTTGATGCTGAAGAGCGAAGAAAGTGGAGACATAGACTTCCAAAAGATAGTCGATGTAACCGTCGATGGGGAGTATAAGTTGGTTCTAAATGAGGAGAACAAGGCGGTCTTTCAATACAATGACAACGAGATAGTCGGTGCATACAATACAGACCGAAATAGTGGGGGCATCACTTTACCGGAGGGTCTCCCATTGACCAAGCAAAGCGACGATTGGTTCGCAGGAGAAATCACGAGCGTGGGTTCAGGAGCCAAGTTCATGCTTCCAAGTCTCGGAACAGAGGTGGTAAAACTCCATGCAACAGGGAACTCGACGGATGTCATCAAAAATAGTTTCATCTCGGAAGTGAAGGCATTCTGCGCCTTCTTTTTCAACTCCAACGGGGACTATGACGACTCGAACCTACCGGAGAAATATAATCGACCCATTGGTGATGTATATCAGGACATTGGTAACATTCTTACGAACATAAGACCTGCTCCCTCTAGACTTACGGATTTATGTCCGATTCCACTGATAGTTCTACGAGAAATACTCTCCGCAGACGATTTAGATATGGAGTTACTCAATCGCAACTCGATAATGAACACAATAGAAAGTCAATACAGCGACGATTTTTACAGCAACTCAGAAGACTCTACCATGGACATGGTCTCAGCCATTTTTAGCAAGATATTTCCTAGGGACACTGCGGGGATAGCCGAGTTGATAAGAGATAGTAGTGAAGTAATAGTACCGGATAACCGAAGCACATCTCACATCTATGACCACTTCGGAGAAGATGCCGAGCAGTCAGACAACATTTTCAGACTCGTTGCCCAGCAAACCTACGGAGACACGACAACCTTCGTCATAGAACTATGGGACCAAGCCAACAATGTGCGGATAGGAGGTGAGTATCCGAGCGAGGCAGGAATTAACTCAGGAACACATAGGCCAATCACAGAGAATCAATTCTCGTTCATTCCTTCTTACGTCGAAGGCGGGACAGGGGACGCCAAAAAGGGAAAGGGTATACCAATTAAAGCAAAAGAGATAGTTGCTCAAAGAGCGCTTCTTGATGAGTTCTTCAGGATGCAAGTCTACACCCACCTGCACCAACAATACGACACCGACTTCACAATTGACAAAAAGCACAACGAAAAACACATATCGCTGAGATACATCTCTGACATGTCAAACGGCTCTAATAGGAAAGTAGACATCTTGGAAAAGTATCAGAATCTTACACACCCTAGGGCAGAAAATATTACCGCTAGGAGACCTGAAAGAAAAGAGTTCTACGGTAAGAAAGACAAGTCCCCTAAGCAACTAGTATCTGTACTATCAAGTCTAAGAGCCTACTATACACTATCTATACTATCTATCATTAGGAGTAAGAGTATGGACAAGGAGATAATGGATAGGGTGTATACCAATAGTCTACTAAGGCAAGAGGTGTATTGGCTAATAGGCGCTCTATCAGACTCAGGTAAGGCACTCGTCAAGAAAGACGTTCCCAACGACCTACTGACCGTCTTGGAATATCAATCAATCGGAGGGGGCGGCATAAGGGAAACAGGCTTCGCTCCTAAGAAGACAGCATTCTACGAAGTAGAGAGCCCATTGGTGAAGGACATATTCACACTCTACTTGAAAGTCTACAACGAGTTCACGATAATGAATGCCTACGGAATAAAAGACCGGAGGAAAGTGAAAGAAGCAGAACTTGCTAGAAGCATTTGGACCAACTTGGAGAAAAGAAACAAGAATGTCTTCGACCAAGAGGAAATAGTGCCTCATGTGTTCTTCAGGGTGTTGTTCTCGGAGATTTCAATCAAGGCCTCCGACTCCAGCATTATAGCCAGCATATATCCCGATACTTGGTCGGGAACGAACTACGTGACCTCACTTCAAGCAGACCCATTGGAAACCGGAATCTCCTATGAGAGGGAGTTCTACCAAGCGAGGTTGAACGAGTTCGTCAGTCATCTGAGCAGGTCATACAAGACCAATCATAGAATACCGGCGATACTGATTTCTACGATAGAATCCGCCAAGATAGCCAATACGAAGGACATAGACTCGTTGAAACGCCAATTCGAAGAAAGACTAGACAGAGACGCCAAGATGAAGAAACTAGCCTCCACCGGCACTACATTCAGAGCCTATGAGGTGATGATTACAATTCTAAGGGCATACCTCAATGTCCCTATGGATAGAAGGAACGAGTTTGTAGCCGAGAAAGTGGATAAGGACCTTCGTGACAGCATTAGAAGAAATCTAATCAAGGGAAGTTCAAGTCCGGTGAAACCAAAGGGACATCCGAAATACAAAGAAGAAATTGAGGAAGAAGTTGATGAAGAAGCCGAGGAAGAAGTTGATGAAGAAGTTGATGAAGAAGTTGATGAAGAAGTTGACGTTGCTATCATTTAGAACCTTAACTGTAATGAAATCCCTTTTCAACTCACCGCCCTTGCATAAAGCGTGACTGACTACGCGGCAGTCTACCGACATTTCGCCACATTCGCCGAGACTACGGTCATTGAGCGAGGCAAGGAGGAAATCACGGAGGACGACATAGACGCATTCTTGGACAAGTTCCTCTCTAGAGGGACGTTTTTCTTCTACGAGGGCGTTAGGATTCCGCACGCTAATACAGTAGACCCCGAGACCCAACTCAAAGCATTCGATATGAGCGAGAGAACAGGGGCTGAGGCCCGTGAGGAATTGAAGCCATTACTACTAGCGAAAGTGATGGAGACATACGGTTCTGTGTCCGATGAGTCAAACGACAGAGGGTGGGACCCAACTCCAATATCTAGGGACGAATATGCTAGGTCTTTCTACATAGAAGGCGGTGGGACTTCCGAAGGTTGGGAAGGACTATCGGAACTGGATAAGATATCCCATCCTGCTTACGGTAAAGCCCAATTGGAAACAAAGAGGATAAAGAGTCACATTTCCAAGTATTTCGACAAGGTAATGCCTTTCATGTTAAGAAAGACAATGCACCATTCGTTTAGTATCGGTCAGTACTACACTAGGACAGGTAAGGGAGTCGTCCACCGTAATGACGAGTTTGGAAACCCTGTGACAATCAATTCGGAAGAAGAACTTCAAAACTTTCTTTCCTCCGACTATCACGATTCCAAGTTTCCAGCAGCAAAGCATGACGGTAATCGATTCATTCTTTGGAATCCCACCGACGACGGCAGAGACATCAAGATGGCCGTAATAGATATAGATAATCCAGCAAAGATACCCGCAATAGAAGTTAGGAAATCGGTCAGAAGAATAGCCAAGAAACTAATCGGAGAAGGACATCCAACAATAATAATGTTCACTGGTGGAGACTATCAAATATGGATTGGCGCCAACGACAAGCGCCCACTGGGAGACCAAAGCGAGGCAAAGGACTACGTCATTACCACACTATTCGGCATGGGTGCATTGGATAGAGAAACAGCCATCGCCAACGAAGTAATTCACATAGACACCATGACCCTATCACCAAAGCAGCAAACTAGGATGTTCTTCAGCCTACACTACCCCACTCCGGAGTCGAAGAAAGATTTCTCCGGATTAGCAGCAGTACCAGTGACTCTAGAAGATTTGACCGCCAAGGACTTCGAGCCATACGAATACGCACATCCCGATGTAGTTAGGCGGAACTTCGATGCGTATGCTTCCGTAGTAGCGTCATGGTTCGACGCGGTTCAGATAGGGCAAGATTATGACATGCCCGGTGACATCCAAAGCGCACCTGAGTGCGTTAGGTTAGATGAGAGATTTCCCGACTACGAGCAACTAAAGTTCACCCACACCAAATCGAACACGATTGGGCTAACACCGGATAAGATAGCATCCTCTACTGCCGACGAAACCTCGGTATACGCCTACGCCAAGCAAAGAGGCGTAGATGTAGTTCTAAGATACGATTCCAAAGGCAACATGAAGTTCGGAGAAGTTCTCAGGACCGAGAGAGTCTCCACCGATAGAAGGGGAGATACTGTTCTATCTACTCAAGATATAACATCAGTATTAGTAACTGCAAGTGGTATAGTAATACACTCAGACTATCTTACTAGGGATATAGAGAGATATTGTATAGGTAATGGAATAAATGAACTGACTCTAGTAGGGCAATTGGTACTCACCGATGATTTCGGAACCTCCTTAGATATAGAAGACATACAGTTCGCACTGGCTAGGAAAGAAAAGTTAGACCCGTCCGAGATGAGGAAGACTAGATTCGTATGCAGTTACATAGCGTCTTACAACTACGATGAAGTTCCATTGAACGCTATGGATGATGAGGTGTCCAAGATTACAACCAACAGAATATTCCCTGCACCGTCGTTCTCATTTATCGCTCCGAAGATTGGTCAGAAGTTGAGCAAGTCCTACGAGAGCAATAGGAACAACCGCCTAGGAAAGGACATGGTGATTATGGGAGAAGAGACTTACATGGTTACCTCGCTGAATAAGATATCGATGACCATCGTAGGAGTCGATAAGCAATCCAAACCATACGCACAAGGGTCAAAGGAAATCGGCCCAGTCTATGTTGCACTAACGAAGAACCACTCTAAGATGGGGCCAATCTACTATCTGATAGGAAAGGCAGAAATCGCTCTTACTAGAGAAGATAGAACCCGTTTGAAAGAATTGGTTTTCGGAAAAAACAACAAGAACATGATTCCTCTGAATGTTAGAAGAGATGACTTTGTAGAGCAGATGGAACTCGCAGAACCAAGTGTAGTAGTAGATGTGGTCTATGATGACATAAGCAACACCATGACCAATGCACTACCAACGCATTTCCTACCTTCTACTCGAGGGAAGTCTTTCCGAATCGTCGATAAAAACGCATTCGCCACCAAGATGATAGGGGCAAAGATAGTAGGAATCAGAACCGATTTAAGTGCTTTGAGACCGGGAGATATCTCTCACACCCAAGATTCCTTGATTAAGATAAGCAACATAGCCCCTAAGCAGGGATTCTCAATTCTCAACACTCTTCCAAACCCAACCAAGAAGGCGGACTTCTTAGAATACTACACAGCGAGAATGCCCGAGTTAGTGCATAAAGACGCTCCTTGGAGAATGAGTCCAAAGTCATATTCCAAACTAAACAAACTAGCGAAGAAGAAAGGGGTCGTTGGTTTCGTTAAGAAGAAGTCAATCATCTATGACGACGACCCCGGATGGTCAGTAATTGGAGAATATGAGGAACTACTCGACGCTGCATTCACATTCAAGAAGATAACAAACCCGTTCTATTTACGAGGAATAGACATCATCAACGCTACCAAAATGGTAGTGGAATACGATATCAACTACCACCTAATCATATCAGAAGGTAGGTTCTACTGGATATACTGCGACATAGAGAGTGAAGAACTGAAAGCAAAGAAGAAAGAGTTCCACGAAACAGGCGAGGGTAAGAAGGTAAAGTCGATACTATCAGACATGTTAGATGTAGTCGTTTCTATCTATTCACCAAAGGAAAAGGTAACAGACGCAGTGGTTCCCGGATTCAAATTGGACTTATTAGTAGTAGAAGAAGTAAAGCCAAACCCTGCATTTAGTGGAGTAGAATCACACATGGGTAGTTTCTATTCTTCTCCAATCGACGCCATACCCTTGGACGAGCCCAAACTAATGAGCGAGTTACACCCCAATGACCCATCTAAGTGGAAGTACTCCAACGATTACGTCTACCAAGTCGGAGGTAGGATGGTAAAGCCCCATTTGTTTGACTCAAGCCTCTCAATTCCTAGAAGAACCCCCGCCGAGTTCGAAGGCGCGTACAAGAGGCAAGATTTCTACATAGACAAATACAGCCTAAATACTACAGGGCAATCTCCGTATTACAAGTACACGGACTTACCATTCTTCATGCAAACGGCAGTGGACGACACGAAGAACAACTACGGGATAGACGGAGTTTCGATTGTCTCAATGGGCGACACAATAGACAAGACCAAATCATACAGGGAGGCATATAATGCAACTCGACTATTGAATAAAGAGCAAGCCAAAGAAGACTTGAAACTAGTAGGTGCTCAATTCACATCCTTCCCCGGAGAAGGCGAGGATTGGGAAAACGCTGATGAAGACTTCGACTTCCGTGGCTACAACAACAAGTACAAAGCACAGCACAAACAAGAAGAAGACGACTTGAAGAAGTCCCTAAAACGAACTAATTTCGTAGGGTTCGACGACGCAATCGAGTCCATTTTATCAAATCCACCAGTAAAGAGAAGTGCTTGGAACCAACTTGTTTCACAATACATAGCAGAATACGAGCAGTGGGATGCCGACCCCGAACCCAAAGAGAATTGGTTAACCTACTCAATAGGTGCGTTCCCAACTTGGGCTGCACCCCTATTAGAAAAAGAAAGACTCTACAACTTAGCGAAAAGAGATTACGAACTATCCGATGAGGACATCAAACTAATTAACTCTAATTTATTAGGAGAAACAACAGGAGAAGTCTTTGAGTCCATCCTATCTGACCTATACGAAGAAGAGGAAGAAGAGGAAGACGACGAGGACGACGAAGAAGACGAAGACTCAGATGAGTTCGAAGAATATGAGGAGGATGAAGATGAAATCTGAAATCTCCCTCGAGAACAAGAAAGCCCTCAGCATACCGGAGAAGGGCCACATCCACAAGACCGCAGTGGTGTTGAGTAGCGACTGCAAGAAGGTATCTGAAAATAATGTATCTTACGATTTTCTTTTCAAAAGAACTGCTTCTAGGAACGACTTACTTTCCGTACTCAACAAGTACTCCAAAGGCACTCACATCATTCTAGAAGACGGAGACTACGTCATTGACGCTCACGATTATTCAATCAGAACCACCAAAGAGGGAATCAAGGTATCGGGAAGTTTCTCACTAATCCCGATAGCACTATCGAACCCCCACGTAAAACAACTAACCGCATTGCAGGACTTCGACCAAGAGTACTCAAAGATGGAGATGACGAAGCCGGAAACCTACTTCCGAGTCTTTCCATATCAGAACTTCAACGGGCCTGCTTTCAGGTCGAAGTTATTCTCATACGTCTCTAATATGGGCGAAAACTACGGCTACTGCGATGGTAAGAACATCTACTACCGAAGAGCCTCTTTGATAATGCCTAAAATCAAGATAACCAAGGCGATACCTCAGGCTAAGATGATGTTCCACACTCACCCAAAAAGAGACGAACCATCATTGAGTTCTCCCGACGACTATCTACTCTATTTCGACTTGAGCCACAAACCTAGGAACATTAGACACTTCTACACTGTTATGGCTGATAGGATGGACTACTTCCACGTCACACCTAAGCACGATAAGAAGAATGACTACGTCAAAATCAACGAAGACAAGTTCATCGAGAGGCTCGATAAGAAGATAGATGAGATTTCCAAGATATACGACGAGAAAATCCCATCGGGTACCAAGCAAGATGACTTGTATTACTGTGAAAGGATAACCAAAGACGTAGTAAAGTGGCTGAATCAGGAATACAAGAAGTATTTCAAAATCAAATACAAGTGCTACTATCGAGTCAAGAAGAATCCCGATAAAGACAAAGGTGAGGACTTGCACCTCGGAGATGCTTTCTTGGCAAAGGCACTCAACGACATAAAGAGTGGCGAATACTCGTGGCCTGAGTTTGAGGAAGACTCCATCCCGCATGAGAAGTATGCCTATTGGTACTCGATGTACTACGGTATGAGAATGGATAGAAGCGGTATGGGGTACTCTAGGATTCTAAGACTTCAACCGGGGGATGTTAGGAGACTCCATCACTTTGGAAGTAAGCGTTTCGAAGGCACCCAATACGACTACTTCGACATAATCAATATCTTACTATTAAACTACGATATCTCATTAGCAACCGCAAAAGTGCAGGACGGAACTGGAGCATCGTCACGTATTGCAGAAATATTGGACTATTTGGAGTTGGATGATGAAAATGCGAGAGAAGATTTAATTCTACTTACTCAAGTTCTAGAAAGTGGCATTTATTCTGACGAAGCAAGAACTCGTGCGGGCAATCACTATTTCATTCTACCATTAGTTGAGTTCTGCGTTCTGGCATTACAAGCAATAGAAGATGTGAATGCTGGTAAAGCAACTTACGAGCAGAAGAAATACGAAGTCATGATTCTAGAAGCAGAGAAAGCAGGTGAAGCAACAGGAAATGCGCTTGGTGCTCTAATGAGCATGTACGACGGGCAAAAGTCGTCGTTACCAAATCCTCCACTAAACAAGGGAGCCTCTCAATACACCTCATTACTGCCAAAGGCCGAGTTAGCGAACGTGGAGTTGTTGAAAGAAGTTCTTCAAGAGTTCGCACCTTCCAAATCAGATATTGATGGCGACCTTGTCACAGGTAGGTCAGGGTTCAACCTCAGAATACCTACGGACGAGGCAGTAGTCACTATGCTTCTGTATCCATCAACTGGTACAGCCCAAGTAACAGTGCCAGCAGGACACAGCGACCCTGACGCAATAGCAATTTCTGCGATGAAGAAACTCACCGACCATCTAAACGGCTTAGGGTTCCAAATCCCCGATGACGATATAGCCGTAATAATCAGCGAACCGGTGAGAAACCCGAAGAACTCAATCATCATATCCGTAGCAAGTCCGATTCAGAAAGTAAAGAACGAAGTTCTATCGTCGCTAGAAAAGAGAATCCGTGACTCTACAATTGCTACTACCTATACTACTAAACCTCTAAAGGAGTATGAGAAGAGACCTCACCTAGTAGAAGTAACAGATGATATGTATAATAGATTACTATCTAATGGAGATATAATAATGGGTATCAGTTATTCTGATAACATACGAAGGGGCTACAAGCGGTCTGACTTTGAGAACTCGAAATACGTCCTAGTAGATACCATGATTAAGGACCAAGACCTATTGACTAAAGCCAATACAAGTATAATGTCGTTCTACATACACCCCACTAACTCAGAAGGAGAGATAGAGGACTACCTCAAAGAACACGTTTCCCCGCAAGAAGCGAGGAACGTATCGGGACTGATAGACTATCTCAGGGACATGGCGGGGGAAGATGCCTTCGACCATATCATCGAGTACGACATTAACTCACCAGCGTATGCAGTAGAACAGGTTTTCAAGGAGGTACCCAAATCGAATCCAAAGGGGACCGTCCCTTTAGAGCAAACCATCTTCGGGGATGGTTCTAGATACTTAACAGCACAAACAATTCCAATCACAGCATTACAAAACTTACGGACCGGCACCTCGGCTGCACCCTTAGCCGGTCCACCCCTTCTAAATCCGAAACAACCAAGCGTGATTACCATCAGTGGTCCAAGTGGCTCGGGTAAGTCAACCATACTTCGTAAGATAGCCGAGATGACGAAGGCCGACATCGTGCCGACCGTCACCACTAGAGAACGAAGACCGAAAGAGAAAGTGAGTGACGACAGGATTTTCGTATCGAAGGATGACTTCAAGCAGATGATAGACAACGGGGAGTTCGTAGAGTGGAAGCAACAGAAGAACGGCCACTATTACGGAAGGAGATTCTCAGACTTCAAGGATGTCTCCATCGTGGATGTGTCATTGAAGGGTTCGAGGGAATACAAGTCCAAGTTTTCCAACTCTTTCTCGATTTTCCTGAAACCGAATGTTTCTGCCAAAGTTCTCGCTTCTCACATGCGTAAGAGAGGGGGGATGAGTGAATCCGAAAGAAAAGGGCGAGCGGATATTATCGAAAGGTTGCTCGAATCCGCTAGCAAAATGGACTTCGACCTCGTAGTTACTTCTAGAGCCGGCGAATACGAGAAAGTCGCAGAAGAGATAATTCCACAGATACCACTACTCAACCCAAAGAAGTACCAATCACAAGCCAGCGTGATTATCTCGCGCTCGACGAAGAAGGACAAGAAACTCATGGCGGTGTTCAACTTCCCTGACGGCAGAAAGAAAACAACTCACTTCGGAGGCAAGGGATATTCCGACTACACAATCCACAAGGACAAAGCGAGAAAGAAAAGATACGACACCCGTCATGCTCGAAGAGAGGATTGGGAAGACTTTACCACAGCAGGTGCATTGTCCAAATGGATTCTATGGAACAAACCAAGTTTGATTGATTCCTTCAACCACTACAAAGCCATGTTCTCACTTGACGGTGCAATCACGGTTCAGACAAGCCAAGCAGGAAAGATACCTGCGAGTAGGAACCCACCACTAACTTACGATTTAATGTCAGAGGTAACACCGAGGCATCTCAGGAGAGTGAATGACCGATTATTCCCACAAAAGATGGAGTCGTGGGACAAGAAGCCAGACAAAATAAAGGAACAACTTATCACGCAGTCAGAGAAGTTTCGTCAAGACTTAGAATACGCCTATGGTTGGAAGGGGAGAACCGCTAAGACAGCAATTGAGGCCATATTATCAGATTATGCTAAATCATTCGATAAGAATGGCTACGCCAAAGTATACCGAGGACTAATCACCCTCCCTGCTGAAAATCTTCATGAAGCGTGGGTCAAGTATGGAATAGGCTCAAGTTGGTCGTCATACAAGGAAGGTGCCGACGATTACATGTGGACCCGAGTCAGCAATATGCCGGGAGCAGTGTTAGTTTTAGTAGAAGGGAGAGTACACGTCAAAGAGGTGTCTCCGGCAGCCCATCAGTTGACCCTAAGAATTAGGTTTCCCTTAGAAAAAGAAATAGAATTAGAAGGTAAAATCGAAGTTACCAAGTACAGTCTGTGGAGAATAGACCCCGAAGACAGAGTGAAGAAACCAAAGTGGAGAACTACTGGCAAAAATTGGAAGCCGTGGCTCCGTAGAGACGTTAAACCGATATCTGTCGTCGAAGTAAATCAAACGTTCCCAGCATACACATCTGAGTCTGAACCAACTTCTTTACCAAATCCAAACCAAGATTACTACGCCATTATTGATGGCGAACCAATATATAACGACCACATCAAGGCATTGATTGAAAAGAAGAACCCAAGCAAAACTCCCGAAGGCAGAAAGATTCCGAAGAGATACCTGAAAGGACTGAACAAGGAAGAGATGATTATCGCAGCCAAGGAAATCGACAAGGGCTACAAGTACGACATCGATGACCCT
>Ga0181570_10003266_pt1 | contig 12431 bp, 7 predicted proteins | sample 101ome_18_FD_148667 | JGI IMG/M metagenome (GOLD analysis project Ga0181570, IMG submission 148667) | Coastal salt marsh microbial communities from the Groves Creek Marsh, Skidaway Island, Georgia - 101406AT metaG (spades assembly) | ecosystem: Environmental > Aquatic > Marine > Intertidal zone...
TCCCTTGCGCTTCTTGAGCGCGCGCGCGTTGGCGCTATCGCGAGTCTTGAGCGTCTTTTTCTTTTTGTTTTGCCACCCGGGAGCCACCATGTGCGTCCGTCCGCGCGATCGTCCGTCGAGCTCTGGCGCGTCAATCGTCATCATCATCATTGCGATTTCCCAGCCGCCAGGCGCCACTCCTGGATGGATGAAGGAGTCTACGCGACGATGATTTTACAAGAGAAACTAGACCAGAGACGCCGACGCGTGACGTCGTCGTAGTGGAGCGCACGCGCGCGCGCTCACGGACGATGCATGAACCGACGAAGACGATCGGATGCGTCGACGCAGTGCCGACGAATGTCGTCGTAGTGGAGCGCCGAGACGCCCACGGCGGCGCCGGCGAAAAAGGCGTAGCGAACGCCGACGGAATGGGCGACGAGACGCGTGGCGCCGGTGCGAACGGCGACGCTCTGTAACGCCGAACACGCCTCGCACTGAGGGTAGAAGCGTTGCAAAGGAACGCCCCGGATGAAATTGAAGACGCGACGAGTGGTGGACGCGCCTCGATTGGCCGCCGCTCTGGCGGCGCTGCCAAACGCCTTTTTGTTTGGCGGCATGTGGTCTCCTATAACCTTGCCTCGCGTGCTTCCGCAGTGATGACACCCGTCGCGCTTCAACCACGTTTGTAACGCGCGTTTCTGCCCTTCACTCGCGTAATCGCTCCCTTTCGCCGGAATGCTTCGCCTCGCGTTGGCTCCCACCCGCGAGACGTCGCTCGGCAAAATCCGTCCGACGTTTCCTCGGCTCAGCAACGCGAACGCGGCGCCTCCCACCGCGACGTCCCGAATCGCCTCATCCTCATCCACCGTCGACCACGCCGTTCCGAGGTTATAACCACCGCGTCCTCTTCGTCTTCGATTCGTGTTCCGGCCGTCTTCGACGACGTAATCCGCCGCCAATCGACTCGCCCGTCCCGCGGCGACTGCGCCCGCGCTCACGCACGCGGCGCTCAACAAACCACCCACCACTGGTGCGTAACACCCAATCCCTAGTAATAAACCTAACCTTTGCGTCGACCACGCGCACGCAGAAAATGTCGTCGCCGCCGTCACCGTCGCCGCCGCCGTTCTTTCCGTCGTCGTCGACGTCGCCGGCATCGCTGACAGACAGACAGACAGACAGAGGAATTTGAAAAGTGACTCGAATGAACCGAATCAACCGAGACGCCTCGCTCGCTTCTTCCGGCTAAATGAGGGACCACGACGTCGCGCGAAGAAGGAACGGACGAACGACGGATGCCTTCACGACGCGTCGCGCGTTCAGAGTTTCGTCCTCTTCGCGTCGTCGTCGCGTTGTGAGGGCGTTCAGCTGACTTCGCGTGTCTGCAATCCGTGTGTACTTTTGTGCGTATGGGTAAACAGTTATACCACATATATGTTTTTTCGTCGTCGTGGCAACGAACGACAGCCGACAGAGGAACGACAGACGACGACGCGCGCGAACCGGACCCGATCATCCGGTCATGGGCGCCGGAACGTCTCGCTTGGACGCCGACGAAGGTTGGGACGAAGAAGACGTCCTCCGCGCGGTGGATCAAGGCGCCGCATCCCGGGTTGAGTCGTGGGAAGACGCGCAAGATGAAGCAAATGGAAATGTAAATGGGCGCGCACCGCGACTGAGCGATGCCGGTGACGACGGAAGTTTTCACCGATGGGAGGCGAACGGGGGAGGGAAAGATGACGGAACGTCGGCGGCGACGACGAACGATGCGTTGTTGACGCCGCGAGGGCGGATGGATTCGAGGAGGGAGGCGGTTTGGGGCGACGCGCGAGCGTTGAAGCGGTCGCTCAAGGTTTTGTGCGCGTCTAAAAAATCGACGCCGGATAGTGATGACGTGTTTTGGTACGAGTTGGGGAACGCGATGAGCGAGCCGATGACTGGGGTGAGCGATAGGATGCTGGATGAGCTTTTGAGACCGTACGGGGAGGCGTTGTACGCAAACAACTCGACGAGCGGCGGGTTGTACAAGCTCGCGCGACACGCGGCGAGGCAACTCAAAGTGGCGAGTGCGAGCGCGCATTCCACGCCTTTGAGCGCAATCAACGTGACCGTGCTCATAGGCACGTTTATCAAGTACTTTATGGAGTTTTCTAGCGCGCCGACGGCTGCAGCGCACGCGCCGAAGCGAGCTGAGAGGTTGCGCGCGTTCAACGATTTGTGCAAGCGCAACGAACAATGGGAAACGGCTTCATCTGCGTCTTCGACGTCGCCGTTTGATGATTTGCTCGAGTCGTGCGTGGATATTTTGTGGAAGCAGCGCGTGACGAGCTCGACGATGGCTCTTCACCTCGCGTGCGTGCGGCTTTTGCTGGTGGTGATGTCTTCTCAACTCGCGTACGAGCTCGATGATGAAGAGGATGGGGACGCGCGACATCCACTTGCCCAGCGATTAGCGCGATTAGTTTCCGAAGACGGCGGTGGAAGAGCTGGTAAGCTGATGTGTGCGCTCCTGCGCGAGATGATGAAGCGCGAGGCGAACAGCGGTGATATCTACGAAAGTGCGGCGAGCGTCAACGAGCAAGTCGAGCAAGTCACGCGCGGCGTCGCAACGATGCTAAGCTCATTCTTTTCGGGCCGCAAGAACGCCGTGCGCACGAACTCGAATTCGTCGGCTTTCATCAGGAAAGCGATGTTGGACCCATCACCACTCGCTGATGAGTGTGCGAATTTGATATTGGCTCTGTGTTCTCACGGCGCTCTCGGGGACGCCGATACGAACCCGTTTAGAGTTGCTCTCAAACATATCAAGGATGTGTCTTCGAGAGGCTCGGTACCATCGAACAAGAGAAACGCAACCTTGATAGACTTTGAACGGTTGACGAGCACACTCACTGCATCGGTTTCGGGAGACGCAGGATTGCTCCTGACGTACACGCTCCTCGTATCGAGCTCTCGATTTCGCGCACACGTGTGTTCGACGAGCAAGTCAGTCAAGCTAACTCAAGTCTTGCTTAGAGACCTGTATGAGACGAACATGCCACACGTCTCGCAACTCATTACATCGATATTGCTCATCTTATCCGAAGACACGCAGTTTAATAGGCGCTTGCAAAAGGTGAGCTCTGGACCGACGGGTTGGTACAAGGAACGCATCATTCAGAAGACTTCGCTGGGCAGTTTATTCATCATCGTCTTATCCAGGACGATCAAATACACGACTGTGTCTTCTTCAGCCGTGGGTAGAACACTGAACGCGTTGGGAGCGATCGCAAACACGTCGTGTGTGACGAGAGACATATCTGGTTACGCTGCGCAGCGCCTTGTCAACATTCTAGCGTTGTTCACGCGCAGATACTCGCGAGCAGCAGCTGTTGAAAACAGCGACGCGGAGTCGAGCGAGCGACATCACGAGTTGGAAGTCTGCGAAGACTTTATCCGCGTGGTTTTCGAAATTTTAAACACTCTCGCCACGGACATGGATTCGCTGCACAACAACCCAGAAATCGTGTACGCTCTGATGCACCAGCAACAACTGTTGGAGGCGTACAGGACGCACGCCGCGTTTGCCGAGTACGTGCAAAACATTGAAAACGTGCTCGACCACTACAACTCGGCGGTAGACATGGCGCGCCGATCCGAAGCCGACAGTCCAATGTCCGTCGGTCGCCTGAAGACGGTGATTGCCGAAAACGCCCTGTCGACGAGCCCAGTCAAGGACAAGCTGGACGACAAGGATTGTTCCATTTTCGATTTCCATCCAATGCGCTTCAGCTACGCCGAGGATGCGTTCAGCACGCCGTACTTCATAATCCCGTACGTCTGGGCCGTCATTCACAGTCAAACTGGAGTTTTCTGGAGAGATTCCAGCGTCAGACTCTTCTCAGCGCGCGCCGCCGACGCCATGGATGACGACTACGAAAACGAAAGCGAATCGGCGTCGTTGCAGTCGTCCATGTCCGAAGCCGGCGGCGCCGCCGACGCCAACGTGTAAAACGCCGCGTGGACAACCATCTCCATCGCACACGCCGGTAAATCTCTCGCCGCGGTATCCGTAGCGGCGCAAACGTGCGGGCGGTGCCGCACGCAGAAAAGTTGTAAATCTAAAAAGCAAACGCGGTACACTGAATGAAACCACCATTCCTCACACGACGACGCAGAGTCGATTCGGAGTCGATGCTCGCGTGTCGAGGCGTTCACGTCGTCGCCCGCGCTGGAGGCGGTGGACGACGCGGAGGAAGAAACGGAGGTCGTGGACAACAACAACGGGGAGGCGGTGCGCCCGAGTGGGCGCGTCCACCGAACGAGGGTCGTCAACGAAAAAGTGGTGGACGCGGCAAGCCGCCAGTGAAAAAGCGCACGACGCAGGATGACGCCGACGCGGGTGCGAATGAACGCAGATCTTCTTCGAGAACGGCGACGTCGGTGAATGATTCCGGGTTCGGTAGCGGTGATAAACAAGTGCGCGCGTCAAAGGCTCTGACAACGGTGGATGCGGATGGCGTGGCGGCGCTCAAGGATTTTAAAGACGCGGGAAGAGGCACGAAGACGCTCACCGAAGGCGAACAGAGACGAGTGAGCGCGGAGGAAGCTTTGCAGTACGAACGTAATGGACACGTATGCATACGCGGAGCGGTGAGTCCGCCGACGGATATGAATCCAATGGTCAAGGCGGTGAGCGGGGAGATCATGGCGAGACGATTGGAGGCGTACAAGCATCGAGTGAGCGTCTTGTGTCCGGGCGTCGGCGCCGAGGCGGTGACGAGCGTGGAGGAGGCTCGGAAGATTTTGAAGAAACACTCGAAAGAGGATGTGGGATTCCTGCAAACGTTTAATTTACATCGCGATGAAGACAGTCCCGCGACCGAGTACATCATGAGCAAGCGGTTCGCGAAGATTGCAGCCGAACTCATGGGGTGTAAAAAGGTTCGTCTGTATCAGAGTTGCGTCTTCGTCAAGGAGCCGGGCATGGCGGAGACAAACTGGCACAGCGATTTAAACATGGTGCCCCTGGATACCAACGATTTCATCACACTTTGGATTCCGCTCAGATCGCTCGACGAAGGGGACGCGGCGTTACACTTTGCGAGCAAGTCTCACAGAGATTTCTCTCTGCCGTATTGGCACACCCTCCAAGGCATGGAGGATTTGGAAGGTCGCTACGAGATTGACACGTACGACGAGCTCGATTTGGGGGATTTGACGGCACATAACGGTTGGACCCTTCACTGGAGCCCGCCGCAACCGAAAGACGCCGTGCCGCGCTACGCTCTGAGTATTTGCTACGTCGCCGACGGTGCGCGAAGATTATCCGCGAGAAATTTGCGGCGCGCGCCGCACGAGGAGGATCTCTGGTCATACGAGGGATGGCTGAAAGACATCGAACCCGGGGCGGTGGCTAAACATCCCGAACTTCCTCGAGTATGGCCTTGAGTTTTTGATTTTTTAATCGCTTGTGATTGATTTACAAATGTCAGTTAATATCGTCTAAAATCGCGCGCTCCTCTGGCGTCAACCCATCCTCGTCGACACCAGCTTCTGTTTGCTCCTCCTCTTCATCCCCCTTGTACCAGTTTCCATCGTAATCGACGGGGAGCGGGGGGTTTAGCCTACGACCAGAACGGAGTTAATAAGTTGTGTGGCGAAAGACGGGGCGGCATGTCTCTTACCAGAAAGCACCCGGAGTGGTCAAATCGTGAAACTTGACGCGCTCATCACCCTCATCGCCGAGGCAATCAAAGACGGCATCCGCGCGGGAAAAGTCTTCACCTTCGCTGTAGATACTCTTCGTGACACAGCAACGCATGCCCGCAGCCTTGGCGGCGGTGCAGCCAATGTGAGTGTCCTCGACGACGACGCAGCGCGCCGGGTTCACCTTGAGCGTCTCGGCAGCCAAGTTGTAAATATCCGGGCTCGGCTTCTTCTTGGCGACGACGTCACCCGCGAAAACCGGCATGCGATCGGCGAATTCCGGAAGCATCGTGTTCACGATGCCTTGAACCGCCTTCTCGTTGGACGTCGAGCACACCGCAACCTTGGCGCCGGCTTCCAACGCCTCGGACACCATGCGCTTCACGCCCGGACGCAACGGAAGAGCGCCCGCATTCACGAGCTCGAGGAACATTTCAGTCTTTCTCAAGTGAAGCTTCTTCACCAGCGCCTTGCGCTCCTCCGGATCCGTCACGCTCTTCCACGGTTCCGTTTCCGGCACAGAGTCGAAAAAGTGCGTCATCCGCTCCTTGCCTCCCCCAATCTTCAAAAGCTCACCGTACGTCTCCACGTCCCACTCGTGATCGATACCGAACTCCTTAAACGTCGCGTTAAACGTCACCCGGTGTCCGTCTCGCTCCGTTTCGCACAGCACCCCGTCGCAATCGAACAACAGCGCTTCCGGGTAATCAAAGTTTCGCAAAGCCATCGGTGTGGTCGTCGTCCTCATCTTCTTCGCACCGACGCGTCGCGCGTCGCTCGCGCGCAGTCCATCCGATCGCGCCACGCTCGCTCGGCACGCCGTCGTTCTCGTCGTCGTCGTCGCGACGCGCATCGTCGTATCCCTGGAGGTGCGGTGCGCCTTAAACTGACCGCGGGAACGCATTCACAACCCCCCCTGTTGTCTCTTATCCAAACAAGATGTGGATGTGGATGTGGACATCGATGCCCGGTCCCGACCGAACCGTCACCGACCGACGCGCGTTTCGGTGAGAACGCACATGGCGACGAGCGCGAGGGCGAGCGCGATCGGAACGAACCGGCCGTCGAGGAGCGCTTTAAGAGAGAGACGAGGCGGGAGGAGGAGGACGCGACCTCGCGCGTTTTTGGGGAATTCCAACGGTGTGACGGAGAAGGACGACGACGGAAGCGGCGACGACGACGGAGGTTTGCTATACGGAATGCTCGACGCGGCGCGACGGGCGATGGCGTCCGTCTCGGGCGAAGGGGTCGGGACGTCGAACGCGGGTTCGGAAGGGAGACGGTTCGGGTTGGATGAGACGGCGGCGCCGACGTGGGAGTCGTTGGCGGAGCGGTGCGCGCGAATCGGCGGAGAAGAGGACGTGGATGCCGACGTTGCCGACGCGCGGGCGATGGAACGGTTGTTCGGGACGACGACGGCACCGAGGGTGAAGTTTTACCGAGATCACGCGTCTTGGTGTCCGTATAGCCAGAAGATTTGGATGCAGTTGGAGGAGAAGCGCATTCCGTATACGCTGGAAAAGATTAACATGCGCTGTTACGGACCGAAACCGACGAGCTTTACGTCCAAGGTGCCGAGCGGGGCGCTTCCGGTGATTGAACTCGATGGACGAGTCATCACCGAGTCGTCAATTATCACGCAGGTGCTCGAACAAGAGTTTCCCGAGCACGAGAGTTTGTTGCCGTACGCGCCGGGAAGTCCAGAGGCGCAACGCGCGACGCGGCTCATGCGACTCGAGCGCGCGCTTTTTTCTTCCTGGATGCAATGGATCACTAGCTCGTGGAGCGATGCTTCTGGGCAGAGCTCGTTTAGCGAAGTGCTGGACGAGGTTGATGCCGAGCTCGGAGCTGGAGGCGGGCCGTACTTTATGGGTGAGGAATTCACTCTCGTGGATATCGCGTATACGCCGTTTCTCGAACGCATGGCGGCGAGCGTGCTCTACTTTAAGGGTGTGAAAATTGAAGGAAACGGCGGACGGTGGCCGCATTTGGATAGGTGGTACGCCGCCATGTTCACGAGAAAGGTGTATCGCGGGATAAAGAGCGATTATTACACTACTGCGCACGATTTACCGCCGCAACTGGGCGGATGCGCCGAAAACGGAGACAACGTACAAGCCCGCGACGCCATTGACGGTGTGGACGGTACCAGCTGGCGACTTCCGCTCGGTCCGCTCGATGGAACGAGCCTCGAACCTTGGTGGGGCGAAGACGACCCCAAGGCGGCGCGGATCGAAGCGGCGAGGCGAATCATCGGCAATCACGCCAACGTCGCGCGCTTCGCCGCGAGAGGTTGCGGCAAGGAAGGTCGACCAGCCTACTCGGCACCGCTCTCTGATCCGAACGCGGTTCCAGGGGAAGAGCACATCCCCGCCGTGGACGCCGCGCTTCGTATGGTCGTGGCGGCTTTGTTATCCGACGACGCTGGCGACTCTGCCAGTATCGCGACGCGCGAGGGATCGTACGATGCGGCGGCGACGACTCGCTCGCTCGCCTATCTTCGCGATCGCATCGGTGTTCCGCGCGACATGTCGTATCCGGCGGCGCGGCAATTCAGAGCGCACTTGAATTGGGCCATCGACGGTATCGCCAGGGCGAGTTGAGGTGAGGTGCGGTGAGGATTCTATTCTAGCTATGCGCGTGTAATCAAATTAAATGTTTGGTCTCTTTGGCCTTGTTTCGTCGGTGAAAATAACGCCCGTGTTGAGCAAGAAATCCGCAACCCCGCGGAGGAGAATCATGTCTTCGCTAGGATAGTACTGACCACCGCGGCCGGTGGCTTGCTCCGGCCGAGACGACGGAAGGAATGAAAAGGCTGACAAAAAGTCGCGAGAGTTGGCGCGAATCGGAGCGTCAAAGTGGCACGGAACAATTCTGTTAAAGTCCCACTTCGCGACGCGACGAGCCCACTCATTCACGGGCTGCGGAACGTTCTCGTAAACGAGCGTACCGACAACCGGCGCGACGATGAGTCTATTGCTAATATCTTTCCAGCTCTCCTCTGGAGAGAGCAAGTCGTTCGGGCCAAAGTACAACGCTTGCAACGCGTTGCGCTGCCATCCCAATCTCAACAACTCGTCGCGGTTCATGTCCTTCGACGTCGTCGTTCTGTTCTTCGCCTTTGTTTTAATGTCAAACAAGTTCAAAAACTTGAGCGCGCTAATCGTAAAGTTGTCGTCATCCCCGCTTTCCTCCAAATCTCGATCGGGGATGCAATCCGGAATGTTCTCCGACACGTACACCACGGCATCCGTCACGAGCAACGTCTTGGACGGCTTGTGCAAAAACGCCGCCTCGACAAAGGAAACGTAGGACGCGACACCCAAAGCCGGTGGACGCAAGAGTTCGTACTCAAACTCGTCGTCCCACGGCGTCGGATCGCGACCGAGAATACCCGTCTTGTTGATTCCAAAAAATTGCGGCGGCAAGTTCACCGGCCAACTCCACTGCTGCGGAACGATCCAGCACTGCGCCTTGGGGTACTTGCGCTGGAACGGGCCGACGAAAATTTTGTGCTCAAACAACGTCGTCGGCAAAACCACGTGTTCCACCGGCGCATCCAACTCATCGAGTAGCGCCACCATCTCCGCCGTCGGCGCCACCGGCGCGTGCACCCACAAGCCGCCCGTCTTGAGCTTAATCACCGTCATCCGAACGTTGACGCTCACATTCAACCCGAGTCCAATGCCTTGCTTTTGTTCAAAGAACCACATTCGACCGGGATCCACCTCGTACCGGTACGTCTGTCTCTCAAACGCTGGCACTAACGGGAACAACGGGGGCGGCGCGATGAGGTACCGTCGTCCCTTGGAGTCGTCCGACTCCCCCGTGCCTCTCGTCAACGCCGTGCGAGACCTCCTCGCCGTCCCGTTCGCGTTCGCGTTACCGTTACCACCGAGCGCGTTTCGTCCCACGGCGGTGGCGACCGCACCCAATCCGAGCACACCCGTCGCGACTTCCGTCAAGGTTTGCGCATCCACGGTCGCTTGGACGGCTCGCACGACGCGCGCCGCCCGAGAGCGACGACGTCCACGAAACGCCGCGTCTCCGCGAAACCCCGCGGGCGAGGTTCGTGGACGCTCGAACGCGGACGCGAACATCGACATCGACACTGGGAGGATAGCGGCGAACAGTGATGCGCCCGAGAGCGAGCGCTGGTGGATTTGGATAAAGATGACGAAGCGACGACGACGACGACGCGGTACGAGCGATCATCGCAAAACCGAAACGCGTGCTGTGCTATGCAATGGATGATATTTTTGCAATGCTAAATGTAAAAGTACACTGATACTACCGCCGTGACTCGATGGTCACTCAAGATGCAAAGTCGCGGGGAGTGAAGGTGTCGTCGACTGCGGCTTCGATGGAATCTGAGGCGAAAACGCCGCCTCTCGCCGAAGCGGAAGCCGGCGGTTCCTGTTCCTCTTGGGCGCGCTCTGAATCATTCAATTTCGCACTGGTGCGATCGACGGGTGCGCGATCGCCGAGCAGAGCTGTCGTCTCGCCGGCGACATGACTGCTCTCGTCGACCGGCTTGGCGAGCAAGAAGGGCTCGATAACCTTTTGGTTGACTCGAGAGATGAACTGCATCAAATTGCTTTTTGAATCCGCGTTGGATGCGCCGCCGCCGGACGAGGAATCGACATCATCTGGTTGAGTGGTGTTAAGCAGCGTTAAAAACCAGTTTGTCATCCCGCCTTGAAGAACGAGCGTGACCGCGACGATGAAAAGGGTGACGTCAAACATGACGTGTCCCTGCTCGCCGAGATCGCGTTGCGCTTTGACGGCGAGAGCAAAGGCGACGGCTCCGCGCAGGCCGCAAAACCACAGTACAAACTGGTTTTGCTTGGTGATTCTCGTGTGTGGATGTTTTCTCCATGCCGTCAAGTTTAACAGCGCCGACCCGGGGAAAATGTTGACGGCTCGACCGATGTACGTCACAAACAAACCGACGAGACACGTGGTGATGTGCGCCATTCTGAACGTGTACATCGCGCTCCCCATGTAAAGGAAGACGAATGTTTCACTGAGGAAGGAGAAAATCCTAAACAGGCACATTGTCACCATGCGCGGTGCTCGCGATAAGTTTGGACGAGTGTAGCGACCCATCACAATGCCAGTGAAAAGCACCGACACGATGCCAGACAATTCAAACGCTTCGGCGAGCGAATAACTAATATATGGAAACAGAAGAACAATGGTTGAATCCACCACCCATCCCTCATGAAAGTAGTTTGTTGCGTTCACGTGTTTGTGAAGCAACGCGGAGACGCATCCGGTGATGACACCTATCAGAGTTGCTTGACCGAAAGCGAGAACGAAAATCCCTACAGTTTGCAAAATCAACGGGAGAAACGCGTCATCCGATTGTAAAACATCGAGCGCCGTGATGTCTCCGGCAGCGTTGCCGATTCCTAAGAAAAGCGATTCGAAGAACACAATCGTAACCGCATCGTTGAGCACGCTTTCGCCCAAGATGATCGCGTGCAAATCCTCTGAGACTGGACTATCGCTAAAAATGCTCAACGTCGTGACTGGATCTGTCGAGCTAATCAACGCGCCAAAGAGCATGCAACTCTTCAAAGAGAAGGCGTACGACACTCCGAGAGCGCCAAAACCATACATCAACATACCAATAGATATCGCGCTCGTCAGAGCGCCGAAAAACGCAAACGTGGCGATGGCATCAGAGTTTTGAAAGAATGTAGACGGGTGCAACGTGTAGCCGGCTTCGAAAATCAACGGCGGCAGAAGCACCAAGAAGAAAAACTTGGTGTCGAACTTCATGCACTGCGCGAAAGCCTTCATCGTGTACCTCATGTCGTCCGGCATACTATCATAAGACGATTCGAGCGTCAAATAGACAAAGCATCCCAACGCGACGCCGAGCAACAGCGCCGCGCCGCTCTGGTGCACCCACTTGGACTTGAAGTGCTTCAACATGACGCCCATCATGATCGTCAACAGCAAAAGCGCGAGCATCACCGTCATCGTAAACGCCGCCACGCGTTCATCCGTCGCTTCTTCTTGCATGTTGTGCTGTCCAGAATCGCCCGGAAGGTACAGCATGTCCCGAACATCCACCGCATCCGGTTGCGCCGACGCTTGCAGCGCCACGTCCTCGACGATGCGATACACTCGCTCAGAATCTGCATCGCCATCCTCGGCGTCGTCAACGCCGGCACCGTCCTCCTCGTCTTCGTCATCCTCTTCCTCCTCTTCGTCGTCGACTTCGTCATCGCCGCCCTCTTCTTCTTCTTCTTCTTCTTCTTCCTCTTCTTCGTCGTCGTACTCTTCGTCGTCAACACCCTCCTCGTCCTCGCTCGCCGTCGTAGACCGCCGCGACGTCGACGCCGACGCGATCGACCCCTCGCTCGTCGTCCCAGACGTCGTAAACGTCCCGTTTCTCCCCGAACTCGACGTCGACGTCGCGCTCTCGTCCAAACCGACCCGCGCGCGCGCTTCCTCGGCCCTCTGTTCGAGCTCGAGCGCTTCCTCGGCCACGATCACGGCGAGGTCGCTCGCGGGGGTTGACATCGACGACGACGACGACGACGAGGCGTCGCCGTCACCCAGGGGTATCGACGACGACGGTCGCGACGACGACGGTCGCGATCGCGTCATCTCTCTCCGTCTCGTCGTCACCGAGGGAGGTTGACTCTGACGTTCATCCATGCGATCACTCGTCCATCCCCATCCGTCCATCCATGGTGTTCACTCACACTGGTACTGGTACGTACACCTTTATGATGACGAGGCCA
>Ga0181570_10003273_pt1 | contig 12410 bp, 11 predicted proteins | sample 101ome_18_FD_148667 | JGI IMG/M metagenome (GOLD analysis project Ga0181570, IMG submission 148667) | Coastal salt marsh microbial communities from the Groves Creek Marsh, Skidaway Island, Georgia - 101406AT metaG (spades assembly) | ecosystem: Environmental > Aquatic > Marine > Intertidal zone...
CAGATGAATTCTCATAACCAAGACTTTGCTTTATATTTTAAATCTAGAGAAAAATCAGTTTTAGCAAGAGGGGAAACAGCAAATTATATTAATGATTATCCTAAAGATCTTTATATTTATGATTATAAATCAAAAAAATCATCTCCTCTAATTTCCTATGAATGGTTTCCTGCTCAGGCAAGATATTATTTAGAAGAGTATGATTTTCCAGTTTTTCCAGATGATTTTGCCTATTATTTACTAAAAGATAATCAAACTCTAATAATGATAAGTGCTGTTAAAAGTTTAAAAGCAAATTTTAAATTTGATATAAATAAAAAAAAATTAGAGCTTTATCCTTCTAATGGAAAATTTGACTTTATTATTTCTTCGTTTGCAAAAAATTGTGGTCACTCAAATTTAGAGGATAACTATAAGTGCAGTCTACATAAGCCACTAATTTCTAGTAATTTAATTAACTAGTTTGAATAAAAGTATTCGCAAATATTTCAGCATTGAATACTTGTAGGTCATCCTCTTTTTCACCTAAACCAAGTGCAATAATTGGAAGTTTATATTTTTTTGCAACAGCTAATAAAATCCCACCTTTTGCAGTGCCATCTAATTTGGTCATAACAATCCCAGTAATTGGAATTATTTTATTAAATTCTTCTACTTGATTGATTACATTTTGACCTGAAGTTGCATCTAAAACTAAAATAACATCATGAGGAGCCTCAGGATCAATTTTTTTTGTAACATTTGCGATTTTTTTATACTCTTCCATTAAATTTTTTTTGTTTTGTAATCTTCCAGCAGTATCAATTAAAACTTGGTCAAAATTATTTTTTAAAGCCTCATCAATTGCTTTGTAGGCAACAGAAGCTGGATCAGAACCTTGAGAAGATTTTGTAATATTAACATCAATTTTTTTTGCCCACATTTCTAATTGTTCAATTGCTGCTGCCCTAAATGTATCTGAGGCAGCAAGCATAATTTTGTTACCATTTGATTTTAAAATTTTACTTATTTTTCCAATAGTTGTTGTTTTGCCAACTCCATTAACACCAGAAACCAAAGTTGCATTCAATTTTTCTTTTTTATTAAAAAAATTTTCATTTTCTAATGGTTTCATTAATGTCACAATATATTCTTTAAGTATTAAATTTATTTCATCTTTTAAATCTTTACTGGGGTCAATTTTTTTTTCAGAAATTATAGATTTTATTTCTGCTGAAGCTGCAACACCTACATCTGACTGAATTAAAAAATCTTCAATATCATTTAGACTTTTGTCATCTAGTTCTTTTTTGACAATTATTTCTTTTAGACCACTTGTAAAAGCAGCCGCACTTTTTTGAAAACCAATTTTAAACTTATCAAATATTCCCATTACAATTTAATATCTATTTTTTTTATATCAGAGACAGGGCCTTTCATTTTGATAAAATTATTTTGATCTATTGAAATAGATAAATTTCCTGTTCTAAATTCTATATCAACCTTGTTAGATGAAAGGTTATGTATTAATCCTGCAAATGCAGTAGCACAAGCGGCTGTTCCACAGGCCTTAGTTAATCCAGCTCCACGCTCCCATACTTTAACTTTTATTAATTGTTCATTTATTACCTGTGCAATAGTTACATTGCATCTTTCAGGAAACAATTCATGCTTTTCTATAATTGGTCCGATTTTTTCAATATTGAAATTTTCCAAATTATTTACAAAAAAAATTATATGTGGATTACCAACACTGATTGCTGTTCCACCGATATGTGATTTGTTATCATTATCAAGAATTTCAATTTGTAAATTTTTTGTATTTACATTTTTTGAAAGTGGTATTTCATTCCAGTTAGTTTTTCCAAAGCCAATACCAGTTTCAACTAGATTTTTTCCTAGTATATCTGATTTAAGTTCTCCAGCAGATGTAACTAAAGAAATATTATTTTTACCATTTTCTTTTGATAAAAGATCAGCAACACATCTTGTGCCATTTCCACATGCACCAGATGTACTTCCATCTGAATTAAAAAAATCTATTTTTGCATCAGACTTGTCATGATTATTTATAATTATTAGCTGATCACAACCTATGAATTTTCTGTCACAAATTTTTAAAATTTGCTCTTTGTTTAGATTAATTGGATTTGATCTATTATCTATGATTACAAAATCATTACCTAAACCATCCATTTTGTACGCACTAAATTCCATATTTAGTTATTTAACTTATTTATTGACTTTTTGTAGCTCTATTATAGTTTGCAGCAGTTTCCGCAAAAACATTAAATTTGCGGTGTCTTTGGAAACAAAGAGATCGACACTAGTCAGCGAGGGTTCGCCCACTAGTGCGATTACTGCTGTGTGTAATAAATATGTTTGAAAATTTAACAAATAAATTTGAAGAAATATTTTCTTCTTTAAAAAAGGCTCCATCTCTTGATGAAAAACAAGTTGATGAAGGTTTAAGAGGAATTAGACAAGCTTTATTAGAGGCAGATGTTTCTCTTGATGTAGCCAAAGCATTTATTGAGAAAGTAAAACCAAAAGCCTTAGGTCAAGAAATCATAAGATCTACTTCACCTGGTGATATGGTTGTTAAAATTGTTTATGATGAGCTTGTAAGCTTACTAGGCGATAGTAATGCAGATATAAATTTAAATGCAGTTCCGCCAGTTCCAATGATGCTTGTTGGACTTCAAGGATCTGGAAAAACCACAACTACAGCAAAATTAGCTAAATTTTTAGAGTCTAATAAAAAGAAAAAAGTGATGATGGTAAGTTTGGACATTTATAGACCAGCAGCACAAGAACAATTAAGATCTCTAGGTGAACAAAACAATATTTTAACACTACCCATCATAGAAGGCCAACAGCCTGCAGATATTTGTCAAAGAGCTATTAGTGCTGCAAGCCTTAATGGAGCAGATGTAATTCTATTTGATACTGCTGGAAGAACTCAAATTGACTTACAAATGATGAGTGAAATTAAACAAATTGAAAAAATAATTAATCCTGCTGAAACAATTTTAGTCGCTGACTCACTAACAGGTCAAGTTGCAGCCTCTGTTGCAAAAGAATTTAAAAATACAGTCAACCTATCAGGAATTATCCTAACTAGAGCAGACGGTGATGCAAGAGGTGGTGCTGCGGTAAGTATGAAATATGTATCTGAAGTACCAATAAAGTTTTTAGGAATTGGTGAAAAAATCGATAATTTTGAAGTGTTCCATCCAGAGAGGATTGCTAACAGAATTCTTGGAATGGGAGATATAGTTTCTCTTGTAGAAAAAGCTGCTCAAGACTTAGGAGAAGAAAAAATTAAACAAGCAGAGGAAAACCTTAAAAAAGGTCAATTCTCTATGGAAGATTATTTAACTCAATTAAGACAGATGAAAAAAATGGGAGGCATTGAGGGAATAATGTCTTTTATGCCTGGTGTATCAAAAATAAAATCTCAAATGGATTCAGCTGGAATTGATGAAAGCATCATTACAAAAAATGAAGCTATAATTTTATCAATGACAAAAAAAGAAAGAGAGAACCCAAAGATAATTGATGGTTCGAGAAAAAAAAGAATTGCTAATGGCTCTGGTACAGATCCAGCCACTATCAATAAATTGTTAAAGCAATTTAAAATGATGTCTGAAATGATGAAAAAGATGTCTAAAGGAAATCTGAAAGGTATGTCTGACAAAGGAATACCACCAGAGCTATTTAATCAATTAAAATAAGGAGAGACAATGTTAAAACTAAGACTATCAAGAGGAGGAACTAAAAAAAGACCAGTCTATAAAGTGGTTGTTGCAGATAGTAGATTTGCAAGAGACGGAAGATTTATTGAAAAAGTTGGTTTTTTTAATCCTTTATTACCTAAAGAAAAAAAAGAAAGAGTTGGACTTGAGGCTGAAAGAATTAAGTATTGGTTAGGCCAAGGTGCACAACCTACAACAAGAGTTGCAAGAATTTTAGGTGAAAATGATTTAATCCCTATGCCTGCTAATGGAAATAATCCTAAAAAAGCTGTTCCAAAAAAAGATAGAAAAAAAGAAGGTGAAGAAGCAGCACCAGCAGCAGAAGCTCCTAAAGCAGAGGCAGCACCAGCAGCAGAAGCTCCAAAAGCAGAGGCAGCACCAACAGCAGAAGCTCCAAAAGAAGAGGCAGCACCAGCAGCAGAAGCTCCAAAAGAAGAGGGAAAATAGTTTTATAATTTGTTATGTGGCAATCTCAAATTTTTACACTTTATCCTGAATTTTTTCCGGGTCCTTTAAACAAAGGTTTATATGGCAAGGCTCTAGAAAAAAAAATATGGAGTATAAAAGTTAATAACATTCGAGATGCTGCAAACGATAAACATAAAACTGTAGATGATACTCCATACGGAGGAGGTTCTGGTATGGTTTTAAAACCAGATGTTCTGGCAAATTCTTTAGATTTAAACAAAGTAGAAGGTGAAAGAGTTTTTTATTTGTCTCCGAGAGGAAGAAAATTTGATCAAGCTTTTGCACAAGAACTATCTAAAGAAAAGTCAATAGCATTAATTTGTGGTCATTTTGAAGGTGTAGATGAAAGAATTTTATCTACTAGAAATATAGAAGAGATAAGTATTGGAGATTATGTATTATCTGGAGGTGAAACAGCTGCATTTGTTGTGTTGGATAGTATTCTAAGGTTGTTGCCTGGAATATTAGGGAATGAAAAATCTGTTGATGATGAAAGCTTTCAAAATGGATTATTGGAATATCCTCAATACACAAAACCTCAAATTTGGGAGGAAAAATCAGTGCCAGACGTGCTTTTATCGGGTGATCACAACAAAATTAAAGACTGGCGTTTATCACAATCTGAGGCTATAACACGCGTCCGAAGACCAGATTTATGGCAAAAATATAAGAACAATTAATTGATAAATATTAAAATGAAAACGATTGAAGAGATAAATAAACATAACGTAACAAAGATTTTATCTGAAAAGAAAATCCCACAATTTTACCCAGGTGATGTTGTTAAGGTTGGAGTAAGAATTACAGAGGGAAAAAAAGAGAGAATTCAGTATTTCGAAGGAGTTTGTATTGCAAAAAAAAATAGAGATATAAATTCTTCTTTTACTGTAAGAAAAATTTCATTTGGTGAAGGTGTTGAGAGAACATTCCCTTTATATGGTCCAGTAATTGACTCAATTAAAGTTATAAGATCTGGAAAAGTAAGAAGAGCTAAACTTTACTACTTAAGAGACAGAACTGGTAAATCAGCAAGAATTGCAGAGAAAATTAGAAAAAAAATTGGAATTGATGTTGATGTGAAACCGGAAACAGTAACAGAGGAAAATGTTGCTCCAGCAGCAGAAGCTCCAAAAGAAGAAGCTCCTAAAGCAGAGGCAGCACCAGCACCAGCAGCAGAAGCTCCAAAAGAGGAAGCTGTTAAAACTGAACAAACTCAAGAAAGCACTCCAGAAAAAAAATAATTTTTTTTTCAATGCCTACAACTCTTTACGATAAAATTTGGAATGATCATCTAGTTGACCAACAAGATGATGGTACTTCGTTATTATTTGTTGATAGACATTTAGTTCATGAAGTAACTAGCCCTCAAGCATTTGAAGGTTTAAGAAATTCTAAAAGAAAAGTACGACATCCAGAATTAACATTAGCTGTAGCTGATCATAATGTACCAACAACAGATCGTTCAAAAGGAATTGCAGATGAAGCGCTAGAGGCGAATTGTAAGGAATTTGGAGTCCAACTATTTGGTATGGATGATAAAAGACAGGGTATTGTTCATATAATAGGTCCTGAGCAAGGTTTTACTCAACCTGGCACAGTAATAGTTTGTGGAGATAGTCATACAGCAACACATGGTGCCTTTGGCTCGCTTGCATTTGGAATTGGAACATCAGAAGTAGAGCACGTTCTTGCCACTCAAACACTAGTTCAAAAAAAAGCAAAAAATTTTAGAATTAATGTGAATGGAAAACTACCTATAGGAGTAACATCAAAAGATGTCATTTTACAAATAATTGGAAAAATAGGTACTGCTGGTGGAACTGGATGTGTTATCGAGTATGCTGGTGATCTAATTACATCTTTGAGTGTTGAACAAAGAATGACTATTTGCAATATGACTATTGAAGGCGGCGCTAGAGCGGGTCTTATAGCACCAGATCAAAAAATTTTTGATTATTTAAAAGGAAAACCAATGTCACCTAAAGGTGATAAATGGGATAGAGCAGTAGAATATTGGAAAACATTAAAAACTGATGAAGGTGCAGTTTTTGATAAAGAAATTAATCTTGATGCGAGTGAAATATCTCCAATGATTACATGGGGAACATCACCACAAGATGTAATAACTATTGATGAAAAAGTTCCAAATCCAGATAATGAGAAGGACGAAGATAGAAAGAATTCGATTGAGAGATCATTAAATTATATGGGACTAAAGCCTAATATGTCTGCCAAGGATATTAAAATTGATAAAGTTTTTATAGGAAGTTGTACAAACGGAAGAATAGAGGATCTAAGAGAAGCTGCAAAGATTCTTAAAGATAAAAAGATATCCTCAAATGTGCATGCAATGGTAGTACCTGGTTCAGGTCTTGTAAAAGAACAAGCAGAACAAGAAGGCTTAGATAAAATTTTTGTTGAGTCAGGCTTTGAATGGAGAGAGCCTGGTTGTTCAATGTGTCTTGCAATGAATGCAGATAAATTAAAGCCAGAAGAAAGATGTGCTTCGACTTCAAATAGAAATTTTGAAGGTAGACAAGGTAGAGGTGGCAGAACGCATTTAGTAAGTCCAGGAATGGCTGCAGCTGCAGCAATATCTGGAAGTTTAGATGATGTTAGAAAGTATCAAAATTAAATGCAAAAATTTACAACATTAAAAAGTATACCAGCATATCTTCCTATAGTTAATATAGACACTGATATGATCATCCCAAAACAGTTTCTGAAAACAATTAAAAGAACTGGTTTAGGAAAAAATTTATTTTTTGAAATGAGGTATGATGATCAAGGAAAAGTTATTGATAATTTTGTCTTAAATCAAGAACCTTTTAATCAATCTAAGATTTTAATTGCAGGAAAAAATTTTGGATGTGGATCTTCAAGAGAGCATGCTCCATGGGCATTACTAGATTTTGGTATTACCTGTGTGATTAGTTCAAGCTTTGCCGATATTTTTTATAGTAACTGTTTCAAAAATGGAATTTTACCAATCATTCTTCCTGAAGATAAAATTAAAGAGATATCTGAGTATGCGAATAGAAAAGAAGAAATTTCTGTAGATCTAAATGATGAAAAAATTATTTATGGAAATAATGAGGTTCAATTTAAAATAGATTCATTTAAGAAGAAATGTTTATTAGAAGGTTTAGATGACATCGCTTTATCATTAAAAAAATCTGATAAAATTGAAATCTTTGAGAAAAACTTGAAAGAGAAAAAACCATGGATTTTTAATGATTAAAGTTAGAAAAAGAAAAATCCTTTTACTACCAGGTGATGGTATCGGCCCAGAAGTAATTGGAGAAGTAAAAAAAATCATTAAATGGTTTAATGAAAAAAAATCTTTAGACTTTGAAATCGATGAAGATTTAGCAGGTGGATGCTCTTACGATAAGCATGGAACGCCAATTACTGATGAAGTTTTTTATAAAGCATTGGAAAGTGCGGTTGTTATGCTTGGTGCGGTTGGTGGTCCAAAATGGGATGATGTTGAATTCTCAAAAAAACCTGAAAGAGCTTTGTTAAAATTAAGAAAAGAGTTAAAGCTTTTTGCAAACTTAAGACCAGCAATTTGTTTTGAACAATTAGTTGACGCATCAACTCTTAAGCCAGAAGTAGTCTCTGGTCTTGATATTATGATCGTAAGAGAGCTTACAGGTGGAATTTATTTTGGAGAACCAAGAGGTATAAAACCAATTGAAAATGGTGAAAGAAAAGGAATTAATACACATACATACACAACAAGTGAAATCACAAGAGTTGCAAGAGTAGCTTTTGATCTTGCAAAAAAAAGATCAAACAAAGTTACTTCTTGTGAAAAATCTAATGTAATGGAAGCAGGACTATTGTGGAAAGAAGAAGTTCAGGCGCTACATGATAGTGAATATAAAGATGTGGAGTTAAGCCATATGTTAGCTGACAATTGTGCAATGCAACTTTTAAGAAATCCAAAACAATTTGATGTAATAGTCACAGACAATTTGTTTGGTGACATGTTGTCAGACCAAGCTTCAATGTTAACTGGTTCTCTAGGTCTTTTGCCATCAGCATCTTTAGGTGCAAAAAATAAGGATGGTGAAATGAGAGCAATGTATGAACCAATTCATGGTTCAGCTCCAGATATAGCAGGCAAAGGTCTTGCTAATCCAATTGCAACTATTTTAAGTTTTGCAATGGCTCTTAGATACTCACTTGATTTAGATAAAGAAGCAGATTTATTAGAAAATGCAGTACAAAAAGTTCTTAATGATGGTCTTAGAACAAAAGATATTATGTCTGAGGGTAAAAAAGAAGTTTCAACTTCTCAAATGGGTGATGCAATTATTTCAAAATTGCAATAATTAACTAATTCAACTAAACTAATTTAATGCCGATCTACAATGCACCAGTAGAAGATATGATGTTTCTCTTTGAAAAATTAAGAGATAACAAAAATTATAATGAAATTGAGAGATATAAAGAAGTTACTCCCGATCTTGTAAAAGATATTTTAGAGGAAGCAGCTAAGATAAATCAAAACTTAATATTGCCTCTAGCAAAAGCAGGAGATGAAAATCCTGCAGTTTTAGAAAATGGAGTTGTAAGAACTCCCCCAGGATATAAAGATGCCTACAAAAAGTATATTGAAGACGGTTGGACATCTTTATCATGTGATCCAAAGTATGGGGGTCAAGGCATGCCTAAAACTGTAAGTGCTTTTTTTGATGAAATGTTATCGTCTGCAAGTTTATCTTTTAAGCTTTATAGCGAATTAAGTATTGGCGCATATAACTGTATTAATCATCATGCAACTGACGAAATAAAAGATAAGTATTTACCAAAAATAGTAGAAGGCAAATGGAGTGGCACAATGTGTTTAACAGAGCCTGTATGTGGTACAGATTTGGGTCTACTTAAAACAAAAGCAGTTTCTCAAGCAGATGGCACTTATAAAATAAGTGGTCAAAAAATTTTTATTACTTCAGGAGATCATGATCTGACTGAAAACATTATTCATTTAGTTTTAGCAAGAGCATCAGACTCACCAGCTGGCACTAAAGGAATAAGTTTATTTTTAGTTCCAAAATTTTTGGTTAAAGAAGATGGAGTAATTGGCCCAAGAAATGGAATTTCAACAGGATCAATAGAAAACAAGATGGGAATTAAAGGTTCTGCAACTTGTGTTTTAAACTTTGATGAGGCTACGGGATATATGATTGGTCAAAAGGATAAAGGTCTTAATGCAATGTTTACTATGATGAATCTAGAGAGAATAGTTGTTGGAATTCAAGGATTAGGAATTTCTGAAATTGCTTATCAAAACTCTTTAGCTTATGCAAAGGAGCGTAAGCAGGGAAAAACTAACAACACTAAATCAACAAATGGCGCTGATTTCATTATAGAACATGCCGATATACGAAGATCTTTATTAAATATGAAATCTATTATTGAGGGAGAGAGAGCACTTTGTTTTTGGTTATCTCAACAAACAGAAGTAAGTCTTCATCATACAGATGAAAAAATAAAGCAAGAAGCATCCGATTATGTTTCGCTAATGACTCCTGTAGTAAAATCTCTTTTTACAGATTTGGCAGTTGAAATTACCAATGATGCTATGCAAATTCATGGTGGATATGGATATACAAAAGATCAGGGGATTGAACAGTTTTACAGGGATAATAGAATAACTCCTATTTATGAGGGAACAAATTCTGTTCAAGCGGCAGATTTAGTCTTTAGAAAACTATCTAATAGAAATGGCAATATCATCAACAGGTTTTTAGAGATGATTAAATTAGATTGTCAGAGTGAAAATGAAAAAATTAAACCATTTACTAAAGAATTTAATTATTACCACGAACTCTTAAGCAAATTTAGCAACTGGATTGAAGATAAGAATAAAACAGAAAAAGATGATGTTAGTGCTGCTGCTAATGATTATTTAAGAACCCTAGGTTACGTTTCAGTTGCATACGCTTGGATAAAAGTTTTAGAGGCTAGTTTTAAAAATTTTGATGAAAATAAAGAATTTTACGAAGACAAAATAAATACTGCTAAATTTTATTTTGAAAAAGTTTTACCGAGATCTGAGCAACATTATAAAACAGCGATCTCTGGAAGTTCCAACATAATGAAGTTTAAATTTAACTAATTATGAACAATTACGAAATAAATTTAGACAAAAATAAAGCTAATTATGTTCCTTTAACACCACTTACTTTTTTGCAAAGAGCTAAAGATATCTATCCAAATTATGAGGCAATTATTTATGAAGATAGAAAATATACTTGGAGTGAAGTTTATAAAAGAGCCACAAAATTTGCTAGTGCATTAGAAAAAATAGGTGTTGGCAAGGGAGATACGGTCTCATTTTTAGCCTTTAATACTCCAGAAATTTTTGAGGCTCATTATTCTGTTCCTATGACAGGAGGTGTTCTGAACACAATCAATATTAGATTAGATGCAAATACAATAAGTTATATTTTAAACCACAGTGAAGCAAAAGTCTTGGTTGTTGATAGACAACTTCACCATGAGGTTAAAAAAGCATTAACCAAAGTTGATAAAAAAATTACAATCATAGACATTCACGATAAATTTGCAGATCAGTCTAAGTTAGAAAAAATTGGAGAGTTAGAATATGAAAGTTTTTTGGCAACGGGAGAAGACGATTATCAATTAAAAATGCCTGAAGATGAATGGCAATCTATTTCTCTAAGCTATACTTCTGGAACTACTGGAAATCCTAAAGGTGTTGTATATCATCATAGAGGGTCATATTTGATGGCTACTGGAAGTGCTGTAGCTTGGAACATGCCAAATAGACTTAATTTCTTAACGATTGTCCCAATGTTTCATTGTAATGGATGGTGTTATCCTTGGACAGTACCAATGTTAAATGGCAGAACAATTTGTCTTAGAAATATAGACGTAAAAAAAATTTTTGAGTTAATTGATAAATATAAAGTTACTCATTTTGGAGGAGCTCCAATAGTTTTAAATATGATAACTGGAGCACCAGAAGCTGATAGAAAAAAACTTAATCATAAAGTTCATGTTTTAACTGCAGGTGCTCCGCCACCTAGTATAATTTTTAAAAAAATGAAAGATTTAGGTTTTGAAGTAATGCATGTTTATGGATTAACAGAAACCTATGGACATGTAACTCAATGTGCATGGAATGATGAATGGAATGATTTTGATGAAGACAAGCAGAACGAAATTAAAGCAAGACAAGGCGTAAGATATCCAAATCTTGAAGGAGCTACTATTATGGATCCTGAAACCATGAAAGAAGTACCTAAAGATGGAAAAACTATTGGTGAAATTATGCTTAGAGGCAATGTCGTAATGAAAGGGTATTTTAAAGATAAAGAGGCAACAGAAAAAGCTATGGCGGGAGGGTGGTTTCACTCTGGAGATCTAGCAGTGATGCATCCCGATGGATATATTAAGATACAAGATAGATCAAAAGATATCATCATTTCAGGTGGAGAAAATATTTCTTCTATTGAAATTGAAAATACTTTGTCAAAACATCCTTCAGTTTCAATAGCAGCAGTTGTTGCAAAACCTGATGAAAAATGGGGTGAAGTACCTTGTGCATTTATTGAAATGGTTAAAGACAAACCTGTTACAGAAAAAGAATTGATAGATTTTTGTAGAGAAACTTTAGCAGGCTTTAAAGTTCCAAAAGAAGTAGTTTTTTGTGAATTACCTAAAACGTCTACTGGCAAAATTCAAAAGTTTGAATTGAGAAAAAAATTTTAGGTGAAAATTGATAATCAAAATAGACAATAAAACAGTTTATGCGTCTGATGCTGGTCAGGGAGTTGATTTAAATAAAAAGACAATAGTTTTTTTACATGGAAGTGGGTTATCCCATATAGTTTGGTCTTTAGCAGAGCAATACTTCTCTAATAAAAATTTTAATGTACTTTCAATTGATTTGCCAGGACATGGAAACTCTGAAGGACCATGTCTTAAAAGTATTGAATTAATTGCTGATTGGTTAGAAAAAGTTTTTGATCAATTAAATTTGGGTAAAATAATACTAATTGGACACTCTCAAGGATGCTTAGAGGCACTAGAATACTCACACAAATATAAAAAAAGATTAGAAAAAATAATTTTTATTGGAGGCTCTTATAAAATGCCAGTCCATCAAGATTTAATTAGCTTAGCTGAAAGTGGAGATTCTGATGCGGTAAAGTTAATGATGAAATG
>Ga0181570_10003275_pt1 | contig 12401 bp, 12 predicted proteins | sample 101ome_18_FD_148667 | JGI IMG/M metagenome (GOLD analysis project Ga0181570, IMG submission 148667) | Coastal salt marsh microbial communities from the Groves Creek Marsh, Skidaway Island, Georgia - 101406AT metaG (spades assembly) | ecosystem: Environmental > Aquatic > Marine > Intertidal zone...
GGTCGCGCACTGGTGCCGCCCCGCGAGTCACCTGCACGTAAATCTTCGCATCCAAGAGACCAGCCTTGTCGATCAAGCGGTCAACATCAGAGAATACGTCAGTGACTGAAATATCTAATCCAATTGCATCAAGGCTTGAGCGCAGCCGTGCTTCATGAAGTGATTTGGCACGAATACGACCGTCAACGCGTGCCATCACTTCATACACACCATCGCCGAACAAGAAACCACGATCCATCGGAGAAATTGCAGCCTGTTCGATTGGCATCATCTCGCCATTGAGGCAGCACCAGGTCATGCAAATAATCTCAACACGAAGTCCATCAAGCGTTTAAATAAGCCGCCCTCAGGGACAGCTTGAGCGACAGCCACAGGTGACTCCGCAAGCACCCGTTCACCGAGCATGATTTTGACTGTACCGACAATAGCACCTGCCTCAAGCGGTGCATCCAACGTTTCTGGAGCATCAAGCGTTGCTTGAATTGATGATTCGCGACCGAGTGGCAATGTGACATACAGCGATTCAGTTGGTGCGAGCTCAACTGCCTCAGCCTCACCAAACCACACTTTACGAGAGCTCTCAGGCAACGGTTGGCCGGCTTCAAACACTGTTTGGCCACTGAAATAACGGAAACCGTATTGCATCAGTTTGGTTGTTTCCTGTTCACGTGCTTTCTCGCTAGCCGTTCCCATAACAACCGAAATGAGACGGAATCCATCACGCTCAGCACTTGCCACCAAACAATAGCCCGCTTCTTCGGTGTGCCCGGTCTTTAATCCATCAACAGTTGGATCACGGAATAGCAGACTATTTCGGTTCGCCTGCTTAATTCCGTTATAGGTGAAATTTTTTTCTTTATATATCGAATAGGTATCAGGGAAATCTTTGATTGTTCTGGAAGCTAAGATTCCAAGATCCTTGGCCGTTGTATAGTGCCCTTCTTGAGGGAGTCCCGTGGAATTCTTAAACTGAGTATTCGTCATCCCAAGGCTAGCTGCCGTTTGATTCATCACATCAGCAAAGACGTCTTCAGAACCCGCAATGTACTCAGCAACAGCAACGCTTGCATCATTACCTGATTGAATAATGATCCCGCGCAGCAGATCCTCAAGCCGTACTTCGGTTCCTTCTCGGATAAACGTCCGTGAGCCGCCTGTCTTCCACGCTTTGACACTCACTGGGACTTTGTCATCAAAGCTCGCACGCCCCTCAGCAATCTCACGCTCAGCAATGTATGCGGTCATCATTTTCGTAAGGGACGCAGGAGGTAATGGCTGATCAGCATTATGTTCAACCAAGACCTCTCCGTTTGTAGCATCGATCAATAAATATCCGGATGCTTGCAACTTCGGCGCTGCAGGAATCGGTGGTCCATTACCAAGAGCCTTTGTCAACGGCACATTGGCTCCGGCGGTCAAACTGAACATACATGTCAGGGCGATCCAAAATAGACGCACTCTACTCTCCTTGCTTCACTCAATTATTTTGCGATTAATCGCTGTGGCGACCAACCAAGGGCCACCAACTGCTCATAGATTTCGCGTTCAACACTTAAATCTGTTTTTGGTAGCACCTGGACCCGAAAAAGGCCCGCACCATTCGATTCGACTCGAACCGTGGCCTGATCCTTTGAAAGCGCTTCTCGGATTTGATCCGCGACCTTCTGCGCCTGGATCTCGGTCGAGACAGCAGTCACCTGAAAAATAGCCTGTGCTGGCTTTGCCAATGGATTGGCAATTAAAGCCGCATCAGAAGTCGGCACTGTCAGCACTTCATAGCTTACTCGGGCAGTTCCTTTCTCAGAAAATCCAAGTCGCTTTGCTGCAGCCCACGATAGATCAAGTACTCGGTTTTCTTTAAACGGCCCACGATCATTCACACGCACGACCAAGGACTGGTTGTTTTCTAAATTGGTGACACGAATCCACGCAGGGATCGGCATGGTCTTATGCGCTGCGGTGAACTGAAACATGTCAAAAGGCTCACCTGACGAGGTGAGTTGCCCATGGAATTTACGCCCATACCAACTTGCTGTTCCGATTTCAGAAAACCCTGGACCAACAGGCGCGATTGTGTAGGTGACGCCCTCAACCTCATAGGTTTCAGGATTCCCATACTGCGAGAGAGGCTCAGGCTTTGCGACGGGCTCTGGCAACGTCTCAACATCAACTGATGCAATCAATGGCGGACCATCAGGAACCTCATCGACAACTGCCGTCTCATCAACAGGTTCGGCCACACCCATCCATTGTTGGACGGAGGAACACCCTCCAAGCCAGAGTAAAGCCAAGATGAGTGCGCTTCGAATCACAAGCCGAGTTCCTTCGCGATATCTTCAGACAATTGCGTCACAGCCATGGCGTACAAAGGCGATCGGTTATAACGCGTGATGACATAAAAGTTTTTAGTCACGGCCCAAAATTCCTCACCCTTCGCCCCATATAACCCGAGCACATCCAACGGCAACGAAGACCATGCATCTGGAATTCCTTCAACGCCTTTTGACGCCAATTCCGCACCAGTCTCTTTGACATCAATACGAGACTCCATCCGCTCAACTTGAGTCTTCGCATTGGATACGGGGCTTGCGATCCCATAGCTCATATCCCAGCCATGCTTCGCCAGATAGTTGGCAACAGATCCAATCGCATCAACGGGATTATTGATTAAGTCACGGTGTCCATCGTTATCGAAGTCGACCGCATACGCGAGATAGCTTGACGGAATGAACTGACCATAGCCCATCGCTCCTGCATAGGAGCCTTTCAACTCAGTCGCTCGTAGGTTTTCTTCTTTACCGAGAAGGAACAGCGATTCGAGCTCACCCAAGAAAAATTTAGCGCGCTTTGGGTAATCAAGACCAAGTGTCGCCAGTGCATCGAGGGCTCTGAAACTCCCCTTATTTTTTCCGTAGTAGGTCTCGACCCCAATGATCGCTAAGATCACCTCAACTGGGACGCCGAGCTCCGCTTCAGCACGCTTTAACGTCTCTTGATGGGTTTGGTAAAAACTCACGGCCGCTTTAACACGCGCGCTTTTCATAAAGATCGGTCGATAATCTTTCCACTCTTTTTTCTCAGCTGGACGGTTCATCGCGTTAATCACAGAGTCCAAACGCTTAGCCTCTGACATCACTTTCAAGACTTCGTTCCGATCAATTCCTTTTGCAGCCAAACGATCGGCCATTGCTTGCACTTCTGGTCGCTCTGCATAGTTCGCCGACGCCATCGGAACATGCATTCCACACAGACTAACAACCACCGCTATTGCTGGAAATATACGCATTATGGCTCCCCTGAAAGTACCCGTTTTGTCCGCTGCATGGACATAATCAACCCAAATCCAATCAACAACGAAACAATCGATGTCCCACCATAACTAATTAATGGCAGAGGCACACCCACCACAGGTAAAACTCCACTAACCATTCCCACATTCACGAACACGTAAACGAAAAAAGTGAGCGTGATTGATCCTGATAACAGTCTGCCAAAATTCCCTTGGGCGCGCATTGTTAGCACTAAACAGCGGCCGAGGATCAGCGCATACAAGATCAATAAGATACTGATGCCAAAAAATCCCATCTCTTCTCCAAGGACGGCAACGATAAAGTCGGTATGTGATTCAGGAAGAAACTTCAATTGTGCTTGAGTTCCTGCAGCATATCCCTTTCCAAACATTCCACCGGAACCAAGCGCTGTCATCGCTTGGATGGTGTTCCATCCAGCACCTAATGGATCGCTCTGAGGATCTAACAGGGTCATGACGCGAGTCCGTTGATAGTCATGCATGACCATCCAAAGCACTGGCAGAGCCGCCACTCCAAGCCCACCCAATACAGCCAATAAACGCCAAGAAATTCCCGCCAAGAAAACGACAAAAAAACCCGATCCCGCGATGATGATACTGGTGCCCAGATCCGGTTGTTTTGCGATCAATGCAACCGGCACAACAATCAGAACAGCAGCGATCACAAGCTGTGACATCGATGGCGGAAGCTTGTGTCGTGTCAACCACCAAGCAACCATTGCAGGAAGTGCAAGCTTCATCAGTTCAGAGGGCTGAAATCTTGGGAGACCGGGCAATGCGAGCCAACGCTGAGCACCTTTAGCGCCAACTCCGAACAACAAAACGGCAAGCAGAAGTAGGGCCGCAAACATAAAGACAAATGGCGTAATCTGAATGATGACATCACGACGGACCTGCGACAGCAGCGCCATCACACAAAGCCCAACGACAACGTGAGCACCCTGACGGAGCACCATCGAAAAGCTTTGGCCCGAAGCCGAATACAAAATAATCAGTCCGTATAAGGCTGTCACGAGAACAGCGAGCGTCAATAGTGGATCGACTCCATACCGTTGAGCAAAACGCTTCGGTCTAAACGACTCGATGTGACCTGTTTCAGTTGCTGTCAGCATGCTTTGGCTCGAGAACACGTTGATTGATTGTAGCGACATAATTGGTGTTCGGGGGCCTTGAGCCCTCATTGCGATCAAGCAACCAATAATCAAATATTTTTCGTGCAACTGGAGCCGCGGTTGTACCACCGGATCCACGATTTTCGATGATCAATGCGACAACAATACTTGGAGAATCTGCTGGTGCAAAACCAACAAAAAGCGCATGGTCACGCAACCGCTCCTCCAGTTCAGCCGCATCGTATTCTTCTTCCTGTCCAATACTGATTACCTGGGCCGTTCCCGTTTTGCCTGCAATACGATAATTCAGTCCACGCGCTGCGCCACGCGCTGTTCCGCGCTCTCCATGCAGCACGTCTTCCATGGCATCGATCATCCGTTCCCAATCCATCGACTCACCAATGGGTACAGGAGCACCTGCGTCGACGTCTTCAAGCAGTGAGAAATGCGGTTCAATAAAATTTCCTCGGCGCGCCATCGCCGTGGTTGCGGCTGCCAATTGCAGGGGTGTGGTCACCCAAAATCCCTGACCAATCCCAGAGATCACGGTCTCACCCAAATACCACGGTTGGTTTCTTGCAGATCTTTTCCATTCTCGACTCGGGAGAATACCTGGAAGATCACCCTGAATGTCTCGGCCTTGTCGACGTCCAAATCCAAAGTGCTGCATCCCTTCTGACATCTGATCGATACCAAGTCGGACAGCCATTTCATAAAAGTAGGTGTCACAGGATTCGATGACCGCTTTGTCCATATTGACGCGACCATGCCCCCACTTCTTCCAATCCCGATATTTGTGATCGTCTCCTGAGAGCTGGAAAAAACCGCGATCAGCAATTTCTGTTTTCCAACTGACCGCACCATAGTGCAATCCAACTAAACCAATCATCGGCTTAATCGTGGATCCAGGCGGGTATTGTCCGCGCAACGCACGATTGAACAGTGGTGTATCTCGATCGACTTGCAGAGCCGTATATTCAGCCTGACTGATTCCACCGATAAAAGAATTCGCATCGTAAGTTGGTGCACTCGCGAGCCCTAAAATCCCGCCATTTTTGGGATCAATGGCGACTATCGCTCCGCGGTTATCACCTAACACATCATAGAGTTTTGCCGTTAAGCCGATATCCATATGCAAAGGAATATCCGCGCCCGGGGTCGGGTCTTCGCGATCAACCGAGCGCATAATTTGACCACGCGCACTTGTCTCAACTCGCTCTACACCAACTTGACCAAGCAACATGTCCTCATACGCTTTTTCAACACCAAGTTTGCCAATCGTCTCCGTGCCGGCGTAGCGACTTTCCTCAATATTCTTTAACTCATTCAGCGATAACCGACCGACATAGCCAAGACTGTGGGCAGTCAAACCGCCATAGGGATAGTGACGGGTTGGACGCGCTTCAATTTGAAGCCCTGGGAACCGAAATAAATCGACTGCGATCCGTGCCGCGTCAGATTCGGGCAATTCATCTTTGACAACCACAGGATCGCGAGGCCTGCGGCGCGTTTTTAAGTTCTTTGCAAAACGCTCTGCATCGCTGTCTGTAAATTCAATGCGCTTCCGAACCTCCGCGATCAATTGGTCCATATCAGGTACTTCTTCAGGAACCAATAAGAGCTGAAGATTCGGGCGGTTCTCTGCTAAAACAACGCCGTTACGGTCGACAATGAGCCCGCGCGCAGGACCAACCGGCAGTGTTTGTAGCCGGTTCGCTTCAGACGCAGTCTGGAATCGCTCGGTCTCCACTAACTGGAGCCAAATGAGTCGAGTCAGGAGCAGAAATAAAAGAATCCCCCCACCAAGAGCAGCGACAGCAACTCGGGACTGAATCAGATTCTTTTCACGAACACCGGTTGAAAGTTCCAACCCTAACTCCTGTGGTATGGATGCCCTTGCCGGACACTATCAGCACGATACAGCTGTTCTACAACAATGACTCGGGCTAACGGATGAGGAAATACAAGCTTTGACAGACTCCATTGGCTATCCGCTCGTTGCCTCACTGCGTCACACCACCCATCAGCACCGCCTATAGCAAAGACCAAAGAACGGCCTGAGAGTTCCCATTGCGTCATTTGATCAGCGAGCTCAAACGTAGAATACGAACGTCCGCGCTCATCGAGCAGCACCAAAAAGTCGTTTTGCTTCAAACGATCCAGCAGTTTCTTTTTGTGTTCCGACTGCGCTTCAGCACCCTCTTTTTTTGATGCCGGGATCTCTTCAATGTGAAGCTTAAACTGGTGACGAAACCGAGGTAGGTAATCAGAACATGCATCAGAAACCCAGGATGGCATTTTTTGACCCACAGCCAAAAGCCTCACGTCAGCCATTAATGCTCACTATCCTCAGCTAGGCCACGGCTTCGGCGATCCCACAGTCTTTCCAAATCATAAAACTCTCGGATCGGAGGCTGCATCACATGAAGAACGACCGAATCAAAATCAACCAATACCCACTCAGCAGCATCAGCTCCTTCGCTACCAAGCGCAGGAATGCCGTGCTTCACTTTCATTTCCTGCGCCACATGATCAGCAAGCGACTTCACGTGCCGGCTCGATGTTCCGCTCGCAATGACTAGCCAGTCGGTTACCGAGGTCTGCCCCCTGACATCGACGATCCGAATATCGAGCGCTTTTAAATCTTCTAACGCATCAACAATGAGTCGCGTTAAATCAGTTTCTTCAGTCATTCAGTGTCCTGATATAAGTGATGCCAACCAATATAGTCGGCAATTTTGAGTGGTACGGGAAGAGTTGGCGCCTGTTTAGCAATCAAAGCACGCACTTCTGTCGATGAGACCGGAACATCCGGAGTGGCTAACCGACCAAGCAAACCATTCGCTTGATTTGAAAAATCCGACACGCTGTCTGTGGGTTGATAGCACCCCAAGACTTGAGGGATTTCAATTGTCTGATTGGCTCGATTCAAAATACACAAGTGGGCGAGCTTCACGAGCATCTCTGGCTGATACCATTGATCCACAGCACGAACAGCATCCGCACCTAAACACAGCACCAGTGACTCGTTCGAACCAAACTGCGCCCTAAAAGCGCGAAGTGTATCAACACTGTAACTTGGTCCGTCACGACCAAGCTCGATTGCATTAACTGTAATTTGAGGAATGCCTTCCATCGCCATATTGAGCATTGCGAGGCGATGTTCCGCAGAGACCTGGCTCGCGCGATGCGGCGGCTGTCGATTTGGAATCACGTGAATGGTTGCGTCTGGAAATGCTCGAGCCAAGCTCTCTGCCATCACAACGTGGCCATTATGGACAGGATCAAAGGTTCCTCCGAATAGAACCTGCACTAACTGCGCACCTGCCCTTCTCCGAATACGATCCACTTTTGATTCGTGAGTCCTTCAAGACCGACTGGGCCACGGGCATGGATTCGATCAGTCGAAATGCCAATTTCAGCCCCAAGTCCATACTCAAAGCCATCTGCAAACCGCGTTGATGCATTCGCGATCACTGATGACGAATCCACCGCGCGCATGAAATGACGAACGGTTTTGTAATTCGTCGACACAATGGCATCCGTGTGGTGTGAGCCGTAGGTATTGATGTGCTCGATCGCCTCATCAACCGATGAAACGACTTTTACAGCAACAATCGGCCCGAGATATTCCTCGAACCAATCATCTTCGGTTGCAGCGTTCGCCGATGATACGATGGCACGCACTCGCTCGCAGCCACGCATTTCAACATCATAGGGCTTAAGCACCGTCTCAAGGGCCGGAAGCAAACTCTCAGCAACAGTCTCATGAATCAGGAACGATTCGGCTGCGTTACAGACGCCATATCGATGCGTCTTCGCATTTTCTAAAATTCGCAATGCTTCTTGCTGATCGCTCTCTGCATCCACATACACATGGCAATTGCCATCGAGGTGCTTAATCACAGGAACTCGCGCATCCTTGGAGATGCGTTCAATCAGACCCTTGCCACCGCGCGGAATAATCACGTCACACATGGGATGGTCGCCACCAATCATCGCGCCGACAAATTCGCGATCCGCAGTTGGTGCGACCTGGACACAAGCGTCTGGGAGCCCAACAGATTGAAGACCTATCGAGATACACGCTGCGATTGCCTGGTTTGAATGGAAGGCCTCACTACCGCCGCGAAGCACACAGGCATTCCCTGATTTCAGACATAACGCAGCCGCGTCGACGGTAACGTTTGGACGTGACTCATAAATGATCCCGATCACACCCAATGGCTGTCGCATCAATCCGACTTCAATACCCGATGGGCGGCGAGTCATCCGTGAGATCTCGCCGACCGGATCAGGCAAGGCAACAATTTGCTCAACACCCTCGATCATGGCGTCGATGCGTGCATCATTTAATTCCAAGCGATCAAGCAATGCGCTATCGAGCCCGTTACTGCGACCCGCATCGAGATCTTGCTGATTTGCTTTGAGGATTCGCGACCGCGACGCTGCCATTGCGTCACGTATCGCCAAGAGCGCTGAATTTTTGGTATTCGTTGATGCAGTTGCAATTGTGGTTCGCACTGCTTTGGCTTGTTCAGCCATCTTTTGATAATTCATTCTTACCCCACCGTGTTCGACAGATTATACAGTGGGATGCGATGAGAAATCAGGCGTCACGACCTCGAATTTGGAGTTTTGTCACCTCAGCCTCTAGTTCGATAAGCCGGACAAGTGGGTCACCGATCTCAAAGAACGACTGTTTCACTTCATTATCGAGCGGCAAAAGCTCAGTCAGCCGAGCGCTGACCTCAGTCGCATCTGTGTAATCGATGTCGCTATACAAACCCCTCACCGCAGGATGTACTTGCAAACTTTTCAACAATTCAACCAAGCCCAAATGATCCGCCGGAATTTCAACAGATGACTCCATCGGCAGATCTGCAGCATCAGCGAGCCACAACCCATCTTCGCGCTGACGCGGATTGAACAATTGCTGTTTGCGCTCCCCTACGGCCAAAATACCAAGCAATCCATTACTTAATTGATCGAAATCGCGGATTGAGACTTCGCAACCCAAATCAGCAAAGCCTTCAGCACGGGACATTGTGACAACAAAATTACCACCCTCGCGCATGCACTCACCCACCATATCCAAATAGCGCGCCTCAAAAATTTGGAGCGGCAACCGCCCACCTGGAAATAACACCAGGGGTAATGGAAAGAGTGGTTTGGTCACAGCAACCTCAGGCCGGATGGATTCAAAGATCATGTTGTGTACAGTGAGGTTCATTCAGAATTTTTCAACGCATGCGCAAACGCTCAACGACCCGAGTCTGAATACCTGAAAATCCGCCATTGGACATGAAGACAACCTGTCCTGACGAAAGCGTGACCAATTCATCTTCGACAGCCAGCACATCGCGTATTACACGTGATGATCCATCCTCACGTTCAAGAACCGATGAATCCCATGATGCATCAGGAGGTAGCACCCAAATTACCTGGTCCGCATTGGCGGTTGAATTCAATAGCGCATTTCCGTGAACACCCGCCTTCATCGTATTCGACCGCAATTCAATCACAGCAATCAATGGACCATGATTTGACCCACCCTCACTCAATGCATCAAGGGTGGTTTCGATTGCCGTTGGATGGTGCGCAAAATCATCCCAAATCTTCAGGCTGTCCGTCTCCAATAATAAATTCAGCCGACGAGCGACCCCTTCAAACGAATCAAGCGAGCTGAAGGCTTGATCCATTGGCACATTGACCGCATGCGCCATCGCCACGGCAAGCTCTGCGTTCTGCGCGTTGTGGGCCCCACGCATCGTCCAGCGAATACTCTGACCCATCGCATCACTGACCAACGCATCAGTATTTGCATGAAAATCGACTACCGTTCCTTTCCCGATGGATATCTGTCGAGACCAACAGCCCCGCGCCAAAACACGCGCGATCGCTTCGACACCCGTCCGGCTGACCACGAAACCCGACGAGGGAACGCGACGGATCGCATGATGAAATTGAGTTTCAATCGCAGCCAAGTCAGCAAAGATATCCGCGTGATCGAACTCTAAATTGTTAATTCCAAAAACATCAGGATGGTAATGAACAAATTTTGACCGCTTATCAAAGAATGCTGTGTCGTACTCATCAGCCTCAACGACAAAAACTTGGCCTCCACCTAAGCGAGCCGACACGCCGAAGTTTTTCGGGACACCGCCAACCAAAAAACCAGGATTCATCCCTTGGGCTTCCAATATCCACGCAAGCATACTGGTCGTCGTCGTTTTACCATGCGTTCCAGAAACTGCGAGCACCGTCATTTCGGCAGTCAGACGCCCCAAGAGTTCGGGGCCTGAAATAAACGGAATTTTTCGATCCAAAACAGCTTCGACTGCAGGATTACCTCGAGACATGGCATTACCAATTACAACCAAATCGAGATCATCGGTCAGAACTGATGAGTCAAAGCCCTCGTGTAACACAATGCCTGCTTGACGCAGTTGATCCGACATTGGGGGATATACGTGCTGATCTGAGCCCGTTACATCCCAACCTTTTTGACGGCACAGCTGTGCAAGGCCGCCCATAAAGGTGCCGCAGATCCCTAGGATATGGATTTTCAAATTGCGCTCTCTCTTACATCGATAATTCATAGTGTCATTGCGCGCTGCAAACAGCAATTGACGGCCTTGTACCATTTCACGATAGCGATCGATGCGCGTATCGGTTGAAATAGAGGCTAAAGCACCGGAGACTTGCCGTTTGAAAGTGCACTTATTTATCTACTAACCATCTGAGGACCTTATGAGCTTCAATGACATTCCTGCAGGAAAGGACATTCCAAACGACATCTATGTCGCAATTGAAATCCCAGCAAACTCAACGCCAATTAAGTATGAAATCGAAAAAGAATATGATGCTGTATTCGTCGATCGTTTCATGGCGACTCCGATGTTCTATCCAGCGAACTATGGCTATGTACCAAATACACTCGCAGATGACGGGGATCCTCTCGATGTTTTGGTTGTCACACCATATCCAGTTCAGCCAGGTTCAATTATTCGTGCACGTCCAATCGGAATTTTGGATATGAGCGACGAAGCAGGTCGCGACTCGAAAGTACTTGCGGTCCCACATGACAAGCTGACAACGCTTTATAAAGATGTGAAAGAGCCACAAGATTTGGGCTCATTACTGCTTGACCAGATCGCACACTTCTTCGAGAACTACAAAGATCTTGAAGCAGGCAAATGGGTCAAGGTCGACGGCTGGCGCGGATCCGATGCAGCGCGTGATGCTGTGATCGCATCAGTCGAGGCTGCGAAGAAATAATTAGCCCTGAGCTAACAGTGCACGCAGATCAGAAATGGCTGCGTGCGCTCTTGAGATATAGCTCGCCATCACCAGCGAGTGATTTGCAAAAATCCCGAATCCAGACCCATTCAATATCATCGGCGACCAGACTGTTTGCTGAGTAGCCTCTAATTCACGAATCACTTGCTTCAACGAGACACGTGCATTTTTGTTCTCAAGAACGGATCCAAAATCTTTTTCAATTGCTCGCAGAATATGCAAAAGCGCCCAAGCTGAACCGCGCGCCTCAAAAAAGACATCATCAATTTCGAGCCATGGCGTTTTGACAACACGTTCTGAGACGTCAAGCGTCGACTGATTCGCAGCAGGGTCGCCTGCTAAATCGGTATTAAATCGTGCCTGCCCAACACTTGCGGACAATCTTTGACTCAGGGAGCCGAGTCGCGTCTCAACATCAGCTAAATAATTGCGCAAGTTATCAGCGCGAGCATACAGCTGTGCGTTTTCACCCGGGGTTGCCAAACGAATTTGGTATGACTTGAGAGAGACAGTTGCTTTACGGTAACTCGACTCGGCAGAAGGGAACCATTTACCACTGTCGTAGTTCAAAGCAGGCTCGGCAACCACCAAGTCTGCATCTTCCGTTGACTGAGATTGACTACGTGATAGATCTTTCCGCAACGCCCGCGCCAAATCACGGGCCTGCACCAAAGCGC
>Ga0181570_10003276_pt1 | contig 12399 bp, 10 predicted proteins | sample 101ome_18_FD_148667 | JGI IMG/M metagenome (GOLD analysis project Ga0181570, IMG submission 148667) | Coastal salt marsh microbial communities from the Groves Creek Marsh, Skidaway Island, Georgia - 101406AT metaG (spades assembly) | ecosystem: Environmental > Aquatic > Marine > Intertidal zone...
GCGTTTTTCGAAGCGCTGTTTCTCAAGAAAACAGTTATCGCTCACGTTCGGACGTTCGGGCCGGTAGCGACCGCCAGACTGGCGCGCGGGCGTCCGTAAACACGCGTCGTGCTCGCGTCGTGATTTTTAGGGTTGACGAGTGAAAGGGGCTCGAGGGAATGGGTCGTAACTGACGTAAAAGAAGAGAATGCCAAGTTGGTGCAACAACACTATCACCGTCTCAGGTCAGACTGAAATCATCAAGAATCTTTGGGAGAAGGCTAACCGAGAGGGCGGTGGATTCCTTTCAGCGTTGGTTCCTCCCCCCGAGTTGCAGCGCGAAGAGTGGTACGAGTGGAATGTCGCCAACTGGGGCACCAAGTGGGATGTTAGCACAGAAGGTCTAGAGTTTGTAGACAACGGTGACGGCACTGCTGTAATCGAAGGCGGATTCGACTCGGCTTGGTCTCCGCCTACTAAGGCTTATCAAACATTCTGCTATGGCCTGGACAGTGTCTATCTAGATGCTTGGTATGAAGAAGGCGGGTACGACTTTGCTGGTCGGTGGAACAGTGAAGGCGTTGACGTTTGCCTAGACGACGTCAGCGTATACGCTCGTAGAGTCATTGAAAACGGTGAGAGCGGGTGTGAGCTATACGACGAGCTCGACGAGCACTTTGATCTCACTGAGCGTCATAGAGACTGAGCTGAGGGGTCAAGTGAATTAACGACTTCAATAGCGCCCGAAAACTTTAAGGAATAATTCAACAACAAACGTGACTAAAACGTTCCCCCGTTGAGCGCGAGCGACTTGTCCAAGACGTGCGCCACCTGATGCGGCGCGAGTTTGACGTATCTCCCGAGCGGCAACTCCTTCGGCATGCGTAGTCCCCCGACGCGCGTGCGCTTGAGGTTTTTCACGTCGACACCGGCGTCGGCACACAGAACGCGAACCTCGCGATTCCGACCATCGATCACTTCGACGAGAAGGCGATTTTTCGGCCCGCCATCCGCGCCCATGGCTTCGACGCGCACGGGTTTGACGTGCGCGCCGTCGACTTCGGTGCCGTCAGCGATTGCGCTCAGCTGCGCGCGCGTCGGTTTACTTTTCGCCGTGACGACGTATTGCTTCACCACTTCGCTGCTCGGGTGCGCCACTCGCTGGCACCAATCGCCGTCCGTGGTGACGAGCAACAAACCAGTCGTCGCGACATCGAGTCTTCCGACGGTGAACAGTCGAGGCGGGAGCTTGCCGGGATACGCCGCTCGAAACTCTTCGTTCCACTGCTCAAACAAATCCAGCACCGTCTTGCCGTTCGACGAGTTGGATTTGGCGCTGCACACATAGCCTTTCGGTTTGTTGAGCATGAAGTAAGTGTGCTCTTTTACCAAGTTCACGCCGCCTTCAACCGTCTTGCCGTCCACCATGACAACGTCGGCGTTGAGGTTCACGCGCGTCGCCGGGCTCGTCACCGTGTTCCCATTCACCTTGACTCGTCCACCAAAAATCAAATCATCCGCGCCTCGCCGACTCGCGACGCCTAGATTAGCTAAAGCTTTGTTCAAGCGTTCTCCTTCGTCGCGCTCTCGCCTTCGAGCGGCCGGCGTCTTGTACCCTTCTCCGTTGAAGCGCGTCGACGAGCCTCGTTTCCCCCCGCCTCGACCACCGCTCTTCGGCGGAACGAGCGGTCCCCGTTTAGAATTCGGAAGAAACCCCGCGAATCCTTCGCCGTCGTCGTCACCGCCGTCGTCGTCTTCGACAGCGTCTCTGAACGCTCGTCCTCCTCCTCGACCCGAGGCGCTCGCGCGCGTCGAAGATGACACCCGTCGATCGTTCGAAACGCTCCCACAAAGCCACCATGACGTCGACGTCGGAGTCGTTGTCTCCGTGAACCCCCCGTTCGATCGTCGGTGCGCGCACGCCGCGCCTCTGCGCGCGACGACGACGACGATTGGATGTTGCTGAGCCACGACGCGTTTGGCGGCGGCTGCGAGCATGGCGACGAGTGAGCGCGTGAGTGCTCGCTCGGACCGAACGCCCCGGGTTCGCGCGCGCGCGAATTAAAGCCACGAATAAACGCGCGATTCAGGTTTACGTTTCGTGGCGCGCGATCGATCGTCGATGCGCGCTCGTCGGTCGCGGTCTGACGACGTCGCGCGTGAACCGATACGAAAAGTAGAACGGATGCCGCGCAAATTCAGCGCGTCGTCGTCCCACCGCCGTCACACCGCGCGCGGCAAGAGGAGGACGCACCGAAGGGATCCGTTCTCGATGGGTAAGCTGTTGAAAAAGTACTCCTACGGCCGGGGCTTACCCTCGAACTCGGCGCACACGGCGGCGACGTTCGAGGCGGAGCGGGAGGCAAAGCGGGCGCTCGCTCAAGGAAGAAAACCGAACTCGACGCTCGTGGACCCGACCAAGGCGTCGTCCCTGAGCGCGCGCGGGGGGACATCGCAAAAGCAATGGAAGTCGCGGGGCGGGGCGAAACCGAGACTCATGCGCGCGCTGCGGGTCTCGGCGCACGGTCACAGGGCGCTGACGGAAAAGGAGGTGGAAAAGTTGATACAACCGGTGCTCGAAGCGAAGAGAGCAAAGTTTGGAGGACAGGGCTTCGCTCGAACGTCGACGTTTATAAACATTGCCCGGGAAGACTTTTTGGAAGCCTTCACAGAGCTCTTCGACGAGCACATCGACGGCTTTAACGGCAAGTCGTACGTCAAGATGGGCAAGGCGCAGGAGGATATGCTGTGGAAGCAAAAGTTGAGAGAGAAAGCCGCCGGCGTCTCCGGGCAGCCGCTACGTTCTCGCGTTGCCGAAGCGATGCCGCCGAAAGACGGCGCGACGAGACGCGAGAAGAAGAGGAAACACGCGTCCGATAGCCACGCGTCCATGACGCCAAAGACAAAGGTTGACACAGATTTGCAGGCACAAGCCATCGCGGCGTATCGCGCGCTCAAGGCGAAAAAACAGCAACATGGCCACGCCAGCCGTGGCGGGGCAAAGGCTCGCCAACGTTGAGTGTGCGCGCACGAGCGGCGGACGGCGCATGCGATAGAGTCATAGTTTTTTAGGTGTTCTTCGGCGCACATCCATGTAGTAGTATTAGTTTCTAGTCAGCAGTCAATCATCGACAAGAGCTTTTGTGAGTCGTCGAGACAAACCTCAATCTCCGCGACGCTTGCAAAGCGTCGCGAGAGCGCCCTCTGGCGCCTATACACGTCTCGCGCGTGTTTGATAAAGTCACGCGCGATTCCCATCGGATCGCTCTGGTCACTTGTTTCGAACGTGTCGCCGGAAACGGTTATCATGTCGTGTTGCGAAGACAACGAAGCGCGCAGCGCCTCGCGACGCGCGCGTCTCCTTCGTTCTCGAGCCTGCGTCTCTGCGCAGTCGTATGCTCTCTCGGCGCGCTCGTACGAGCGCACGGCGTCTCTAAACCTGTCTATGCGCTCGCCGAGCGACGTCTCGGGCGTCTCGATGCGCGCTGTCCGAGTTTCGATGTCGTCTCGTTTCACTCGAAGAACCTCTGCCGGTTCGTCTTCCTGCTCCTCGTCACCACTAAAGCCGCCGCTCGTGAGAAAGACCTCATCGTCCGGGCCGCGTCGTTCCACGTTTCCATGAAACGTCGCGCGCATCGATTGCAAAAGCGTTCCGTGTCGCGCGTCGAGGAGTCGAGGTCGAAGATTCGTCGTTTGGGAAGGACTATTTTGGGAAAGGGAATGAATGATGTGCTGCGTCGCTAATAACAACGCCTATCTCTACTGTAATAATTTTGCGTCGTCGCCAGCCTCGAGAACTTTAGTTCGCGCGATTATGAGGCTGGTCAACACGCAGAGCGCTAGTAATACGAATGAAGCGGTGGCACTAAGGATGCGCTCTATCGTGCCGGTCGATCGGCGAGATGCAACGAGCGCTCCCGCTGCGAGCGTCAACGCAAACGCGAGCGCGGTGTCGCGCTTTTCAATGGCCCGTCGATAGGCCTCGAGCTCGGCGATGGCTGTCGATACCAACTTTTCTGAAGCCAACTTGACTCGAGCCACCGCGTCGTCGCACGCCTGAGAACTGGCCTTTGCTTTGCGCGACGCTTCGTCGAGCTTACCGGTTGAATTTTTCACCGATTCCTCGATGGCGTCAATCTCGACGCCGAATTCGCTCAGCGTTTCGCCGTACCGAGCGTTCAACGAGTCGACGTATCGAGAGAGCAAGCTTTGGTTGAGCTCCAAGTCTTTGATTTTCTGCGCGAGCAGTCTAAAGACGTTTTCACCGCCGCCGCCCGTCATTTCGGAACCCGTCGCGAGCTTTGGCCTGGACGACGGAGCGATGGACGTGCCGTTCGCAGTGACGTTACTGGCCGACGCGTTCGTCGCTGTATCGTTCGTCGCGGATCTCACCGTGGCGTTCGTCCCCACGGTTGCATTCGTAGATTTCATCCTCTCGTGGATATCCGAGGATCCGTCGCGCGCGTCTGACGTCGATTTGAAATCGTCGGCGTCTGCGACAATCTTGTCGCCATTCCCTCCGAGCTGCGCCGCCGCCTGATTGGATGCATTCTCGTCGGCGACGACGCCAGCGTCGCGTTCAGAATCGGCTACGACATTTCGTTCATCGTCTTCGTCATCTTCGTCTGCCGCATCCTCGTCGTCTTCGCCGTCTTCGTCGCTCAAAAGTTGTTCCACCTCTTGCACCTCTTGCGCGAGCTTGGCCATTTCCTCGGCGAGCGTCTCCTTGGCATCCTTGCCGTGCACGCGCAAGAGACTGAGAGTGCAGAAGTGCTGCGCGTCGTAATGGCTAGTAATTCTAATTTGGACGTAGTGCACCCACGCAGGCGAAGGGAAAACAAACTTTTGCACATTCTTCGTGTTTTCGGCGCGCCCAACCATCAAACGACGCCAGCCGTCTTCGACGGCGTGGTGACCATCCGTGCCCCAGAGCTCGAAATCCTTGACGGCGGACGAGTGAAACTCAAAGTTGCCTAAAACCACTGACGTCACGGCGACCTCTTCGCTCAATTCAACCGTTATAAACTTATCCTCTGAAGCGCACGGAGAAATGTAGTACACATCCTTATCCTCCTTGAGCGCCGCCGAAGCGTGTTTCGCATCCGAGTTTGACGCAATCACCTTTGCTCCGTTGAACGAACTCGCGTAATTGTACAACTCTCCATCCGCCTTTGTGAAATTTGAAGGTTTAATGACGAGTTCGCCACCCGGAGACTCTTCCTCATCCGCCTCGCCGACGTTCCCCGCGGAATCTGCGTCTTTCTTCTCCGATGTCGGCTCCTCGTCCGTCGACTCGGGCGCAGCCGCGTCCTCCTTTGTCCCGCTCTCGGTGTTTGACTTTTCCTCTACGGACGCCGACGCCGACGCGTCCACTGTTGATTCGGATCCCGACGCGGTGTCATCCGCACCGCTCGCGCGCGCCTCCGTCGCATTGGTGTGATTCGATAGCGTTGCGTTCACCTCTTCTCCCGTCGCCGCACTCGTCGTGGTGGTCGTCGTCGTCGACGAAGGCGCCGAGGCTTCTTCCTCGTCCCGCTCGTCTTGCTCCTTCTTCTTCTTTCTCTCCTTTTCCTCCTTCTCCCGAGCCTTGGCTTCTTTTTGTCGCTGCTTCTCAGCCATCTTTTCCTCCATGTCCGCCTTGTACTCTTTCAGCGACAACAGCGGCGCGCGAGGCGTTTTCGGCGTTTTCTTCGACTCGCCCTCGACCCCTCCGGCGTCGCTCGCGTGCGTCGTCGAAGTAAACGTGGGAAAGCATCTACACATCCCCTCCGACGCCGACGTCCGTCGCAGCACCGTGTACAAAAACTCCTCCGCGCGTAAGCGACGCTCGTCGCCGCCGTCATCCTTTTCTTCGCCGTTCACCGCGTGCGACGCGCAGCTCACGGCGGGGTCGTCGTCGTCGCCGTCGTAGGAATCGTAATCGTGATGATTGCGACGACTGCCCACGACACCGGCGCCGCGACCGCCGCGCGCCGACGGTTTCACCCCGTTCGCGCCTCCGTCGGCGTCCCGCTCCGCCGAGACGATCCCGACGACGCCGAGGACGCCGGCCAGGAGTACCAACGCCGAGACGAACCCGACGCCGAGCGTCGTCCGTCGGTGTCCTCGTCGTCGTCTCGGCATTCGAGCGAGCGAGTGACGCGCGGGACATGACACGGAACGAATGAATGAATGAATGAATGAATGAATGAATGACACGACACGATGGATGGATGTCCCGGTCGTCACTCACCCGCGAAGGGTGACGACGACGACGACGACAGAGCGAGGCGCGGAGGAGGAGAAGAAGGAGAAGGAGAGAACCGTCCCGCCGGTGCGATGACCTCGACGTCGACGTTGGCGGCGTGCGTCGTCGCCGTCGTCCTCGGCGTCGTCCTCGGCGTCGGTGTCGTCGGGACAGCCCGCGGCGAGTGGAACGGGGGTGGTGCGACGACGCCGACGGACGAGGACGGGGCGACGACGAAGAAGACGAAGAAGAAAAAGGACGGGGTGAAGGGCGCGAGTCGTGACGACGCGCGCGTGGACGTGTTGCGCGCCGTGGGAAACACGCCGGTGACGAGGGTTGAGTCGCTGTCCGCGCTCACCGGTTGCGAGGTGTACGTCAAGTGCGAGTTTCTCAACCCGGGCGGTTCGGTGAAAGACAGAGTGGCGCTGAGAATCGTGCAGGATGCGCTTCGTTCGGGAGAGTTGAAACGCGGGGGGGTGGTGACGGAGGGCACGGCTGGAAGCACGGGGGTTTCGCTCGCCATGGTGTGTAAAGCGCTCGGCGTCGAGTGTTTTGTGGCGATGCCAGACGACGCCGCGCTGGAAAAGTCGCAGCTCGTGCAAGCGTACGGCGCGCGCGTCGAGCGCGTGCGACCAGTGTCCATCGCGAATCGCGGACACTTTGTCAACGTCGCTCGTCGCGCCGCCGAGTCGGCGCGCGCCGAGCGCGGGGAGGGAGGAGGATACTTTGCAGACCAATTTGAGAATTTGGCCAACTTCAGAGCGCATCGAGAGGGCACGGGGAGAGAAATTTACGAGCAGATTGGGGACGAACTCGACGCCTTTGTTTGCGCGTGCGGCACCGGAGGTACGTTGGCGGGCGTCGGCGCGGCTTTAAAGGAAAGAAACCCATCCGTGCAGCTGTTCCTCGCCGACCCGCAAGGGAGCGGCTTGTTCAACCGAGTGGTGCGAGGCGTCATGTACACGAAGGAGGAAGCGGAAGGCAAACGTTTGAGGAATCCCTTTGACTCGGTGACCGAAGGCGTGGGTATAAACCGCGTGACGGATAACTTTCGCGTGTTGCTCGAACAGCCAGACATGCTCGATGGCGCAGTCAAGGTGACGGATGCCGAGGCGGTGGCAATGTCGCGATTTGTCGCGAAACACGACGGTTTATTCATTGGATCGTCCAGCGCGGTCAATCTCGTAGCGGCGGTTCGCGTCGCGCGTTTCCTCGGACCGGGCCATCGCGTGTGCACGATCGCGTGCGATAGCGGACTTCGGCACATGACAAAGTTTTGGAGCGACGATTATTTGGCTCGCCACGATTTAACGCCGCCAGAGCTCGGGGAAGAGCCGACACTCGCGTTTCTCGATGACGCGAACGCTGGAGTCGTACCAGCTAGAGGCATTAGACGAAAAAACTAGGAAACGAATGTGTAACTTTATTGTACTTTTGTGATAGACTAACGTTGTACTCGGGTGGTTGTTACATTGGTACAGTAGCGTCCAGCTGTTTCCGTTTCTTAGTTTGCCTCGAGAGACTTGCCAGACGTCTCCGGCAGCACCTTGTAGACGACGACGAGCGCGCAAAGACTCACCGCGAAGTAGAGCATCCAAACCCCTTGAGCGCTCCAAATCTCTCTGATGCGTAAAAAGGTAAACGTAACGAGCGCGTTCATGACCCACTGAACGCCGGTGGCGGCGCTCACGCCAACGTTTCTCACCTTTTGCGGAAAGACTTCGCTCGTGACAATGTAAGGCATCGGCCCGAGACTGACGCTAAAGGCTATGCGGAAGAGCAAAATAGCTACGACTGCGAGCCAAGGCGCGGCAGTGGCGCTCATAAAGTACGAGTACACACTCGGCGTGACGCTTAGGGTGAGCAGTCCGAGAGCGAACGAAATGACGCCGATGCCTCCAATCGCCATCGGACGTCGCCCGACGGAGTCCACGGTGCGCGACAACCACGTGCCAGCGAGAATTTGAATCACGCTCACGCACGCCGTGAGCGCGATCGCGTGCGATCGATCGAAACCGATATCGTTGAGAATCTTCGGTGCGTAATAGATGACGACGTTGATGCCGCAAGCCTGCTGGAAAAAGTTCATCAGGCTCGCGACGCCGAGCGCGTCTCTCGTCTTCGCATCCTTGAACAGAGTCAAAATCTTCATCGACGGTCGAGTCGTCGCGTTGAGCGCGATGACGTGCACGTCCACATCTGGCTGACCGAGCGAGTTGAGCACAGCCTTGGCGTCGCCGACGCGACAGTTTTCAGCCAACCAGCGCGGGCTCTCAGGAAGCCAACGAGTGAAGCGCATGATGGCGAGCTGCGCAAGCGCAGGCAGCGCCGCCGCGGCAAACATGAAACGCCACCCATCCGCCAAGCCGGTGGCGAGGAGCGAGACTATGAAAGAAGTCAACAACCCAATCGTCACGGAGAGCGGCGCGAGCCCGCTGTGTTTACCGCGAGTTTTCGCCGGGGCACATTCAGAAATGTATACGGTGCACATCGACGTCGCCGTTCCAACCGCCAATCCGGCGACGAAACGTCCGAGGATAACCTGATTGATCGACGTCGCCGTCGCCATGAGTAGGGCGCTCACTATGAAGCCGACGTCACAGACGGCGAGCGCGAAACGCCGCCCGAAGGGTTCGTTCAGTGCCGGAGTGGCGGCGCAACCAAACATCGCGCCCAGAGGCAGCGCCGCGACGACTGCGCCCTTCATCGTCGTCGTCAACGTGCCCAGAATGGTGCCGGATTCAATGTACACGAGCGCCCCGGCGATGGCGCCGCACGCGCACCCGACGCTCAACATTGCCAAACACACCGTCAGCGTGCACCGATACAACGCTCGAGCGCCCTCTTCGGCGGTGACGTTACCGAAGAGCTCGCGAGAAAAAGCAGCCGAGTCGCCGTCCGACGCCGACGCCGACGCCGACGCCGACGCCATCGCCGCGACGGCGCGCGATCGCGGAGCATCGATCGAGACGATCGGTCCGTCTTCCGCTCGACGCCGGGTCGATGCGCGCGTCGTCAACGCGTCGACGCGCGTGCGTCGGCGACGTTGTTGAAACTTACCAGCCGTTGAAGCGCGAACCAGAGGTAACGGTTCGCGACGGCGATGGGTTTCAGCGCGCGGCGACGTGCGCGGCGTCGCACGCGCGACGACAGCGGGGCCGGCGACAGCGGCGCGCATGGCTAACACCTCCCGTCCACGCGGTCGACGGGATGTGCCGTCGTCGTCGTCCGGGCGCCGCTTCTTCAGTGTCCGTGAGAACGCGTCTCCAAACGCGCATTTTAAAAATTTTTCAAAACGCGTCGCGTCGGTTCAACTTCTTCGGGTATTTGTATGTGTTAACAGTGAGGTGTATATATATTCCAAAGACGCGACAAACCAACGACAGACTGACAACGAGACAATGAGGACGCGAGGCGGAATCTAGACGGCGCGAGCGAAAATGATCGCGCGTAATCACGCGGCGAAATCGGATTGGATGCTCGGATCGCGACACTTTTCGTGCACCTTGTCGATGGCGACGAGGGCGTCGTCCGGAAGGATGAGGGAAGGCGCAAAGGCGTCGATGTTTTCTCTCAACTGCTCCATCGACGTGGCGCCGATGATGGTGCTGGAGACGTAGGATCTCGTCTTGCACCACGCCAAGGCGAGCGTCGCGAGGGAAATGCCGCATTCATCGGCAATTTTCTTGTACTCGCGCGTCGCCTCGACGGAAGGCTCGTTCAGATAGCGCTGATGAAATCCGTACTTTTCGTACTTGACCAATCGAGCCTCAGTCGGCCGAGCGCCGTCGAGATACTTACCCGTGAGCGCGCCGCCCCCGAGAGGGGTCCAGGGGAGGAGTCCGATGTCGTAGTTGGATTCGGCGCACGCCTCGGCGAGCTCGGTCTCGAACGAGCGGTGCAAGAGACAGAACGAGTTTTGAATCGTGAGCGGCCGCTGAACGCCGAGCTCGTCCGCTGCGCGCACGAATTCGCACACTCCGAACGTGCTCTCGTTACTCAAACCGTAGTGTTTAATCTTACCGGCCGCGATGAGCTCCCCCAGCGCTTCGACGGTTTCCCGAATAGGCACCGAATCCTCCCGTTCGAGCGCCGGGTCGTAGGCTGGTGAGCCGTAAAAGGCTCCGATTGGGACGTATCGATCCGGCCAGTGCACTTGATACAAGTCGACGTAATCCGTCTGCAGACGCATCAAGCTCGCATCGCACGCTTTTTTCACCGAAACCGCATCTAACCGACCCGTCTTTTCCGTCTTCTCGCCGTCTCTGTTCCCCACGATCCTCGACGACGCCCCGAATCCCGCAATCTTTGTCGCCAAGAAGACGTCCTCGCGCGTCCTCGCGTCGTTCTTCGCCAACCAGCTTCCAATAAACTTTTCCGTCGTCCCCGGGTTCCACCCCGGGTCGCTCATCGGCACCGGGTACATCTCCGCCGTATCGATAAAGTTTATCCCTCGCTCCTTGACGGCGTAATCCAACTGCGCGTGCGCCTCACGCTCCGAGTTTTGTACGCCCCACGTCATCGTTCCCAGGCACACCGACGACACCTTGCGTTCAGACGCACCGCCGAGTCGTTTATCCCTCGGGATCGCCTCGTTCGATCGCGACGACGACGACGAAGACGAAGACGAAGACGAAGACGCCACGCACCGCGCGTGCGCTCGCGGTGCCCCGCGCATCGTTCGCATCGTTCGAGGCGGCGGTTGACGTTTTCCTCACTCGAGGCGGTGCGTCCACCTCTGCGGCGGCACACAGACACGACCGACATCGCGTCACTCACTCACTCACTCACGGACGGACGGACGGACGGACGGACGAGCGATGACGACGACGACGACGACGACGACGTCGACGACGGGACGATGCGCGACTTTGTGCCAGAGCCGACAACGGGGACCCGCGCGTCGGGGGCGACTGTCGGTTTTGACGTCAAAGATGACGTCGCCGAGACGCACCCAGAGACGGGAGGAGGTTCGGGTGAACCCAGAGACGGGAGGAGGTTCGGGTGAACGCGACCGGTGGGGACGAGGAATCGACGAGCGAGGACTTGGAGTTGAACCTCGGACGAGCCGCCATGCTCGGGTTCCTCGGGACCACGGTGGGGGACGTGTTGACCCGGGGGGAGGGACCGATCGAACAGCTCGCGGCGGAGGGGTCGTATTTCGCTCGACACGTCAACCCGCTCGAGGTGGCCAAGGACGCGCTCGAGGTGGCGGGTTTCTACGTCGAGAGCGTGGTTTTGGTGTGGTTCATGCTCGGAAGCGTGTTGTTGCTCGGAGTGTCTCAAGGTTTGCGAAACCCAATCAAGACTGTTTCTGGGAAGAGCACGAAGCAGCGCGCCGAGGCGGCGCTTTCAGAAATCGAAAAGGCGTACGAGGTCAACGCGCGAGAGCAAAAGCCGTACGAGCTCTTCAACGGGCGGTTAGCCATGCTCGGGACGGCGTTCGCCTTTATCGGTGACGTCAAAACGGGCGGTCTCGGTCCGCTCGAGCAGGTGAACCAAGAACTAGGTATCCCGGTGATTGACGAGGAAATTTTCGCCGTCATTTTCCTGTTAGGCGTGACGTACAACGTCGTCGCCACGGGCGTGACGGCGGCGCGACGCGCTTACGCCAAGAGTCGAGAGTGAGTGCGTGCGGTGACGAAATCTAGCGAGCGGTGTAATGTGTACTTTTAAAGCTTTAGTCTGTGTGTACTGTACTACTCTGTTTTTACAGACGCGGCGTCACACTACTAGCGCGTCTTCACCGTCGCGTAGATGAATTGGTTAAAGTCTAGGGTGATTTTCCCGTCGCGATCCGCATCGAACGACTGAAACACGCGTCTCGCGGCGTGTAAAAAGAGCGCTAATCCGATGTATTGATCGATCCCCAGGTCGTTGCTTCGGTCCGGATCGAAAGCCTTGCACGCGTGCTTTATAGCCGTCTCGTCGACGTCGCCAAAGCCTCCGTACGCCAACGCGCTCAGAACCTCATCCTTATTCAACTTGCCGCTTCTCGACTTATCAAAGTGCGCGAACGACCGCTGGGCGTTGCTCAAAAACTCGTGCACGCCCTTGTACTCGCTAAACCCCAACATCCCGTTCCCGTTCGCGCTGTGCAGTCGCATCAACAGCGCGATCGTTTGTAGCGAAAACACCAATCCACCGCTCGCCAGCGCGCGCTGGAGCTCGCGCGCATCGATGGATCCGCTTCC
>Ga0181570_10003285_pt1 | contig 12380 bp, 16 predicted proteins | sample 101ome_18_FD_148667 | JGI IMG/M metagenome (GOLD analysis project Ga0181570, IMG submission 148667) | Coastal salt marsh microbial communities from the Groves Creek Marsh, Skidaway Island, Georgia - 101406AT metaG (spades assembly) | ecosystem: Environmental > Aquatic > Marine > Intertidal zone...
GTCCTCTTGCCGCTAGAATCTTGTTAATTTCTCTAATTGCTTTTGGTATTGTTCCGCGCTTAACGTCGCTAGTCCAACCAGTATTTGTATCTACGTTAGTGCCAACAGCGTCTACGACTTCTTGGTCGTTTCTCCAGTCTTCTCCAAATAAGCTAGACACTAAGTTTTCTGCTTGTTTCTTAATAGGGACAGGCTTCGCTTTAGGCTGCTCAACTACTGTTTCTGTAGTTTCTGGTTCTACACTAATTTCTTCAGCTGTTTGATTTTCACTAGCTTTAGTTTGTTTCGCTGGTGGTTTTAACGCTTGTAACTTAGCGTTAGTCCACTCACCCGGCATCAAGTTTTCTGCTGCTTCTGTTTCTACTGCATTAAGAGTAGTAACGTCACGTTGTTCGATAGCCGCTTTACGACGTGCTACCAAGTCAGCAATATATTCTGGGTCTGCGTTTTGCCCTGAAGCTTTCCATGCAGCATGCTCATCAAGAGCTTTAAGGTGCATTTCTCTACGAGTAGCTCCATCTATATCTGGGCGGACGTATTTTAGGAAACGCTTAACTACTTCAGATTCATTGTCTTCATAGATGAAATCATCGTTTTCCATCTGCCATTGTAAAAACTGTTGCCCTAGTTCGGTGTTAGGGTCTAATGCGTTTGCTGTGTTTACAGCGTCTTCATCTTGTTTGCCTAACTTCTCGAAAGAGTTCTGACTGACAAAAGTCTTAGCGTGTGTAGCTCTTTGGTTCTTTAAGTCTACTTGTAGTTTTTCGTTTTCAGCTTCCATCTCAGCAGCAGTCTGCGCTTGCTGATATTCTTCTCTAATTCTTTTGATAATAGGATGGTTTTGAAGTTCAGCTACCTCTTTTATATCTAAGTTCTTAAGCTCAGTATTTTCGTATTTAGCTATAAGACCATCTTCGTTGAAAGTATTATCGTTCGGGTCGTAAGCTCTTTTAACATCTTCTACAAACTCTGCATTTTTAGCAGCGTCTTCTGTTACAACCTCCGCAATCTTAGATACAGCATCCGCAGAAGTATCCTTCTTGCCCAGTAGCTCTTTAGCTTTATTGTATACAGCACCTGTACTACTTAAACCTGCAGACTGAGAGAAACCTGTAAGACCGCCAACAACGGCAGAACCACCTACACCTTCCATTAGATTCTTATCTTGAGCCCAGTTTTGACCTATCTGCTGTAAAGGCTCTTGGAACATTTCTTCGCCGGCTTCTATACCAGCAGCAAGTGTTTTCTTACCGAAGCCCTTAGTAGTAGATTCAAGAAGGCTTTTACCTTCTAACTTGTTAAGGATTGCTGTGTCAACGTCAAGACCTAACTTACGCTGAAGACCGCCCGTGAAATAACTACCTACACCTGACACAATATTAGTAGGTAGGTTTTTATATAAATCTATTTTGTTTTCTAAGTAACTCTGGTCGTTACCCTGTTGGCTCATGCTAGTTTCAGCACCAGACGTACCAATCATCTGCATTGTTTCACCAGCTGGTACAGCAACTTTTGTGCTAGCGCCCAGAACTTTAGCGCCTTTAGCGAATACACCACCTGCAACTACTTGAGGCGCGGACTCTGCAATAAGGTTAAATATCTGACCTGGGTTGTCTTTTATAAACTCTGCTACAGCACCGCCAGTATCTACTACGTAATCAAAGTAGTCACCAACACTAGCATCTGGGCCTAATTTTTCTACAGCACCTACAATCTTATCACTTAAGATTTGCTTCATTTCTAACTGTCTGTCAGATAGAAGCGCTTGATCGATTTCACCGCCTTTTTCCATTAACCAAGCTGATAACGGCTCAGTTATTTGGTCTACTATAGGTATGTAATTACCAATACCAACTAGACCGCCAGCTGCTTTTACAGTTCCTGACAGAGCTGAAGTTCCTACATCAGCTACATCTCGTAGCCCTGACGTTTCTTCACTTTTAAATTGATACTCACCTTCTTGTTGAGGTTCAGGTGCAGGTGCAGGTGCCTGATAGTTGATAGCCTTCTTTAATTTGTCCCAAGCTTCTTCAATCGTACCGCCTTTAGGAACGTCTACTTCATAGTAATCACCTTGTACGTCGAACTCGTAAGTATCTACAGGCTCTTTGTTATAATCTTCGTATAGATCTACAGGCTCGCGGTTTTGGTAGTTCTTATACAAACCTCCAAACTTATCTTTTTCCCTATCGTCGTTGTAGTAGATTGGAACTTCAATGGCCATGGTTAATTCCTAAGTTATCGACGCCCGTATCTTATTTCGTCTTCTTTGTTTTTCTTTACACCTCTTACGCCGTTTTCAACCTCTACAAGGTCTTTGTTTTGCGCATTCTTGTTGCCGTTTAAACCTTGAAGCACCGATTTGGCGTCATTTACTTTCTTCTCAAGGTCTTCTTTAGTACCATCAGTGAAAGGAATTATATTTTCTACAAGTTTTTGGTTACTAAGCCCGCCACTTGCGTTATTTGACTTTATTTTAGATTCTGTCAGTTGATTAGCGTAAATCTGCTCTGATAACTTAACGGAACCGCCTGGGGAAGACCAGTAAAACAGACCGTTTTTTAAGTCGGTTTCGTCTCTGCCTTCGGAAATAACGTCTAACACTTCTCCATTTTTGCCTGTGGCGACAATAGCAAAACCGCCACCATCTCTCGGTCTTTTTTCAACGCCTATATCTAAACCATTTTTATCGTCTATATAGGCTATAGCAGCATCGATACCAACCTTGCCACCGTACCCGTCAATCAAGCTTTTTTGAACTTCAGCAGATGTTTTAGCAGCGCCATCAAGAATTTTCTTGAGGTCTTGCGCATTGTACTTAGCTTCCATTGCGGCACCGATTTCAGGGTTAATGTTTTTCAGCTTTGAAATGTAGTCTTTGTACCCTTCTTCTTGGTTTTTGTACACACCATTTTTAACGTTCGCCTGGTAATCAAGTAGCGCTTGGTTTTGCAACTTATCTTGATCGAACTTTAGCGCCGCCCATTCGTTTTCCCTCATCGCAGCGATGTTAGCCTGCTCCTGTCCTTCAATCTTTTTGTTGGTGAGGTCTGTGTTAGTTTCTATGTTTTCTGTTTTAACATTTGTTTGCTTTAGATTAGCTTTGTTTTGGTCAACACTTGTATTAGAGTTTTCTACTTTGTTGCCTTCTGTAGCTAATGCAACTCTAGTGTCACTCTCTTCTTTACCAAGTCTGTTAGCGTCAAGACGCATTTTAAGACCGCCGGCTGCATCTCCATACTTGGTGAAAACATCGCTTAAAGCTTTATACTGCATTCGGTCTAAGTCTGTTTGAGTATATTTATCAGGTAGTACCTGACCACCGTACAATTTCTTACCTGTAGCAACTCCATTAGCATCTAGTTCGTCTTCGACTTCCCAGCTAGAAATGTCAGCCGCATCCATATCTCTGAAAGTATCGTTAAATGCTCCGTACACAGCGTTAAAGTTATTTGCAAATTCTTTCCAGCTCATTACGCTACCTCCATCATTCGTAAGCCAAGTTTGTCATACTTAACACCGAAGTAGTCACCAACTTTGTAAACAGCTTCTGGGAACTTCTTAATAACTTCTTGTGCCATAACACCAATGAACGTCTTATCACTAGACCAGATGTAATTAAATTTATAAAGGTTAAGACCTGTTTCTTTATCAACACCGACTTTCTCGATATTGTGCTTAAGTCTTTCGTCAGAAAACGCTGTGTACGCTGATGCCGCACCACCAAGTAATCCACCTAACTCACCTAAAGTAGAATCTTGCTGCATTGCCATCTTAGTCTGGTTATTAAGTACATTACTTAAACCTGATATCTGCATATTTAGACCAGAACCAATAGTGCTAGCGCCTGCTCCCATACCAGCCATGTAGTTTTGACCTGCTGATTGGTAAGTATTTCCTGCCGCACTACCTGCGCCTGTAGCACCACCGTATGCTGCCGTTGAAGCACCTGATAGCCCACGACCTAATCCTGCTGCGTCTAGTTTACGAGCATAACCTAATTGGTCTGCACGCTCTCTTGCACCTGTCATAGCACCTGCTCGTGCTGCTGCCTGTTGTAGTGCCGATTGTCCTTGTAGTCCTGCAAATCTGCCAGAGTTAGGATTGACACCCATAGATGCCATCGCTCTTTCGTTTGCTGCTCTTGTTTGGTTAAATGCTAGTCCTGCGTCCGCTGCGGCTTTTGTCGCCAGTCGGTTACGCATTGCGTCGGTATCGTATGCCAGTGCATCCGCAACAAGTCCTTTTTCTACTGGTCGGAAAGTATTTACTTGATAGTCATAGTAATCTTTCGCCTGCTGCATCTGTTGGTCTTGTGCAGCCTGTTGCTGTTTAGCAATCTGTTGTAGTAACGGAGCGTTATCTGCGTATTGTTGCTTTGCGAAATCTAGTTGGTCTTGGCCTAGGCCAGCCATTATTTGGGCGGCTTCCTTACTAGCGTTGGCTAGGGGAGTATAATCCGGTGCTGGTGAGCTCTTTTTTCCCATTATGTATTCCCTCTAAAATAGTTTTTAGGCCAGAGAACTAATAGAATCATGTCTTGCCCCTCAGAACCCGCCTCTTTCATCACACCTTCTTCTACAAATCCGATGTGCTTGTCGAGTTTGAGAGCTTTTTCGTTATCAGCTTCAACTAACCCTGTTAATCTCCTCAGTTTACAGTGCTCGAAGGCGTATTTGTAAGCGTGATCGACTAACTCCAAAAATAATTTGTTGGGTTTGCTACAAGCTATGTGAGCGGTTGCATTCGTTTCATTGAAGTTGTTAAACACAACTCCGGCTGTCAGCTCACCGTTTACTTCAGCGCCCATTGCGTAAAAAGACCCCCAAGTGCAGCGCTGGTCTACTTCATTAGCTACCCACGCTCCGACCCGTTCTTTGTCGTCAAATACAAGTCCTGAGTCAATTACTGTTGTATCCATATACACGTTTTCGTTTATTATATACCATACATTTTCTAGCCGGTTAAATAATTCCTCTAAGTTCCGCCACGTCATTCCAGATATCGTCCCAATCTGTAAATGCTCCTTCTGTAGCATAAGCGTAACTTTTCGCTCTCAGGCGCTGATTGCTATTATCTGTATCAAAAGTAGCTGAGTAAAATGTACAATAATCTCCTTCCCCAAGCTCTATGCCGGCCCATGTTTCCACAGCTGAATGGTCATCGTGTTTGAAATACAAGCACTTATACCTACTTAAGTCCTCATCTCCTGGCTGTCCGTAGACGTTAACTAGCTCCCCTAGAAAAAGCGGTTGAGCCCCTTCTGGGAATGGCAGCTCGCAAGTATCAGGAGGTATAAATGTATATACTTTGTCGTAAATCCACTCGTTATTAATGAAGAATTTGCGTCCGACGGCTACCGGGTTTAAGTCCCTCAAATAGGCAGGATAGGCCAAGCACACAGTAGACACAATTTGATCTTGGTAGATAGAGTTGTATTGAGGCGTCGAAATCGACTTCCATAGTTCTTTTGGCTGTGTTCCAAATTGGTTCTCTATTGACGTGACTCGACTATTAAACTCGTCGGTTCCTACGTTAAAAGCTGTCCTTGCTTCTGCATCGCTAGAGAACATAGTTTCAATCATTGAATCCACCCTCCATCTCGTAGTACCTGTAGTATTGTAGCGTCTACGTCTTCTCCGGCAGGCACACTATAATAAGCTACAATTTGTTTAGTAACTGCGTTTGGAGATTCCCAATAACCTAAAGCACCTGATGAATCTTGAGTTTCGCCTACATCAGTCACAACTTTTGAGGCTTTATAAGTAACGCCTTGCCCGCCGTCCGGCTCTTCTACTATGGACATAATTTCAAAAGGTTTAATCATATCTAGAAGCGTCCCCAATAATTACAGCGTTGTTTTGCAAATTAAGCGTTTGGTTAGAATAAGGCCATTCACCGCCTGTACCAGAACCGCCACCTGTACCAATACCAATAAACGAACTGTCTTTACTGTAAGTCCATCTGCATCCGTATTGGTTAGCTATCCATCCTGCTTTTAGTGTCTGGTCATTGTCCCAGCTAATACCGCCTCTGTAAAAACACCAATAATAAGAGTTCCATTCGTAGACACGGTAAGCACCTACGCAATTTCCGTAAGCGTCAAAACCATCACATTCTTCTTCTCTACAGTAGTGAGTAACTTCCCTTTCCGACTGAGCAAGACTGGCAAAGAAAAACATTGGTTTATCTGGTTGACCTGTTACTGTGTAAGTATTGTACTGATCTGGGGCGAATACAGAACCTGCTGCTGAATCTGACGAGCCACAGTTTTTACAATTTAAACTACTGCTAATAGTCCCTTTTGGATTGTTTGGGTGAGTAACCGTAGCACCGCCTGTAATAGCTAACGGGCTTAACCTACTATCAAACGCAGCAGTACCATCGTCTTGATAAACAATCATTCCATATTGATCTGTAGCAGTTGACGCTCTTGGGTCTGCAAATACATATAAATCCGGCGTAGTAGAGGAAGTGCCAGACCTAATTACTTCAATGTCGTACTGAGTTGTGCCGTTCTGAGTAGTTCTAACTACCCCGTAATAATCCGTTGTCGGCATGTACATAAAAACTACCGGAGTCACTGACGCGTTTACAGTGTACTTCCAATGCCTAATACCGCCATGAGTATCAAAAGACGTTATTGTAGAAGTTGGTGTTGTGTACTTTCCTAGAAAATGGAGATTTCTAGTATCGCTAGATACTAATACATCGTTGTTATCGTTGTATGCAATAAATCCGTAACTCATCTTGCCAACACTATTATATATACGTTCTCAGAACCGCCGCTTACGGAAACATTTGTGCCACTTACAGTTATAGTATGAGCAGTAGCTGCTTGTGTACTAGGCGGGCCATCAATAAAAAACTGTGCAGTTATAACTTGTTTACCAGATATAAAAGGGTATGAGTTAGAAGCCGAGCTACCCCCGTTGACTTGAAAGAAGTCTACTTGGTTCCAAGTTACATCAGAGGTTGAGTAAGTTAAATCTCCACCGCTGTCAAAAATATCTAGGCCAAAAGCCATTAAGTAAGGTCTCCAATCCTAACTCGTTCCGTTCCTGATGAATCAAACACTCTAATTTTAGAGTTAGTCATTTCTACTCGCTGCCCAGAACCGGAAGACTGAATATCAATAGTTCCACGAAACGTAGCGTTGTTCATCTCCATTTCACCTGACTTGTCTATTTTCCAACCTGCTGTGCCGGCTGAATACGAACTAGACTCAATCACGTTATCTATCTTGGCGTTAGTGATTGCACCGTCAGTAATTTTGGCAGTTGTAATTGCTGCATCATATATTTTGGCAGTTGTAATTGCTGCGTTGCCTATCTTGGCATTTGTTATAGCAGCGTCTTTTATTTTTGCAGTTTCAATAGTAGCGTCAGCAATCTTAGCATTTACAATAGCGGCATCTGCTATCTTGGCAGTATCCACTGCTGCAGAACCTATCTTTGCATTTGTTATTTCACCATCGTAAATCTTGGCTGACTTTATGTAAGTACCGGCGGGTATAGATACGCCATTAATGGTGGTGGCGGTATCTAGTTGGAAAAATGGAGCGTCGGATGTTGCTCCATAAGCGGATGTAAGTTGACTAAAAACGTATGCTAAATCTGGTGCTGTTTCACCAAGTACACCGTTAGTAGCGTTGTAAGGGCCGAACTGGTCTTCCACACTAACCATACGAACCCAGTAATAATGTGTTGCGTCAGAACCTACAGCGTCTGCGAAAAGACCTGCAGTAGAAGTACCTATAAGTACCGCTAACCCTAAGTCGTCTGTGTCTGCACGCCAAATCTCTGTATACGCGTAACAGCTGTTGTAACTAGCTCCGTTCCACTCGAGAATAATAGAAGTCATTGAACCAGTAGCTGTTAAGTTTATTGCTGCCGGCGGAGTAGTACAGCTAGAAACACTACCTGCATCCAGATATTGTAAGCTGCCTCCCGTGTTAGAAAACACTCCTGTGTTTACAAGATCAGTTTTAGTAACTACACCATCAGAAGATTCAAATAATTCACGAACGCGGTTAATCCAATTCTTTAAGTCATTGGGCAGCGCTGATATTACTGATGGTAGCTTGTTTATCATTGAGCATTAAGTTCCATTGGCGACTGCGCTAATTGAACGTTGTATACTTCAGTTGCTCCTTCTAGTTGGAACTCCCAAGTTGTACCTAGGCCTGAAGGCAGTCGTTTAAGGTTTCCATCTGATACCGACTCAGTGTGGAACAAAGTTCCATCTTTGTAAACTTTTACTGTAATAGCTGACCCGTATTCGCCTTGCACACGGTAACAAGAAAACGATTTTGGTTCAGGTGTCGTAAACTTCTTAGACTTCCAAGTGTAAGTCAGAGCAGAGCCTGTATCCCATTTCTTTAACTTGTTATCCACTACAACATATAGAGCGTCATTTTTTAGGTCATTGTACCCAGCAGTCGCATATACATTATGGAAATTCCATGTATTAGCTAAAGTATCGAGGATAAAACCACCATTGCTAGCGGCTACGTCAGTAAAGAAGCCGATATATTGATTCTCGTATTTCATACCAATCATGCCGTCTGGGTTAAGGGTTTGCCATGAATATTTATCAAACATACTTTGAGTTGCTACACCTGAGCCGCTAGTAGATAACTTAACTAATCCGTCAGGAGATGCGTAATAGACTGCGCCGTTAATACTTACAATACTTCGCTTGGATAAACACGCTTGGTTAATATCTGCCTCAACCATAACCATAGAATCTGGATGAGAACCTTGTAGGAAAAACGGCCTACCTTCTGTAAGAACTACTACTGTAGTATCCATAACACCAAGACCAACAATCGGGAATCCGACTGTTTGTGTGTACTGCACAGGCCAAGCAAATGGTCTAAATGGTTCTGAGAAGTAAACGTCGTTACCCTTAAAACCTACCATTACACCGTTAGATAAACCTACAAGCCCTTTTAACCCTGTTGGTGCTTGTTCCCAAGTTAGAGAAGGAATTGCTTCGTTTAACTCATCGCCGTCTAAACTATCTGTATAAGTCGCTTGTGATAAAGGTATCTCTGCCACAAATAAAAAGGAAGTGTCTACCGTACCTGAAGCAGAACGATAAATTCTTTTCTTAGTAATATTGTAGTTACCGCTACCGGAGTATGAAGTAGGTAAAGTAACGACAACGCTTTCGCCCGGATATACGTCTTCAGTCATAGCAGACATATCTGTAGCAGAGTAAGGTGCGGATTCTTCGTCGAAAGAGTTTACATAAGTAAATGTATAAACCCTTGTTTCTGCAGGCTCGTCAGTGTTTCCAGTTCCAGTCTTTGCTGTAGAAAAACCAGTTGCACTTGGCTTTGGCACCCCTAGATCGTAAGATGCTATAGGGTATTCTGTACCTGAACCTGTAAGCGCTAGTGCGCTGTTTGTTACCTTTGGTAACGAAGTTCCGTCATTAAGTGTGTAATATGTTCTCTCTGTAGTATCGCCATTAATAAAGCCTTGTACTACGTCTACTTCTTCTGTCCAATGAAACCAGTAGTTCAGCTCGCTGCTAGAAGATTGACCAAATCTGTAAATAGATTCTATATCTCCAGTCTTACTAAAAGAGCCGTCTGTGTTTAAAGCAGTAGTAGTTACGCCTCTGAGTGGCGTGAGGGAACCTAACCATGCAGGACAGTTCAACGCCGTCTGTGCTTGGTTGTCTTGTAAGTATCGAGGAGGGGTCATCGGTGACACCCCCGAAAACTGATTAACTGTTATAACTGCCACGTTCCACCTCAGTAGTTTTTGTCAATTATAGCACTTAAGTGCTGTGCGCCTTATGTTTCTTTTTTGGAGAGAGAATGAAAAAAATAGACCTGGCGCACTGCGTAGTTCACTATCAGAAGAGGAGTGGAGAACGTCTAGTGAACATAACCAAATTATATACTACTTCTTTTTCTTGCCCCAATTATTTTTCATAGCTTTGTAAGCTTTAGGGCTAACAGTGCTATTCTTCTTACTTCTAGAGGTACCTGCTTTTTTGCGTTTGTTTATGTTTTTAACTAAAGACATTACCACTTCACCTTGTCAGCCCAGTAAGCTGCTGACATTTTTCCTTTAGCAATATTCTTGCCATGTCTGGCTTTAAACGATTTGCGTTTAGCTTTCATTTTGGCAGATTCACCTGATTTTGGTTTACCTGCTGTCTTAGCCCCCTGCTCGCCAAAGCGAATAGTTTTAATCTTGCTACCTTCTTTAGCCACAACTACATGTGACTTCTTAGGATGACTCGGTGTGCGTTTAGGTTTATTGTAGCCAGATACACCAGCTCTAGCTAATCTAGGGTCTTTTTTTACTGGCATTTTTTGCAACCTCCTGTGTTCTTCGTATCAAATAACTTATCGGCTAACTTGTAAACTAGATTACGCATACCGAATATAACCAATACTAAAACTGTGAGAATCGTTGTGTACCACTCTGGAGCTTCCGCTAGGTTTGTCCATGCTTCTTTCATTGTCATTTCACTAAACATAGGTGTTACAAAATTAACTACTACAGGCAGTGAAAACACCATGACAATAAACTCGTCCTTCCACGAGTTCTCCATAGATTCTTCCTCTATTTTTTTGATTTCGACTTCTTTATCCATATTAATCGTTTAAAGGGTTACCTAAATATTTTTCCATTTTATCTTCTAAATCGGTTTGTGTTTTGTCTACTTTACGTTCAAACCTATCTAGTTTTTCGTTTACCTTGGTGTCTAGCCGATACATATTAGTCTTAGCATCATTCAGGTTAGATTCCATAGAAGTTAGTAGTTTCTGCTGATTATCTATCTTGGCGTCAATCAGCTCCATCTGTTGCTCAAATGCCCCTATATCTAGATTAGCAATCTCTTCAACTTTCTGGTACATAACAAAACCACCATACAACATACCAATGATAGAACTAAGAAGCGTGAACCCCAACCCAATTTGTGTAGGAGTAAAGTTGTAACCAAACAGGCTGAGCTTAGTGCTAGCAAGTTTATCTTGTGCTTCCTCGATATCAATTTCTTTGTTGGCCATTTTCAAACTTCATGTTCTTAAGTCTTTGAATTTCTTGCTCTAATTTTAACACCTCTAGCCTTTTCTTGCGTAATTCAAGCTGATAAAGACTATTACAGTTAAGTCGTTCCTTGGGTTTGTCTAGCGGTATAGTAATCCTAGCGTACAAACCAATATCTTTGGACTGGTCAGGGTCAGGGTCAAAAGGACTGCCTGCATTATTAACAATACCAGTCATGCCAAACTCTACGTTTGTAGCTCCGCCAATAGCGTTCTTACAAGACATACCATCTTGGCTGCGAATCTCGTCGTAACTGTAATTACTGATCGGACTCGGTAATTGTAGGTTTAAGCCGTTTTGTGCAAAAACCGTTGTCGGTATAAGCAAAAGTATTAATCTTTGAATTTTGAGCATATTTTGGACACAACGCCTGTTGATTTAAGTTCTGGCAACATTGATGTTGAGCAAACATATCTAGCATCCTTTTTATACTCGTTCTTTATGAAAATAGTAAACTCAGCGTAGTTATGGTACTTGATGCCCCGTAAGTCATATTGAGTCACAAATGGAATAGGCTTCATGTCTTTGTCAAAAACACCAATTTCATAATACTCCACATCTTGGCGTTTATTAAACACTCTAACGCGGCTAACAGAAATATCATCGATATAACTATCAGACCATTTAGGATACGTCGGAGACATCTGGTGAGCATGAGCTGCACCAACAAAGAATGACAGAACTAGAGCGCGATACATTCTGCAACTACATAAGATGTATAGTTACCGCTAGAAAACGCTCGTGATCCACCATTTACTGCGACTGACGTGTGCTTAAACCAAGTAGAACCTGTAGCTGTAAGGTCGTACTCAACAATGTTATCCGCAACATCGACTTTGTCTGTTTCGTAATCCGCCATATTAGTAGCATCTGATACAGCTTGTACTTCCGTATCGCCAGTAAATGTCACCACATCATTAAGTTGTGGAGATGAACTAAAGCTTTCTGGAGTAGTAAACTTAACTTTATAAGCTGATGCTAATGTAACGTCTACACGAGTTATGGGCATTTGCCCGCCATCTGCTGGCGCTGTAGTTAGTGTGTAAGCGTTTGGCTGTCCGTATGTACCGTTTGTTTCGGTACTAATAATGCAACTTCCTGTAACCGACGCAGTAATAGGCACATCAAGCGCCATCGCCGGAGAACACAAAGCACTTATAATCAAGGCTTTCTTAATCATTTATTCCCCCTGTTGTATTGCATATTTACCATTTTATCATGCAGAGCATCGGAAACTAAACCCATTCTGGCTGCAGACTTATTGTCTGGTATTCTACCACCTTCAAGTTTAACCGTTTCTCT
>Ga0181570_10003291_pt1 | contig 12366 bp, 7 predicted proteins | sample 101ome_18_FD_148667 | JGI IMG/M metagenome (GOLD analysis project Ga0181570, IMG submission 148667) | Coastal salt marsh microbial communities from the Groves Creek Marsh, Skidaway Island, Georgia - 101406AT metaG (spades assembly) | ecosystem: Environmental > Aquatic > Marine > Intertidal zone...
GCTCTGCGCTCTGCATCCAAAGTTGCCATTTGTTCTCGGCGGGCCAAACGCTCCTGCTTCAAGGCGATTTGGTGGGCATAGGCTTCGCCCAAACCGTCCATCCATGACGGGCGACTTCCTCGATTTCGTGGATTGTATCGGATAGCGTACCGTCCGTTTGTATGCCGCATGGTCCATGACCGCCCACCGATGCGAAGCGAACATTGTGTTTCTGAATGGTCGGTTACGACCGCTCCGATGGCTTCCAAAGCGAGCAGTGCGCACTCCTTGTCTGTCATGGGCACACTCTGTTCACGCCATACCCCGCTCATTGGTTTCCACCTCCAAGACGTTGACGTTGCTGCGATGCATTCTTGACAGGTGCATCCTTTTCCTTGTATTCACGAGTGTGTTGAATCTCGTCGAGTTCAGCGAGTTCGGAAAGAAGCGCTTCCAATTCCTCAATGCAACGTTCACCTTTGATGCCCGTGGTTTTCGCCGTCATCGTGCCGTTAGCGTTGATGGTCACAACAATTCGTTCTTCTTTCATGATGTCCCCTCCATGACGGCAAGGCTCGCTTTGAGACGCTTCGCCTCTTTCGTGGCGAGTTCGAGCTCACTCCATCGTACAATGCCGAGGCAGCGCTCATTATCGGCTACGTACAAATTTCCAGTTTCGGGAAGATCTTCCGATGGAACGGTCAAGGGGAGCAGTTGCCCGTCTTTCTTACTAACAAAGAGGTGGCCGGCTGTCTTTTTCTTACCGGTTTTCTCCTTGGGTGGTTTGAACACGAAAGGTGCCTCGCTTTCCTGAACCGCCTTGGCAAGGTCGGATTCGACGCCGGCAATGCTTCGTTCAAGCGTTTCGAGGTCCGTCTTGATTCGAGTCTTCTCCTCATCTTTCTTGGATTTTGAATGTTGTTTTGTCAACGCTGCGTGCTCGTCATTGAGTGGCTTCAATTTCTTTTCGAACTGCTCAGCACTCTTCTTTGCCTTGTCAACACCTGCTTGATGCGTTTGTAATTGGGCTTCCTTGGCTTTTTCAAGTTCAGCTTCCACTTCTGCATCGTCCATGGCCTTGGCGTTGGCCATGATGTCTTGCGTGAGGGTTTCCACATCGTCTTTCATCTTGACCAGGGTCTTGACATCTCGAATCAAGTCGACCTCCCCAATAGCCTTGTCAAGTTTGGCTTGAAGTGTCTTGATTTTTCGTCCAAACAGTGCAATCTTGGGTGGTTGGTTCAGGTCATCCAACATCGACAAACGGTCGCTGATCACTTGTTTGGCCTTGTCCCAATCTGCGTGGAGTGGGTCCTTGGATGCAGATGTTGGCAGCGTTGGGGGGCTCACCTTCCAACGCATCGTGCACGAACGGGCGAGTTGACCCATGGGAAGTTGAAAGGAGGGTTCAAACGCCTTCAAATCCTCTTCAGACCCAGGCATGTCCTCAAGCGTGATGGTGCCCAAATCAACTTCCTGTCCGTCAGCAACGGTCATGCGACGGCCGTTCCAAATGATTTCATCATCGATTTCTCCGATGCCGAGATCATCATTTCCAACCCATTGAGCCTCATCGATGTGCTGCTCAAGCCATGCCTTAGCAACGGCTTCTTGGTCATCGTTCAACATCAAGAGGCTACCCCAATCGCTTTCCGCACCCCGATCCCAGCCGGCGACGAAGGTCTTTTTGCCGGTTGCCAGCAGAAGACAAGCATCGCTGTGAGCGTAGGCGCCGCTGAAGGGTTCGCATTGTTCCGGCGTTGAATAGACAGAAACTCCTGCTTTCCCTGCTATGTCAACCAGTTCCCCTTTCAAGACAACGCTCTGTTGAGAACTCTTCCCGTTGGACACGCGGTCCCATTTTTTCATGGTCCGAAATGTATCTTCAGATGGTGCATCATGCCCTTCGGTCGAGCACCGTGAACGACAAACGAGCGCACCGTTGAGCAAGGGTTTGAGGACGAAAGGTGGTTCAGCAACCATTGGAGGCTGGTTCACTTCTTCTGCTGCCAACACTTCTCGTGTTCCCTCAGTGCTCCAAAATTCATGCGTTATGTGACGCTGCATTTCGTCAATTTGTTCACCATCGAGTTCCATCGCCCAACCACCTGCTGAGGACGAAAGGGTGAGGTCCAATGGACAGGCCAGCACCATCCCCCATTTTTTTGGAAGATGCCAGTCGCACAAAGCCACATCCATGCCTCGTGCTTGACGTTCTCGGATTAGGGCCGTCCCGTGAAGGGGGCTGGCAACGGTGTTGGTGAGCATCTCTTCGAATCCAACTTTGTCCAAAAAAATGTAGGTTCGCACACCGCGCTGTACTGCTGAAGAAAGGGCTTGAACCACGGTTGGTTCAGCGAGGGACGAGGACGAAATGAACACTCGTTCCTTTGCTTTGCCGAGCGATTCGCAAAGTTGGGTTCGCAGGGCGTTTTCGGATCCGGTGAACCAGAACGGGGAACGTGATTCCAGCGCCGCTGCACCTGCTTCCTTCCGCAACCATGCGGCTCCGATGGTCTCGGAGGTTCGATCAATCGTACACTGATTGGTTAATGGCGTAATCAAATCGTTTTCAGTCATGCTTCTTCCTCCTTTTTAGTGGTCATTTTCAGGTGTTTGAACAGTTCGGGTTCAAGTACCCGATCGATCATGGTAAATCGCTTTTCTCCGTCTCCCTGGAACAAGGTGTTTGTTCCTGAAAAATACCTGATTCCATTGGTTGATTCGATGATGATGTATCGGTCGTGAGGTGGCTTTACTCCCTTGGTTGCTTCCATCAGCAAGAGTTCATCGCAGTGAGGGCTTAATTTGCCGGTGTATTTCTTTCGAGCATCCTCTTTGCTGTAATTTGTTGACATTTTGAGATACTCATGTTCGCTGGTCAAAACGCGGAGATTTACTTTATTTTCGAGTTCCCTGCACGCCATTGAAAACGCGTTGAGTTTTTTCATGTGTTGAGATCGGTAGATGTAGCGGTCAACCACCGTTATCTGTTTCAATCGCCCACTCAGGTCCTGGGTCAAGGCCAGAACGAACGGAGTGAAATCGTTGGTTCCGTCGTGGATAACATTGTTCAAACCAACTCGTGACAGTTGACTTGCTTCAGCGATGTACGCCATTGAACCGAGGTCGTCACCAGCCGAAAGGAGTTTGGAAAGGCGCTGGTCAGCACGGCTTGACTCCAGCAACTTGTGAACGTGATTTGTGATTTTCCCGTCATCAAGCCAACTGAAAGGTGAAGCCGTGATGAATTCGTTGAGAAGTTGTTCAACGGTTTCTGCCGTAGTGTAGCCTTTCACGTGTTCTCGAATCAAAAATTGAATCCAATGGGCTGCGTCCTCGTTGTTGTAGGCATAGAGCGGCATGTCCTCAATGGATACATCTCCTGCCCAATCACCGGTTTCTTCAGGTTCTAGGCCAAGGTGGATGGACCAACGTAGCCGTTCTGCTGTATCGAGTTCGTCAAACCGTCGTCGCATGCCAGACAACTGTTTATCCCACTGGCTCTTTGCAAACCTACCTTGGCTGAGCCATGTTGCGATGCATTCAGAAGGTTTAGGTTCAAAGGCGTTATCACATTGAGTGTGGAACGTTTTCCCGTCCTGATCCTTGTTTTTGCTGGTGCCAGATAGCGTGCCTCGAAGTGAAAGGGTTGGGTCGGCATGCAACTTATCTTCGTCATCGAGGCTCCATTGCCATTGAAGCTCGGCTCGTGTTTTGTACTTTTCAACCGACGCCCAAGCACCTTTGTTCCAATGAATGCGCCAGCGTTTTTTCTCGGATGAGAGAAGACTCGTTGACGCACGGTTTTGTGAAATTCTTGACAACACCTCAGGGGCATTGGCTGGTTGAATGGTCGTATCGCCCATCGGCAATCCCGCAAGTCGGTCGGCGTGGAGCAGCACAGGGCCTGTGGACGGATGTTCAAACACCCAAATTCGAAGCGGGCCCACCTCTTTGACCATCACTTCGCCCGTTTCAGCGGTTTCGTGACCTTCGTCCGTCAATGACCCCTCTCTTGTCCATACGCCCGATACGACTCCGTTTTCGAACAAATTTCGAGCGGCACCAGCAGACAGTTTTGGAAAAGCCTCATGAATGGAAGCTTCGTCAACTTCGCCGTCCCAGTTAATCGCCCATGCACAGAGTCGTTGTAGACCCGGGGCTTTTGTCGAAGCAGCGTAGGTGGTCATGACGTCGTACACATCAACCGTGCCGGTGTAATTCAGTTTGATTTTCATTGGTTCAGCTCCTTTAATGAGACTTTTTTGTGTGCTTTTGCAAAGGCGTTCAACATGGGGTCGTTGCATTTCCGCCCATCCTTCGGTTTTAGTTCACCAGAAAAGTAATCGTAATTCCCAACGATCAAGCGCCATTCTCTGGCTCGAGTAGTGGCCACGTTCATTCGGTTTGGACTGTCGAGAAACCCCTTACGGGTACCGTTTCGCATCGAGAGAACCACGATATCCGCCTCTTGCCCCTGAAATCGGTCAGAGGAATTCACCGTAAGAGCCACGTTGGTTGGTGGATTCATATGACGCAGGTCAAATCGCGTTTCAAACCCGAGGCCCGTCAGTTTGCGCACCATGTCTCTGATGCCACGACGTTGCGCTTGGTAGGGAGACAGCAACGCCACTTCCCAACAATGCGGTTCGTCTCGGTTTGCTTCTTGGTCAGGTATGTTGTTGCGCGCCCACTCAATGAATTCCTCGAGGAAAGCTTTGATAGCACTCACCTCTTTGTCATTTTTACCTAGTTTGATGGCGCTTGGAACATCCAACCATGTTGACCGGCTTTTTCCGTCCCTGAAACCAAAGGGGAAGCGTCGGTTTCGATCCCTGATGGTGTCGGCGTCAATGAGCGCCTTGTCATCATAAAACTCAATTCTTGAGAAGGCTGAGATTTCCATGTGCATGCGATGCTGATAGGAGATTTTCTTGAATCGGAGGTCTTTTGCCCCTTGAGGAAACCCTCGTGTCAGCGTCGTTTCAGGTAGCAATTCTTTTCCACGTCCTTCCGCAAAGCCATCTTGCAAACACTCCAGCACCGATGGTAGGGCGATGCTCCGAACTTCCTCAATTCGTTGCTCAACGTTTTGTGAGACTGGAAGCAATTCGTTGATTTGGGATTCCCAATTTTCTCTTGCGTTCTCATTTTTTGATACTTTGAGTTCGTACGCTCGGTTGAGACGCCACGAAACTTCATGCGACCAATCGTGGTTCAATTCCTCTTTACCAAGTTGCCACGGCCCTTTCTCGGTTTCATAACCAGGCAGCTCAGCCAAACGTCTGACTCGGGATTCCGAAACCGCACTGAGTTCGTATCGGCCCGACCGGAACACGGCATAAGGCGGGAGATGTTCCGCCATTCGGTGGTAGGCGTCGCTTCCGATGATGATGATATCTGAACCCATCAAGGAAAGGTGCATATCGGGTTCTTGGAAATCAGAGGGTATGGTAACTCGGAAGGAACCCGTGTCAAGATGCTTTGAACCGATGAGAGTGAACTCAAGTCGAGGACGATGTTGTTCTTCTCTCGCCTCCAACTCTTTGGCAACAAACGAGGGGACATCGTTTGGCTCGACCAACACAATGGGGATTTTTGGCGCTTTTCGAACATTTCGGAGTTGACGAAGCAGCAAGCAAGCACGCTGCGCGGCCGGCGTGAACGGCTCCCCCTCATCGTCTTTCATCTGGTCGAGGTTGGTCATCAGTTCCGATGTTTCCAAGAACGGAGGGAGTTGACGTACGTCCCCGACCAAGATCCAACGCTTTGAAAAAGCGGCTGGGATAATGAATTGTTGGAAGGTGGTTTTACTGGCTTCATCGATGATTAAGACGTCCCACTGAGGCTGAGGATCTTTCATCAATCGGCCTGATTTGTTCCGGTCTTCGCTGATCCAAGGGTGATTCAGGATTCCTTGCATGGTCCCACACGTGAGGTTGCTTTGACGAAGAATGAGATCCGTGGCTTCTTCTTCGCTGAATCCCATGCCTTGGTACTGTTCTTGTTGTTCTGAGAGGACGAGCGGATGAACATTTTCGTCGTATATACCACCTTTCCAACCGATGCGCAAGGGCGAAATCAGTCGAGCAAGATGGGATTTGGCCATGATGCGAGTCAACACGTTGTCAATGGAAGCTTGCGTGGAACCGCAGAGCAGCACCCGCTTCCCTTGTTTGGCGCACTGGGCGATCAGTTCGATGATGGCCGTGGTCTTTCCGCTCCCCGGCGGGCCCTGCAAGATAGCGTAATCAGGTGTACTCAGCGCCGTACAAACAAATTCTCGTTGCTCTGCGGTGCCATCATACAAGGTTCCATCGTCTCGTTGCTTGAGCACCTCCCAACCGTCGTCCTCAATTTCGAGGGGTGAGAATTCCGGCCACAAGATTTCACGTTGGTTTTCGGTTCCAACTTCGGTCAGTTTGAGAAGACCGTCGTGATGGAACAACGGACGGTCTCTCAGCATCATCAACATGTCCCGTTGTCGTTCAAGATAGCGTGTGTTGGGCTTGAGTGTCAAAATTGCATCTTCCTTGGGGGGGACCTGGTCCACCGTGATGGTTTGTCGCTCGATGTCTTTGTGTTTGATCCGCAATGTCGTCATTTTGGTGTTGTAAGTGGAGCCGTCTTTTCGTTTTCCAGAGAGTACCCCACCTGCCACAAACCGGCCTTGTTCATCGTGGCCGTGAAGGCCAAGTTCTCTGAAATCGGTATCTGGTGAAAAGAGAACATCCAAGGGATTCACGTCCTTTTCATCATCAAGTTGTTTCTCGACTTTGGGATCCAAGGCCACCTTAAGGGTGGTATCCTTACTGGTTTTTGTGGTCTCCTTGAAGCTGTATTTGACGCCGTAGGGGTCGTAGAGGTATTCCCCTGATGGCAGGCCTTCGACCAATACATCTTGATTGAGTTGAACCACGTTGGTGATCTGACGAACATCGTCTTTCATTGGGCCGAATGCATTTCCTTGAGAAACAAGTTCCCAATCATAGGAACTGAATTCCAAACCGTCAATTTCGATCTTGTCGAGTTCCTGTACCTCATTGGGCTTTGGGTGTTCAAGAATGAGGTGCTGCCAGTCATCACTGGCCTTTTCCTGATGTTTGATTTCGTGCACCTTGCCGTTGATTTTGACTTGCTGGAATTCTGTCGCGTGCAGGTTAGGCTCCCACGCCAGCGGTGCTTGCGTTTCATCGAAAATCAGCCAACCATCCCGGTCCTGAAGATCTCTCTCGGTTGAAAATTCAAGACCGAACGGTGTGCTTCTGACCGTCCTCACAGCAGTCGTGATGCCCTTTTTCAAGTTCATCAATTTGACTCCCTCGGAGAGGGAGGTTGTATCGTCGGGGGCCAAGCAGTAAGGGAGGTGGAGGCGTCGGACACGGATATTGATGGCTTGTCTGTTGGAGATTTTTATCCGCTTTTGATCTTCGACAATTTCCCACACAAATCGTGCCCGCTTTCGGAGATGATCCTGCGATTGTTTCGAGAGTTCAACGTATTCGATAAACGGGCCGAGGCTCTGTGTTCGAGCATCAAGCGCCTCCATATCAATGTCGTTCCCCCCCAAAGCGAGTAGGTACATCTTTCGAAGGTAGCCTTGCGGGCCCTTGAGCATGTTTTTGAGGCGCTTGGCGAGCGAGGCCGTTTTGTTTTTTTCTTCTTTTTTGGATTTACTTTTTTCTCCTTTCTTGGATTTGCTTGTTTTCTTTTCGCTGGATTTGTCAACTGTGGTCCGGCCTACGACTTCGGTTGTCATCCATCGGCCATCATCGTGTTTTTGCAACTTAACCTTGACCGTGTCTCCAGAATTGAACTCCATATCCTTTGGCGTTTTGTTCCAGCCGATCCATGCATCCCCTACACCGTCGGCGCTCAAGAGGACCTTGCGACGGCCCTGTTGATTGTGCCATACCCGCTTGACGCGAGCCGTATAGGTTTTGTCCGCCATTGAAATTCACCTCATGCTTCGTTTGATTGTCCTTCTTCTTTCACAAAGAGGTTTCTCCGCTCTGTTGCAAGTCGCGGGACCTCTTCAGTTATTTCCGGCAAGGTTTCAGTGATGTCATCCGAGGCAAGGCGCGCCCGGAATTTTGCCCACTTCCGCATTTCGAGAATGTTTTCTCGCATGGTTTTGGACAGCGGATAGGTTGCCTCCAAGGAGGTTGCAATGTCTTGCTGCTCCAACTCCCGTCCCTCATCAAAGGCTTGGAACAGGGCGTCCTTGACCGCTTCCTCGAGTTCAGCACCTGAATACCCCGGCGAGGCTTTTGCAAGGGCTTCGAGGTCAAACTCACCAGCGAGATCGCCTCGGTCTTTCTTTTCGAGGTGAATGCGAAGGATTTCCTCTCGGGTTTTTTGAGCAGGCAAATCAACGAAGAAAATCTCGTCAAAGCGACCCTTTCGAAGCATCTCGGGTGGCAGTTGGCTGATGTTGTTAGAGGTTGCGAAGACAAACACCGGGTCCTGCTTTTCTTGCATCCAGGTTAGGAAGGTACCCATCACACGAGCCGTGACGCCTGAGTCAAGCGAACCTGAACCTTGAGATCCCGCCATTCCCTTTTCAATTTCATCAATCCAAAGGATGCAAGGAGAAATCGCTTCTGCAACCTCAAGAGCCTTACGCATGTTGGCTTCTGATTCACCAACGATGCCACCAAACACACGACCGAGGTCAAATCGAAGAAGAGGGAATCGCCACAGTCCTGCAACGGCCTTTGCCGTCAGACTCTTTCCGCATCCGGGGACGCCAAGCAAAAGAGCACCTCGCGGAGGTTCCAGTCCAAACGCCTTAGCATGAGAGGAAAAGGCTCGACCTCGATTTTTGAGCCATCTCTTGAGCGGGCCCAAACCTCCGACATCGTCCCATCCAGTCTTGGGATGGAAATACTCCAACACCCCACTTTGTCGAATAATTCGCTCCTTCTCGCCGATGACAAAGTCGATTTCGGTTGAAGTCAGTCGCTGTCGGACAGCGATGGCCTTGCCAAAGGCCAAACGGGCCTCCATGATCGTCAAACCCAGTGCCGCATCAAGAAGGGCTTCGCTCTTCTCAATTTGATGAGCCTCGAGATTGGACTCTGATACCACATGGTCAAAAATGATGCCCAGGGTTTCGCGTCGTGGGAGCGCAAGATGCAGGAGGGGCATTTCCTTGTCCAATTCGATCGGAACGGTTGGGTGAACACTACCGAACACCAAGCACTTTTTCTGATGCTTCGGGATTCTTGCCATTTCTCGCAGCCACCAAACGATGAAGGCACGCTCTGCGTTGTTAGGATCCAAGAGAAGATGTCCATCCTCCATGAGCAACAAGGATTGTTCCTCAAGTTCACGGAACCATTCCATCAATTCAACCGGCATCATCTCATCAACAACATCGAATTGAGACGTGTTGTTGTTCCAGCGTTGCAAACGAAGGGCTCCACTCCACTTGTAGAGCGTACGGTTCATGCGTAGCGCAGCTGTGATGAGGGCACCATCAACGCGTTCCCATTCGTGGGAAACAAGTTGACACAACGATACACCGGACTCGAGGATTGGTCGCAAAATCTCTTCATCAAAATCCATATCTCGTCCATCGCTCATTGAATCACCTCTTCCAGTTGTTCACTGTCCTTTTCGTTAGCCCAATCATAGAGACCACCACGGTTGAAAAATCGTTCTTCGAGGAAGCAGTTTTCACTCCATGCTTCAAGAACACCAATGTCCATCACCGAGTTTGTGTATTCGTGCCCACCGTTGACGTTGGTGTAAAACCGACCAAGTGCATCCATCATGGCATACGATGCTCGCATCAAATCGTTGTTTTCGGGGATGAAATCAATCCCTGCCTGAGTCACGTGGCGATGTCGTTCAAGCCAGGAATTGAACTCACCTTCGGTGATCAGCAACGGGTCAACAAGACCGTCATTTTGCCCATCAACAGGGAGAACCTGGAAGATTTTCCAGCGGTCAGGCCGTAGCTTGAGGACCAATTCACTCATGTCATCATCAAGGTTCATGGCATTGACAACGGTGTTGAGTTTCATTCGAATTCCGAATCGAACGCACCGGTTCCAAACGACCAGTGAGTCGGCAAGATGGGCGCTACGCTGTTGGCGGAGGTCTCGCTTTAATCCCCGGCCAATCTGGGCGTGGAGAAGATCGTTTGAAGCATCGATTGAAAGACCAATCCAATCAATGCAGTGGTGCCAGGACTGGAGAAATTCTTCCGTCAATCCGGTCCCGTTGGAGACAATGCATGTCGTCAGCCCTGCCATCTTTGCCGCTTCAAGAAGTTCACCCAAGTACGGGCACAGTGTTGGCTCCCCTCCGACGAAGGTGAGCTTTTTCGCACCGGCGTCCACCAACATTTTTGGGACGAGGAGAGCATCCTCCTTCGCCAACTTCTCTGTTTTGTTGATGTCGTCGAAATGAGCAAAGCAGAACGTGCATGCGTAATTACAATGAGGCCAAAAGTGCCAATTGACGCTAGGAGGAAGAATCTCCAGAGGGGATTGGGTGGGGGTCCACATGGACTGGGGCGCTTGCCCCGACAACGCTTCGCCTAACAGGCGGGCGTATTTCAACCTTTTTCCAAATCAACATCCTCAAGAGTCGAATGTCACTATGGCTGTTTTTTTCGAACAAAGGAAGCCACCGAACACCGTTGAGTTGGTTACCTTTGGGCGGATCTTACCATCGTTTCCAGAGAATCATACCGTCCACTTCGGTGGATCATTGGACGCGCCGATGAAATCGCTTTGGCCGCTGACAGTCCAAGCCTTTGGCTCGAGAGGCGGGGTGAGTGCACGTCGGGCGGTTGCTGAGCCTCACATCTTGCGTTGAGGCAGGTCGGTAGCAGCGTTGCCGAAGGTGTACATCGTCATCCCTGCATCGCGGTAGAGTTTGGGCATCTTTCCGTCGGTCGCAAAGCGGAAGAGCGCCACGACGGCCACCTGTTCTGCAGCGTTCACCCAAGCCAAGAGCAGGCCGAGGCCGATGGCGCCCACAAGGAGGCCCGCTGGGCCCAAGGCCGCGGTGAGCACCACGGTGAGGATGACCAAGGGGACGCCGATGAGGAACCCGACCAAACCGATGCCCAGCCCGGAGGTGATGTTTTCACCCCACGTTCGGAAGAACATGCTCTTGCTGGATTTCAAGGCATCACCGAGTCCTTTGCCTTCGAGGATGAGGTGGGGGAGCATGAAGAAGGTCATCACCCACCAAGCGAGACCGCCCACGAGGTGAATCACCGCCGCAAGGGCTTGGTTTGCGCCGTTGTCGCTGCTGCGCGCAGCCCCTTCAAGCGCCTTGAGGATCAGCCCGACGGTTCCTGCGATGATGCCCCACAGAACGATGATCGGGAGTTTCTTGACGGCGGCGTTGAAGCCGTCGGCGAAATGAGGGTCGCCTCCGGTGAGGCGTATGTTGGCGTTGGCCACGATGGCGCAATTCCAGAACACGACCACGATGCTCAACACCATGTACGCCACGAACGTGAAGCCGAGGTAGGCCGACGTAAACGACCCGTCGGGGTTGACCGCCCACGCCATTTCCAAGAATTGGGGCAGGGACATGCCGACCAGACAAGCGAGGCTCATCAAGCCGGAGAGAATCACGTAAACGAGCAACTCAGGGTCCTTTTTCACGACACCCATGCTCAACTTGCTCATTTCCCAGCCGCGTCCGATGGTTGCAAAGAACCCCATGCGAAAGAATCGCCTTTTCGGCGCTATAATTCACTTTCCCCGTAAATTCCGCTGTCGCAAGGCTTCCACGGCAAGCACGCTCACCGCCACTTGAAGGTTGTAGGACGGCACGAACCCGTCCATGGGGAGTTTGACCACCGCATCCGCAGCCTCCAACACGGGCGCGCTGACCCCGTCCCGTTCGGCGCCCACGACCAACAGCACGTCCCCGGTCAAATCGGCATCCCACGGCTCCTGTTCGCCGACATCCTCGGCGACCACAAGGCGGACGTTGTGGTCGTTTGCGGCGGCGAGAACGGCTTCGGTCGTGGTGTAAATCACGGGAATGAAACGGTCCGCTCGCATGCTGGCGCGACGAATGGTGCGCCGTTCTTCATGGGTCTTGCTGACGTTCAACACGACGGCGTCTGCACCCGAGACCTCGGCCGTTCGAATCGCAAAACCGAGGTTGGTGGAGTATTCCACGCCGTCGAAAAACCAGATGCAGCCGCCGGCGGCCATCACCTCGTCGAGCGTATCGTGTTGAGGGCGTCCGGTCAACGCCAACGCGACTTGAGCGCCGTCGGCTGACATGCGCCACAAGTCGTTGGTTGAACCCTCCTCCAAAGGCACGCCGGCCGCCTCGCACAGGGCGCGCAAGGCGGTCGTGTCGTGGGCTCGGTCAACCAGCACCCGGTCGATGGCTTGGCCG
>Ga0181570_10003300_pt1 | contig 12341 bp, 10 predicted proteins | sample 101ome_18_FD_148667 | JGI IMG/M metagenome (GOLD analysis project Ga0181570, IMG submission 148667) | Coastal salt marsh microbial communities from the Groves Creek Marsh, Skidaway Island, Georgia - 101406AT metaG (spades assembly) | ecosystem: Environmental > Aquatic > Marine > Intertidal zone...
AACAATTGGCGTCTCCGAGGAATTCGAATCTCTGACCTTTGCTCATAGAGACCGTTTGTGTTGATGAGACGCCTTAGGTTGGTGGAATTAATTCACAGCACATTCTGTTGCACACTTTTATGTTTCTAGTTAAATGCAATTGTTTAGATGGAAAGTGGGCTATTGCAAAGTGGTGGACCTCAGTTCCATTCCGGTGCGCGCACGGAGGCCTATACTTTTTGTTAAAAACTCCTACGCAAAATAACCAGTCTACAGTACCGCAATGTTACGGAATAATGACAAAGGTTAATCGGTTTGATAAAACGATGGGGTTCGTGTGGAAAAACGAATTGAATAAAAAAGATAAAAAGGAATTAGTTATGAAAAAAATAGTATTTGCGGCGATGAGTTTTGGTTTAGCTAGCACTTTGCAAGCCGCAACCCTCAACCTATATTGCTCAGCCCAAGAAGATTGGTGTCAGTTAATGTCAAAGACGTTTGAAGAAAAAACTGGGATCAACGTTAAGATGCAACGTAAGTCATCTGGAGAAACCTTTGCGCAGATTCGAGCAGAGTCTGCTAACCCTAAAGGAGACGTTTGGTGGGGTGGTACGGGCGACCCGCATTTGCAGGCCGCTGAAGAAAAACTCACAGCGCCTTACGTTTCTCCTATGCGAAGTGAGCTTCAGGATTGGGCTATTAGCCAGGCGGAGAGCGCGGGCGATAGGACAATAGGTATCTATTCAGGTGCTTTAGGGTACGGGTACAACACGGATCTTCTTAAGAAGAATAACCTACCTGCACCCACTTGCTGGAAAGATCTATTGAAGCCGGAGTTCAAGGGTCACGTACAGATTGCAAATCCTAATTCGTCTGGTACGGCCTACACTACTCTTGCAACGATGATGCAACTCTTCAACGAGGGTGGCGGTTTTGATTACATGAAGGGGTTGCACAAAAATGTAAACCAGTACACCAAATCAGGCTCAGCTCCTATCAAAGCATCAGCGCGAGGAGAGACAACAGTTGGGATCGTCTTCATGCACGACGCCGTGAAGCAGGCTGTTTCTGGATTCCCGATTAAAGTAGTTGCTCCATGCGAAGGAACCGGTTACGAGATTGGTTCAATGTCAATCATTGATGGAGCTCGTAACATGGATTCGGCGAAGAAGTTTTATGATTGGGCGTTGTCAGCCGATGCGCAGTCCCTTGCTCTGCAAGTGAAGGCGTTCCAAGTGCCGTCCAATAAGGGTGCTAAGACTAGTCCATCAGCACCTGACTTGGCATCAATCAAGCTTATCGACTACGATTTTAAGAAGTATGGATCAAGTGCCGAACGAAAGCGTTTGTTAAAAAAATGGGACGACGACGTTTCTACGCTACCTCAATAATTTAGTTTGTTGATTAAGCGTTGAAACGCGAACTACAAAAAGCCAGCATTGATTCCAACCTGCGACTATGGCTACTGGTTGGGACTGTTGGCTTTTTTCTTCTACCTTGGTACGGACTCGAGGATTTTTGGTCGCTTGAGTGGGTACTTTCATTTCCATTGTTTTCTTCTAATAACCCGTCGGGTTTGTATTTAATTTTAAAGGGCGACTCTATCTGGATTTTGCCCGGGTTAATAACGTTCCTAGTCAGCGCTACAGCGCTAAGAATTTCCCGTACGGACCCCAACTACTCTCGATTACTCATGATCACCGGGCTTTCAACCGTCTTATTGGTTATCGCTCAGGGTTTATCGATTGGTATTAGGGGCTGGACCACAGATTGGTTGACCGCACTATTTGGTCCTCTAGATGAGCGTCAGTTTGGAATGGGTTACGGCGGGCTAATGTTCACCGTGTCTGGATTGATGATTTTTTGTCATGGGCTGGCTTCACGACCTCGCAAAGGTGCAGATTTATTCGTAACTGGAGCGATAGGTCTCGTAACCGCGGTCGTCACTGTTTTTGTGTTCTATCCAATATTTATCATGTTGATGTCTGCTTTTAGGACCGAGGACGGTGGGGGATCCTTGGTTTTATTTTTTCAGAGATTATTTGAGTCAAAGCTCTGGCAGATTGACTGTTTAATTGGGGCTGGATCTTGTGGGGTTGCAATCAACTCCTTCTTGTTAGCCGTTTCTGTTGGAGTCATCACCACCGTGCTAGGGCTCTGTTTTGCTCTGGTAATAGTGAGGACCGGATTCCGATTCAACAAAGTCCTCAGAGCATTATCTGTTGTCCCAATAATTACTCCCCCGTTCGTCATAGGGCTTGCGATTATCTTGTTGTTTGGACTGAGCGGAACTGTCACCACAACGATCGCGGAGTGGCTAGGAATTAACCCCACGCGCTGGGTGTATGGATTTATTGGTGTGATGATTGCACAGACTTTAGCCTTTACACCAATTGCATTTTTAGTTTTGATCGGCGTAGTTGAGAGTGTGTCGCCTAGCCTTGAAGAGGCGTCCCAGACGCTACGCGCGGATCGATGGACCAGCTTCAAGACCGTGACCTTGCCGTTAATAAGACCTGGTTTAGCGAATGCGTTTTTACTTGGTTTCATAGAGAGCATGGCCGATTTTGGCAATCCTCTGGTTCTCGGGGGTAACTTGGATGTCCTCTCAACAGAGATTTTCTTTGCGATTGTTGGCGCTCAGTATGACCAGAGTGGTGCTGCCATTCTTGCGACAATTCTGCTTGGCTTTACTCTGCTTGCTTTCTATTTTCAGAGATTTTGGCTAGGTAAGAAGAGCTATGTCACTGTCACGGGGAAGGGTGACTCAGGTATTCCTACCCAGTTACCCAAACGAGTAGCCATCCCTGCAATTTTTGTTGTTACTCTGTGGACCATTTTTACTTTTGTTGTCTACGGTATGATTTTGTATGGATCGGTCGTAGAGCTCTGGGGGGTTAATAACACAATAACTTTCAAGCACTACATCACGGCATTTGGTCTCGATTGGAAGGACGGTATTGTCTGGTCAGGAGCGGCCTGGGATAGCTTCTGGACCACTATGATGATTTCAGTCACCGCTGCTCCATTTACGGCAGCACTTGGTCTTCTTACCGCTTATCTTCTAACGCGGCAGAAGTTTTACGGGCAAAATGCGTTCGAGTTTGGGACGATGCTATCGTTCGCAATTCCGGGGACCGTCATCGGCGTCAGCTACATCCTAGCCTTCAATGTACCGCCAATCGAGATTACAGGCACTGGATTGATCCTAGTGATCAGCTTCATCTTTCGAAACATGCCAGTGGGGGTTAGAGCAGGCATAGCTTCGATGACACAGATTGATAAGTCATTGGATGAGAGTTCTGCAACTCTAGGCGCGTCGACATGGGCAACGCTTCGGCACGTTATTATGCCACTACTCAAATCTGCAACTGTAGCGGCACTGGTTTACTCTTTTGTTAGAGCTATGACTGCTATTTCGGCGGTCATTTTCTTGGTGTCCGCTGAATACGACATGGCAACGAGCTATATTATTGGGCGGGTGGAAAACAACGATTACGGGCTGGCTATCGCCTATTCGACAACGCTCATCATAGTCATGCTAGCGGCCATCCTTCTATTACAGTTCCTTGTCGGCCGCACAAAAATTGGAAGACGACATTCAAAATTGGAATCGATATGAGTCAAGTAATTAAGGCAAACGCGGCAGATGTTCGTTTTGAAAATGTTTCTAAGATCTATGGAAAAGACGCAGTTGCTGTGGGCAACATTGATCTTGTTGTTGAGGCAGGGACATTAGTAACGCTTCTCGGACCCTCAGGCTGTGGTAAAACGACGACACTTAGGATGATCGCAGGGCTCGAATTACCTACGTCCGGAAAAATTTTTGTCGGTGGCGATGACGTGACTGATCTTCCTGCTACGCAGCGCGATATTGCCATGGTTTTTCAATCGTATGCCTTATTTCCGCATATGTCAGTCCAAGAAAATATTGCATATGGATTGGAAAACTCTGGGATGGCTCGCGATGAAATTGTCGAACGGACTGCCTCAGGTATGCATCTAGTTGGGCTGAACGGATTTGAAAAAAGGCTTCCGTCGGAGCTTTCTGGAGGTCAGCAACAAAGAGTGGCAGTAGCAAGAGCGATTGTGCTTGAACCACAAGTTCTTTTATTTGATGAACCATTGTCTAATTTAGATGCAAAGCTTCGACGTCAGGTTCGTGAAGAAATTCGCGAGTTACAAACAAGCCTTGGGTTGACTGTGGTTTACGTTACACATGATCAAGAAGAAGCTTTGGCTGTCTCGGATAAAATTGTAGTGATGGAAAAAGCGAAAATCGCGCAGATTGGATCTCCTTTAGATTTATATGAACGGCCTAACTCTATATTTGTTGCCGATTTTATAGGTGAGGCAAATATCTTAGCGTGTGAAGTTGTTGGTAGTAGCGAGAGTGGATCATCAGTCCGTGTTGAAGGTTATGAGTTCGAGGTTGGAAACGTCATACCTTCTGGTAAAGAGGTTCGGCTGGCGGTGCGTCCTCGGAACATATCCCTGTCAGCGGATGCGAATAGCAACGCGCTCGTTGGTACTGTGAGAAAAGTGTCCTATGTGGGTAGCCACTACGAGTATACTGTCGCAGGCACTTTTGGAGAAATATTTGCTATCGAGGATGCGACACATCCTACTAAAACGGAGGGTAGTGAGGTATCCATTACATTTAAACAGAAGGGCTCTTGCCTAGTGCCGATCTGATCAAATCATCCTCTCCGAAATGGTCATCTGCCATTTTTACTAGGTTTTCGAAGACGCCAGGCCAACCGGTAATTACGCGGCCTCCATAGGCAATCATTTCTTTTGCATTTTGATCCTCTGTAAGCCCCCCGGCCTCTTTCACTATTAGTTGGCCGGCGAGGCAGTCCCATGCATTCATATGATGTTCGATGTATCCGCTATAACGCTGATCTGCTACATGCGCGAGTGATAGTGCCCCGGACCCATTTCGGCTAAATACCCCTCCATGTTTAAAAATTTCATTTACTACGGCGACTACTGGTTTGGTTGTAGTGCGGCCTGAGTAACCAAGGCTTAATGTACTGTTAGCGATCGTGAATTTCTTCTTCGGTGAGAGTTGACGGTCGTTCAAAAACGCCCCTTGGTTTAATTGTGCTGAAAATAGTTCGTCACAATTGGGGTCATAAATTACCCCCGCTACGGTTTCTTGATGTTCTGCGATAGCGATGACTATGCACCATGCAGGTACGCCAGAAATATAATTTGCAGTACCGTCGATTGGATCTAGCACCCACTGCAGCTTTGCTGACTCATTGGTTCGGCCAAATTCTTCACCCACGATTCCATCATCAGGATAAGCTTCTTGGATCTTAGCGCGTAGATACAATTCGGTAGACTTGTCTACCTCTGAAACAAAGTCTTGCGCACCCTTGGCTGTAATCGCCAAGTCTTTCCAGTTGGAAAACGCTTTTAAGGCTTCGACCGACGAATTACGAGCAATTTGTTTGGCAAACTCTAAACGCGAACGGACGTCCGTCATGTTTCAACCTCGACTCTTAGCTTTTAGCATCTCATGAAGTACATTAGTCTGACATAGTTTAATAAGCTATGCGCTACTGTAGACACGCCGATTCCGGCGATTTGTGTAATCGCTTAAAACTTCAGAGGGACTTCTTTTCGTTTCCCAAGCTTTAAGTAGCCAGGTAGTTTCAAGCTCACCGAGCCAATCGTCACTAGGTGGGTCTAGATCGAGGTTACTCGGAAATGGGTATGCATCGACCATCGCACGGATTGCGCGTGAAACTAAGTTTCTGTCTGTATTATTCAATAAGTGTGGATAGACAAATCTCACAAGAGCTGGGAAGTCGAGGTGTTCCATGGGCTTTGCCAAGGCTGACGAAATCTGCAGTAAGTTGACGAGTCTTGGATTTGACGTCTTGTTCCCACCGGCCGCATGAAAGATGCTTGGATTAAAGAAAACCAAATCCCCTTTTTTGAATGGAACTTGACTGAACTCACGCTCGAATCGCTCTTGCTCTTCAGGCCGGCGGTAGGTGAGGTAACCATCGCTGTCGTTTTGTGATCCAAGTAAAAGTTTAGTTGGCCCCATCTCCACCGGGACGTCGCAGTGAATGATCCCGCCCTGAAGCGTTAGTTTTGACGAGGCTTGGCGAATAAGATCAGGCATCTCTGCCACAAGGGATTCAGGGTAGAAGCCCAGGTGGTAGTCACGGTGTCCGGTCTGCGGTGCACCACCGGGAACTACAACGTTAACTTGTGCAGTGATCTGATATAGCGGGCCAAGCCAAGCCTCACTGACTCGATGCAACCATTCGTTGCCATAATATTCTGCAAACAGATGAGGAGCATCTTCAGCTAACTTGTTGAGGGCGTTCCAGAGCCGTCGATTCGAACCTGAAGCAAAATGATCCGCTGCATGGTTACCCTCGCTTTGTATTCGCTCAGAGAATGCGTCCGAGACTGAATCCAACAACGCTAGATCTTGATAGGCGCCTCGAATAATTAGGGCGCCAGCGCCATTCTCTAGCCGCTCCTGAATTTCGTCTACACTTACATTCTGGTCATGGTGGATAACTATTTGATCATCCATTCATGCTCCGGATCGTTTTTAAAGTGCCAGACGCGTTTTGGTCCAGCCATTACGTTTAGGTAATAGTTATCATAACCGTGCGCTGCACCGACTGGATGGTATCCCTCTGGTACTTTGACACAGTCTCCATTCTCAACAGCCATCGTTTCGTCGATTGATCGGTCATCGGTATACACGCGTTGAAAAGCGAAGCCTTGTGGTGGGTTAACGCGATGATAATAGGTTTCTTCCAACGCCGATTCGATAGGGATATTGTCAATACAATGCTTGTGGGGGGGATAGCTCGACCAGTGTCCGGCTGGAGTGAAAACCTCGACTACAAGAAGGGAGTGTGCTGGCTGGGTTTCCGGCAAGATATCGTGAATGTAGCGTGTATTGCTGCCTTGTCCACGGGCACTCTGTGTTTGATCTGATTTTTTTATCCGGCGAGCAGGTAAAGATGATCCGCCCGGCGCAGAGCAGAAGGCCAGCTCGAGCTCGTCTAGAGCGGTTAACTTTACAGTTTCCTGTTCTGGCACATACAAATGCTCGGTTAATTCTTGGTCAAATAAGTTCTCTCGTCCGCCGACAGCATCAAATCGGCTATCGCTAAGTTGCGCATCAAATGTTCCTGTGATCGGAACTAAACAAAACTCTCTATCATTAGTTTCGAACTCGTGGGTCTCTTGGGCTTTAAGCTTAACGACTTTGAAGCCGACGAAGCTCCATTCTGCATTTTCTGGCGTTATATCTATAACGGTTCCGTATCTTGCGTTGGGTTTGACCAATAAAGAGGTCATACGGTACCTCCCAAGGAAGACTCGAGTTCAACAAGCTCTTGTCCGCCCGCCATTAAATCCTGGAGCTCTTCTGGTGTTATTTCGCCTTTATTGGCGGTGCCCAGTGTTTTGCCACGATTTAATACCGTGAATCGATCACCAACGGCGAGCGCATGACGAACATTGTGGGTTATGAAAACGACCGCGATTCCGTTTTTACGGACCCGATCTACAGTGGCAAGCACATTTGCTGTCTGTCGGACGCCGAGTGCCGATGTTGGTTCGTCGAGAATCAGTACTTTTGCACCAAAATATACCGCGCGAGCGATTGCCACCGTTTGTCGCTCACCACCTGACAAGGTCCCCACCGCTTGGTGTGGTCCACGCAAATTAATGCCCATTTTACGCATCTCGTCCATGGTGACTTTGTCGGCCCGCTCGTGATCGAATAGGTTGAAACCGAAGCGCCTCTGTATTGGTTCATTACCCATAAAAAAGTTTCTACTAACACTCATTAACGGGATCATTGCCAGATCCTGATATACCGTTGCGATACCTTGGCTGATAGCTTGCCGAGGATCTTCGAACCGAACTTCTTGGCCTCGCATCAGAAGACGCCCCGATGTCGGTGCGTGTACTCCTGACATTGTCTTGATCAGCGTCGATTTACCTGCGCCATTATCTCCCAGTAGGCAATGACACTCACCTTCCGAAACAGAAAAATTGACACCCCCAAGAGCTATGACCGTCCCAAAATGTTTCTCTACATCCTGCATTTCGAACAATGGATCCATGGTCATTTTTCTCCCGTAATAATTCGGCGGATATATGTATTGAGAATCACAGCCGCCAATAACAAAACGCCCAAAAAGACACGGAACAGAGAGCTTTCTACGCCGGCAAAAAATAGCCCTTGCTGAACAACTCCGAAGATCAAAGCACCAAGAGCGGCCCCGATGACACTTCCATAACCACCTGTCAACAAAGCTCCTCCGATGACAACAGCGATGATGGCTTCGAATTCTTTTAGGAGACCTCTGTCTGCTCCGGCTGACCCGAATTCCATGACCTGACATGTTGCGAAAACGCATGCGCAAAATGCTGAGAACATGAACATTAAAATCTTGACCCGATTGACCGGGACACCGGCATAACGTGCCGCCTGCGCGTCACCTCCGGAGGCGAAAATCCAATTGCCGAAGCGGGTCCGTGTTAGTACGAAGTGCCCAAAAATGACCAAACCGATTGCCCACAAAATGAGCGCAGGGATTCCATCGACGACCGGCTGCCCAGCTCGACTTCCACGCTCGAAAACGTCGATTAATCCAAGATCAGCGAGCCAAACGAAGACGGGTTCACCCACCTTTCCACCGAATAGAGATGCGAGCCAATCGCCATCTGCAGCATCGGAGACTCCCCCGATAATCGTCTTCCTCTCAATTAGTTGAGGAAAGAAGATTGTGAATCCACGAAGAATAAACAAGAAGGCGAGAGTAACGATGAAGCTAGGCAGACCCGTTCGGATGACGATATACCCGTTGAGCGCTCCCAACGCAGTACATAATACAAATGTAACGCAAATCGAGGTCCATACAGGCCACTGAAGAGTGACTGAAAATATGGCTATCATCATCCCCGCGAATCCAATCATGGATCCGACCGATAGATCAAATTCTCCGGCGATCATGAGAAGGCACGCCCCCACCGCAATAATCATGAATTGTGCGCTGACAGTTGACCAGTTGAGGACTCCGCGGGGACTAAACATGCCGCTGTCGAAGGCCAGGAAACCGAAGAACAGAAAGACAATAATGGTGCCGGCGATACTTCCGAGTTCGGGCCGAACTAGTGCTTGTCGTAGTGGGGATATATTTTTAATTCGTTCATCTTGAGTTGAATCACTCATTCGCCTGATCCTTGTAGCCGAGACACCCAGCAGGTGCCTCGGATTGATCTAACTAAAAGTTAGTTTAGCGATACTCGCCAGCAAATTTTTCAACTAACGTCAATCCTGACTTTGTGACAAAACCGGGACCCGAATTGATGTTATTACCAGGCAGCACGCCGTACCGATGGTAGTTAGCGAGGACTACGACTGGAAGATACGCCTGGAGGAATGGTTGTTGATCAATACCCCACTGGATAACGTCGCTCTTGATTCCTTTAACGATTTCAGTACCAAGATCAAACGTACCGAAGTAGATATCACCTGCCATGCCATTCTCATCAAGCGCTAAGAGTGTTGGATCAGCTGAGGTTGGACCTAGTGTTAAAACCGCATCAGTTTTCGGATTCGCGTCAAGATATGCGAGTACCTTATTCTTAATTTCAGACGGATCTTGTCCTGAGTCGATCATCTGGTTACCGAGGTCGATACCCAATCCATCAGCAAATCCTTTGCATCGTTCTGTCGACGATGGGCTGCTAATGTAGTGATTTACACACAGGAAGCTCTTAACACCGTCGCCTTTGGCTCTCAGACCGGCAGCGTAGCCTGCGTCATACTCTGGCTGGCCGACATACATTAACGCGCCAACTTCCCGTGCTTGCTCGGGAGTTCCAGAGTTCATGATAATCACATCGACGCCAGACGCGACGGCTTCCTTGATAGGGCCCGATAAGACATCGTAATCCGCGAGTGTGGTGATGATGCCATTAGGATTAGATGCTGCTGCTTGCTCGATAATACGAGCCATATCAGCTAAGTCTCCGGTTGGTGGATTCCGATACTCGACTTCCACACCCATCTGGTCTCCAGCGAGCGCGATTCCGTTTTTGATGGTGTTCCACCAGCTGTCTGAATCAGGTGCGTGAGACACAAGTACATAACGCTCGTTGCCATGCCCCGCGGCGTTTGCAACGACACCAGTGAGCGATGCTACAGCGAGAGTTGAAGCTACAGCTAAATGCTTAAATATTTTTTTCATGGGTTAACTCCAATTTTTATTAGGACAAGAACAGCACACATGTGACAATTCTTAGGCCCACATTAATAGTCGTTGAAGAGTTTTGCAACCGGTTGCAAAATAGAGACGATGAGTGTGTTTCAGAATGTTTAATGGGAGGTGCTCGCATGAGTCAGCATAGCAGCAAGCGCGCTACACTCAGCGAGGTGGCTGCCCTCGCTGGTGTATCTCGGAGCGCTGTTTCCAGAGCATTTACTGAGGGTGCTTCAGTGTCTGTGAAAACGCGCTCGAAAGTTGAGCGAGCGGCTCAAGAACTAGGATACCGACCAAATGTTTTAGCTCGTTCGTTAACAACCAGGAAAACCGGATTAGTCGGACTCGTCGCCAATAACTTCCATAATCCGATTTTTCTCGAAGTCTTTGACTTGTTCACTCGACAGTTACAAACCGTTGGATTACGGCCACTGATCGTCAATTTAACAGAAGAAACTGATCCTCAACGTAGTGTTCAGCTTCTCCTCGAATACCAGGTTGATGCTGTAGTCGTCGCAAGTTCAACACTTCCAGTGGGATTTGCTGATAGCTTTTCGGAAGCCGGGATATCAGTTGTTCATGCTTTTGGCCGACCAACCAATCGTAAAGATATCAACGTGATCGGGATCGACAATATTGAAGCTGGCCGTATTGCTGCTCGTCGCTTACTTGCAAGCGGATATAACGATGTCGGTTTTTTGGGTGGTCCTGAAAAGGCAACCTCAACTCGTGATCGTTTAGAAGGATTTCTCGATGTTTTAAGTGATTATCCAAAGATCAAGACTCGAGTACATTTTGCCGGGGATTATACCTTTGAGGCAGGGTTTGATGAGATGGCTTCAATGATTTTACGGGGCCTTAGTCAAGCATACTTCTGTGCGGACGACGTGATTTCAATTGGAGCTATGTCAGCGCTTCGTCGAGCCAACTTTCGCATTCCCGAACAAATCGGCATTATTGGTTTCAACGATATGGAAATGGCCGGTTGGGACAACATTCGCCTCACGACGATTCACCAACCGTTGGACCAAATTATCGAAGAGTCGGTTATTTGCCTTAAAGGGATGTTAACGCTCAACACCAGAAAGACTTATCAAAAACTTCTGCCCTGTCATATAGTTGAGAGAGACACGCTGCCCGCTCTTAGTTGATCTCCACCCATTCGCCGTTAGCTTGCCCAGATTTAGCGACGGCATAAATTGCCTTAATTGATTCGGCTCCGTCGATCGCAAGGGGTAGTAACGATGTACCGGCAGACTGTCCGTTATCTGAGTCTTCAGTGATTACTGAATGAAGTTCCGCGTAAATGTTGGCAAAGGCTAACGGCATCCCTTCAGCGTGCCCGATAGTGACACGACTTGACTTATCGGCTTCTGCCGAGAGGTTTGCCTCTCCACGCTCGATAATCGTCGTACGACCGCCAACAGGGGTGTAATAAAGTTGATTGGGTTGTTCTTGTGTCCATCTCAGGCCGCCCGTTTCGCCAAAAACTTGGATGGCAAGTCCGTGCTGACGGCCAATCGCGCAAGCACTGGTCCAAAGGCGACCTACGATTCCGTTAGTCATCCTGAAATTAACCATCGCATCGTCTTCTAGCTGACGACTTGGGATAAGGCTGACGGTATCAGCTGATACTGACTGAACTCGTTGATCAGTGATGAAAGTTGCGAGATGCAGTGCATGTATTCCACAATCCGCAAACTGCGCAGAAACTCCGATTTGAGCCGGATCATAACGCCATCGGATTCGAGGGTTATCTGCGTCTGTTGCATCCGCATGATGTCCATGAGCAAATTCTGCAAATACCATTCTCACTTTTCCGATATCACCTCGGTTCACCATCGCTTTCATATGACGGACCAGGCTATATCCCGAATAACCATAATTAACCGCACAGATGGTTCCGGTTGTCTCCGATAAGTGTGCAAGTTCTAGCGATTCTTCAACGGTCATCGTTAGTGGCTTTTCGCATAGAACGTGGAACCCTTCGCTTAGAAATGCTTTGGTGATTTCAAAATGTGAATTATTTGGAGTCGCAACAGTGACTAAATCGACTCGGTCATCTCGATCCCTTTCTCCAGCCAACATCTCCTGCCAGGA
>Ga0181570_10003303_pt1 | contig 12336 bp, 11 predicted proteins | sample 101ome_18_FD_148667 | JGI IMG/M metagenome (GOLD analysis project Ga0181570, IMG submission 148667) | Coastal salt marsh microbial communities from the Groves Creek Marsh, Skidaway Island, Georgia - 101406AT metaG (spades assembly) | ecosystem: Environmental > Aquatic > Marine > Intertidal zone...
ATTCGCAAAACGTATCGCAGATAAAGGGATTGAATTTATTATTGAGCCTTACCTGAGATTCGCCGGACAAGTTGGTGAGCAAAAGACGATGTTCTTTAAAGACCCTTCAGGTAACGCTCTAGAGTTCAAGAGCTTCAAGGATATGAGTCAGTTATTCGCTAAGTAATCTACTTTAAGCGTTCCACTTTCGGGCTAAAAGCGTGTTTTTAAGAAGCATCGCTATCGTCATGGGACCTACTCCCCCAGGTACTGGAGTGATGTAAGAGGCTTTTTGTGCAACGGAGTCAAAATCTACATCACCAGTGATGTAATAGCCTTTCTGCTTAGAGGCGTCCTCAACACGTGTGATTCCCACGTCGATGATCACTACTCCCTCTTTAACAATGTCAGCAGTAACAAATCCGGGGACTCCTAATGCAGATACTATGATATCCGCTTGCTGAGTAAGCGCTTTTAAATCCTTGGTACGACTATGAGCTACAGTTACCGTAGCATTACCATAGGCACCTTTCTGAGACATTAAAATACTTATCGGTCTTCCGACAATATGGGAACGACCTATCACTACAACATGTTTACCTTGCGTGTCGATATCGTAACGCTCAATAAGCTGCATGATTCCGAAAGGAGTTGCAGGAATAAAAGTTTCTAGCTCTAAAGCCATGCGGCCAAAATTAGATGGATGAAATCCGTCTACATCTTTCTTTGGATCTATTGCAAGAAGTACTTTTTCTTCATCGATGTGCTTTGGAAGTGGCAACTGAACAATATAACCATCTAAGGTGTCGTCTTGATTCAGCTCAGCAATTTTAGCCAATAATTCTGCCTCTGTGGTCTCCTCAGGCAAGCGAATAAGCGAAGAATCAAAACCCACTTTTTCACAAGATCTAACCTTACTGCCTACATAGGTTAAACTAGCCCCATCATTTCCAACAAGAACGGCCGCCAAATGTGGTGCGCGCTCTCCCTTCGATTTAATAGCCTTTACTTCTTCGGCTATTTCATTCTTAATTTGATTCGCAGTTGCTTTACCGTCAATGAGGACCATGTTATCTAGGATTAAATTGTTGCATCATGCGCATGAGGTTTTTTCCTTTACCTCCTTGCATCATTTTCATCATTTTACTCATCTGTTCAAATTGCTTGATGAGTTGGTTAACCTCTTGAATACTTCTACCACTACCTTTTGCAATGCGATTTTTTCTACTAGTATTCAATAGTTTTGGCTGAGAGCGTTCAGCAGGAGTCATCGAGTGAATAATGGCTTCTACATGTTTGAATGCATCATCATCAATATCTACCTGTTGGGTCATCTTAGACATCCCTGGAATCATTCCCATGAGGTCTTTCATATTACCCATTTTCTTGATCTGTTGAATCTGACCTAAGAAGTCGTCAAATCCGAAGGTGTCTTTCGCAATTTTCTTTTGGATTTTACGAGCCTCTTCAAGGTCAAATTGTTCTTGAGCTCGTTCAACCAGCGAAACGACATCACCCATTCCCAGGATACGATCAGCCATACGATCGGGGTGGAATACATCAATGGCTTCCATTTTTTCTCCCGTACCAATAAACTTAATGGGTTTATCAACCACCGAACGAATAGATAGCGCTGCACCTCCTCGAGTATCACCATCTAACTTGGTAAGAATTACTCCATCAAAGTTAAGTCGATCGTTGAAGGCTTTAGCCGTATTTACAGCATCCTGTCCAGTCATCGAATCGACGACAAAAAGTGTTTCTGATGGCTTTATCGCAGAATGAATAGCAGCAATTTCCTTCATCATTTCTTCATCTACCGCTAGACGACCAGCAGTATCAATGATTACCACATTCTTTCCTTGACTTTTAGCTTCGGCTATACCTGCAAGTGCAATAGCGACAGGATCGTTTTGATCTCTATCTGAATATACAGGAACCCCTATTTGTTCTCCTACTACGTGCAACTGGTCGATTGCTGCAGGTCTATATACATCACAGGCAACTAAAAGCGGATGCTTTGATTTTTTTGTCTTGAGGTAGTTAGCCAACTTTCCAGAGAATGTAGTTTTACCAGAACCCTGAAGACCTGACATTAAAATTACTGTTGGTGAACCACCGAGATTAATATCTGCGGCTTCAGAACCCATAAGTTCAGCTAATTCATCACGAACTAGCTTTACCATAAGTTGACCAGGTTGTAACGATTTAAGTACCTCCTGACCGATCGCCTTATCTCTTACATTTTGAGTAAAACTCTTAGCAATTTTGAAGTTAACATCCGCATCTAATAACGCACGACGAATCTCTTTCATTGATTCGGCGATGTTAATTTCATTAATACGCCCTTTACCCTTCAACTTGTGAAGAGCACCATCAATTCTATCCGAAAGATTCTGAAACATAGGAAGTAGTTTTACAAAGGCACAAAAGTAATAAGAATCTTAGCTTTTTAAGGCATTTTCGACTCTAGACATCACAAGTACATGCGGAAAAGTAATTGCTGCCAAGAAATAAACAAGAAGTGGTAAAGGAGTCTTATTTTGAAGAAAAACCTGACTAAAAACAACCGCAAGGCCAATAATTGAAAGCACCCAAAAAAGCGCTGATTGCTTCAGATATACTAGCCAACTTCTTTTTACCTTTTCATTGTAGAGTATCCGAAATTGATCATTTAAAGAGGGAATGGCATGCCATAGAGCAAAATAAATCGCAAAGGCTAAAGCCAAATTCACCTGACTAAATAAGAAGTAGAAAAGCGAGAGTATTATTAATTCTACTCCAAGAATCACATAACCTCTGGGATTTATTATAATATAGGTAACTATCCAGACCACGATGGAACTCAAAAGGAAGTTTAGAAAATCATCAACCGTAAAGAATATCCCAGATATTTCTGCAATCGCCGTACTGCTCTCTATCGCATGAGTGTAAAATAACAGCCCAAAAACAATCGAGCCGTATGCCATATAGTTTACATAACGAAGAAACATATTGCCGCCGAGGGTCTCGGATAGATGTTGTTGACCAAAATGAAACGAGCTGATTACAATAAAAAAGAATAAGGCTAAAGGACGGTTCAAACTAAAGACAACAAGAACAAGTACTACCGCGGAAAGATATAGCGCGAGGTGCTTTCGTCTAGAACTTTTAGGAAAGATCCTTAGGGCATTAATTAAGTTAAGATCATTAGCACCATGTAAAAGTCCCACACTACCTATAAGTAGAAGGGCAATAAACCACTGTATTTCTCCACTAACTAAAGAAGAAATAAAAAAGAGTCCTAATGAGGCTGAAATCTTAAGAAAAATAGATTTATTGAGAAATTTCAAAATATAAATAGGGGTTAATTGAATAGTTAATAAAAATTTTTGAATAAAAATATTATATTATGTTTAGAATTAATTACATTTGGTTAAACAAAACTAAACTATAGTACTTATGAAAAGTTTTTTACTTAATCTGCCGTTGGTTGCTGACGTCTCAAAGATAGCTACTGACGACTACGTAGGCTTTACTTTCTTCGTTGGATGTATGGCTATGATGGCAGCCTCTGCCTTCTTTTTCTTGTCGATGAACAGCTTCGACTCTAAATGGCGTACCTCAATCTTGGTATCAGGTCTGATTACCTTTATTGCAGCGGTACACTACTGGTATATGAGAGACTATTGGGCTGCTCATGCCGATTCACCTACATTCTTTAGATATGTAGATTGGGTACTTACCGTTCCATTGATGTGTGTTGAATTCTTCCTCATCTTGAAAGCAGCTGGTGCTAAAAAATCACTAATGTGGAGACTTATCGTTCTTTCGGTGGTTATGTTAGTAACAGGTTACTTCGGAGAGGCCGTTTACAGAGATCAAGCAGCCTTCTGGGGTCTAATTTCAGGAATCGCTTACTTCGTAATCGTTTATGACATCTGGTTCGGTCAAGCTAAGAAACTAGCTGAGCAAGCAGGAGGAGCAGTTCTAACTGCACACAAAACACTCGCTTGGTTCGTATTAGTAGGATGGGCAATTTATCCAATTGGATATATGGCTGGTACTCCAGGATGGTACGAAGGAATTTTCGGCGGTTTAGCAATGGATGTTATTTACAACATCGGTGACGCAGTAAACAAAATCGGATTCGGTTTAGTAGTTTACGGTGCAGCAGTTGCAGCAAAAGACGGAAACTAATCCAACCGTTTATAAAAGAAAAGCAGGCCTTCGTGCCTGCTTTTTTTTTGCTTTAAACTTACATGCGGTCGGGAACTTCAATTCCAAGAAGAGCAGATCCATGAGCAATTACTTCAGCAATCTTTGAACACAACTGAAGCCTTAAATTTCTTTTATCTAGGTCTTCCTCTGCCAAAATTGTTACCTGCTGATAGAACGAGTTAAAGGCTTTAACTAAATCGTAGATATAATTCGCTACTAATGCGGGTGAATAGCCTTCGGCAGCTGATCGAATAACCGATGGATAATTCATAAGAAGAAGCATTAACTCCCTCTCCTTCTCGTGCAATTGGACACTTTCAATAGTTAACTTAAAGTCACTACTTTCTACCTTTCGCAGTATCGATTGAATTCGGGCATGGGTATATTGGATAAAAGGCCCGGTATTTCCTTGAAAATCTACAGAAGCTTCAGGGTCAAATAAGATCCTCTTCTTCGGATCTACCTTCAGGATGAAATATTTAAGTGCACCTAAACCTATTTTATGATACAACTCTGATTTCTCCTCCTTAGTGAACCCGTCAAGCTTCCCTAGTTCAGAAGATATTTTTTCGGCGGTCTCAGCCATTTCTTGCATTAGATCATCCGCATCAACGACCTTACCCTCACGACTTTTCATCTTGCCGGTAGGTAGATCAACCATCCCATAAGATAAATGAAATAAGTGGTCGGCCCAGTGGTAGCCAAGGCGTTTTAGTAGAAGAAATAATACTTTGAAGTGATAATCTTGCTCATTTCCAACCGTATAAACCATTCCATCTATTGACGAATGGTCCTTCACTCGTTGAACAGCCGTACCCAAGTCTTGAGTCATATAAACAGCTGTTCCATCTCTCCGCAAGACGAGCTTTTCATCGAGACCTTCATCAGTTAGATCAGCCCACACACTTCCATCTTCTTTTTTAAAGAACACGGATTTCTCTAAGCCCTCTTCAATAATATCTCTACCTAGTAGGTAGGTATCACTTTCATAATAAAGATGATCGAAATCAACTCCCAGGTCTTTATAGGTTCGATTAAATCCTTTATAAACCCAGCCGTTCATCGTTTCCCAGAGACGAATAACTTCCTGATCACCAGATTCCCAAAGACGTAACAATTCTTGAGCCTCTTTAAAAATAGGAGCTTCTGTAGCTGCCTCTTCTTTGCTCATACCCTGTTCAACAAGTGTATCCTGCTCCTCACGATGCTTTTGATCAAAAACCACATAATATTTACCAACCAAATGATCTCCCTTCAGCCCAGAAGTTTCAGGAGTTTCATTATTCCCGAACCTTTGCCAAGCAACCATGCTTTTGCATATATGTATTCCACGATCGTTAATGATCTGTGTCTTGATCACTTCATTACCAGCAGCTTTTAAAATCTGCGCGACCGAATACCCCAAAACATTATTTCGAATATGCCCTAGATGCAACGGTTTGTTCGTATTGGGAGAAGAATATTCAACCATAATGGTTCGGCCTGTGCTAGGATGAGAGCCAAAATTCGGTGTTTCGAAAATGGCTTCGAACTCCCCAAGCAGATAACTGTCTGAAATACTGAGATTAAGAAACCCTTTAACCACGTTAAATGCGGTCAAGTCTTCAATAGAAGAACAAAGTGCAGCACCCAACTGATTGCACAAGTCTTGCGGGTTTGCTTTTACAGAACGAAGCATCGAAAAGGCAACTAAGGTTATTTCACCCTCAAATTCCTTTTTGGTAGGTACCAAATCAATGGTTTCTAGGACAACATTATACTCTGCCTGAATAAGCTCCTTGGCTTTGTTCTCTATAGTTAGAAGTAAAGACTGCATATCATGAAGTATTGGCTGCAAAACTAAGTATTTTTGTATCGTTCTATGTTAGTAAATACCTCATATCACAATCCGGAAATAGAAAAGAAGATCGATAAGGAAGTTGGAAAGCCATTTTCACTCAAAGATCGTGTTCTATTAGGCGGTATTGGTTCACCTCCACTAGAGATCACCTCAGCCTCCTCGAGTATTTATAACTTATTAAGCCTAAACAATGATCGCAATAGATGTAATCTAGAATTACGTCCTAATGGAGTGCTACTTAGATTTAGAGCGAGACTAGATAGTTATACCCTTGTGATACCATTTTACAAGCTAGTTCTTTACAAGGGAGATTTTGCCCAATACAGTATTTATCGAGATAACCATTTTGTAAAGGTCAAAGCAGATACTAAAGCAATACAGAAATTCTTTACTAAATTACTCGAAGCCAAAGCCTCAAACACCCCTGAAAGTCTGTAGTAAGTAATTAAAGCTTGCGAAGTGTAGCTCCGGTGTAAATCTGTCGTGGTCTTCCGATAGGTTCCTTTCTAGATCGCATTTCTTTCCATTGTGCAATCCATCCCGGAAGTCTACCTAAAGCAAACATCACGGTAAACATTTCTACAGGAATACCCATAGCACGATAAATAATCCCTGAATAGAAATCTACATTTGGATATAGTTTTCGGTCAACGAAATATTGATCTTCTAACGCTTCTTTTTCAAGTCCTTTAGCAATATCAAGGATAGGATCTGAAACTCCTAAATCTGCTAATACTTCGTCTGCAGCCTTTTTTATAATGCGTGCGCGAGGATCAAAGTTCTTATAAACTCTATGACCGAATCCCATAAGACGGAAGGAGTCATTCTTATCCTTCGCCTTCGCCATATATTTCTTAGTATCTCCGCCATCATCTGAGATTGCTTGTAACATTTCAAGCACTGCTTGATTTGCTCCACCATGTAAAGGGCCCCAAAGTGCTGAAATACCCGCCGAAATAGATGCGTATAAGCCAGCGTGAGAAGAACCTACAATACGTACCGTTGAAGTTGAACAGTTTTGTTCGTGATCTGCATGAAGAATCAAAAGTTTATTCAAAGCAGCAACAATCACTGGGTTTTGAATATAAGGCTCCCCCGAGTTCTTGAACATCATTGAGCATATATTCTCAATATAGTCTAGTTTGGAGTCTGAGGCAACATAAGTTTGGTTAGTAGTCTTGCGTTGCGCATAAGCAACGAGAATAGGAAACTTACCTAAAATGCTCACCACTGCCTTGTACATATCCTCGTCAGAATCCACATTAACCGACGATGGGTTAAATGCAACAAGAGCGCTGGTTACCGAAGAGAGTATTCCCATCGGGTGCGCTGAATTAGGAAAACTATCTATAATCTGAAGTAATCTTGAATCTACCTCTGAATGAGCTTTTATATCCGCCTCAAATTTGGTCAATTGTTCTGAGGTAGGAAACTCTCCAAAAATGAGTAAATAAGCGGTCTGAATAAAGCTAGCGTTCTCAGCTAGATCGTCTATGGAATATCCGCGATATCTCAACTCCCCTTTTTCACCATTTAAAAAGGTAATTGAACTTTCGCAAGAACCCGTATTCTTGTATCCAGGATCAAGGGTTACTGCGCCCGTCTGTGCTCTCAGCGTCTTGATGTCAATAGCGACTTCATTTTCAGCACCTACAACAAGTGGGAACTCATATCTTTCACCGTTCAGTTCAAGTATTGCTTTATCAGACATATTTATTCAGAATATTGGATGGATGGCAAAGATAAGAATCACAACCGCTTAAAACCAAAAAGCGCCGCTAATAGCGGCGCTTTTTTTATCTTATTTAACACTCTCTGTTAGCGCTTTACTTTAAACGCCTTTTCTTGAGGATAGTAAGCAGTGCTACCTAAATCTTCTTCAATACGCAGAAGCTGATTGTATTTAGCCATACGATCAGATCTTGAAGCAGAACCTGTTTTAATCTGTCCGGTATTTAAACCTACAGCCAAATCGGCAATCGTATTGTCTTCAGTCTCTCCTGAACGGTGAGACATTACTGAAGTGTAACCTGCATTTTTAGCCATATTCACCGCAGCGATGGTCTCAGTAAGTGTACCAATTTGATTCACTTTAATAAGAATAGAGTTTGCGATACCTTCGTTAATACCACGTTCTAAACGCTCCACATTAGTAACGAATAAATCATCACCTACTAACTGAACCTTATCTCCTACTTTATCAGTAAGTGATTTCCATCCAGCCCAGTCATTTTCGTCCATACCATCTTCAATACTGATGATCGGATACTTAGCGCATAACTCAGCTAAATAAGAAGCTTGCTCTTCAGAGGTACGAATAGCACCTTCAGGTCCTTCGAATTTCGTGTAATCGTACTTGCCATCAACGTAGAACTCAGCAGCGGCACAGTCAAGCGCAATCATAACATCATCTCCTAAAGTGTATCCAGCATTTGAGACTGCAATTCCAATAGTTTCTAGCGCATCCTCAGTACCCTCTAAACCAGGAGCAAAACCTCCCTCATCCCCTACTGCAGTGGTAAGATTGCGGTCTTTAAGTACCTTTTTAAGGTTGTGAAAAATTTCAGATCCCATTTTCATAGCGTGGGTAAACGATTCTGCCTTAACTGGCATAATCATAAACTCTTGAAACGCGATAGGAGCATCAGAATGAGAACCTCCGTTAATGATATTCATCATCGGTACAGGTAATGTATTCGCACTAACTCCTCCAACATATCGGTATAGTGGCATTTCTAATTCCTCAGCAGCAGCTTTGGCAGCAGCTAAAGAAACTCCTAAGATTGCATTTGCACCTAGTCTTGATTTATTCTTTGTACCATCTAAATCGATCATTGCCTGATCTAGAAGGTTTTGCTCAAATACAGACATACCGATAAGTTCATCAGCAATTTCACCATTTACATTATCAATGGCCTTTTGAACTCCTTTACCGACATAGTCTGAACCGCCATCACGAAGTTCAACCGCTTCGTGCTCACCAGTAGAAGCCCCAGAAGGAACTGCAGCTCTACCTAAGATTCCATTTTCAGTAACAACATCAACCTCTACAGTTGGGTTACCTCTTGAATCGAAAATTTGACGTGCAAAGATGTCAACAATAATACTCATAGTCTTGTGATTTAGATGATTAAATTGATTGGTGTAGATTAAATCTACACATTTAAAGATTGGATAAATTGGTCAAAAAGGTATCTCGAATCGTGCGGCCCTGGACTTGCCTCAGGGTGATATTGCACTGAGAATACAGCACTGTCTTTTCGTTGTATACCTGCAACAGTTTGATCGTTCAGGTGTGTATGTGTGATCTCTAGTTCATTATTCTTTTCAAGCGATTCCCTAGAAACAGCGAAACCATGATTTTGTGAAGTAATCTCACCTCTACCGGTTAATACATTTAAAACGGGGTGGTTGATTCCACGGTGACCATTATGCATTTTAAAGGTTTGAACCCCATGAGAAAGGGCTAATACCTGATGACCTAGACAAATACCAAACAAAGGCTTCTTAGAATCCACAATTTCTTTGGTAGTAGCTATTGCCTCGTTCAATGGCTCAGGATCACCAGGACCATTAGAGACAAAGTATCCATCAGGACCCCACTCACTTAACTCTTCAAAGCTAGTGTCGTGAGGGAAAACTTTTAGATAAGCTCCGCGTTCAGATAAGCAACGTAATATATTGCGTTTGACACCAAGATCAAGTACTGAAACCTTCCATTTAGACTCTGGATCGCCGAAAAAATAGGGCTCTTTAGTTGAAACCTTTGAGGACAATTCTAAACCGGCCATGCTCGGTACAGAAGCCAATTCAATACTCAACTGTTCGATTTCGTCAACTCGCGTAGAAATTACGGCATTTTGCGCTCCATGGTCTCTAATATGAGCAACTAGAGCACGGGTATCTACATCTGAAATAGCAAACGTATTATTCTTACTTAAGAATTCTTCAAGAGAGGTATCGGCGCCTGGACGCGAATAGGTATAACTAAAATTCTTACACACTAAACCGGCAATTTTTACCGAAGACGATTCTACTTCATCTTCTGCCGTGCCATAATTACCGATGTGAGCATTGGTAAGTACCATAATCTGACCAAAATAACTAGGATCAGTAAAAATCTCCTGGTAGCCGGTCATACCAGTATTAAAACAAATTTCGCCAAAAGCGGTACCCTCTAGATTAGCAACAGACTTACCATAAAAAACGGTTCCATCTTCTAATAACAGGATAGCATCTTTTCTTTGGGTATATTTCATTCTCATTTTTATTTAGTGACAAAAAAACACAAAAAAAGGATACACAGCTAAGTGTATCCTTTTCTATTATCTTGAAGTAATTAACAATGAAAGTCTATTTCGTCTCTTCATCAGTTGATTCTTCTATAATATCTACTTCTGGAGAAGTTTCGTCAGCAGTAGGAGCAGCCTCTTTGGTCTCTGAAGATTTAGAACGACGACTTCTACGAGTTGACTTCACTTTCTTTTCAGTGGCGTTGTACGTTTCATTAAAGTCAACTAGCTCGATAAGAGCCATATCAGCACTATCTCCTAGACGGTTTCCTAGTTTAATGATACGTGTGTAACCACCTTGACGATCAGCAACTTTTTCTGATACCTCAGAAAATAAGTGAGCAACAGCTTCTTTACTTCTTAGGTAACTGAAGGCAACTCTACGATTGTGAGTGCTCTTTTCTATTGTTGAATTATTCTCAGCTTTCGCTTTTGTAATAAGCGGCTCAACAAACTGCTTAAGTGCTTTAGCTTTAGCTGTAGTGGTATTGATACGCTTATGCTCAATTAGAGAACATGCCATATTTGCAAGCATAGACCTGCGGTGTGAAGCAGTACGCCCTAAGTGATTGATTTTCTTCCCGTGTCTCATATTTAGTCTCTATCTAATTTGTACTTGGCTAGATCCATTCCAAATTCTAACCCCTTACTTTGAACAAGTTCTTCTAGCTCAGTTAACGACTTCTTACCAAAGTTTCTGAATTTCATTAAGTCGTTCTTGTTGAATGAAACAAGATCACCTAAAGTATCTACCTCAGCTGCTTTCAAACAATTTAGTGCACGAACAGAAAGATCCATGTCTACAAGTTTAGTTTTTAGAAGCTGACGCATGTGAAGAGATTCTTCATCGTAAGTCTCTGTGCGTTCTAACTCCTCGGCCTCTAATGTGATTCTCTCATCAGAGAATAACATAAAGTGGTGGATAAGAATTTTAGCAGCTTCAGTAAGTGCATCTTTTGGAGCAATCGAACCGTCAGTTACTATTTCGAAAACTAATTTCTCGAAGTCAGTTTTTTGCTCTACACGATAATTCTCGATGCTATATTTAACGTTCTTAATCGGTGTAAAGATAGAATCGATAGCAATGGTTCCGATAGGAACATTCGCCTTCTTATTATCATCAGCCGATACATAACCGCGTCCTTTCTCGATAGTTAATTGAAGGTTAATGTTAACCTTGCTATCCAGATTGCAGATAACGTGATCTGGGTTTAAAACTTGGAAACCAGAAATGAATTTCTGGAAGTCGCCAGCAGTGATCTTATCTGAGTTAGAAATTGAAATCGCTACAGTTTCGTTCTCAACATCATCAATTTGACGCTTAAAACGAACTTGCTTAAGGTTTAGGATCATTTCAGTTACGTCTTCAACAACTCCTGGAATTACTGAGAACTCATGATCTACACCTTCAATGCGTATAGAAGTGATAGCAAAGCCCTCTAAAGATGAAAGTAACACACGACGAAGAGCATTTCCGACGGTTAAACCGTAACCCGGTTCCAATGGACGAAATTCAAATTTCCCATCGAAATCGGTTGACTCGATCATGATTACTTTATCCGGCTTTTGAAAATTAAGTATTGCCATATCAAAAGGTTATTGAGGGTAAAATTATTTAGAATACAATTCAACGATTAGCTGCTCTTTGATCGCCTCAGGGATCTGAACACGCTCAGGAACATTTACAAATGTCCCCTCAAGCTTCGCTGAATTCCAGTTTAGCCACTCGAAAGACTGATTTGTATTAGCTAAAGAGTCAGTGATTTTTTGAACTGACTTAGATTTCTCACGAACACCAACAACTTGTCCAGGCTTAACCTGATACGATGGAATGTTTACGATCTCTCCATCAACCGTTACATGACGGTGAGATACCAACTGACGCGCAGCTCTACGAGAGGGTGCAATACCAAAACGATAAACCACGTTGTCTAAACGAGATTCACAAAGTTGAAGAAGTACTTCACCAGTAACTCCTTTACTTCTATTCGCTTTAGCGAAAAGGTTACGGAACTGCTTTTCAAG
>Ga0181570_10003305_pt1 | contig 12333 bp, 5 predicted proteins | sample 101ome_18_FD_148667 | JGI IMG/M metagenome (GOLD analysis project Ga0181570, IMG submission 148667) | Coastal salt marsh microbial communities from the Groves Creek Marsh, Skidaway Island, Georgia - 101406AT metaG (spades assembly) | ecosystem: Environmental > Aquatic > Marine > Intertidal zone...
CTAAACTATTTTCAAAAAAAAAAAACGAGGTTGAAATTTACTCACTCACTCTACTCACTTTCGTGCCGCTTGCTGCTGCTCTTGTGAAAGGGGAAAAAAAAGGGTACGTTTTCTCTCTCTCTCTCTCTTTTCTCTCTCTCTCTCTTTTCTCTCTCTTCGTTCGTTCGTTCGTTCGTTCGTTTTTGCGCGCGCGTCGTGCGTGTGTGTGTGTGCAGGGCGCGAGCGCGCGCTTTTTGCTCTTCGCGCTTTTTTCCATTCATTTTTGAACAAAAATAAAATCGAAAAAAAAAACTTTTGTTCCGGCTCTCTCTCTCTCTCTCTCTCGCACGCGCGCGCGCGCGGAAAAGAGCGAGAGAAAGCGCGCGCGCGCGCGCGCGCGTGCGTGTGTGATTAATGACAGAGAGACATCTTTTGGACTCTTCTCTCTCTCTCTCTCTCTCTCTCTCTTTCTCTCTCTCTTTCTCTCTCTCTCGTCGCGATCGAATTTCTAACCTCTTTTTTTTCAAAATAATATCACAGAAGAGAGAGAGAGAGATGAGCGATTTGAACAACAACGACCCGTTCGGGGAGGAAGACGCGATTCACGATAACAACGACGAGGTCGATGCGGAAGAAGAAGAAGAAGAAGAAGAAGAAGAAGAAGGATTGATGATGGCACAGATCCCGAACGAAGACGAGGATGAAGGAGACGACGGCATCGACGACTTTGACGACGACGACGACGAAAATGAAGACGGCGAAGACTTGATGGATAACATGGAACGAGATTACGAAGTCATGCCGCATTTGGATCAGTACGAACAAGCGGGGATGGTTGGAGAAGATGAGGAGGAAGAGTTTGACCCAGAACAGGAGTTAGAGGCGAGGTTGGCTGCGGAAGAAGAGATGATGGAGAGAGATCAGGAATACGCGGGAGGCAGAGGAGGGATGACCGGAAGAGCGTTGCCGAGAGCGTTGGACGACGACGACGACGAAGAACAGCAGTGGAAGAGAATGAAAAGGAGGAGAGCGGCAGATGCAGCGCACGAAGGCGAGGATATGGAGGAGGATTTATTGGGAGACGACGAGGAGTTCGAAGTGAACATCGATAACTACGATTGCCCGTTGCGAGAGTGGATCACGAAAGAGAGAACCATCGTGGAAATTAAGCGACGGTTTTCGAGGTTTTTGAGACGTTTCAAACTCGGAGACGTCGAGGACAACAACAGGGACGATGGCACAAACAGAGAGGATTTTTTATACAGGAGGAAAATGCGAGAAATGTGCGTGGAGAACAGACAATCGCTGAACGTCTCGTTCATCCATCTCTCGAAAAAGGACATGATAATCGCCACTTGGGTCGCGGACGCGCCATCGCTCATGCTGCCAATACTAGACGAGGTGCTTAAAAAAGAAGTGCTGAGGTTGTATCCTGCGTACGAAGGCATCCACCCGGAAGTTTTTGTGAGAATTTCCGACTTGCCAATTGTCGATCAAATTCGAGATATTCGTCAATCGCATTTGAATTGTATGATTAAAATTACCGGCGTTGTCACGAGGCGTTCGAGCGTCTTCCCGCAGTTGAGGAACGTAACGTTTAAATGCGAACGGTGCAAATTTCTGCTCGGACCGATCCAACAAAACGCGACCGATCCGGTGAAACCCGGGAACTGCCCGGAGTGTCAAGGAAAAGGACCTTGGACCGTGGACGTTGAGAAAACGGTGTACAGAAACTACCAAAAAATGACGTTGCAAGAATCGCCCGGGTCCGTTCCGGCTGGTCGTTTGCCTCGCTCGAAGGAGATTATAGTTTTAAATGATTTGATCGATTCGGCGAGACCGGGTGATGAGATCGACGTCACTGGGATTTACGTCAACTCGTTCGATGCGAGTCAAATCAAACAAAGAAACGGGTTCCCGGTGTTTAGCACGCACGTGGAAGTAAATCACATCTTGCGCAAAGGAGACGCGTTCGCTACGCATAACTTAACCGACGACGATAAACACGCAATAAGGGAACTGTCTAAGGACCCGAGGATTGTTCAACGCATCATCAACTCCATCGCGCCGTCCATTCATGGGCACGAAAACATTAAAACCGGCATCGCGATGGCTATCTTTGGCGGTCAAGAAAAATTGGTTAAAGGCAAAACAAAACTGAGAGGCGATATTAACGTGCTCTTGTTAGGCGACCCGGGAGTGGCAAAATCGCAGTTTCTGAAATACGTGGAGAAAACGGCGAACAGGTGCGTGTATACGACGGGGAAAGGTGCATCCGCTGTTGGTTTGACGGCCGCGGTGCACAAAGATCCAGTCACAAGAGAGTGGGTTTTAGAAGGCGGAGCGCTAGTCTTAGCCGATCGAGGCGTTTGTTTGATCGATGAGTTTGATAAAATGAACGACCAAGATCGAGTGTCTATCCACGAAGCTATGGAACAACAATCAATTTCCATCTCGAAAGCTGGGATTGTGACGAGTTTACAGGCAAGGTGTTCGGTGATTTCCGCGGCAAACCCTATCGGCGGGAGATACGATTCCTCGAGAACCTTCAGCGATAACGTGGAACTTACGGATCCCATTTTGTCTCGTTTTGACGTGTTGTGCGTAGTGAAAGATGTCATCGATCCCATCACGGACAGGCGCTTGGCGGAGTTCGTGGTGAACAGTCACGTCAAGGCGCACCCAAAAAATATTGATGACGAAGACGGCGTCGCCGCTGGCTTTGGTAATAGTACTAATAATAACAACAACGATGAAGATGTCGCGGAGCCGCTCGATCAAGAAATGCTGAAAAAGTACATCTCCTACTCCAAGCGATTTGTTCAACCGAGAATGAAATTTGAAGACGGGCGAAAAATTGCGCGAGTGTACGCAGAACTCCGTAAAGAATCCGTGACAAGAGAAGGTATGCCCGTAGCCGTTCGTCACTTGGAAAGTACGATTCGTATGGCAGAAGCGAGAGCGCGCATGCGTTTGTCGGAAACCGTGAGCCCAGAAGATATAGACCACGCGATTTCCGTCATGTTGGATTCTTTCATCGGCACCCAAAAGCAATCTGTGCAAAAATCCTTGAGAAAGAAATTTGCCAGGTACGCGCACTTCCATCGCGATTTCGATTCGCTCTTGATGGAGATTTTACGTGGGATTGTTCGCGAGATGAATCGACTCGATCGAGAGAAAGAACCGATCAAGTGCCACTTGTTGGAACACCGAGCAAAGGAGTACGGGGTGACGGATTTGAACCCGTTTTACAGGTCGCAAACGTTCCTGGGCGAAGGGTTTACGCACGATCCAGAATTGCACGCGATCATCCCTCCCGCGCACTAAGCACACCATAGAAGAGAGGTTTACATTAGATCTAAATGAAATAGTTAAAAAAGTAATTCCAATCAAAAATATCGACTACATTTTTGCACGTTCGTGTGTTTTTGAAAGTACGGCCCGTACCGGTCTCGTTTTCTTTTTTCGCTCTTTATTTTACCACGTCGATTGCGCGTCTTCAAAAGCTTCCTCTTCCTCGGACACTTTTTCGCCGGTTACGGCTTCTTTAATGGCACTCTTTGGTCGTCGCCACCATCGAATGACTTGCTGCACGAACGCGGCGAACATGACGACGAAAATCGTCAAAGTTAACTTTCGATTTCGGTTCATCCAATCGATTTGCGTCTTGAATCTTCCGTAAAATTTCGAACCAAACGCAGCAAGTTTCATAAACTTCTCCATCGTCTCTGGTTTTACGTTCTTGAGCGTCTGCGCGGCTTGTTCTGCCTGTTCGTCGCTCATGTTCATCCCAGCCGCTTTACTCATTTGCTTGATTTGCTCCGGGTTCACTTTCGACATCATCTCCGCCATGGCTTTCTGCATCTTCGGGTCACCCATTTTCTCTTGCATTTTCTTCATCGCATCGGCGGTAGGCATACCGTCAGGCCCAACGCCACCTCCTTGCATATCCGCAGCCATTGACATCATCGCTTCCATCGTTTCTGGAGACATGTTTTTCATCATTTCCGCGGCTTGTTGCATCATGTCCGGAGACATGCCTCCCATGCCTCCCATTTGAGGGAATGCAGCGGAAGTCGCCGCTTCAGTCCCACTCGAAGTTCGCTCCTCTCCGACATCCTCTACAGCACCATCTACCAATCCTTCTCCCTCTTCTTTCTCGAACGTATCAAACTCCGGGCACTTGATCTCTATCACCATCCCGGCTTTCTCCATCTCCTCCTCGCACTTCTCCAACTCCCCTCGTACGATCTCATCCTCCGGCGACAGCTTCACCGCCCTCTTTAAATCTTTCCACGCCAATTCCAAGTTGTTCAACTGAAAATGCCCTTGACCTCGTCTGTAATACGCCTTCAAACTCGTATTTTCCATCTTCAACACCTCCTCGCACCTCTCGATGGCTTCTTCGTGTCTCCCGACTTTATTCATGCACAACGCGCTGTTCAACAAGCACGATTTCTTCAACGTTTGCGCCTCCTGATCTCTGTATGCTTTCATATTTTCTCTCACGCGTTCGTACTTCTCGATGGCGTCCGCGTACTTCCCTTCCCCGACGAGCGCGTTCCCGTCTTTTTTCAATTGATTCGAAGCTGCGTGTTTATATTGCTGCTCGTTTTGTGCCTGTTTCGTCGCGAATTCCATCTGTTGTTTCATCTGTTCCGGGGTCATATTCTTCATCTGCTCCGCGGCTCGCTTCATATCTTCCGGGGTCATGTTCTTCATCGCCTCCATCGCGCCCGGCGGGAAATTCGGCATCCCTCCCGGAAAGCCGCCCCCACCTCCTCCCATGCCCATCTTGGACGCCATCTGTTGCATCTGCTGCATCTGTTGCGGCGTCATGTTTTCCATCATCTTTTGCGCCTGTTGCATCATCTCCGGGGTGAACATGTTTGGATTCATTTTTTCTTTATCTGATTTGAGCTTTGCGCGAGTTGCGTATCGGCAGAATGAAGTGTTGTGAAGTGGAAGGTTTTAGATATATATACGCGCGCGGGGAATAAAAATGGTGATCGAAACGACGCGAAAGCGAGTGACTTGTGGTCGAAAAAGACGAACGAGTCGACGACGCGAGCAAAAAAAGAAGAAAAATTTTGGTGATCGCGGTACTAATAATAATACTCGTAATAATAATAACGAACGTTTCATATACAGGTAAAAGTTACAACTGATTGGCGATCGCGTTCGAGCGACTCTCCTTCTCCTCGGAGGACGAAAATTTGTTGGGTTTGCCCCCGTCGGTGGCGGATTTCTTGTTCTTGTTCTTGTTCTTGCCAGCCGCCGTAGCGGCGGCGGGGCGAGAAGGAAAGGCGGTCTCGTCTCCTTTTTCGTGCGCGGCGAACGGCGCCGCCGGAGATTTTCGAGGCGTTTTCGGTTCTTCTTCTTCTTCCTCTTCTTCTTTTTCTTCCGCTCCGTCGTCTTTGTGTTTATCATCTTTTTCATTTCCATCGACGATGTTTCCTTCCGTCGAGCCGCCGTTGGACTTACTCAACCGTTTGTTCTTCTTGTTCTTCATCTTTATTTGTTGCTCTTTGAACTTGTTCATCTTTTGTTGCTGAGCTTCGGAGAGCTGAGAGAAGCCAGATACTTCCGATTCGAGGTCTTCTTCGTCGGTTTCGTCGTCGTCGTCGTCGTCGAGGTCTTCGTCGTCGAGTTCGTCTTCGAGCTTGGTGAGTTGTTCGAGCGTCGTGCTCGGTTTCTTATTCTCTCCGGCTTCAGCCGCCGCAGTAGCCGCAGTCGTCGACGAAGTCGTGCCCGAAGTCGGAGTTCTTTTGTTACCAATCTTAATTTTCAACCCAGCGAGACCTTTTCCTTTATCGTCCGGACGATCGTATTCTTTCCCATCTGGTTTTGGCGCTGGCGTCTTAATCGTCAAGCCAGTCAAACTGTGTGGACGAAAGGCGAGGATGTTCTCGTGAGACTCTCTTCGTTGATGGCCGATACCACCGGTGCTGTTACTCTTCAGTTTCCCTTCTCTCGAGATGTCGCTGTCGTTATCAATATCGAGACCATCGATACCATTCTTGCCTGGAATGTACGGATCTTCAGCTTCGTCGTATCGTGACGAAGCTATGGACGTGAGCGATCCATTCTCTTTTGAGCGAAAGGGAATTCCTCCGAAACCGAAGAACGAGTTTGTCTCCGGCTCGTCTTGCGCGTTAACTGCCGCTTCCAAATGCTCGTCCTGCAAATACTGCGAAAACTTGGAGCGCTTCACTTCGAGCGCGTTATCGCCTTTACCTAAACTCCACGCGCCCGGAGTCGACATCGTTTGTAACAATTCTAAAATGTGCGTGAACTCGGGGCGATCGCAAGACTCTCGCGACCAACAATCTGAAAGCAATTGCTCCATCTCTGGTTCTACCCAACTCGGAATTTTCGGGCGGTGATGCAAGAAGGCGACTTTTCCGACTATTTGCACTGGATCGTTCAACTCGTGCCACGGAAAATTCAACGTAATGAGCTCCCACAAAATGATACCAAAGGAGTACACGTCGGAGAGTTCGTCCACGTTATCGTTTCTCAACGCTTCCGGGGACATCCACTCGGGAGTACCTCCAGCCGTTTCCAACTCCGGGTTGGATTTTTGCAAATACGCTCTGTATTTAATGCGACTCATGCCAAAATCGGAAATTTTCAAGTTCCATTTCGAGTCGACCAACAAGTTTGCCGGTTTCAAATCGTGATGAACAATTGGAGGCGATCGAGAGTGGAGGTACGACATTCCTCGAGCACAATCCGTGGCCATTTGTAAACGCAAGCGACCGTTATCGGCGACGGTTTCGCGGACTGCATTATCATAGTCGTGCAAAATGGAGTGTAAATTACCTCTCTTCATGAGTTCAGTGACGATGCACATGGAAGGCGCGTCGACGACGGCGCCTAAAAATAAGACAATGTTTGGGTGTCGCAAATCCCGCATCAATCGGATTTCTGCCGCAAATTCTTTAACCGTAGCGTGCGTGGAGACGTCGTGTGTCTTTTTTACGGCAACATTTGTGCCGTGCCACTTGGCTTTGTACACTTTACCGAACGATCCGGTGCCAATTTTCCTGCCAAAGATCAAATCGTTTATTGAGATCGACCACGACCCCGCGGCTTTAATCAGCGCGCGTGAGGAGCGCCGTTCAAGCTGTTCAGCCCAAGCCGATGCGGATATGTTGTTTTGAAACATGTGCGATTTCTTCTTCTTCTTTCCATTCGTTGGCGTGGCCTCGTATTTTTTCACCTCTTCGAGCGCGTCGTTCCGAAACGTGACGGATTTTTTCGATCCTCCAGTTGTTCTAGGGCTGTTTACGTTTTGCAAATTTCTAGTGTGCGGCGGCGGCGTGCTCATCCCGTTCTCACCTTCTTTTTGTTGCTGCGCCGCGACTTTATTCGCTTCATCCAAAATTTGCTGCTGTGCGGTCGAGAACGCTGAATGAATAGCCGATCGCTTCATCGAACTTTGCTTTGGTCGCGCGTTGGGATCAAACGGTGGCTTTGCCGCTGAATACTTTGCAGCACCGCTTGGACTCGAAACCAATGGCGGCTTCTTCGAACTGCTCGCTGGGGAACTCATTGTTTTCGTCAAATCGCTTCTCGGAGAAGACGTGAACGCGCCGTTTTTCTGTTTGTTTGCTGCTCTAGCGCTTCGCGGGGTACTTCCCGGAGACCTTTGATTCGGCGCCGGCGAAAGACTTCGGTTTCTAAATGTCATTGATCCGGAGCCACTTCGGTTTAATCCTCGCGAAGGTGACTCATTTCTTTCATCGCGACTATGTGTGCGACGGTCCTCTTCACTCGGAGGGATACCATTGAGCGGATCGAGCGAAAGAGAATCCTCGGAATCGTTGTGCTTAATCAGTGACGCGTGCGTCTTCAACCCACCACTATTCATACCACTATTGCTACTTTGCGCTCCGCCGTGCATTCTGTATCCGTCATTCTCGACGTACTCGCTGCCTTCATCAAGACCATCCTCGTAGTACTCCTCTGATTCTGACTCGCTCTCTTCTGACTCTTCATCTGTTGTAATCAAAGGTGACCCTACCGTCGGGCTGAGCTGATGATGTTGATGTCGATCGCCATCCGTTCGCGCGAAATAGTCTCTGCTCTCTCTTTTATTTCTCGCCAGTCTTTTACTTTCCTTGCTGCCGTAGGGATAATCCTCGCCCGAAATTCTCGGTGATGGTGGTTGAATAGTATACCCAGCCGTTTCCTCGCTGTTTTCATTTGTGATTGCATTTCTTAGATTTGAAGTGCCACCGTCTTTCTCCCGCCGTTTTCGCTCTTCGCGGTCTCTCTTTTCTTGGATTTGTTGCTCTTTTTCTACTCGTTCTCGGTGCATGGACGCTGTGGTATTCAAAACTTCCAACCACGATACTTTATCTTTCACCGTTTCACACCTTACGATTTTATGCGAGTATCCTTCTGGTCGACAGCACGCACCTGTCAAAGCCTCGATTAGACTTTGCGGCGTAGAAGTGGACGAACTTCCGTGCCTGCTCGATTTTTTCGGGTACAGCAACAAATCGATCGAGATCGCCGTTTCTCCAAACTCAAACGCGTCTCGCGCCGCTAAAACGGTCCCATAGCCGTACATTCGCGAAAAGCCTTTCCCCCAAAACAGATGGTTATCGTATAGCACGAAATGTCGCAACTTCCACGACGCGTCGTTTCTACCCGACGAACCGAGCCCTCGCATCAAATTAGTAAACCAGTTTCCTCGAACCTCCGTGTGTTTCTCCAACGTGCCCTCTTTCGACGGTACCGTTGGTAACCAAATCATAAACTTGGGCATTTGCGTAGGAATGTGCATTTCGGACAGCGAAGATCCTTCCGCGGTGGTCGTCGGCGTGCTCGGTACTTTCTTTTGATTGTCGTTCGCGCCCTCTCCGTCTCCGTTATTCAACCCGCTGCTTCCCAAGCTACTCTCGTTCGAACTCGTGTTCGTATCCGTGCTGGACATAAAATCCAACGAACCTCTGCTCTTCACGACCACGTTTCCTTCCTCGTCCAATCCCATCATCCCCTCTTCTTCCTCTTCCTCTTCCTCCTTCTTCTCTTTCGCGCCTCCTCGATCGGACAATAGCAAACTTTCCAACTTTTCCTTCAGCTGCTCTTTTTTCGATTGGTTATTCGCCGCTTCCAAACGACGCCGCTGTCTCAACATCCTCTCCGCGTTCGCTTCGTCGTATTCGTCCGAACCGGGCGATGAATCGTACGACCCGTTGTTGTCGTGCGCGTCATCGCTCATCGTCGTCGACAAAGTCGTCATCGTCGCTTCTCTCTCTCCTCCTCCTCTTCCTCCTCCGCTCTTCGTCGTCGTCGTCGTCGCGTTCGTCGTCGTCGTCAACACGAGCTCGTTCAACCTTTCGATCGAACTCAGCCTGAGCTTTTGCAAGTCCGAGAGCGGTTCGTTCATGCGAGCGAGCAGTTCTTCTCTCTTCTTCTGTTTCTCCTCCTCCTCCTCCTCCTCCTCCTTCTCGGAGGTGGCGTCGAAGTCGCTTTTGCCGTCGTCGTCGTCGTCGTCGACGACGACGTTTGTTGTCTTCGTCTTCGTCGTCATGTGGTTTTTGATCTCCGGAGATATTTTTTTTCCCGAAAAGGCAAAAGAGAAACCTGAAAGCTCTCTCTCTCTCTCTCTCGGAAGAGAGAGTAGATTTCGTGCGCACCGCGTCGCGCGCTATGTATGTATGTATGTATATATATCTACCTAATCTCTCCCTTTCCGCGTGTGATTGCGCGCGTCTTTCTCTCACGTTTTTATGTTATACGATTTTGTTTTGTTAGTTTTTTTTCTTTTTGCGACCTTTGAGAATAAAGAGAGAAACATTAAAAACTGACTTATACTACTAAGCGCGCGACGTGACGCCGACGCTTCCGTTGTTAAAAGCTAAAAGCTAAAGCTATAAAAACTATGCGCGTGTGTGTGTGTGTGTGTGTGATTTTACGCGCGCATTTTTCTAATCATCATCACTATCAATTCTTCTCACGACCAAACGGTAATAGCCCAGCGTCTTCGATAGGAGGGCATGACGCCGTGTAAGATCCTTCGAGAGTCGAAAACGACCAACCGGCCCGGGAGCGGTTGCACGTCGACGTATTTTTGTGGTGGTGGTGGTGGTGGTGGTGGAGTCACCGCCACAGCCGCCGCCGCGGCGGCGGCTACTGGCGCTCTGTTTTCTTCTTCTCGGTCGTCGAGAAACACGCGCAAGCACCCTTCGGCTTCGTTCGCGTATCCGACGTTGAAATATAAAATGGAGGTTAAGTTTCGTTCGGAGATGCGAGAGCCTTCCGGGCCGTCTGAGTTGTTGGGATCGTAATCCACGTGCGGATCGTATCGAGCGCCTCGTTTGTCGTATTTCGCGAGCTGCGCAAATTTGTCGAGCGCGGTATTTTCGGCGCGGGCGCGAGCGGCGAGCGCGCAGTTCGGAGGAGGAGAGGAAGAAGCGCTCGCCGCCTCGCACAGCTTTCGCGGCAACGACCACAGAAAAGTTCCCGCTAAATTCAACGGTGACGCCGCGGGATTGTCGATGTCAATTTTAATGCTCGCTAAATCGTCGTCTCTTCCATCCTGGTCGACTGGGAACAGTTTATCCGCCAAAGACTCCGCGTGCTCGTACATTTGACGAACAGCTTGTTCCGGAACGACGCCGTCGAGGACGACGAAACCGTACGTCTCGAGCTGTTTGACGTCTTCGGACGAGAACAACCCACGAGTAGACGACGAAGGAGAAGAAGAAGAAGAACGGGACGAAGAATCATCACCGCTACCCCTACCGTTTTCCACCTTCTCTTCGCTCGTCGTCGACGAAGACGAAGACAAAGACACCGAAAACGTCTCCTCGAAGTACTTCTCGGCGTCTCTGAACGCCTTCTTCCTCGCGCCGATCGCCAGCGGCTTGTACGCGACCGCGACTAATCTGTTCTCCTCCTCCTTCTCTTTCGCGTCGTTCTTCGTTCGCCGCTCCGTCGATACCGCTCTTCTCAGGCTCGAAATCGCATCTTCTTTCAACCGTTTCGTCGACTTCAACTCTACTCGCGTCCAACAAAGTCGCCGCGCTTCTTCTTCATCATCATCTTCTTCTTCTTTTTCGGAAGAACAGAAGCGCAAAGGCGAGGAGAGCAGCACCGCGAACGTGCCCGGCGCGTCGTCGTCCAACGAATCCATCGTCGACGTCGACGAGAAGAAGGCGCCTTCGTCGTCCGAGAGCGCGACGCAAACGAACCGGACGTCGTCGTCGTCTTCTTTGTCGTCGTTCTCGCGCTGCTTATGCTGCTTTTGCTGCTGCAGCTGCTCGCGAAGACGCCGAAGAAGAAGATGTTTTGCTCGAGTATCGTCGTCGTCGTCGCTTTTCGCGCTCCGCTCTTCTCTCGCGGAGGAGGAGGAAGAGGAGGAAGAAGAAGAAACGCGTCGGCGGAGACGACATCCGACGTCGAAACCGGATTGATGACGACGAGAAGAAGAGAGACGACGAAGACGACGACGTTCGCATGCAAACGCCGCCGCCATCGACGACGACGACGACGACGACGAAGGAAAAGACATGTGTTTTTACTTCTCTTTTCTATCTCTTAGTATCAGTAGCCGCGTTGCCTCTTTATCTCTCTCTCTCTCTGAAGTTTTCGTATTATTGTATACGCTTTTTCCCCAACTCCAAACGAGAAGAAGAAGAAGAAGAAGAAGAACTGAATAAACAAGAAGTAAACGCAGCGAATGATTTGGTACGCCTCAGGCGTACCTTTAGCACGTCCCTCCGAGGCGTACCGTCGACTCGAAAAGGTACGCCTCAGGCGTACCTAAAATCCAAAAAAAACCAAATTGGTACGCCTGAGGAGTACCTTGGTACGCCTGAGGCGTACCCAGGCGCACGTATGGTACGCCTCAGGCGTACCCAACACCCCCCAAAAAAAACAAAACGGTACACGCTTCGTTGGTGTTTGGTACGCCTGAGGCGTGTACCGTGGTACGCCTCAAGCGTACCTTCAGCGCGACCTTTCACCGACTTTTTAACTTTTGCACAATTAAATTCTCCACATGTACAAAATTTTTTTATTGTTGTTGTTAGTTTTTCCACTTTTTGTGTCGGCGGGAGAAGAAAGAACACAACACACCTCTCTCTCGCGCTCAGAGAACATAAAAAGAGAGAGAGGAGAGAGCATCGCGGCTCGCGGGAGAAGAAGAGAAAGGACCACCTGCTGCTGCTGCTGCTGCTGCGTTTTGCTCGGACAAAGAGAGTTGGTTTATATATATATATAAAAAGAGAGAGAGTTTTGGGGAAGAAAATGAGAGTGAAAACGCTCGCGCCGAACCACCACTGCTTGGACGCGGACGGAGACGATCAACTCTTGGTCCAGAAAATCGCCAAGTCC
>Ga0181570_10003307_pt1 | contig 12329 bp, 7 predicted proteins | sample 101ome_18_FD_148667 | JGI IMG/M metagenome (GOLD analysis project Ga0181570, IMG submission 148667) | Coastal salt marsh microbial communities from the Groves Creek Marsh, Skidaway Island, Georgia - 101406AT metaG (spades assembly) | ecosystem: Environmental > Aquatic > Marine > Intertidal zone...
TATCACTACTGCTATTACTATCACTATTACTTTTATTTATTCGAATGCTAGTACGAGCTGGTAATTCCGCGGGAATTTCCAAGTGCGCTGTGTTGTGAACTGCGTGCACTCCAGCGTCTGTACGAGATGAGCCGTATATCCTTTCTACTCTTCCATTCGTGAACAGAAAAAGTGCCTGCTCAATCGTGCCTTGGACGGTTAGGGATTGTGGTTGATTATTAGCGCACTGCTTTTGAAACCCTGAGAAAACGTTCCCTTTATATTCAAAAGAGATCAAATACCGATGGACTTTCCGCGTGATGTTTTGCATTTCACGTGATGTATTGCCGTGGGTATGGCAGTTGTGCAAACAGAGAGAGAGAGAGAGAGAGAGTAGAGAGAGTAGAGTTTTTTCGCCGAAAAATTTACAAAACCTTCGCCGAAAAATGGAAAAAGAAAAAAAGTTGCATCTCGGCATGCTTTATCATGCATGTGCCATATTTTATTGTGATTTTTACTTTTTTACTTAACGACCCGAATGAAACGTCGTCCTGGTTCCTCTCGGTCCGGCGGTCACTCGGGCAGCAGAGGACGAGGCGAGAAGAGGACAGATTTCACCCTCGTCCTTCTCGTGTTGGTTGGTCTCGGATGTTTGAAGTTGTGCTGCGTAGGATTGTTCGCCAGAGGTTTTTTGTTCGTACGCGTTGAACTCGAGCAAAAATCATCGTCTCGAGCTGTGTCGTCGTCGTCGTCGTCGCCGCCGTTCTCGAGCTACTCTGATGGAAGAAGCTTGGCGGATGATGTTCCTTCTTCCACTGGTACCCGTACTACTTCTCGAATCGATAAACTCATCGTACTCATAGTCGATGCGGCGCGTTACGATTGGGTAGCTAATTATTCCTTTTCAACGTCGTCGCAGAAGAGGGAACGTTCCAACGAGAGCGTCGGCATCGGCTTGACGTCTCTGCGTGACTACTATCACGACACCGCAGCAAAAGCGAAAGCAACGGCGAGAAAAAGGAATACAGGAGAAAACAGTGACAGTGTCGATAACGACACGTCCGATTCATTGCTGTTTAAATTCATCGCCGACGCTCCGACGACGACATCGCAGCGTCTGAAAGGACTCTTGACTGGTTCTCTTCCAACGTTTGTTGACATTTCGAATTCGTTCAGTTCAAAAACTCTCGAGGAGGATAATTTGATACATCAACTCTGGCGAAACGGGAATAAGAAGATCATGTTCGCGGGAGATGATACGTGGGCGGAGTTATTTCCACCACCAAACGACTGCGACGTCGACAGTAGCCCTTCTTCGTATTATTTTAGTGATTTTGAAGCGTTTCCTTCGCTGAATGTCAAAGATACTGAAACGGTTGATGCGGGCGTTCGCAACTCGTGGAAGAAAGCGCACGCGTTAGCTTTAAAGAATAGGAATAATAGTAATAGTGATGATAATAGTAGCAATAATACCAGTAATGATAGCGAAGCCGCGGATTGGGACGTGTGGATTGGGCATATGCTAGGAGCCGATCATGTCGGCCACACGTACGGTGCGAAAACAAAAGAAATGAAAAATAAATTGGAGCAAAACGACGAAGATATCAGGAATATAATGAATGCTTTGAAGACAGAAAAAGAGGTGTACAAAAATTCGCTGTTTTTAGTTTTCGGGGATCACGGGATGACCGACGAAGGTGACCACGGCGGTTCCTCTGAAGTTGAAGTTAATTCGTTTCTCTTCGCCCATCGTCCTCACGGAAATATTGGAGCAGCTTTTGAGATAGACGACAACGATGACAACGACGATGCCGACAGTTCTGGCACCAGAACGAGTGAGAACGAAATGTTGCAAATAGATTTAGTTCCTACACTTGCTGTGCTCATGGGTATTCCCATACCATTTTCCTCGCTAGGTGTGGTAAACGAGAAACTTTGGAACTTATTTCGTTTCGACGAAAAGGATGACACAGGTGCTAATATGTACACTAACATTGGTAACGCAAGAGGGAGCGAGTCTTTTGCGCACGCTCTAGACCAAAATATACGTCAGGTGTGGAGGTACATCAATGCATATCATCGCGTGAAACGTTTTGAAACGTCAGCGTTTACTCGACTCGAAGAAATGCACATTAGGTACCAAAACGCTTCAGCACTGAAGAGCACCGGCTCACTTGAGAATGATAAGAAGGAGCTAGGACTTGCGTTTTTGAGAGAAACGCAAACGATGACGCGAAATTCGTGGGTTACTTTCGGAGTATTTTCTATGATATTTGGAATCATCTGTTTCTTTGGTGTTCTTTTGTTATACGCGTGCGGCATCGCGTACTTTACTTGTGTAAACGATATTCCCGATGCAAAATTTCAGACTGTGATGCAAAGAAAAAAAGTCGCGTCTACGAGCGTTAGCGGTGCGTCTAATTCGCATTCATTCACATCGCTTCCGTATTCATTTGTTACGAGCGTGGTAGTATATTTCTTGTCGCTCGCCGCGCGATGTTCCAATTCATTCATAGAGAGTGAAAGAGAAGTGTATCAATATCTCCTGGCGACTTTACTCGCGTCAACGTGCGTTGACAGATTGAGAGCTCTCAAGAGAAAGCACCCAAGGTATAGTCACGCAAGCTCGAATAAAATCTTGAGAGATGGAATAATTTATAACGCAATCTTAGCCATGATCTGCAACGCGTTCTTAGCTCGCATCGGGTATACGTGGGTGAAGATAAATTCAAATGAAAAAATTCCGTCTTCTCGAGAGAGCTTCTTGATCTTTGCAACTTTTTGCTTCGCGATGTCCCACCATCTTCAAAATTTTGAGATGTCTGTTTCCTGGATTTTTTGGGCGTTGAGCGCTGCAAACAGAGACAATCTTTGGTATCCCCGAATAGTCTTCGCGTGCAGCTGGATTTGGTTTCCTGTTACGCGTCAGTTTGAAAATTTGAGTCCGAGGCGAAGAATGAATTCGAGAGATTTCCTGTGGACGCTGCTGCCAGTATTTGCAGTCTTAACAGACTCAACTTACATTGGTGGAGTGTTCGTACTCTTCAGTGCACACATGATGAACTTTTCTGCTTCATCTATTGGTAATATGCTGGCGTCTTTTCCGATCACCTCGCGATCTGATGTGCGTCATTCGCCGCCGTTCAAAAGCCAAAGCGACGAAGAAGAAGAAAGAGAAAATACAACATTCCGCTTGGGAAGTATTTTTACCGCGTGTGTAGCAACTTTGTTCTTCTCGCAGGTAATATTCTATGGAGGAGGCCATTGGGTGAAATTTAATGGATTGAGGTTCACCTCTGGTATGACTGGAATGGATTCGTTCAACTGGTACCTGTGCGGGATTTTGTTAGGCTTGGATACTTTCTGTGGAGAAATCATTTCAGTTTTGATGTTTCCAATCTTTCTTTCGTACTTTTCATCGTCATCGTACTCGTTGATGCGCGGTGAACAGAAAGAGAGGAAGCGACAAGAACAGCAACAAGAAGAACAAAAGAAAAAACGCGCGGATTTGAACGTCAGGTGCATTGGCGTTCTCGCCCTCGCGTTCCTTCGTGGATTAGGCGTTTTCGTTTCAACCACCTTTGTCGCGTACGAGCGACGACATCTCATGACTTGGGCTATTTTTGCGCCAAAATTCATCTTTGAGATTTGCTCCCTCTTATGCTTCGATGTGTTTCTGGTTTTCAGCTTCGTTCTCGCATCAAAAACACGCGTATTCGAACCTCTTTCTAACGAAGATTTTACAAGATGAGAGAAGTGTGCACACAAAAAAGATGCGTCTAGATTTCATATAGCACAGCTGTGTTCCGTGCGGCGACTCGAAACAGGCATGTGTTGTGTAATAACCCCCTCATCATAGATTTTAAAAGAGATAGTACAGTTATTTAGATTTACAAAGTGCAAAACATATTCTACCTTGCAAAAGCTCTTTATATAGCTTGGAAAGACTCACCATTAACGAGCGTCAAGTGCAAATTCCTGCTTGTCTCCTGATACTTTCTTCGTTCCGCGGCGCTCCTATCGCTCGAATTACTCTCCGCTTCGATAATTTCTTTAAGTTTTCCAAAGCTTCTCGCCGTGTTTCTGTCGCTCAACTTTCCTCCACTCTTCGCGCCTACGCGCACTAATAAGTTCTTCACCTCTTGCGTTAGCTTACCAGAATACTGCGTCCTATCTATGCCGTTGTTGTCGCTACCATTATTTTTTCTACCATCCGTCGCTAAACTACTGTTCTCTTTTCCACTTTTCATGTTTCCGTGTTCGTCTTCGTTTCTGCTCGTGGTGGCTTTTTGCAGTCTTTTTTTACACTCATCCAACTCTGCGCGCGCGCGTTCGAGCGCAGTCGTCGTTTCTTTGAGTTTTACCTTCAACTCTTCAACCACCTCAACCGCCTCTGCGCGCTCAGTCTTTCTCTCGTGATCTTCCTCCTCCTTCTTTGTTGTACTCTGCAGCGCTTTTCTCTTCTCCCGTTCCTCTTTTGCTCTTCTCACCCACACTTCCAATTCTGTCTTTAACTTGTCGTTTTCATTTTGCGAAGCAGTTTTCCGTTCGATCAAAACGTCTTGCACGAAGAGTAAATATTCCACCAAAAGCTGTGCCACTTGAAACGCTTTCTCCTTTAACTTCGCTTTCTTTTTATTTTCTTTATTGTTGCCGCCATGATCGTCGTCGTTGTCGTCGACGAAATCCTCATCCTGGGGGGAAAAATTTCCGCGAATTATGTCTTCCACAATCAATTCTAAACCGTCCAGGTCGTTGAAACGAACGATATCTTCCGGCGAAGGCACTCGTTCGAGAAGATTCCAATCCACCGGATGCACTCGAGGGAAAGAAGAGAACGAGAACGAAGAGGAGGACGGAGGTGAATGAGGTGAATGAGGTGTTGACATGGTGTTTTTCTTATTTGGTATCTTCGCGGGTGAATTACTTACTACTCCTCTCACCAACGTCTCTCGATTGACGATTTCGTACAGAGATGCGTGTGCTCTGTCTGTCTGGACTGGATGGATGGATGCGTTTTTTTTGAAATAAGATTTTTTGATTTATGCTTGTCTGCTCGTCTGCTTGTCTTTAGCTTTGAGAGTGAGTGAGAGAACAAACGCGCGCGCGTTGTTTTGTGTCAGAGTCCAGGTGTGTTCGTGTGCTTTTCGCGTGGCACGAAAAAGAAAACGGGACAAACACACCAAACAACTTACCCACAAACCACAAGTCACACCGCGCGTTTTTTTTAATGAACTCCTCGCGATTGCTCTTTTCGTCCACGTCCTCCTCCTCCTCCTCCTCGTGTTCTTCGTCGTGGCTGTTGCTCAACAGAAGCAATAGCGGAAGCAGCAACATTCGGAGCAAAAGGAACGGCGCGTATTCTTTTTTTGCTCCCAACACCTCTCCTTCTTCTCTGACTCTGACGAGGAGGACGATGAAGAAAACGACGTCGACGGCAACAACGCACGCAGTCACCAAAAACGAAAGCAAAGCAACCGAAGAGGATGACGATCGAGGCAAAACGTTCGAAAAGATTCTTTCTGTGTTGCAAGCGCACAAGAGTCGACGGTTATCGGTCGCCGCGGAATGCAGAACGCTGGTGAGCAACGCTAGTTTTACCGGTGGCGTCTTGTGCACGATGGCGTCCTCCTCTTCTTCTGCAAAGAAAGACGGTGAAGAAGGAAAAGAACGCGAAGAAGACGGTTCGTCGTCGTATCCGGTTGGTTCTTTCGCCGCGTTCGCGGTGGGAGAAGGCGATGTGAAAGGAGCAAGCGAGGGAGTTGACTCAACTCGGTCCGCAGAGGCCGCCGCGGGTTTACCGATATTCGCGCTGTCGCAACTCTCCTCGCATACCAGGGACCTTTTGAAGAACAAAAGAGCGTCGCTTTTCTGCGCGGAGAGTGGAGGCATGAGACCGGACGCCGCTCGTGCGACGCTCGTCGGTTCGGTTGAGAAGATCGAAGACGAAAAAGAGAAAGCGAAAGCGAGAGAAATATATATGAAGCAGCATCCGGATGCGTTTTGGGTAGATTTTGGCGATTTCAGTTGGTTTAAAATGACCGAGTTGAAAGAAGTGAAATACGTCGGTGGGTTTGGCCGGGCGGCTACTGTGAGCGCGACGGAGTACCAAAACGCAAAAGTCGATCCGGTGAGAAAATTTTCGGGGCCGGTGTGCAAACATATGAACGAAGACCACGCGGAGAGTACTCTAGATATCGTAAAGATGGAGGTTTTTGGAGAGGAAAATATGCATTTACTTCGTAGCAGCGGCGGCAGCGTTGGTAGTAGTAGTAGTAGCACTAGTGGTAGTAGCGGCGACGACAAGAATAATAACGAAAATATGAAAGCGGAAATGTGTGAAATCGACTCTATTGGGATGACTGTCAGTTTGCGATTGGGAAGTCAAAATCTGGGCAAAGTACGAATCGAGTGGCCGGAACCAGCAAACGATCGAAAAGCGATCAAGGATCAAATAGTGAATCTCACAAAGAAAGCGGCGGCGGTGACTAAAGAGTAAAAGCTATCCAGACAAGAAATGTGCAATACTACAAAACGAAACTAACATCTAACATCTAAAATCATCAACCAGTTATCACTCATTTTCACCGAATAACGACAAATCTAAATATCCAAACTGTCTGAACACTCCATCGTTCAAAACTGGGGTAAAAAGTACACCTCTAAACTCGCCGTGGTACTCGCTACAAAACGCGTCGCCGGACAAGGAATTATACTTGATAAAAACAGCCTCTTCGGGAATCGGTTTCGGAACGCCGTCCGTGTCTAAACCGTGTAACTTTCCTCTGGGAAGATTCAACTCCTCCGTCCAAACTTTCAACGCGTCGATGCCTTCTCGACCGGTTTCCGCGCAGATACCAAACATAATCGACTCCGCGTTGTACGAAAGCGTACGAACAGCGTTGCAAAGCGAGCGTTCCGCGCACGTTGAAGACGTTCTCACCGCCATAGATGATGATGATGATGACGAAGAAGAAGAAGAAGAAGAAGAAGATAATCGTTTCCTTTGTTCGTCGTCGAATCGTCTCAGCACGACGTCCGCGTCTCGCAGACTCGGCAAACTGGACACGTCCACTGACTTTTTCACGAACGAAAACGTATTTGACGACGACGACGACGACGACGACGAAGAGGTGGTCGAAGCGGGTTTTAGAGGCGCCTCGAACGGATTCTTCGGTTTCCTCGTTTTCTTCGTCTTCGCTTTCTCCCACGCATCTCCTTCTTCTTTTCCTTGTTGTTGTTGTTGTTGTTGTATCTTCTGCACCTCTCGCAACGCCTCGAACGCTTTGGAATTTATATATTCTCCTCCTCCTCCTCCTCCTTCTTCTTCTCTCACTCCTCTTCGCGGCGCGATCGTCCTTTGAACTTGTCCTGGTCTTCGTCGTCGTCGAAATTCTCTCGAACGAAAAGAAGAAGGAGAAAAAGAAGGAGAGCGCGGCAGCGCAAACGACGACGTCGAGCGCGTCGCAACAGCAGGCGCACCCCCGTTGGCACTCATTTTCTTTTCTCTCCGTCTTTTTCTCCGGAGTGGGGAGAGTTGTGTGTTGTTGTGGTGCAAACAGAGTGCGTCTGACAGTGAAATATTATTATTATATTTACTCGTATACGAGTGTGTTGGAGAACCCACACGACGAGAGAGATGGATATTTTAAAAATTATTACGAGTATTGAACCCACCGAACCCCTACGTACGCATATGGCATACAACATAAATGGTATGTGCTGCTCTACGTCTGCTGTGGTGCGCGCCACAAGTCGCACCTTACCAAAACAAAGTCACAAAAATCTTACATGCTCAACAAATATTTTACGTAAAAGAAATAAGAAAAGAAGAGAAGAAACCCACGAGATGAAAGCGGCGGCGGGCAACAGCAACGGTGCGTTTCTTTCGTTTTTGCCGAGCGCGGCGACGCTCTCGTCACCACCACCGTCTCGGGCGAGACGAACGAAAAGCGCGCTGAGGAGAAAGAGAGGGGTTTCGGAGGACGAGAGGAAGATTTCTTTCTTCGTTTCTTCTTCTTCTTCTTCTTCCGGTTCCGGTTCCGGTTCCGGAGGAGGAAAAAGAAATGCGCTCAGGGAAAAAGAGCGAAGAAAGCGAGAGGAGGAGCGAAGGACAAAAACAACCACCGGTTCGAAGAGCGGGAGAAAACCCGCGCGACGAGCGAACGGAGGCGGAAAGAAAAGAAATTACGAGCGCGAGTTGGAAGACGCGTTGCGACGTCACAGAGCGTCTTCTTCTTTTTCATCACCTTCTGCTGCGTTGGAGGAGGGGAGCGAATTTGGTGAAAAAAAACCGACCGCGGCGGCAGTTGCGGTTAAAGATACGAAAAGAAGAGTAAAAAAAGCGCTTAAGAAAGCAAAAAGGTTTGCAAAAAGAAACGTGCAGAAAGCGACGGACGTGCTGTTACCGTCTAGATCTTCGTTAGGAGGCGGAAGAGGAAGAGGAGACGGAGGACCCGTGCGGTTTACTCCGTCGACTCCGTCGTCGTCGACTTCGTATTATGCGTATCGTCAACAACAGCCGAATATTTTCGGTTTGACGGGCGCAGCAGGGGCGATTGCCGGATGGAGCATGCTCATAGGTTTAGCGTACGTCGTCGTTAAAGTGATGAACGGTGAACGGGTAATACCGAGAGGAGGATTTCAGTTGAATATACCTGGCTTGCGAGGTTCTAATCTCAACAAGAGGAATAGCAACGAGGGAGGAAAGTGGGTGATTGATAGAAGTCTCGGCGGTCGCAAGGTTTGGGTTCCAGATGGCGATGCGAGCAGGAGAGGGAGTAAGTTGAGCGACCGAAGCGCCTTAGACGAAGTTTATTACGGTTCTTCATCCTCTTCTCCGACGTCATCGACATCGACGAAATCAAGAATCTCTAGAACTATCGAAGACGAAGATGAAGAGAAAGAAAAACAAAACCTTCCCACGTGGTGGGTAGAGTCTCCTTTTCTCCGAACATCAATCGGTGGCATCGATAAACAAAGAAAGGCAGATTTGCTCCAAGATGCAAAAAGGAGCGCGAGTTATCTATCGGCCGCTCGAATCAACGGTGTGCAGTGGACGTCTGATATGATTTTAGATTTTCACACGGCGTGCGCCACCGCTTTAAAGTGCTATCCGTACGAAGAGAAAAACAAATATCGACTCTCGATTGCAAAATCTGTGGGACCAGAGAATGCGCGCGTGCAGCTGTATCGCCAGGCGTCAGAGATTGCCGTAGAAGATTGCGTTGGTAACCGATCTGGAGCGAGTTCGAGTTTTGGGATGGACGTCAACATCTTTGTGGTTGGATTGAGTTATTTCTTGAACATTCCTACAAAGGCAGCGATCAACATCGTTCGATCGTCGTGCGCGGTGAAGATTAGAAATTTGCTTCTCGCGAGTTGTTCCGCACTTCGGAAAGAACGCGAGGAATTGACCTCCCCGTCTGCGGATCTGTTGTTATCTTTATTCTCCATTGTGAGCGTCTTGAACGTTTTTCCTTTCACCGAAAACTCGGCTGAGATTGAAATGATCAACGAAGGTTTTAAAACTCGAATTACTGAAAAAGAGAGGAATAATTTACTCATGGCGTATAGACAAATTAGTGATGGCGTCGGGGATAGAACAATCGAAGAAGCACTTCGATGAAATGTAAAAACAAGAATTACTGTGAATTAAATGAATGCGCTCTTTTATTTTTTACCGCTTCCTTTCTTAATGGCCTTTTTCTTGTCTTTTTTCTTTATTTTTTCAGCTCTCTTCTGCGATTTCGCAGCTTTCACGTCTTTCTTGTGCTGTTTCCTTTCTCGCTTCTCGCGTTCGAGATCCTCTGGCGTCTTTTTTCTATCTACCCAAACCTTCTTCACCTCAGATGACGAATCGCTTTCACTGTCATCATCATCGCCCTTGTCATTGTCATCGTCTTCGCTACTCGAAGTTGATTCGCTCCCACGATCGCGTTCCTTTTCTCTCGCCATCGCTTTTTCATGTTGCGCTTCTTTGATTGTTCTCGGCGCCATCTTGTTACCACTTTTTTCTAAATCTGTTTCGTCATTTTCATATTCTCCCTTTTTCTTTGCCTCTTTCTTTATTGCCGCCTCTTCTTCTTTCTTTGCTAGCATTAAACTCGGTATCTCTCGCGGACCACTCAAATCGTAATTCATTCCCGTGATAGTCTGATAATAAATACCTTCGGAGCGTTTTTCGTCCTTGGCTTCGCTCGCTTCGCGTAGTCGTCTTTGATCTTTATCCGCATAATCTACCTCTTCCAGCGCTTTTGGGATGTGCGCTTGATGAAATACCGCAGCCTGTATTTCTTTTTCTGCTCTCAACTCGTCGTCTTTTTGTATCTGTGCAGCGTCGATGCCTTGACTGAGCCTCGATTTCATATCAATTTCTAACTTGAAATCCTTCGCCGCTTTTTCCGACAACAGCTCTAAGCATTGGTCAATGTTGGAAGCGTTTATTGCGGGATCCGTCACGAAATCGAACATTTCCTTAACGGATGGAACAACCACATCGTATGCACGATTCGAGAAGAACTGTTTTAAATGCAGCAAGTCTTCTCGTAAAAATTCAAGACATCTAGGATGATCGAGGTCAACAGATTGCGAAACATCGATAATCCACGCATTTCCGTTGTGATACAACAAGTTATACTCCGAAAAATCCGCGTGAACGAGCTTACAATCCTGATACATCGTTCGAATGTCTTTCAAAAGCTGCTCGAATAACGAACGCATCTTCTTACTGCTCAACGAAGACGCTGCGTCTTTTAATCTAGGTGCAGCTCTTCCTTCTGAATCACCAATCATTTCCATGACTAAAACGTGCGATTTCAGACATATTACTTTTGGAACCCGCAAACCTTTCTCTCTTAACCGGTTATAATTGCGCATTTCTTTTTCCGCCCACGTTTTGACCATCTTTCTTGGATTTTTTCGCGCGTATCCGTTTCTCCATCTCCAATCTCCAGACACGTATCTATCTCTATCTTTAAAAACGAGTATCGACGTTTTGTAGACCTTCACCGCCAAATGTTGTCGCATTTGAATTATTTTCTTGTCCTTCTCCTTCTTCATGTCATTCCCTCCAATTTCACTTCTCGTCGTAGTCGTGCTTGTGGTCGCTGCGTCATTTCCAGCTCTATTTTCGCTATTACTATCACCTTTTTTCTTTTCTTCTTCTTCTTCTTCTTCCTCTACTTCTATGACACGCACTGCATGATACACATTCGCTTCCTTCCCGGTGGAAACGCACCCGTTAATCTCAGAAAATATTTCTCTCGACAACATTTTGAACAAAATCATTCGAGTTCGCGGATCGAGCGCTTGCTCCACTGTCGCCCTGTCGCTTTTGTCCGTTACCTTTTGTCCACTACTGCCAAACCCACCGCCGCTGCCGCCAAATCCACCGCCGCCAAATCCACCACCACCACCACCACTGCCACCACCAAACTTGCGTTCAACCTCTCGCAACTGGTTCTTCACCTTTTGTGATATCCCAACCCACGAGGAGGAGGAGGAGGAATGGGAGGAACGAGTAGACGAGGTAGTCGCAGTCGCAGCGGAAACGGATGCCGTCTTTGCGTCTGCGTCGCTTCGTATTTCTTCTCCTTTTCTTTCGTCCGTTTCTTTGTTGGTGGCTATAACATCAACGCTTTCTTTCTTTGCCTTATTCCTCTTCGTTCCGGCGAGGCGAGAGAGGAAACTTTGTCTCTGTTTTTCTAAACGCATCTTGTTCCTCTCCCCCCCGTTGGCGTTTGGAGACGACAAGCCGCCCCCAGCGAGGAAAGAAGACTCGACCATTCCTCCTCCGCCTGCTCCGCCTCCTCTTCGAATGATGTTCGCGTTATTATTACCGGTAGTATTCCCACTGCTACTCCGAGCGTTTAAATCGTCTCTCATGTCCAGAGCTTCCAGCGCCCGGTGGATGATGGCTTCCTCGTTCGCTCTCGTTGAAGTCATCGAGGCCGTTCGTTGTTTTTTGTGTCGGCGCCACCTTTTTTTGTACCTCTCTTTTTCTCTCGAAACGTCTCGCGTCTCTTCTCGCGCGCGTTTTTAGAACAAAAAAATAAACCAAACGACGGGACGATGAGGGTTTCTCTTTCGCTTCCGAGTTCTCTGTCTGTCTATCTATTTATCTATCAAACGTCCCAGGGAGAAAAAGAGAGAGAGAGAGAGAGAGAGAGAAAGAGTTTTTAAAGAGTTTTTGTGTTAGTGTGTAAATGTGAATTTTTGTTTGCTTTTTTCTTCGAGAAAAGACAGAAACAGAGGAGAAAATTTTGCCATAAAAGAGAGAAGAAGAGCGCTCCGATATCAAGACCAAACGAAAAGAGAGAGAGAGAGAGAGAGAGAGAGAGAGAGAGAGA
>Ga0181570_10003314_pt1 | contig 12311 bp, 11 predicted proteins | sample 101ome_18_FD_148667 | JGI IMG/M metagenome (GOLD analysis project Ga0181570, IMG submission 148667) | Coastal salt marsh microbial communities from the Groves Creek Marsh, Skidaway Island, Georgia - 101406AT metaG (spades assembly) | ecosystem: Environmental > Aquatic > Marine > Intertidal zone...
TGTTCCTGCAGCCTGGATAGGTTTAGCCTCATTTTCAACAATTGCGTTATTATCTTTAGCAAATTTTATTTTTAAAATAAAAAACATAAAATTAATTACTAAAAGTATTGCCCCATTAGGACTTATGTTTACATGTCTTGCAATAGTTACCGGAGCTATTTGGGGGCAGCCAACCTGGGGAACTTGGTGGGCCTGGGACGCGAGAATAACTTCTATGTTAGTACTCTCTTTGTTTTATATAAGTTTTATTTTAGCTAATAAATTAATAGCTCAAGAGGATAAAGCTGACAGGGTTTCAAGTCTAATAGTAATAATTGGTTTTATTAATGTGCCAATTATCAAATACTCGGTTGATTGGTGGAATACACTACATCAACCAGCAAGCATTAAACTTACAGGTACAAGCACCATACATTCTTCAATGCTTATGCCATTATTTCTTATGTTTTTTGTGCTATTGTTATATTGTGCGTTAATTTTTCTAATGAAATACAAGACAGAAATCATTAGAATTAAGAAAAAAAATTTAAAAAGACTATGATTCAAAATTTAATATCAATGAATGGTTACGGCATTTTTGTTTGGTCATCTTTTGCGATAACATTTTTTGTGTGTGGGGTTGTTTACTACAAAACTTATAAAACATTAAAAAAATATGAAAGTGAATTTGCAAAAGAAATTAATGAATTATCTATAGAACAAAAAGCTTCTGTTATTGAAAATTCAAAAATAGCTTCACAAGTTATATCTTCATATAGTAAAACTATCTAAAGCATTTAATGCTTCAAAAGAAAGTTAAAAAAAGAGCGTCTCTTTTAGCTGCTTTATTGTTAGTATCAATATTAGCAATTTTTTTTATTCTTCAAACTTTAGACAAGAACATTTTATACTTTAAATCACCGACAGATATTAAAAACGATCAAGGTATACTTTCTAAAAAAAAAATTAGAGTTGGAGGAATGGTAAAGAAAAATTCTCTCGAAATTAAAGAGCAAGAGATAAAATTTGTTATTACAGATTTTAAAAATGAATTAATAATAAGTTATAGCGGAACCGTGCCAAATTTATTTTCTGAAGAAAAAGGTGTTGTTGCTGAAGGCAAACTCCAAGATAAATCTTTTTTTATTGCTGATAGAATATTGGCAAAACATGATGAAAATTATATGCCACCAGAACTTCAATCTATTATGAATAACAATGATAAGTAATTTTGGAAATTTTTTATTATTTGCAAGTATAGTTTTAAGCTTAAGTATTATTTATCTCTCAAATAAAAATCTTAAATTGAATGGCAATCAAATTACTAAGATCATTTTTCAGTTAAGTTTAATTCAAAGCACTTTAGTTGTAATTTGTTTTTTCACTTTAATAGCTGCATTTATTGTTTCTGATTTTTCTTTAATTACAGTTTATCAAAACTCACATTCTATGAAGCCAATTTTTTATAAGATAACTGGTACCTGGGGAAATCATGAAGGGAGTTTAATGTTATGGGTAATTATTTTAACAATTTTTTCTTTCTTATTTTTAATTTATAACAAAAATCACCCAAAAAAATTTAGACTATTAACATTAATTATTCAGAATATTTTAATAATAGGATTTTTATTTTTTATTTTACTAAATTCTAATCCTTTTAGTCCTTTATCTCCAATACCTAAAGAAGGTCTTGGATTAAATCCAATTTTACAAGATCCTGCTTTAGCTATACACCCGCCTTTACTCTATATAGGCTTTGTGGGTTCATCTATTTATTTTTCTGCTGCAATTGCATCTTTAATCTCTAATTATTCTGAAAAAAATTTTGCTAGTTCAATAAAAAATTGGATATTAATTTCTTGGAGTTTTCAAACTCTTGGAATTTTGGTTGGGTCTATATGGGCCTATTATGAATTAGGCTGGGGAGGGTTTTGGTTTTGGGATCCAGTTGAAAACGCTTCTTTGCTCCCTTGGTTTGCAATGACAGCTTTATTTCATTCCATCATAGTTTTTGAAAAAAGAAATCTATTTTATTTTTGGGTAATTATTTTATGCCTGATGACTTTCATTTTAAGCGTCACAGGAACATTTTTAGTTAGATCTGGAATTTTAAACTCAGTGCACACTTTTGCGAGCGATCCTACAAGAGGAATTTATATTTTATCTTTTTTAAGTTTAATGATTTTTGGTTCAGTTTTTCTTTTATTTAAGAAATATAAAACTGAAAATTATAATTTGAACCAAAACAGCAAAGAAACGTTTGTTTTAGTCAATAACTGGTTCATGATGTTTTACTTAGTAACAGTTTTACTAGGTACAATTTATCCAATTTTTACTGATGCTCTCTCTCAAAATAAAATTTCAGTAGGCCCCCCTTTTTACAATGCTATTATTTTTCCAGTAGTTGTGATTTTTTTAATTTTTATGGCCATAGGACCTAATGCAAGCTGGATAAAAAATAAATTTGATAACATTAAATTATATTTCTTAATATTGATCGGAGCAATTTTGATAAATTTAATGATTATTTTATTTTTCAAAAATTTTAGTATTTTATCAAATTTTATAATTATAAGCGCTTTATTTCTAATTCTCTCATCCTTAAAAGATTTTGTTATTTCAAAAAAGAAGAACAATTTAGATCTAGCCAGAATAATTACCCATGCTTCTTTTGGTTTTTTAGTTTTGTTCATCGGCTTAAATCATATTTCCTCAGTCGAAAAAGATTACAATATGAAAATTGGTGAGATAAAAAAATTTGATAATTATTCAATTGAATTTAAAAACTTGGAATTAAAAGATTTTATTAATTATCAAGCTGTAGTCGGTGAATTTGAAATATTAAAAGAAAAAGACAGAAATATTTTAAAGCCAGAAATTCGAATTTATAGTAATCCAAAAACTCTTACTTACGAAGCTTCAATTAAAACAAGTTTTATTAAAGATTATTATTTGACCATGAGTAATATTGATAGATCAGATTATTATAATATTAAGTTTCAAGAAAAACCATTTATGATCTGGATTTGGCTTTCTGTAATCATGATTGTTTGTGGAGGTTTATTAAGATTTTTCAAAAATGCAAAAAATAGTTAAGACTATAATTTTTCTTATTTTTTTATTTATATTAAGTGTATTTTTTATAGGCTTAAATAGAGACACAAATTACAATACTGCTAATCAAATTAATAAGGAGATACCAGATTTTAAAGTTTCATACATTGATGAAGAAAATTTTTTTACAAAAAATGATTTAAGAAAAAATAATTTTACATTAATTAATTTCTGGGCATCATGGTGTGCTCCTTGTCGGATTGAACATCCATTATTAATTAGATTATCTGAAGAAAAAAATATGAAAATAGTTGGCGTGAATTTTAAAGATAAAAAAGAACATGCAAAAAAATTTTTAGGTGAGCTAGGCAATCCATATGATGTGTCCACAAAAGATATGAATGGAAAACAATCAGTTTTATTTGGAATTTATGGAATTCCAGAAAGTATTCTTGTAAATAAAGAGCTTATTGTAATAAAAAAGTTTGTAGGACCTTTATCTGTAAATGATTTAAATTATATAAAGGAGATTATTAAGCAATGAATATAAAATATCTCTTAATTATATTGTTAGTAGCTTCTCAAAGTATATTTGCATCCGAAAAACAGATAGACCCGAAAGAAATTCAGAAAAATTTACGATGTTTAGTTTGTCAAGGTCAATCAATTTCTGACTCAAATTCTGATTTTGCTCAGACTATAAAAATGGTTGTAGATGATTTGATTAATGAAGGTTTAACCGAGGCGGAGATATATTCCTTTATGTCGGATAAATATGGTGAGTGGATTGTTTTCAAGCCTCAATTAAATATTCAAAATTTATTATTATGGATTTTGCCTTATATGGCCTTAATTTTAGGTGGTTTTTTTATTATAAGACTTTTTAATACAAAAAATAAAATAACAAAGTAAACTGTACATATTAAACAATTAGTTGTATTTTTTCGCATGAATTTAAAAAGCCTGTTAGTTTTAACATTCACAGTGTTTGCAACAATTAATTTAGTTGCAGATGAAGGTGATGCTGATATTTCATTTTATACTGGAACTTTTGATGTAATTGATAAAGAGGGTGACGATCAAACCTCTTTGTTTGGGATAGAACATAAAAATCCAAATTTATTTAGAGATACATTTTTAGGAAAATTTAAACCTATCACAGGAGCATTTATGACAGGCGATAGTTCTATTTATCTTTACACTGGTGTTGAAGGACAGTATGGGATTGGTCCATTAAAAATTTTACCTAGCTTTGCACCTGGATATTATGAAAAGGGTGATGGTAAAGATTTAGGCAGTGTTTTAGAATTTAAAAGTGAAATTAAAGTAGGTTTAGAATTATTTGAAAATTCAAAATTAAGTTATAGTTACAGTCATATTTCAAATAATGACTGGGGTGATACAAATCCAGGAACAGATAATGAGCAAATAACTTTTTCTAAAAGCTTTTAATTATAATGAGTCTTAAAGATTGTTATAATTTTGAAGATTTTAGAAAACTTGCGAAAAAAAATTTACCAGCACCTATATTTCATTATATTGACGGTGGTTCAGATGACGAGACTACACTTAAAAGAAATACAGAGTCTTTTTTAAAATGTGATCTAGTTCCAAATATTCTTGCAAGTGTTGGGGAACCAGATTTATCAACTACTGTATTTGGTCAAAAAATCGATATGCCACTTTTTCTAGCGCCAACAGCAATGCAACGATTATATCATCATGATGGCGATAAAGCTTCAGCTAGAGCTGCAGAAAAATTTGGAACATTTTACAGTATGTCAACCATGGCCACTTCCTCAATTGAGGAAATTGCAAATGTTTCAAGCGGACCAAAAATGTTTCAACTTTATATTCATAAAGATCAAGGTTTAACAGATAACTTAATCGAAAGATGTAAAAGTGCAGGTTTCAAATCCTTATGCCTAACTGTTGATACAGTTGTGGCCGGCAATAGAGAAAGGGACCATAGATGGGGATTTACTACTCCTCCTAAGCTAACTTTAAAAAGTATCATGAGTTTTGCTATGCATCCGAAGTGGGCTTTTAATTATTTAACCAATAAAAAATTTGAATTAGCTAATGTTTCTCATTGGACAAAAAAAGGTTCGAGCATTGCTAAAGGTGTAATGGAATACATTAATGAACAATATGACCCAGCAATGAGCTGGAAAGATGCTGAGTATGTTGTAAAAAAATGGGGAGGTCCATTTGCACTAAAAGGTGTTATGTCAGTTGAAGATGCTAAGAGAGCAATTGATATTGGAGCATCTGCAATTTTGTTATCTAATCATGGTGGCAGGCAACTTGATGGATCAAGATCTCCTTTTGATCAATTACCAGCAATTAAAGAAGCTGTGGGTGACAAGCTAGAAATTATTTTAGATGGGGGAATAAGAAGAGGAACACATGTCCTAAAAGCATTATCATTAGGCGCAACAGCCTGCAGTTTCGGTAAAGGCTTTTTATTTGCTTTGGGAGCAGGTGGCCAAGCTGGTGTTGAACAAATTTTAAAAAGAATGCGAGAAGAAATAAGAAGAGATATGATCCTTTTGGGCTGTAAATCAATAAAAGAACTAAATAGTTCTAAAATTGCATACAGGTGATGCAATTTGATAATTTGAATAACACTTGTAATTTGCGTAAATTTAAAAAATGAAATTAGCAAAAAACTTAGAAAGATTAGGGACGGAAACAGCTTTCAGTGTTTTAGCGGAAGCAAAAAAATTAGAAGCCCAAGGTAAAGAAATGATCCACCTGGGTTTAGGTCAACCTGATTTTAAAACACCTCAACATATTATGGATGCAGCAAAAAAAGCAATTGATGATGGTCATCATGGATACGTTTTAGCGAACGGTATCACAGAATGTAGGCAAGCTGTTTCAAGAAAAATTAAAAGCTTATACAAAAAAGATGTAGATCCAGAAAGAATTATGATTATGCCTGGAGGAAAACCAACAATGTATTATGCAATTCAAATGATCGGCGAACCTGGAGCTGAGATAGTTCATCCAACACCTGGATTTCCAATTTATGAGTCTATGATAAATTACACTGGAGCTAAAGCTGTTCCCTACGATCTAACAAAAGAAAAAGATTTAAAGTTTGACCCTGAAAAAATTTTATCTTCAATCACTGACAAAACAAGATTAGTAATTTTAATTAATCCAAACAATCCAACAGGTAGTTTTGTAGAGAAACCTGCAATAGATTTTTTAGCTGAAGGGTTAAAGAAACACCCTCATGTTTATATATTAAGTGACGAAATTTATAGTAGACAAATTTTCGATGGAAAAGAAATGCCTACATTTTTTAACTATCCAGATTTGCAAGAGAGATTAATAGTGCTTGATGGATGGAGCAAAGCTTACTCAATGACGGGATGGAGAATGGGCTGGAGTGTTTGGCCAGAAAAGTTAATTCCACATGTTACAAAATTAGCAATTAATAGTTTTTCATGCGTAAATGCACCATCGCAATTTGCTGGTATAGCAGCACTTGACGGACCTGACGATTCTATTCATCATATGATGGAAAAATTCGATCAAAGAAGAAAATTAATTCATAAAGGTTTAAATGATTTACCAGGCGTAACTTGCAGTATGCCAGGAGGAGCATTTTATGCTTTTCCAAATGTAAGCGGAACAGGAATGAACGGCTCAGAATTTTCAAAAAAATGCATGCATGAAGCAGGAGTAGCAATTGTGCCAGGAACAGCTTTTGGTAAAACTTCTATAGATTTTGTGAGGTTCAGTTTTGCCGCATCTAGAGATAACATTCAAAAAGCCCTCGAAAAAATAGGAAAAATGCTTAAGTAGGATTTTTAACTATTTTGACCAAAAACAATTAAAATTATAAAGTAATCTTATGAGCAGTTTAAAAATGCCAAAAGTTGATAGTTCAATCTTATCTAAAAAAGATAAGATTCTTTTGGATATTGAAAAAATCATTGATCCGAAAAATGTATTGTCACATACAGATGAAATTAGGCCTTATGAAACTGATGCCTTAGCGGCATACAAGCAAGCTCCTTTACTCGTCGTTTTACCTGAAACAGTGAAAGAAGTTAGTGAGATTTTAAAATACTGTAATGAAAATAAAATAAAAGTAGTACCAAGAGGAGCAGGAACCGGTTTATCTGGTGGATCGTTGCCATTAGAGGATTGTATTTTATTGGCAATGGGAAAATTCAACAAAATTTTAGAATTAGATTATGAAAATAGATGTGTGGTTACTCAACCGTGTGTAACTAATTTGGCAATCACACAAGCTGTTCAAGATAAAGGTTTTTATTATGCTCCTGACCCATCGAGTCAAATAGCATGCTCAATCGGCGGTAACGTAGCTGAAAACTCAGGTGGCGTGCACTCTTTAAAATATGGAGCGACAACAAATAATTTATTAGGCATCGAAGTAGTTCTTATGGATGGCACAATAACAAGATTTGGTGGCAAGGCTATGGACGCGGAGGGTTATGATTTTCTTGGGCTAATGACAGGTTCAGAAGGTTTACTGGGTGTAATAACAGAAGTAACAGTAAAAATTTTAAGAACGCCTGAAGTTGTTAAAGCGGCGTTAATTGGATTTCCAACGATTGAAGATGCTGGAAATTGTGTTGCAGAAATTATTGCACAAGGATGCATTCCAGCCGGCATGGAAATTATGGATAAAGCTTTAACAAAAGCAACTAATGATTACTCTAAAGCTGGCTACCCGACAGATGCTGAGGGAATGATGATAGTGGAGTTTGATGGCACAGAGCATGAAGTCGATGCATATATAGAAAAAGTAAAAAATATTGCAGAAAAAAATAATTCCTCAAGTTTAAAAATAAGTAAATCTAATGATGAAAGATTAAAATTCTGGGCAGGAAGAAAAGCTGCATTTCCTGCATGTGGAGTTTTAGCACCAGATTATATGTGCATGGATGGATCCATACCTAGAGGAAAACTAGCAGAAGTTTTGAACGAGATAACAAGATTATCAAAAAAATATAATTTGCCAGTAGCAAATGCTTTTCATGCAGGAGATGGAAACCTTCACCCTCTTATTATGTTTGATGCAAATGATCCTGAGGAACTTAAAAAATGTGAAGAATTTGGTGCAGATATTTTAAAGTATTGTGTGAAAGTTGGTGGAGCTTTAACCGGAGAACATGGAGTTGGAATTGAGAAAAGAGAATTAATGTGTGAAGCATTTAATGATAAAGATATTCAACAACAACTTACAATCAAAGTTGCATTAGACCCTAATTCTCTTTTAAATCCTGGAAAGGTATATCCAATTCTTAGAAAATGTGCTGAGGAAGGAAGGGTTCATGTCCATGGAGGAAAAACAAAATTCCCAGACATTCCTAGATTTTAATCAGAGCAATTTTAATCCATCAACTAGAGAAGAGATTGTTGAGATTATAAAAGATTGTTACAGAAAAAATATCCCATTAGAGATAAACGGCACGAAATCAAAAAATAAAATTGGAAGAAATTTTCAGTCTGAAAAAACTTTAAGTCTTTCAAAGTATTCCGGAATAATCGAATATAAACCTGAAGAACTATATATAAAAGTTAGGGCAGGAACTCCTATTAAAGACATTGTTGCTGAGTTAGATAAAAACAATCAGCAACTTGCTTTTGAGCCAATTGATTTTGGATTCTTATTTAAAGGATCAAGCAATGCAGGAACTATCGGTGGTGTAGTTTCATCAAACTTTGCAGGCCCAAGAAGATTTAAAGTTGGAAGTGCTAGAGATCATTTGTTAGGTTTTCAAGGAGTTAATGGTAAGGGAGAAATTATAAAATCTGGCGGAACAGTGGTTAAAAATGTAACGGGATATGATTTATGCAAACTTCTTTCAGGGTCATTTGGCACGCTAACAGTTTTAACAGATCTTTCAGTTAAAGTTTTACCCAAGCCCGATAGCAGCAAGACTCTGATAATAAATAACCCTCATTTAAAAAAAGCTATAGAGTATTTAGGAATTGCACTTTCTTCATCTACAGATCCATCGGGAGGTGTTTTTTACCCAGAAAAATTTGATAATAATTTTACATTTAATGATTTAACTCATAAAGGTGCTTTAACAGCTATTAGAATAGAAGGTCCATCAAATTCAGTTGACGAAAGAATAAAACGGTTAATTAAAGAATTAAGCCTACTTGAGAATGAATTTTCTATTTTAGAGTCAGTGCAAACAAATATTTTTTGGAATAAAACAAAAAATTTAGAGGTATTTTCAAATAGCAAAAGTAATTTATTGAGAATTGTAGTTCCTGTAAGTGAAACTTTAAATGTAATCCAAAAACTTAAAACCTTTGATGCAAATTACTTCTTGGACTGGGGAGGCAGTCTGATCTGGTTAGAATTAGAAAAAATAAATTTAAAAACACTTAGAGAGATAAAAGAAATTACCCAAGAACATTCTGGTTACTGCACAATAATTAAAGTCGAAGAGGACCTGAAGGCCTCAGCAGATATTTTTACTATTGATCCAATTAAATATAAAATATCAGAAAAAATTAAAAAAAGTTTTGATCCAAAAAGGATTTTTAACCCGGGTAAAATGTATTCAGGAATATAATGCAAACATCTTTTTCAGATAAACAACTTGAAAATAAAGACAATAAAACGAGCGAGAGCATTGTAAGAAAATGTGTTCATTGCGGAATGTGTAATGCCACATGTCCAACTTATGGAATTAGCGGTGATGAGTTAGAGGGCCCTAGAGGTAGAATTTACTTAATTAAAGACATGCTTGAAAATAACAAGCCAGCAAATAAAAAAATAGCTCAACACATTGATAGCTGTTTATCTTGTTATTCTTGTATGACAACTTGTCCATCAGGAGTGAACTATATGCACCTGATAGATCATGGAAGAAATTATGTTGAGGAGACATATAAAAGACCTTTTTTAGATAGAACCTTTAGATCTATTTTATCTTTTGTGCTTCCAAGGCCAAAAGTTTTTTTAATTTTAGCTTTAGTTTCAAAAATAATAAAACCTTTTAGTTTTTTATTACCTCAATTTTTTAAAAATTCGTTAAAGTTGATGCCAGATAAGATACCATCTAAAAAATTGAAAATACAAAAAATTTATACTCCACAGAGCGGCAAAGTAATTTCTAGAGTAGCTCTTTTAACCGGATGTGTGCAAAGAGTTATCTCGCCAGAAATAAATGAGTCAACTATCAGATTACTAAATCGACATAAAGTTGAAGTAGTAGTTATGCCTGATATTGAATGTTGTGGTTCACTAAACCATCATTTAGGTAAAAAAGATCTAGCTAAAAGTTCATTTGTTAAAAATATCAAAAGCTGGCATGAAGAATATTTAGCTAATGGACTTGATGCAATAATTAGTAACACATCTGGATGCGGAACAACTCTAAAAGATTATGGTCATATTTTTAAACATGACAAAGAGCTTAAAAAAATGGCAAAAAAAATTTCTGAACTTACAAAAGATGTAACAGAGTATCTGCACGAAAACCTAAAATTAAATTTTAAAAACAGTGAAGAAAAAAAATATAAGATAGCGTATCATTCAGCTTGTTCTATGCAGCATGGTCAAAAAATTCATAGTCAACCTAAAGAATTAATTTCCAATACTGGTAATGAAGTTTTAGAAATTCCTGAAGGTCATTTATGTTGTGGTTCAGCAGGTACTTATAATATTTTACATCAAAAAATGGCAAAATCATTATTGAGAAACAAAGTAAAGAATATCGAAAAAGTTTCGCCCGATTTTATTTCAACTGGTAATATCGGATGTATTACACAAATTTCTACAGGCACAAGAATACCCATTATACACACTGTAGAACTTCTGGACTGGTTTACTGGAGGACCAAAACCTAATAAATTAAAGAGTCTTTAAATTATGAAAAAAGTATTTGTTACACGAAAACTTTTAAAAGAAAATGAAGAAAAGTTAAAAGAATTATTCGATGTAAAGCTTAATTCAGATGATAAAATTTATTCTGCAACGGAAATTATTGAAGGATCAAAAAATTTTGATGGAATTTTGAGTTCTGTAACAGATCCAATTAATTCCGAAACCATTTCCAAGCTATCAAGCTCTATTAAAATTATTGCTAATGGTGCTGTAGGTTTTGGAAATATTGATATCAAAGCTGCTCGCGAAAAAGGTATTACCGTAACAAACACTCCGGATGTTCTTACTGATGCTACTGCAGATATTCAAATTTTACTTTTATTGGGTGCCTCAAGAAAGGCATACGAAGGAAGAATAGCAGCAGAAACTCAAAACTGGAAATGGTCTTGGGATTTTTTACTAGGTAAACAAATGTCTAATAAAAGATTAGGTATTTTAGGAATGGGTAGAATTGGAAGAGCTGTTGCAAAAAGAGCTAAAGCTTTTGGTATGGAAATTCATTACCATAATAGATCTAAACTTTCACCCGAGCTAGAAGATGGAGCTAGGTATCATAAAACTATTAAAGATCTTTTTGGGCAAAGTGAATTTTTATCATTAAATTGTCCAGCTACTCCTGAAACAACAAAAATTATAAATAAAGAAACTCTTAGTTATTTAAATAAGAATACCGTTATAGGCAATGCAGCAAGAGGAGATATTGTAGACGATGATGCAATGATAGAGGCTTTAAAGAACGGCACAGTCTTTGCCTATGGTCTTGATGTTTATAATGGTGAGCCAAAAATTCATCCAGAATATTTAAAATTAAAAAATATTTTTTTATTACCACACCTTGGTAGTGCGACTAAAAGAACAAGATGGGACATGGCATACCGTGCAACTAAAAATTTAGAATATTTTTTTTCAGGCAAAAAACCACAAGATCAGGTAAACTGATACACCTTTAGATTGAATCTTAAGATTTTACTTTAAAATAATTCTAAAAATATAAGAAGACTCCTTAACGACTTTGTGCTTAAATAATTTAGTTAATTAACAACAATGGAGGACGTATGTCAAAAAAAGTAAAGGGAGTAAAAACTCCTTCAAGACGTAAGTTCTTTAAAGCGGCTGCAGCAACAGGTGCAGCAGCGGCAGCAACAGTTGCAATGCCTAACATTGCACTTGGAGCTCCGGTAACTTTAAAGATGCAAGCGGCTTGGCCGTCAGGCGCTAACATTTTCTTTGAAATGGCTGGCGACTACGCAAAAATGGTAAGCGACATGTCTGGAGGTGAATTAAAAATTGATCTTCAGCCAGTTGGAGCTGTAGTAAAAACTTCGGAAATTGGACAAGCAGTAAGTTCAGGTGTACTTGATATGGGTCACTGGGTAACAGCTTA
>Ga0181570_10003319_pt1 | contig 12295 bp, 9 predicted proteins | sample 101ome_18_FD_148667 | JGI IMG/M metagenome (GOLD analysis project Ga0181570, IMG submission 148667) | Coastal salt marsh microbial communities from the Groves Creek Marsh, Skidaway Island, Georgia - 101406AT metaG (spades assembly) | ecosystem: Environmental > Aquatic > Marine > Intertidal zone...
ACGAGGAGGCGTGGACGTACCACAATCGGTTGATGAAAAGGCAGTACTACGGGAAGACGCCGCCGAAAATGCCCGAGCCGTTTTAGATGTAGTAGAGTGCAGAGAGAGAGAGAGAGAGATTAGTAGTGTTTTATCGTAGCGAGAGAGGTTTTAGATGTGCATTAGTAACGTGAAATCGAGAAAATGTCGACGCGACCGCTCGACGAATTTCAAACTCAAGAGTGCTGTTCCAATTGCCTTCACATCCAAAACGCGCGCGCGAAAGAGAGAGAGAGAACACACACAACAATCAACGCGAAGAAGAAGAAGAAGAAGAAGAAGAAGAAGAAAATACTAAATGCCAAAATCGAAAAAGGCCCTCCTCAAGCCGCAGCAACCGCCGTTCCTGATTAAAGTCCTCCTCTTCCTCGCCGCGATGGGCGTGAACATAAATCGCCCACCGCCGATGAAGAAACTCGTCGCGAGCGCGATGGCTTTTTTGCTTCTCTTGTTCTTCCTTTTGTTCCGACCGAACGCGATGAATATCATCATCGCTCCGTTGACGAGCGAACGACCGGATCGATCGACCGTTCGGTGCGCGAGGACGTTTCCGGCGGTCGCGAGTCACCAGTTGTTCGTTGGGGAACCGATGGTGAAATCCGGCGGGTTGGAAGCGATGGATTATTTGAGAGATGGATTCGGGGTGACAAACTTTGACATCGGTGCGCGTGTATACGTTTCGTCGTTTTGTATTTTGTCTTCTTTCATCATCTTCTTCTTCTTCTTCTCAGATATATCGTTTTGGTTTGAGTTTTCCTCATTTCTCTTCTGAGACGAGCGTTTACGAGACGTGACTGACGGTGTTGTTCTCTCTTCACATTTTGTTACGCGCGCGCGTTGCGAACTATCGCGGGCGACGGTTTCGATGCGTAACAACTACAACAACAACAATAACAGACGCGGTTCAGTTGAAAGATGGCACGCTGTTAGCGGCGCATCCGCAGAGACTGTACGATAGGATTCAAAAAGACGCGAAAGAGGTGACTTTGAAAGAGGCGAGAGCGTTAGGGGCGGACGAGCGGTCGTTTGTTTTGTTGGAAGATTTGATCGAACACTTCGCGACATCGACGGTGAGAAGTAAGAAGAAGAAGAGCTCTGGACCGCCGGTGGGATGGAAAGGCGTGTCGAGGAAGACGACGTGGTTGTCGCAAGAGTTCGGGAAAAACGTAGGTGGTATGAGTAGCAGCAGTAGTAAGCAACTCATCGGCATCGACGGGATGTTCTTCGGCGTGGATTTGAAAGGCGAAGCGTTGAACGTAGAGAATGTGGTGTTGGTGAACGAATACGCGAAGAAGGCGAACGTCGTGGACGCCGTCAGTTATTACGTCACCGATCCGGAAAGCGAGGCGAGTAAAAACATACAAAAAGCGCTGGAGAGTTCGTTTCCAAAGAGCGAAGATAGAATTAAAACGACTTGGGCTTTGAGAGATGTGGACAGCTCTCACTGGGACACGGAGAAGTTAGCGAAAGAGAATCTGGAGAGGATGAAAATCCACGGTTTGTTACCGAGCGCGAAATTCGACGAGAAGTGGTATTCGAAAGCAGTGAAAGAGAGCAACGCGTGGGTGGAAAGTTGGGTGGCGGACGATTTAGAGACGGCGTTGGCGTTGCGGAAGAAAGGCGCGCACGCCATGATTAGCAACGTCCCCGAGAGTCTGATCGAAGGAATCAAGCAATTTTGCATGCATGGAGAGAACTACGATCTAGCGATCGAGGCGCTTGCGAAAATGCGCGTATAGCGGGTTGGTTAAAAATATTAGTGTATATTATACAAAAGTGTAGCTTCTTTGAAAAACTGTGCCTACCTCTTTTATGTTTTATTGTTTCTCCTTCCACGTCAGCGCGGTGAAGGCCAACGCGACGTTGAATAAAAACACCGCAAACTGTCCCTTAGCGGCATCCATAGCTTGGCCTTTCGTTTTCAACCCAAATTCCTCTAAAACATCTTCCCCGCGCTCAGGGCCGATGGACTCTAACTTGTTCGTCGCCCATTTCGTGGCGTCGTATACGATCGAATGCGATTTTTCGCGCTTCTTCTTTTCCGCCCGCAGACGAAGTTGTTTGGAGGAATCCGTTTCGAGGTCATTCTTATCGAAGATCAAATTTTCGAATTCAGATGCCAAGACGCCTTCAAAGGACCACTTCACGACGGATAAATTGCTTAACGGCTTCAATGCTTGTGGTACTTCGCCGAAAGCGCCGGTCGCGTCTCCGAGCATGATCGACAGAACCATGCAACACGGCCCAATGGCTAACGCGGTTTCCGAGGTTGGCGCGATTGCAGAAACAGCCAACCCCAACGCCGCTGAACTCGCCGCGTGTAGAGCTAACGTCGAAATGAACTTTTGTCTACCGGTGGGATTCAAACCAACCATCGGAGAAACAATCATACCAAACGCGACTGGGAAGAGCATATCGATTGGCGTTTCGACAAATAATTTTGCAAAAAAATACGCGCCTGGGTGGTATCCGCCAACGTTTCTTTGCATTTCCCGTCGGACGACGAGCCGTTCGCGAGGAAAATTGTTCAACGTTCGGCACAACGCCAACATGCCGTTGTTTATGCAACTTTGCATCAAAACGCTCACTCGGCGTTTCACCGTCGACGGGTGCTTCGAAATGCGAAAGTTGCACGACCCAAACGCAGTCGCTAATCCAACCGAGGCCACGAGTCGCACGCCGTTTACCCACATCTCGCGGCGCGTTTGTTTCCAGCTTCTACCGACGAGCAGTTGAAATTGTTTGAACGGCGACGGTGGCGTCGAACCGAACGAGGCCAAATTTCGACCTCCGTTCGCGTCGTAGATTTCAAACTCAGTCGTCGTCGTATTCGCAGACGTCTCAGAGGCACTTCTGGTGACTTTGGAACGTATGGTCGTCGAGACCTGTCTCACGAACTGTTGCAAATGCCCGCCGGCACCTTTCATCGGACCGGCAGTACTGCTTTGATTCTTACTATCACGATCGGTATTGTTATTGCTCTTCTTCTTGTTCTGGTTGTTTTTATTGCTGTCGTCGTTCGTCTTCCTCTTTTCCGGGTGCACATCTTCCACGCTTCCGGATCGCGAAAGAATCTTCTTTCTGGTTTTCTCAAATTCACTCAAATTTTCATCGTCGTCGTCGTCAAAGTCGCTCTGTTCATTTCTTTTAATTGGTGTCGTCGAAGCTGTTTTGTATCCGTCGTAGTCGCGTTCGTCGTCATCTTTTTCTTCGCTGAATCTACTTTTTTCTTCCGTCATTCCTACGCCGTTACCTGTCGTGGCGTGTTGCTTACTCCCGTACGTCTCCAACGGTTTCGCGAACGTTTTTTCAAAATCACGAAAAGATAAAGGCGCACCGTTCTCCTGCGTGATGGTCGTTTCCGCTCTCGTCAACGTGTGGTCGTGCATCATGTTGTGAAAATCTTGATACGTCATCAGTGTCCTTTGTTTCTGATTTCGATTTGGGTCAAACATGTTCCTCTCCAGTGCTTTTGATTCCTCGTACTCCACCTGTATCGCTTGCCTATCGACAAACGGTTTTTGTCTTCGCCACGTTCTGCATATATCGTCCACTCTTTCTATGGAATTCTCTCTCGCTTCTACCCCGCAATCGGTCACGATAGACACTAAATCGATTAAAAACTCCGCCGGGTTATAATTCGCGGGACACTCGTACCCGATGCTCGTAAAATACGGTATGCATTTCGATACCGGCCCGTGATACGCGACTCTTCCTCCATTCGCCAACAACATGACGTCGTGCGCTCGCGACCAGCTCGCCGATCGTGGTTGATGCAAGGAACAGACGACAACCGCGCGCCGTTCCACCGCGAGACCGGCTAATTGAGACACGACGCGATCGGCAGAAAACGCATCCAAACCCGACGTCGGCTCGTCGCAGACGACCAGCTGGTGTTGTCCGCGCCGCTCTCCGTCCGTCCCCGCGTAACTCTTCTCTCCGTCGCTACTATGACTACCAAAACTAAACGCCGTCTCGCACGCGATGCTCAATCGTCTCTTCTCGCCTCCCGATATCCCTCTCACTTCCTTCCCTCCAGAATCCCCGCCGACCAACGTATCCGCGCAACTCAACAACCCATACCGAGACATCACGTTCTCCACGATCCGCTCGCACTCCTCCGCGCTCGCGTTCGCGTCCCGCAATCGACAATCCAACGTCAGCGTCTCTCTCACCGTCAAGTTACTAAAAAACTTCGGATCTTGCTCCACGTACGAAATGTTGTGGTATTTGCTGTTCGATTTGGTGACGAGCGCGCCGTTCAAGAGCACGTCCCCCGCGTACGTCGTCTTTTGCCCCCCGCCGCCGACGCCGCCGCGACGGTTCTCCGATTCGTTCCTCAACAATCGACCACTCAGGGCGTTCAAAAACGTCGTTTTTCCCGAGCCGCTCGGGCCGAGCACGCACAGCAAGCGTCCGCATCGCGCCGAACCGCTCGTTTGGTCTAAAATTGTTTTTATCGTTGTTTCAACGTCGTCGTTTTTGCTCTTCTTTTTAGCGTTCTTATTCTTCGTCGACGACGACATCGACGACGCGTCGGTTCGCTTTTCCTCCTCCTCGACGGTTACCGACGACGCGTTTCTGTTGCTTTTCGTCGTCACCGTCACCCGCAAGTCCCACCACTCGAGCGCGTTTTTTCGCTGACGATCCGAAGACGACGACGTCGACGTCGTCGACGAAGAGGGCATCTTGCTTCTCCTCTTATTAATGAGGTGTGCGTGTATCTTGCCAGCGCGCGCGCGCGAATGAAGAGTTTTAAAAGCGCCTGTTTTTTCCAATTTTGTGCCGCGAAAAGAGAGAAAAGAACGCGCGAAAAGCGGTAAAGCGCGGATGTTCTCGCGCGTCTTTCTAGAGTAGCAGTAGTGACTATTTATGTTCAATACAAAGCAGAGATGCGATACTATTTATTATTCGCTCGAGCTGGAGTACTGCGCGAGCAAAGCGCTGGGAGGATTGGCTTTTGCCGCGGCGGCGGCGGCGACGACCGTTTTCTTCTTCACCAACGCCACGGACGGTTTCTTCTTCCTCTCGTCGCCGCCGCCGACGCCGATGTCTTCGATGATTTTACGCCGTCGAAGTCGCGCTTCTTCCGCGTCTCTGGCTTCTTTTTCTTCCTCGTCTTCGCTGTAAATGTCTTCTAGTTTTTGTTCTTTTTTGTTCTCTTCTTCTTCTTCTTTTTCGGCGTCGCTTTTATTCGTCGTCGTCGTCGTCGTCGTCGTAGCTCTCGCGTTTTCTCCGCCTCGCTCGCTTCCTCGGCGGTGTTGCTTTTTTTCCTCCTCTCTCATTTTACTCTCTCGCACCGCCATTTCGTACATTTTCTTCGCGTGAATTTCTTCTTCCAGCGCTCTCTGCTCTCGCTCTCGCTCCCCCATCTTCGCCACGTTCGCGACGACGCCTTCAAAATCCATCCTCGCGTGCCTCGCGCTCAACGATTTCATCTCGTCTAAAGCCGCGTTCAAATCCATCTCCCTCTTTGACGCTTTCGTCTTGTTTTCCAGCTTTTTCATCTCGTCGCCTTCCTCAGCCTCTCTCCTCTCCCGCTCTTTCAACTCGTTCGCGGTTTCCTCTCCTTTCCACGGCTCGTAGTTTCGAGACGCGCCGGATTCGACTGTTTGTTGTTTTATTGAAACAGACGCGTTAGACGTAAAATGAAAAGGTTAGCGTTTTCGACGAGAATAATATAACGGGACGCATACACATCGCAGATAGAGAAAGAGCGCGCGCATAGCGGCAAACGAAGAGAGGAAAAGAAAGAACGAACGAGAGGAAAAAGAGACGACAGAGACGAGAGAGGGTGCTCTCTCGATGTCCCTCGCGACACGACGATGATGCGAACGAAGAAGAAGACGCGAAGAAGTGTCCTTTCTCGCCAACAAACTCAAACTCATTCTCTCACTCTCTTACCTATGTAATCGCTATTCTCCGGATCTGTTTTCATCGCAATCTCCCCGGAACATCTCGGACATCGAAAATAGAACCTAAATATCCGCAAACCTAAATACGTCTCTCCTTTCGCGTCCTCTTTCCTGCTGTTGAACTTTGTCCCTTTGCTGATGAAGTTGCCGCAGGTTTGACAGCAGATGGACATGGGAAGCATCATTCTGACTTTGATTTGCCCGTCGGCGGGGCGCTTGCCCTTCGGGACTTTCGACGGGTCAAAGTCGGGAGGGATGTACTTGTTGAGGACTTTACGCTCGCCCATTGTTTTTTGATGCGATTAAGACGACGATGATGATACGATGCGTTTTTTTATGTGTTTATGTCTTGTGTTGTGGCCGTTGCGTGTTATGGGGAAATAGAGACGAATGAGAGAAAAATATGAAGAAGACACACGCGGAAGAAAAAATATACGCGCGAAAGCGTCACGTTGACTTCTAAAGCAAAGTAGTTCGCGTTGTCTATTACACGGCAGCGATCTCGCTCAACTCTACGGCTGTCCCGCTGGTGCGGCTCGTTCTTTCCCCCGGTCTTCCTTCCCTTTCTTTCCTCTCGGCTTCTCGTTCGGTTTCCGTGCTGGCGTCTAAATGTTGTCCTTTCGTCTCTCGCTCTAATCGAGAGACGACGAAGGCGGACACTATGGCTATGAAGCCGAACAGGAACAGGACAAATTCTTCGGCGCCGTTACGAACGGCGGATACGGCGAAGAGCGGGACAATCATGCCCGCGATTCGGCTGAAGGTGTTGGAAATGCCGACGCCGGTGCCTCGGATTTGCGTCGGGTACACTTCGGAGCAGTAGGCGAAAATGACGGTGAAGACGGCCATGGAGGAGGAACGCGCGATGGCTAAGAATGCGGTGATGACGTCGCGTTTTGTGGATTGCATGACCGGTATGAAACAGATGGCGGCGACGACAAAGCCTAAAATCATGGATTTTTTACGGCCGAGCGTATCGATGCACACCATCGCCGAAACCATACCGGGGAGTTCCGAGAAGGCGGATAACGTGATGTCCCGGTAATCCGCGTTGGTGAGATCGGGGGAGTTGTGCGCGAGACAAACGACCGTAGACGGGTCCAAGTTTTTTCGCGACCCCTCGCTGTCGTCGTCCATCAGTTTCAAAGTCGTCGTCAGCAAGACCAGACCGTAATACAGAAAGGCAACGGAGAAGAAGAGGAACCACAAACTCGTGGTCGTCTTTCTAAATTTCGGAACTAATAAGCGTTGCATTTTTACCGGCGTCCGGTTCCACACGTATCCTTTCATGGACGAAAAGAACGAGAGAGAATACTCGTCGTCCGTGTACATGTTACCTTGTAAACTCGTCATTTCCCTCGGAGGAGGAGGAGGAGGAGTATTCGTCTGAGGAGAAGACGCCCCCGCCGCACTCGGTCTCTCTTCATCCATAGACAACCGTCTATCCAACCACTCTTCTCTTTTCGCTTTATCCCTCTCTTGTACCTTCAACACGCCAACCGGTAAAGGTTTCTTATTCAACTTGGCTATAAATCGCAACGTCCTCTCCGCCTCTTCCATCCTCCCCTTACTCGCTAAATACATCGGTGAATCTGGCATCCACACCAACAAGACGCCCAACAAGATCAACGGCGATACCGTGGCTCCTAACAGAGCCCTCCACGAACTCTTCGGCAATATCGCCCACGCCAACAGCGCCGAAATCATGCTCCCAAACGACCAAAAAAACTCCAACGACGACAAATACACGCCTCTATTCTTGCTCGGTAAAAACTCCGCGCACAAGTTATACGCAACCGGAACGCCTCCAAGCCCAAATCCAACGACCATTCGCGCAAAACACAACCCACTAAACGTCGGCGCGAGCGCCGACCCCACTCCAGCCAACAGCGTCAACCCCGTCGAACACCTGAGAGAAAACAATCGTCCTTTCCTATCCGCGAGCATCCCAAAGCCGGGCGCGCCGAAAGCCATCCCGAGGAACACAAAACTCGTCAAACTCGACGCCTCCGTCGTCGTTAACTGCCACTCGCACCTCGCCGCGGGACCTATAAACGAGAGCAACATCATCTCCATCGCGTCGCACAACCACGACAGACCGGTGATCGCTAAGAAACACATCTGGAACAGGCCGAAACCGACGTAATCGATCGCCTGTTCCACCGTGTAATATTCTTCTTCGTTCGTCGTCCTCGTTACGGCTTCTGTCAAAGGCCTCGCCGTCGAAGGCGTCGCGAACGAATCGTCGTCGTCGTTATCGTGATTGTCGTCGGCATTTGCTGCTGCCCCACTCGTCGTTGTCGTCGTCATGCGGTCGCGCAGAGAAGTGGGCACGGAAGAGTTATTCCCTAGAGAAATTTCGTTGAACTCTTCTCCTCCTCTTTCGATGGATCCAAACGGATTCGTCCCGCTAAAACCACCAGACGAGGACATGACGACGACACTTTCCTCCTCTGAAATATGTTTTTGCCGTCGTTTTTTCTCTCCGAGAAGGGGAAGAAGTGTTGCGTGCGCGCCGCGAGCGTATCTTTTGTAAAGAATGTGCTGCCCTTTTGTATTATTCCAATTCCCCATCAGACGTGTGGATAAAATTAAGATGTCGCGAGCGCGCGCGCGCGCCGTGTGTACATGTTTTTTTACAAAGCAAATGTGGGCTAATTGCTATTTCCTACGCGACTGTCTCTACACTCTCTCTTCGTCGTCGTCGTCGTCGTCTTCGTCGTCGTCGACGGACACGTACGCTTCGAGTTTACGCCACTCCTTCGTCTTCTCGTCGAGCGCTTCCAACTTGACGAGGACGCTTCTTCGCCTCGCTCTTCTTCTTTTTCCTCCCGCGTTTGTTTGTTCTTCTTCTTCGAACGTCGGCACTTCCGAGTACACGTGGCCTCGGAGACGATGGTGAAGATGAACGCTCGGGGTGGTCGCGACTGCCGTCGTCGTCGTCGTCGTCGTCGTTATATTCTCGCTTCTTTGCTCTTCGTCGTTCTTCTTCTCGTTCTTCTTCGCGCTCGTCGGGAACGTCGTCGTCGTCGTCGTCGTCAAAAACTTCTCTCGCAACACCTTCGACGTCTCCCGCAGCTCTCTCTGAAACTCCTCGTCTCTTTCTCTCGGAATATCCAAAGGCGGTGGTTTTTGGAACGTCGATCGCTTCTCGTCGTCGCCATCGTCCTTCTTCTTAGTAGTATTCGCCTCTGCTGTTCCGAGTTTTTGCACCGTTCTTGTTGTTACCGTCACCGCCGCTGCCCTTTCCTCTTCTCCTCCGCGCGCGGCGTCGTTCTTCGCGACGACGACGCGCTCCTCAAAACCACCACCGCCGCCACCAAATCCTCTCCTCTCGTCGTTTCCTTCGCGCTGCTGTCGCGGCTTTTTCATCCTCTCTCTGTTCTTCTTCTTCTTCTTCTTCTTCTTCTTCGAAATTGTAAATTTCCCCTAGTAGCAGAAAGAGAGAGAAAAAACAGTCGACCTTCGCGCGGCGCTCGGAAGAAACACACACAAAAAGAGAGCAACTCGCGGAAGAAGAAACGCTTACTCGAGCTCTCGTCTGTCTCTGTGTCTCTCTGTCTCTCGCGCTTTCCTTTCCGTTTATGCGCTCTATTTTAATGAAGAAAATGGTTCAATTTCGGGAAAAAATCGTCATTTTTATCTCAGAAAAGCGCGCAACATAAACACATATCACGCGCTCAGAAAGAGAGAGAGAGAACAAAAGACAAAAAGACATGGCCTCTCGAATACTCGCCAACCTCCTCGTCATGGGTTCCGGCGCGCTCTTCCGAGCCGCCTCCCAGGCGTGGCAAAAAGCTCTCGAAAACGCGCGCAAATCCGGCGTCACCGCCGACTCCGTGTCTTCCGCTTCGGCGACTCGATTGAGACACATGTCCGTCGAAGAAGCTCGGAAAATACTCAACATCACCGACTCCACCACGAAAGAAGAGATGCTCGAACGATTCGCGAAAACGTTCGAGAAAAACGAAGGCGCGAGCTTTTACGTGCAGAGCAAACTGTTCAGAGCGAAGGAGACGTTAGGCGTGGAGCAGTTTGGTATGTCTGCGGAAGACGCCGGGAGAGACCCACGGATACGAATGGAAAATGAAGAAGACGAAGAAGAGAAAAAGAAGAATAAGGAAAATAATAATAATGCTAAAACGAATGAGATAGAGAGCGGGGAGAAAGAGAGAGAGACTTAGAGAGTTCAGAGAGAGAGAGAGAGAGATTTATTAGGCGCGTCGTCATCCATCATTTGTTAATCATATATATCCTTTGTATTTGTACTTTTATAAAGCATTTTCCATTTTACGCGTCACACTTGAAAGATATATCACAAGTCGCTCTTCTTTCTCTCTCTCTCTTTCTGAGCGCGACGAGAGAAGACGAGGAAAAAGTAGGAGAAAAAAGGATGGCGGCGACGACGAAGAGAGGACTGGCGATGGCGCTTCTCTGGACGATGGTCGTCGCGGCGCTCGCGGCGGTGGTGTATCGATTGGAAATTGGACTCGTCGCGTTCAAAAAAGGTAACTTTGGTGGTTCTTCTGTCGTCGTCGTCGCGGATGATGTCTCTCGGCGGCGCGGTTCGAGGATAAAAGAGGAGAAGAGTGCGTCGTCGTCGTCATTGTCTCTCGAGGAGAAGAGAGAAGGTGCGCCGGACGACGACAACAACAACAACATAGACGACGACGACGGGGAATTTGGTGCATCAACGAAAGGTCAACAACCACCCCTAACGAGAAGACGGAAACGAAGACGACGCGAACGAGAACAAGAACAACAACCACCCGAAGACGAGAAAATGCCGGAGTTTTCATCCGGAATAGGGTTTGGGTGCGTGCACATCGAAAGCGAGCGTTTCGTGAGGGAGATGTGCATGTTAGACGTGAGATTGGACGAGAGCGAGGAGTATAAAGGGTACAAGAAGATGTCCGCGCGCTTGACCGTGCGAAAGAAATCGAAGAAGAACTCGTCGTCGTCGAATTCGGACGAGAACGAGGAGAATTTCGAGTGGTCGTGCGGAGACTCGGTGCGAGTGGCGTTCGAGACGTCGGAGGCGTTTTTTGGTCCGATGAATGCGCCGATTTTTGAGGAGAGAGAGGAGGACGGGGAGAAGGTGTGCGGAGAATTTCCCGTGGAAGCGATTATACCGAGGGAAGGCGATCGATATCGAGGCGTTCGCGCGAAAGTGTGGCTGTTGCACGTGGACGGCGAAGGGTTGAAAGACCCAGAGATAGAGAAACCGTTTCCGGAGAATTTGATGTCGAAGGCAAATAACTGTCCGCCGTGCGATGGTCCAATCGTCTATAACATCAGGAGGACGTTTCCGAGGAGAGTTTACGTGGACGAGAAGGACTATTTCGTGAGCGAAAACATGGAGGAAGATGTAGGCGTCGGCGAATTCGCGTTAGAAGACGCCGCGGGATTCACCGAGTCCTATAAGAATATCAAAAAAGAGGAATCGACGCACGGATGGTACAAGATGGAAGCGTATAAAGAATTACACGAGAATCCAGCCGAGGAAATCGCCTGGCGGAGGGAAGGCGCAAAGATCCCTTTTTGTAAAAACGGCGACGGCGCCGGAAGGTGGGTGTTTTCCAAAAAAATGTACCGAACGCAAAGCGAAGAGGACGCGTTAGAGTGGCGTTATTACGGATGTAAAATCAAACACGTCCCGGGTTTGAAATTAAAGGGATGCTTAGAACGTATAGGACCGGTTAAATTTGCCGGCGAGAGTACTTTAGGACACGTGTACGAGGCGTTTCTGCAACATTTGAACAAGACGGAATATTTTTGGCCGACGCGACACGATTTAGACGCCAGGAAAGTTTACGGAAGATTAGATCTCATTCGCGCACAAGGCGATCACAGCGATTTCCATGGCATCGACATGGTGAACAAAAACTTATTTGACGAAATTCACAGCCACAGACGCACGGCAAATGTGAAATTCGAAAACGTTGTGATTCTGCAAGGCGCGAACGACGCGGCGAGGTACTCGATTGAAAAGTTTAGAGAAAAGATGAAAACGTTCGTGGAAACGGTGAAAAAATATCGAGAAACGAGCAACGAGAGCGAACAGCTTCGGCTCAAACGTTTAGTATGGGTGACTGCGCCGACGAGACACTACAAATCGAGCAGCGGTCCCGGCGATAGCATGTGCCCAAACGGATCCTCCTCGGAAGCGATGCGATCGTGCAGCGCGGGAAATAGCGGACAGGCACACACGGACGTTGGTGCGACGAGATGGCACGGCATCGAGAGCGGCACAGACGCAAACGTACCACCGAATTTGTACGGCACGCACGAGCGAAGACAACTGCTGAACCAAATAGCAAAGAAGACGCTGCGAGAGAACG
>Ga0181570_10003330_pt1 | contig 12273 bp, 8 predicted proteins | sample 101ome_18_FD_148667 | JGI IMG/M metagenome (GOLD analysis project Ga0181570, IMG submission 148667) | Coastal salt marsh microbial communities from the Groves Creek Marsh, Skidaway Island, Georgia - 101406AT metaG (spades assembly) | ecosystem: Environmental > Aquatic > Marine > Intertidal zone...
TATCGACGCGACGGTGAGAGGGCGACCGCGCGACGCCGGCTCGGTCCCTCGCGCCCCGTCCTCGCTCGCGGCACTCGACGACGACGCGACGCGAGACGACCGATCGCGATGGCGTTCATTCTCGGTGGATTTTCCCACCTCTTCGCGTTCAAGGGCGCGTTCCAAGCGGAGGTGCGACCGACGACCGACGACGACGACGACGCGCGGGACGGATGGGTGGACGGACGCGACGACGCGCGCGGACGCGGCGACTGACGATGACGGCGACCGGTATCGACGTAGGTGACTGTGGGCGAGAACGAAAACGCGGAGAGCGCGATTCGACGATTCAGAAAGGCTGTGATGTCTTCCGGTCACATCCAAGAGGTGCGCGAGCTCGCGCGCGAGGACGCGAGGACGCGAGGACGCGACGATGACGATGACGCGCGCGGGGAGAATAGGGTTATCATCTATCATCCTTTGAGGAGGCGGGCGGAGGAGAACGCGAAGGGCGAGTGTAGTCGGACGCGACGAGATACGACGAACGCACTTACTGACCGAACGATACGTCTTCATCCGTCGCGCAGACCCGCCGCCGTAGATACTTTGAGAACAAGCAGGACATTCTCAAGAGAAAGCAGTCGACGCCGCGCAACAAGAAGGGTGGCAAGCCGAAGACGGCGGCGCAAGCCATCGCGGAGAAGGAAGCGGCCGCTTTGAACCCGCAAGGTCAACGCGGTGGTGGTGGACGTCGTTTCAACAACTAAACCTCGTCACGTCGTTTCAACGTCTCTCTCTGACGGTCGGTGGAAACGCGAGCGTCGCGCGTCGACGCGTCGACGCCGACCGCCGGGAGACGCGCCGCGCCGTTTAGTAGTTTGGTCGGGGACGACGTCGACGATGCGAGCGGTCGACGTCGCCGTGCGACGCTTTTATACACCTCTATTTTAGCCCGATTGATTTCCACGCGCGCGGCGAGTCGTAGTATGTTTGTTGTAAACACCCCACGTCTCCGCGCGCCCACACAGAGGCTTGTCGCTCGCCCGCCCCCCCCTCGCCCGAGGGTCAACTCGCGTCCGTCGGTGGGGTCACCCGCGAGTCCCGACTCGTCACCGCTCGTCACCGCTCCGTCGTCACTCGGCGCGCGTCACTCGTCGCGTCGAGAGTGGTCGCGGTCGTCGTCGCGGCGCCGTCCGCGTCCGTCGCGCGAGCGGGTGGATCGAGATCCGTCTCGTCGTCGCGTCGTCGTCCGCGTTCGGTCGCGCCCGCGGTCGGTGGTCGATCCGCTCGATCCGCTCGAACGAACGAACGAACGAACGAACGAACGGGTCGAGGTCGTGTGATTGATTGATTGATTGTTTCACCGCATCTCGCGTCTCGAGCGAACGAACGAAGGGGCGACGATGTATCAACAACCTCGCCCGCAGCAGCTCGAGCGATCGCTGTCGCAAAAGAAGCGAGATCAGGCGGCGGCGAGAAAGGCGTTTAGCAACGCGTGGCAAGTGGGACTCTTCAACGCGCCGTGCGGCAACCCGGGGTATTGTTGCTACGCCTTTTTCTGTGGATCATGCGCGGCGTACGGACAGAGAAAGTTACAGATGGGCCCGGCGTGGCCGTCGCAGTACACGTGCTGCAACGGCGGGACGTGCGTATCCGGAAGGTGCGGCGAGCGGTCCAATCCAGAGTTGTGTCTGGCGTGCGAGGTGTGTTGTTGCTTTCCGAGTGCCATGGCCACGACGCGCTTCATGATTCAGGACGAGCAGCGAGTGATGAACACGCAGTGCGATAACTGTCTCATCGGGTTCATGCTCTGCACGCAGCAGCTCGCGCTGTGCTTGCGCTGCATCGCCATGATTTCAAACAATCCCGACATTGAAACCTTGGCGGACGCCGTCGATTGTTTGGCGGATCTCACGTACGCGTCGGTGTGCGCGTGCATGTTGACACAGCAACAGATTCAAATTCAATATCGCGACTCTCGCGCGCGGGGAGGCGTCGTTCCGGGCGCCATGCAAGCGCCGACGCCGCCGACGATGCAGCCCGGCGCGCGCTCGGGTCCGCGCGTCGTTCAACCAATCGCGGTGCAACCCGCGCAGGCGCAGACGACGTACGTGTACACGCAACCTCCGCCGCGTCCCGCACCGCCGATCGTACACCATCACGCGCCGCCTCCGCCTCCGGCGCAGAGCGATCCGTACGGGAGAGGTGGGAAACCGACGACGTACTATCCCGACGTCTAGCAGCTCGGACGAAGGAGACGCGCGTTTTTTGTAGACGAGGAAACGAGCGAACGACGAGAATGTTCATTTTAAATGACGAATCATGTACTGTAACAAAGAAGAAGAAGGTGACGGTGTCCCGTCGCTCACTCGCTCTCGCACAGACGCCCGAGGGACTGTACGAGCGCGTCGACGCGCAAATCTCGACCTTCGACGGCGCGCTCCGTCGACGCCTTCGCCGCGCGCGCGATGTCGCTCGCCGCGGTCTCGAGGCGCATAAAATCGTATTTTCGTTTCGCCGCCGCCTCGACGAATCGCGAGACGATTTTTGACTTTGCGGTTTCCACCTCGGCTGCGTCCTTCGCCGGCGGGCCCGGCGCGCCTCGAGCCGGCGGCGCGGGCGTCGCCGGTTGCGCAGGTTCGTCGCCGCTTCGATTCGTGTCCAACGTCCGAGCGTCTTCGTCCATGGGCGTCGGCTCGTCGGTCGCGTCTCGGTCGGTTTCGCGTCCCTCGCTCGTTTCACCATCCATCTTCGCCGCCGCTTCCTCTCGCGCCTTCTTCTTCATCTGTCGCGCGAGCGCCTCTGGATCCTTCACAAAGTCGGGGTTCTGCCACACCGGCGCGCCCTTGGGCGCGATGCCGTCGCCGCCGTTGCGAGTCGCCCTATCGCTTCCAGAGTCGGACGGTCCCGCGGTCGTCGTCGTCGTCGTCGTCGCCGCCGCCGCCGCCGCCGACGTCACCGCGCCGGACGGAGACGACTTGGCGCGCTCGTTTCGAGCCTTTTCAATCTCTTGACACCGCGCTACGAGTTGAGGATCGAGCGCGGACGCCATCTGCGCGATGGTGTCTTCCAACGCGTGCGCCTTGCTCAACATTTGTCGACCGTCGGCGTCGTCGGTTCGCTCGCCCCAGTACTGGTGCGCGCTCTCGGTGATGAGATGCACATCCTTCAGGAAGGCGTCCATGGTGAGATACTTTTCGCTGTCAACCTTCCAGAGGAGCGTAGACAGGTCCATGGGCTCGGTGACGCGCTGCGAATATCCGGGCAACTCCTCGTCGTTGATGGGCGCCGCGAGAAGATTCCACGTCTTTTTATACAAGAGTCTCGTGACGACGTCGCGCAGGAACATTCTCTGCTGACGAAGCGCGTGATTCTCGGCGGCGACGGTGGCTTGCGACGCGCGTTTCGCGCCGCGCTTGAGCGAGCCTCCGCTCTCGTCTCCGGGACGAGGCGCGCGAGCGAGCACTTCTCTCCTGCGCGCTGAACCGGGAGTCTTACCGTCGACGAGCTCGCCTCGAGACGCGGCGACGTCTTTTCTCTGCGCGATGTTGAACGCGGCGTCGCACAGCGGCGAGAAAAAGTTGTTCAACGACTCCTCGTCGTACACGTCGGGCATCGTCACCGGTTTCCAGCGCACAGAGGCGAATGAGGCTCGCAAATCGTCATCGAGCGCGTCCACACTCGCCACGTCCGCCGTGGTGAGGAGCATCACGGGTAAATCCGTGGGTATATCGCGAAGGAGCGTCGTGAGCGCCGCCCGAAGCGTCGGCGTCGAACTCTCCCACCACAGTCGAATCTCCGGCAGGTAGAGCACCGAGGGCGCGGCGCGCCGAGCCTCCGTCACGGCGGTGACGAGAGCCTCCTCCGGAGTTCGACCCGAATCGCCGAGGAGCGAAGGCATGCCGATGGCGTGCACCGGAAACTGTTCGAGCGCGTGTAAAAGCGCCGACGTCAACTGATTGTAACCGCTCGTCTCGGCGCCGTGAATGCACAGAGCCGTGCGCTGACACGGCGGTCGTCGCATGAATTCCAACGCCGCGGTGGCGGCGGATTCGCTCGGCAGGGCGCCCGCGGCTTCGTCTCCCGCGGCGGCTTGCGCGAGAATATCCTCGTCCTCCTCCTCGGCGATTTCATCGACGATTTGACGCGCACCAGAGTTGACGCCCACCGCTTCCCCGTCGCCCTCCATGGTGATGAAGGCTGCCGGAGGAAACGTCTGGCGAATGTTTTCCAAGCATTGCTCCAAGACTTTTTCGAGCAACGGTTTTTGCAGAGGCGTGAGCGGACGCGCGTGCGTCCTCGCCGCTCGATGCGACGCCGGAACTATGGCGGCGAGCGCGGCTCTAAAATCTGCGCGGCTCGGAACGACTTGCTTTGGATCGATGTTCAAACGCTCGTCGCTCTCGTAAATTTGAGGATACCGACGGCGAAGCGCGTGCACGGCGGCTTCGGTACACAGCGCTTTGAGATCGGCGCCGCAATAACCCACGCACTTTGCGGCGAGATCGTCGATCAAAGCGTCGGACGGTCGTTGCTCCCACGCCTTGGTGTGAATGCGCAAAATCTCGCCGCGAGCGCGAACGCCGGGCAACGGAAACGCGAGCTCGCGATCAAATCTCCCCGGTCGTCGCAACGCGCCGTCGATGGAATCGACGCGGTTCGTCGCGCCGAGCACGACGACTCGACCTCGGTTATCTAAACCGTCCATCAACGCCAAAAGAGTCGCGACCAGAGAATTGTGAATCTGGTCCGTCTTGCTCGATCGCACGGGCGCCAAACCGTCAAGTTCGTCGAAAAAGATGATGGCTGGTTGACGTTTTTGCGCCTCTTCGAAAAGCAGCCTGAGCTGTCTTTCGGATTCGCCCACCCATTTTGACAAGACGTCGGCGCCTTTCCGCATGAAAAACGCCACCTCTGAGCCCGCGCGCGAGCACGACGCCGCGAGCGCGCGAGCGATGAGCGTCTTACCGGTGCCCGGCGCGCCGTACAAGAGAACGCCTCGCGGCGGAGACATTTTAAAGCGCGCAAACACCTCCGGGTACAACAACGGGAGGAACACCATTTCTTTGAGCGCGTCGACGTACTTGTCCAAACCGCCCACAGATGAGAAAGAGAGCGTCGGATCGACGGTGACCGGCGTGATTTCAGCGTTCACGTCTGGACCGTTCGGCGGCGCCGAAGAGGAGGGTCCGCCCGCGGCGCCCGACAGAGGATACGCGGGCGGCGCCTTGAAGGCGTCCATCGCGCCCGCGCCGAGATTAAACTCGCCGTCGTCTGAATCCTCGGAATCATCGATCCATCGTCCAGACGTCTGTCGCCTCGATCGACGATCTCCCCTCGATCTCTTGTCTCTGTCGTCTTTCCACACGACGCCGCGGCGTCGATCGAAGAGTCCCGGTCTGTTCGCGCCGTCGGCGTTGGTCTCCTCGCGTTCCCTCTCAGGCGGTACGTACCGTTCCGGCGGTGGTCCGCGAGCGCGTTGCGGATACGTCTTGTTCTGCACTCCGATGTCCTCCTCGTCCGTCTCGTCATCGTCGTCGTCGAGCTCTGGCTCGTCATCGTCGTCGTCGCCTCGTCGTCTCGCCGTAAACGTCGGCGAAAGTCTGTTCACGGTACCGCGAGCGCGCGTGCTTCTTCGAACGGGTTCATCATCGCTCTCGTCCTCGATGAATTCGTCGTCGTCGTCGTCGTCGTCATCCTCGATGAATTCATCGTCGTCGTCGTCGTCCTCCTTCCCGTCCTCGTCCTCGTCGTCTCCGTCTTGGTCGTCGTACCTCTTGCGAGGCTTATTTTGTTGTCTCGTCGACCGTCTCTTCTCTCGCTTCACGAGCGTCGTCCCGTACGACGTCGTTCCGTCCGACCCTCGTCGTCGACGCGGTCGCGTCTCCTCGTCGTCGTCCCCATCGTCCCCATCATCGTCAGCTCTCTCGACGTCTCGAACCTCCTCTTCGTCCTCGCTGTCGCTCGCCAACCCTCGCGTGGCCCGTCGCTTCCTCGGTCTCGTCGTCATGCGACGCGTCGATCGTCTTTTCTCCTCCTCGACGCGTCGCGGATCGTCCTCGGCGTCGCCCTCTGACGCGCGCAATGGTCAATCGATCCCTCGGGCTGTCGCGTTTTGAAAATACATGAAATGTCCCGACGACGGGACGACGACGGGCGATGGGCGCGCGAGACGGGCACGCGCGAGGGCGCGTCGTCGATCGATCGAAGGGGCGGTCGGTACGTTGTATGTCGACGTGTCACCACGTGCGCGCCTTCGTGGAGACGCGCGCGGATGCGGTTCGCGCCCTGATCTCGACGACGACGCGCGCGCGGGACGACGACGACGACGACGTCTCTGAAGACGACGATGGATTGGAGGAGGGGGCGTGGACGCACGCGTGCGCGACGTGCGCGAGGACGTGTTCGACGGCGCGAGAGAGGCGCGAACACGCGCACGACGTGTTTTACGATCGAGCGAGAGAGGCGCTGACGTGCGCGCGGTGCGCGTCGTCGACGGCGGCGGCGGCGGCGGCGGCGTTTCCGCTTCGAGACGCCGTCGAGACGTCGTCGAGACGCGCGCGCGGGTTGCGAGGAAGCGTGAACATGGGGAACACGTGTTTCATGGCGAGCGTCGTACAGGCGCTCGCGGCGACGACCGCGGTGACGGAGTATTTTTTACGCGAGAATCATCGCGACGCGTCGTGCGACGCCGAGCACTGTTTAGCGTGCGCGTTCGACGATTACCTCGAGAAGGCGTTCAGGGAAGATGAGGACGGCGGCGGCGGCGGCGCGCTCGTCGCGTGCGATTTGCTCTACACGTGGTGGAGCAACGACCGATCGTTCGCGAGACAGGCGCAACAGGACGCGCACGAGTTCTTTCTACACTTTGTCTCCATAGCGCACGCCAACGTCACGGGCGCGCGACCGAAGAAGAGAAGAAACGTTTGTTTGGCGACGATTCTGTCTTTGGAGGCGCCGTACGAGAGCGACGACGAAGACGAGACGACGGAACGCGAACGGGCGGCGGCGGAGACGGAGGCGTCCGCGTGCGAGTGCGTGTTTCACCGCGCGTTCGCCGGGTTGTTGCGCTCAGACGTCTCGTGCGTCTCCTGCGGCGCGTGTAGCACGCGGCTCGAACCGACGGTGGGCGTGTCTCTGGACGTGCGCTCGTCGACGTCGGAGACGACCTCTTTGGAGGCGTGCCTCGAAGATTTCACAGCGACAGAGGTGATTCAGAGTCACGAGGGGGCGACGCGAGTCTGCGCGGAGTGTTCCGTCGCGTCGACGACGTACGAAAAGCGCATGCGCTTCGAGCGAGCGCCGCGCGTGCTTAACGTACACCTGAAACGTTTCGAGGGCGATTTCGAGTCGATGCGGAAGAACGACGCGCACGTTCGTTTTCCGCTTCGCCTCGATTTGTCGCCGTACGTGAGCGACGCGACGCCGTCGTCATCTTTGGCGTCGAATTCGTCGACGCCGTCGGAACGGCGACGACTCGAGCGCCTCTCGTCCTATCGTCTATACGCCGTCGTCGTGCACAGCGGCGTGTTGGAGGGTGGCCATTACGTCGCGTACGTCAAACGGCGGGGCCGATGGTTTCTTTGCGACGACGCGTCCGTGGAACCCGTCTCGGAGACGCGCGTGCTCGCCGCGCAGGCGTTCATGTTGTTTTACGAGTCGGAGACGTCTTCCGGAAAAGAGTAGATGGCGACGCGGTGAGCGCGCGGGTTTCACGCTCGTAGATAGCCTTTTTTGTAAAGTAAGAGTAAAGTAGTATGAGTGGCTCGCCTTCGCGTTCGAGGCGTCGCGCTTCGCCAAAATCGCCGTCGTCGTGTCGTCGCGTCGATGTGTCTGCCGTCGTGGTGTTGTCTGTCCTCTCTCCCCTGTATGGTATACAGTGTGCTTTGTTAGGGTGCTCTGAACGTGTCATGAATGTCATATTGACAAAGCAGCGCGCTAAGTAGAAGCACATATGGAAGTTCAGAATGTGATACCAATGATCATTACAAGGCTTTTTATTTATAATTCATCGTACGTGTTACGTCGTTCATCGGGATCGTTTCGGTGGCCCCCCTTTCTTTTCGTCTCGCTTCGCGCACGTCGCCAAGTACTGCAACGCCTCTTGGGTCTTCGCCTCGTCGTCGTCGCGTGCCGCGGCCTCGACGACGCGCTTCTTCCGAGCGCCGTCGTTTTTGGTGGTGAAATCGTACCACCAATGGCCGACTTGAACACGTGCTGCCCCGGCGCTCTCATGGTCCCATCCCTCGAGCTCGGCGCAATCACCTTTCCGCGGCAGCTTACCATCGCAATTCCCCTGAACGTACATCGCAAGAATGCATACTCTCCGCGAGTCACCCTCCACGTCACATTCACCGTAGTCTCGCCTCTCGCACGTCGCCAAGTACTGCAACGCCTCTTGGGTCTTCGTGTCGTCGTCGCGTGCCGCGGCTTCGACGACGCGCTTCTTCCGAGCGCCGTCGTTTCTGATGGTGAGATTGTACCACCAATTGCCGACTCGAACGCGTGCTGCCCCGGCGTTCTCATGGTCCCATCCCTCGAGCTCGGCGCAATCTGTTTTCCGCGGCAGCTTACCATCGCAATTCTCCTGAACGTGCTTCGCAAAGATGCGTACTCTTCGTGAGTCACCCTCCACGTCACATTCACTGTGGTTTCGCTTCTCGCACTTCGTCAAGTACTGCAACGCCTCTCGGGTCGCCGTCGTCGCGTCGTCGCGTCGAATTTTCTGCCGTCGTGGTGTCTGTCTTGTCTTGTCTTGTTGTCTCTGCCTTTTAGGGTTTAGGGTTCCCGCGCGCTCGACGCTCGCGTCGTCCATCGCGAGGCCACCGCGCGTCTCGCGATGACGACGCACGCCGACGACGCAGACGACGGCGACGGACGCCGACCGGGACGCGCGGCGATCGCGGGGATTTTTCAACCGACACCGACCGACCGTCCGGCGCGGCACAACGAGACGCGCGAAAACGTCGCGACGGACCGAGCGCGACGCAGACGGAGCGCGCGCGTCGTGTTCTTTCCTTCGCGGTCGAGCTCGAGGCGGACGCGGGAAGGAACCGACGAACGAAGGAAGGAATCGACGAACGAACGGTTTGTTAATTGAGTGATCGATCGTAATCATGGATGCATCGAAGGCGATCGACGCCGCGAAAAGAAAGGCGAATGAGGCGAAGAGCGCGGTGAAGAGTCGACTTTTTAGCCTGTGCGCGCCGTGTTTGTCTCTCGCGGGGATGGGGGACGACGCGGGGGGTGCCGGAGGGCAGGCGCGCCCGCGCGGCGAGAGAGACGTAGCGACGAGAGAGACGTCGTCGCGGGCGGACGCCGAGGGAGAAAAAGAAAGGCGAGAGGTCGATCGCCAGCAGACGAAATCCGCTGAGCAGGCCGCCATCGCTGCGAAACGCGAGGCGACGAATCGCGCCGACAATGAACGCCGGAAGCAAGAACTCGCCGAATCTGAGCGCAAGCGACAAGAAGCTGCCGAAGCTCAAGAAGTTGTTGAGCCAGCAGCGCTTACTGAAGAGGAAAAACGCATGCTACGCAACGCTCAACGTCTCGAGGACGAGGCTCGACGCGCAGCCGAGAGACAGGCGGCGCAGGACGAGGCCGCGGCCAAACGCGCGGAGGCTAACGCCAAGCGTAAGGCTGAAGAAGAAGCTCGCAAGCAGGAGAAGGCTGATGAAAAAGCCGCGATCGCCGCCAAGCGCGACGCAACGAAGCGCATGGAGCAGGAACGTCGCGAACAACAGATGGCAGATGACGACGCAAAGCAGCGAGAGTGGCAAGAAAAAGAACGCGAGCGCCTACAACAGGCAGAACAGCAGCGCGAGGCTGAAAGGCAAGCGGCCGAAGAAAAGTCCAAAATGGCTGCAATGGCTGCCGCACAGGCGCACGCAGCCTTTGACGCCGCAAAGAAGGAGGGCAGGACTCCGAGTGAAGAAGGCATCAGTGCCGGTCCCCATCAGATGCATTCTCAAGCCTCGCGCGCCATGGTGTCATCTAACGCCACCTGGGATTCGAACGGTGCCAAGCCCTTTCGAAAGTGCGTCGATCTCTTGGGCGCTTCACATACTCTTGCGAATGCTTGGGAGCTCTCCATGGATGGAACGAATGGGGCTCCATTTTCTGCGTTCAAATACACAAACAAGGAAGAAATCAAGGTGAGCTTAGACGCTCTTCCGGCTGATGGCGCCAAAATCGATATATCAGAAGGCGTTCTCAGCCTCTGGTACGTTCAAGCGGCACCGTTATCGATGCCCGTGTCCCACTGTGATGTCGGCGGCGATAACCACGTTGGTATTATGCCCTACGTCCATGCAGTCGACCTGTACGTCAGCGTCGATGGAAAGGAATTCACAGATGCACACATTTGTTATGGTTCCGATACTTCGGCTTCTCGCGAGGCTGTTGTCGCTGAAATAGAGCGCAAGACTGTTGACGGTGAACACTGGTCAAAGTCCTTGCTCCAAGGACCGTCGGATGGCACGCATCCCTGGGCGACGATCGTGAATCACAAACGTTGGGGTACGGATGACTCACTTGTGTATCTTCCTCTCATGTGCGTCGATATTGAAAACGCGACACTGGGTGATGAGGACGCATATCCATACGTCCACAGTCTTCTCGCCAAGTTTGCCCAGCTCCTTGGCGAAGTCGGAGCAGGCAAGCATTCATTGTCGATCCGACTGCGCCCAAGAGGGTACATATTTCTCGACGACGATGGCGACTGTCAGTTTGACTACGTCGGTGGCTCCGTGAAGAACAATAAGTCTTTGAATGCGACTGCCAAATCTTCGGTCGGGGAACATCTTACGGACGGCAGCGCTCCCGGTATGAGCGCTACCTTCCAAATCAAAGTCAGCAAGAGTCAAGCGAGCAGTAAAGGGCCTGTCCGAACGGCGCAAGCTTTTGCTGCGAACTGGCCCGCTGGTGAAATTAAAGAATGCGTCGATTTGGGTTTGAAGATGGCCAACACCGGCGTGTGTGGTGCGAAAGCGGCACAAATGGCCCCCGGCTCTAAGTGCTGCCACATCATTCTCACCGAAGGCAACCAAGGAGCGGGTATCAAAACTGCAAAGTTTGGTGACGAGCGAGCGTACGACTTCTTTTGCGCATGGGCCTTGTTCAAAAGCAAGGATGGAAAACCCGACTCCCTCGGCGCTCAAATCAAATTCGTCGTGAAACGCGATAAAGTTATCGACTACAAGCCTGTTGACCGAGACTGGAGAAGTGCGGGCTTTGAGTCCGTGACGACTGATACAGTCAACGGACTGACAATCACGAACCGAGAGATTGACGCCGCGATCGCGCGCGACGCCGAATTCCTGAGATAAACGAGTTTCCCGAGCGCGTTTCGGTGAAAGAATATTGGCGGAATTGGTATCGACGTACTTTGCCTTGATCGACGACGACACCGATGAGACCATCATCGTCACCAAACCCACCTTCACGCTCGAGGGCAACCGCTACGTATTGAGATCGTAGACGTAGACGCTGCGAATGTACCTCCTCGCGAGATGTACCTCCTCGCCGCCAACGACTTGATTTTCGCCGTCGATGCGCGCGCTCGGTGCGTACTATATACCATGGACTCCGCGCACTGTCGCGCGCTTCATCCATCGACGACAATTCCCGGCGCCTTTGTCTCGTGCCGCGTCGCCGCTCGCGACGGGGTCGGTTTCGACGTCTGCGCGCTCGACGATGGTCGAATTATCGCCAAGCTCGATTTCACCGCGGAAAATTTCTTCGATGATGTTGATGACGTCACCGACGCCACCGACGTCAACGCCCAGCGCGCGGCGTCTTCAATCCTCGTCGCCTCTTCCTCGTCTCCAGTCCTGCTCCTCGCGCGACGCCGCACCGTCGTCGCGGTGCGTCTGTGACCGATTGGTGAAAGCATCGAAACCTAGAAACCTAGAAAGAGGTGACACTGAATTTGAAAGATATAGAATGCAAAGCAATTCACCCAACTTGTCGCCGTCGTCGCCCCGCGTCGTCTCCCAGCGCGCGTCGCCGCACTCGCCTCCCTGAAACTAGGGTTAGAAACTAGGGTAGATTGTGTGTCACGCAGGAGGAGTCGCTGGGGCTCTACCATTTTCACAACCAAGGTTGTGCTACGAGTGGTCGATCGTCGTCTGGCACGAACACTGAGGACAGAACTTTGACGCAAGAGTCCGGAGACGTCCGGAGCGTCGAGGGGGAAGTCTGCGGTGCCGTGTTAGTCGACGAGTGACGGTCGTAGCGTGCCTTCGGAAGAGACCATGAGCGATGCGGGTGATGGCGTATTTGTATGCTTGAATC
>Ga0181570_10003346_pt1 | contig 12231 bp, 12 predicted proteins | sample 101ome_18_FD_148667 | JGI IMG/M metagenome (GOLD analysis project Ga0181570, IMG submission 148667) | Coastal salt marsh microbial communities from the Groves Creek Marsh, Skidaway Island, Georgia - 101406AT metaG (spades assembly) | ecosystem: Environmental > Aquatic > Marine > Intertidal zone...
TCCGGTATGGCTGGAATCCAGATGGGTAGGCCGAAGTCCACAGTGAAATATCCTTGCCACCGATATGAGCTGCTGCAGACCAAGCCGCTTTGCGTTTTTTGTCATCGCCGTTAACTCGGTTAGTGACATAAACACCCCAACCTAAATAAGCGTTATTGGGTGACTCATTATAAGTGTCCTCCCACTGCCCTTTTAGGTGATTGTACACGCGATCAGAGCCAGGATTGGTACCAAAGCCCACAACGTCCCCAATGACTGATGTGTCAGAGGTTCTAGCATTAGAGCCAATGTCACCCCACCAAGTAAGCATTGATCCTGTTCCTGCCAAGAACTGCTGGAAGCCAGTTGTGCCTGGGTCAGCATTAATTTGATCAGCAGGATACGCACCTTCAGTAGCAATGAGATCCATCACATCCTGAATAGCTTGAACCCAACCCGGATTATTTACGCGTGGCTTCATCGTGTCGACATCAAATAACCACGCTGGGTCGTCTGGATGTTTGACGTATGGTGCAGCTCGGTCTTCGAGGAAATAGAAACCAAAGCCTCCCCATCCTTTTAATGGATCAAGGAACCCATGTGCCGGAAGACCAGTTAATGGGTCCATCTTCCCTACAACATCTTTCGAGATCTGATTGACTTCTTGCCACGTTCTCGGCGGGTTGGCTCTCCCAGTTATTGAGCCTTCACCAAAATAATCTTTCCGGTAGCAGAATGTATGGCAATCGCCATCGATATTAATTCGATAAGCTTTGCCATCCCACGTACCAACGGGTGGCTGTAGATATCCTACTAGGTCTTCGTAATCAATCTGATCCTTCACCCAATCTGGCATTTCATTGAGAAGTCCTTGCCCTGCAGTATCGCCTTCAAAAGGTGCGCCCATTTCAATTATATCAAAGTCAACTGTCTTAGTCGCAATAGATTGCTGCAGACGCGGATTATAATCCGCTTGAGCAAGATCAATCCAATTGATCTTTGCACCCGTGTAGGCCTCCCATGGCTTCAAAAATCCACGGAACAAGAAGTTGTGCAGGTTTTGATTGTTGAGGCCCATGAATGTTAGTTCGACGCCTTTGAATTCACCCGGAGCAACTCGCTCTTTCGTTGGCCCAAGACAAAGTTCACCGACTTTTTGCCACTCGGGGTCTCCAGGTGAACCCATTCCCACGCCTGGTATTTTCATAATTTCAGCACGAACACTGCCGTGTCCGCCTGCAAATGCAGGTAATGTTCCGCCCATAGATGCTAACGCCCCCATACTGGCGGCGCCTTTTAACAAACTTCTACGGTTCATTTGAGAGCGAACATATTGATTATAAAGTTCTACTTTCACAATTTTACTCCCTATTAAGTTGGTTTTGCAGCGTATTCACTGCTTATTTATTTAGGCTTCTCAACAGCCTGGCGGCCCACATTTTAGGGTACGCTGAAAAAAGCATTGCATTGAAAATAATATCTGTCAACGTTCTAACATGTTAGCATGGGCAGCAGTAGACAGATAAACTTCAATCTTATAACCTGAAAAAACTTAACTCGGTGAAATGATATGGCAAAAGTCGCAATACAAAACGTGCGAAAATCTTACGGTACTACTGACGTCATTCATGGCTTGAACGTTGATATTAATGACGGTGAATTCGTTGTATTGGTGGGGCCATCTGGTTGCGGTAAATCAACTTTACTCAGAATGATAGCAGGTCTGGAGAGCATCACAGCAGGTGAGATAAGCATAGGAGACCAAGTCGTAAATCATCTACCACCGTCGGATAGAGATATTGCAATGGTATTTCAAAATTATGCGCTTTATCCTCATAAAACAGTAGCCGCGAATATGGCGTTTTCTCTTCGCATGAGAGGTCTTAATCGTGAAATTATTGAGGAAAAAGTTACTAATGCCGCTGAAATTCTTGGCCTCACACCTTATCTAAAACGATATCCACGAGCATTATCTGGTGGCCAAAGGCAGCGTGTGGCGATGGGGCGTGCTATCGTTAGAGATCCAAAAGTCTTCTTATTCGATGAGCCACTTTCAAACCTAGATGCAAAACTTCGCGTACAAATGCGCGCAGAAATTCGTGAACTGCATCAGCGCCTAAAGGCAACAACGATTTACGTAACACATGATCAAATTGAAGCAATGACAATGGCCGATAAGATTGTTGTCATGCAAGATGGTCGCATCGAACAAATTGGAACACCTTTAGAGTTATACGATCGACCAGCGAACACGTTTGTTGCAGGGTTCATTGGTTCACCAGCCATGAATTTGATTCCAGCGACGGTACAGTGCAACGATGATGGAGTATTTGCTCAAATGGAAGCTGGGAAATTAGAAATACAAACTAATAACTTAGTGTCCGAAGGGCAAAAAATTATAGTTGGTATGAGGCCTGAAGTTCTTGTACCCTCTGAGGCCGGCTTGAGTGTTGCTGTTGCTGTAGTAGAACCCACTGGCGCAGAAACACATTTGGTAACGCGCTCAGATGGGCAAGAATTTATGTCAGTATTGCGTGAGCGTTCGACCTTAAAAATAGGTCAACAGATTAACTTAGCAGCCCCCAAAACTTCGCTTCATATCTTCGATGCAGAAAGCGGAAATAGACTAGAGGGGCGTTCATAATTAGAAGGCCAAGGCCAATTTTTTGATTTAAAATAAGGAGATCTCAGATGCTAAAGGGCATAAATCCGCTGTTAAATGCAGACGTGTTACAGGTTTTACGCGCTATGGGACATGGCGATGATTTAATAATTGCTGACACTAATTTCCCATCTGATAGCGTAGCAAAAAAGACGGTTTATGGTCGCTTACTGCGAATTGATGCGAGCGCTGCTGAGGTGGTCGAGGCGGTACTATCACTTATGCCGATAGATACTTTCGTGGATGACGCTGCCGCAAGAATGGAAGTTGTCGGCGAACCTACCACAATCCTTCCAGTTATGGATGAAGTTCAAGCGAAGGTTTCAGCAGAGGAAGGACCAAATCCAATGATGTCAATCGAGCGATTTGCATTCTACGAGCGTGCTAAGAATGCTTATGCAGTGATACAAACGGGAGAGAGACGGTTTTATGGATGTTTTGCCTTTCGAAAAGGGGTGATTGGGCCAGATGGATGAATCATGGGAAGTATAGTTGTTTTAGGTATATTCGTCGCCGATACAGCTTACCGAGCTGATCGGATGCCTATAATGGGGGAAACTATTCTAGGTAAATCTTTTGCGCTCGGACCAGGCGGAAAAGGTTCCAATCAGGCGGTCGCAGCTGGAAAACTTGGAGCGAACGTATCAATCATAAGTCGGCTAGGCGATGATGACTTTGGAAAGCTCGCATTAGAAACTTGGAAAGCGGCCGATGTTAAACCAATTATCACGACAGACGCCTCATCATATACCGGGGCGGCGTTTATATTTGTAGACGATAACACGGGTGACAACTCTATCATTGTTTCACCGGGAGCAGCCGCTCGATTTACGAGTGAAGATGTAACGATGAACACTTGTCTCATTGAAGATGCAGACGTATTCGTAACTCAGCTTGAGCAGCCAGTTGATGTTGCCAAAGTAGGTCTGAAGATAGCCAAAAAAGCCGGAAAGGTCACAATACTAAACCCAGCACCCGCGACCCCTCTTGGATCAGATATACTTGAACTATGTGATTTTGTCACACCGAATGAAACCGAGGCACAGGTCTTGACTGGTATCTCAGTAGTAACACCAGAGGACGCCAAGCGCGCGGCCAAGAAATTTGTAGATATGGGAGTGAAAACACCAATTATCACTATGGGTGAACAAGGGGCATACTTGCACGGCTATGGCATGATACCCGCTTTTGAACATGCACCAGTTGTAGAAACTACTGGTGCAGGAGACGCGTTTAACGGTGGATTTGCAACGGCAATATCTGAGGGTAAATCAACAATTGAGTCTGTTCGCTTTGGATGTGCGACTGCTTCCATTTCGGTGACGCGCCCAGGAACGGCCCCAGCGATGCCTACACGCGCTGAAGTCGAAGAACTTCTAAGCGAATAGGAAAACAGACCCAGTTAGAGACGAATTATGATAAAGCACTCTATCCGGCAAAGCTGGCCAATGCCGGCAAATCTTCGTCCAATCGTGATTTTTGGTGCAGGCTCGATAGTGAGAGATGCACATCTTCCAGCTTATCAAGCCTTAAAGTTCCCAATTGCTGGTGTGTATGATCCTGACAACGACAAAGCCAGAAACATTGGTGAAATGTACAATGTACCAGTTTTCGCTTCGGCAAGTGAGGCGTCGTCGCAAAGAGATGTGGTTTTTGACATCGCAACACCTCCCTCAGCTCACATTAACATTCTAAATGAAATACCAATTGGTTCTTCTGTGTTGATGCAAAAACCTATGGGTAGCACGCTGACAGAGGCAACCCAAATTCTACAGACTTGCCAATCCCGCAATTTCGATGCGTGCGTTAATTTCCAACTGCGCTTTGCGCCAATGATGTTGGCTCTAAAAAATATTTGTGATCAGGGCGCCCTTGGAGAAATTGTTGACATTGACATGTGGGTAGCATTGGATACGCCGTGGAGCCTTTGGGAGTTTCTCGCTGACCTCCCACGTGTGGAAATCTTATTACATTCTATCCACTACTTTGATGCCATTCGACATTTAGTGGGTAACCCAATCGGGATCCACGCTAAAACGCTTGGTCATCCGAAATCAAAAATTTCTAATACTAGAACCACAGCAATTTTAGATTACGGGGAACGGCTGCGATGTGCTTTAAGCATCAACCATAATCACCCTTTTGGCCGCAAACACCAAGCCTGTGAAATGCGGATATGCGGCACCAAAGGTGCTGCGTACATGCATCTAGGCGTCAACCTGAATTACCCAGAAGGAGAAGCTGACGCTCTTGAAATAAATTTGGGACAAGGATGGGAGCAAATCAACTTACAAGGTGGTTGGTTCATCGATAGTTTTGGGTATCGCATGGCGCAGCTACAACGTTTCAAGAATGGCGAAGACAAAAAGTTGATTTCATCAGTCGAGGACGCTTGGCACACCATGTCCCTGGTGGAGGCGGCTTATGAGAGCAGTGCAAAACCAGCAACTAAGATACAACAACTTATGAGAACTAGCGATACTGGAAAACTCGGTAATTAAGTCGTTAATTCCAACCTGTCTCTTAATTTATGAAAGAAACGAGGACATTATGCGAACACAAGTCAAGGCTGGAACTAGTCCAAATTTAACGGATATAACCAGAATATATCACAGAGATGGTTATTTCTGTCCTTTGCAAGTGCTTACAGAAGACGAAGCGCTAGCACTTCGGGAAGATTATGAATCAGCCGAGTATGACCTAAGAAACGATCCCGAACGTTTGTCATTATTGAAGGCCTATCCCAATAGGCTAATACCAAGTTTCGATGCATTCACTCGACACGAGACCCTTGTAAATGCGGCAGCAGCGATATTGGGGGAAAATCTTCTTGTTTGGAGCGCAGCGTTATTCATTAAGGAGGCGAATTCCCCCCATATTGTGTCATGGCATCAGGATCTGACGTATTGGCAATTAAACAATGATGCAGAGGTCACATGTTGGCTTGCTATTTCTGATGCAAGCAAAGAGGCGGGTTGCATGAAATTTGTACCTGAAAGTCATCAAACTTCAATTCTTCCACACAATGATACTTTCGCTGCTGATAACCTGTTATCTAGAGGACAAGAGATTGCGGTGGATGTGGACGAGGACAGTGCAGTGCATGCAGCTTTGCGGGCAGGTGAAGCTTCGCTTCATCATGGCTTGATTTTTCATAGCTCGGGACCCAACACCACTTCTGATCGCAGGATCGGCTCCGCAATCAGATACATTTCGGCCTCTATGAAACAGACCACTGGCGACAGGCCAATGGTAACCCAAGTCAGTGGTTACAATGACAGTCAGGACAACTTCACCATTTTACCTCCACCACAAGGTCGCCTGCTAGAGGAAGAATTTCGTTTGTGCGCAGAAGATGCAGCTCTGAAGAAACGATTACTTCTATGAAACTAGATTGATTATCAGGTTTTACAATTGTGAATATTAAACCAATATTTAGAAAGTGTATTCTCGCATGATACATGTGAACCGCAAATCACGTTAACTAGGCACAGGCGCTTCATGCATCAATAACCTTTCGTCTTTTAATCGAACCCAAAATTCTGATACAATTTTAGTACTTTGCCACGCCAAAATTTCAACGAGCTCGTTTTCAGAGCGTGGTCCAGGAATGACAGAACTAATAATATCATGTGCTTGGGGAAATTGTAACGCCGCAGCGCCTAAAGGAATAGCAAACTCATCTGCTATCGCTTTGAGTTTTTTTGCCTTTTCCATCATCTGCGCGGGGGCTTTCGCATAATTCCACATGTCCCGTCCAACCAGAAGTCCTGAATTAAAAGGACCTCCACAAATAACTGTCGTTCCAGCTTTTTCACATGCGGGAAAAAGAGAATTGAGCGGGGTTTGCTCTAAAAGAGTGTAGCGGCCCGCTAATAAAAAAACATCCCAATGCCCAATTTCTAGAGCATCCATACAAACCTGATTTTCATTAACACCCAAACCGATAGCTTTAACCAGGCCGAGTTCCCTGAGTTCAGCCATTGCTCTGTATCCACTGTCTTTTAAATCTTTAAAGTGGCGACTATTTGTTGATCCATGTTGAAATTCGCCAATGTCGTGAGCAAGAAGTATATCGATGCGATCTAGCCCTAGACGCTGAAGGCCGTCTTCGAAGGATCGCATAATGCCGTCGTAAGAATAGTCGTAAATCACGTGAAATGGCAGCGGATTGATCATTCCGAAATCCATTGGGTTTTCAACTGGACCAGGTTTTAGAATCCGACCAACTTTAGACGACAGTATGTATTCACGATGTCGTAAATGATCACCCAAAACCCGCTCGGAACGACCAAAACCGTACCAAGGAGCCGTATCAAAATATGATATACCCTCGGAAATAGCCATTTTAATTATCTTAGCTGCGTCATTATAATCTAGATCGACAAAGTTACCCCCCAAAGGAGCACAACCAAGACCCAAGATATCAATTTCAAGACCTGTTCTGCCAATGCGTTTTCTCTTCATCTCCATTTAAATTTTCTCCAAGGGTGAAGCACTATTATAAACGAGTGAACATAAGCTTCCGTCATTACACACAACCATTTTATGAACACTTTATAATCTGCTGCGAAAAGTAAATTAAAAGGACACAGCGTCTGTTAACCTAGCAACGATTAGGGACAGATAATCCCGTGTCCTTGGCGCTTACATTAAATGCATTTCTAAAATTTTACAAAATCATAAATTCGTACTTTTAAATTTGGACATTAGATAAGGACCAGAGATTACTTCTTCGTAATCGGAACCTTGCATTGGTTTAATTACAGCATCCCAGTTTGGCTGGTGAAAATAGGCAATGCTCTTACGTGCCGCCTGATCTGGTTTTGCAACTACCCTATGAAGCGTAGATACCCAACGGCCGCCGGTCCAAAGCTCCATTAAATCACCAATGTTTATGACAAAACAATTTTTAGGTGCTGGCACATCAATCCATTCATCACCACGCTTGATCTGCAGACCAGAGGTCCCCTCTTGTGGAAGCAAAATCGTCAATGATCCGTAATCCGTATGCGCCCCAGCTCGCTGCTGTTTTTGTAGTATGGATGATTTAGTTGCCGGGTAATGCAACGCCCTGAGTGCAGATATTGGATGATCAATGAAATTGTTGAAATACGAGTTTTCAAGTCCGAGAGCTTCAGCAAAGGCTGACATAACGCGCTGTGCTAGTTTTTCCATTTCAGAATAATAGCTCTCCCAAACATCCTGAAAATCATCGACATCTGGCCACAACGTCGGCTGGTAACAAAAATCGTAAGCTGCCTGATCTTGGATTTGCTCTGGTACTACTCGCGGCCCACCGTTGAAGCTTTCCTTCAAATCTGGTGGAGTAGATTCACCCTTCGATGCAGCTAAAGCTTCTTGGTCAGGGCCAATCCAACCATAGGGATAACCACTGTAAGGTACTTTTGCCTTTTCTTTGATGCTACTTGGAGCAGCAAAGAAGTCATTAATTACGCTCCACTGCCGCTCAATCATCTTTTCGGCAACACCATGTCCCTCGAGGATCACAAAACCTGTTTCACTGCAAATGGTGTCCAAAGCCGCACTGAGCTGCTTTCGCTGTGCGCCAGTTGCACTTTCGAACTTGCTTAGATCAAATCTCGGAAATTCCACTGATAATACCTTACTTACTCAGCTCGTATGTTCATTGGCCCGAGCTTATTCGATTTAAATCGCTGGGGAAGTAAAATTATGTGTCCCGCACACTCTAAGTGCCGAGCTACGCGCGCGTGAGGAGCGGCTTTAAATTATTTTTAGGGGACAGGATTGGGGACAGAAATCGCCACATCATCTTAAGTTATTGATAAGTTATGCATAACTGAATAATGGTGGCGGAGCGACAGTCCGTCATTCTTTAATCCAATAAAGTTCAAATATATTTATTATTTTGTTTAATATTAGTATGTTATTTCCTTTCTTTGTCTAAGAAGATCCAGTAAGATACAGCTAAATCCAAGACTGACTGGGGGGCCAATTGGGGGGCCATATGAAGCTGACTGCAAAGTTTGTTGAGAATGTTAGCGAGGCTGGAAAATACTATGACCAGCATGGCCTTTTCCTTCATGTGCGCCCAAGCGGCGCAAAGAAATGGCTGCAGCGGTACACATTCCAAGGGCGCAGAAGAGAGATCGGTTTAGGCAGTGCTAAGATTGTATCCGTTGCCACCGCTCGTAAGAATGCGCACCAGAACTTGGTGCTGGTCAGCGCAGGCATTGACCCTATCGAAGACAAAAAGCAGGACAGCATCATTCCAAAGTTTGAGGTAGCTGCTCGCAAAGTCTACGAAGATAATCGCCCAACATGGCGTAACGCCAAACATGCAGCCCAGTTTATTACAACACTTGAGACTTACGCCTTCCCAGTCATTGGCAGCATGAGTGTGAAAGAGATCAACTCCAGTCACATTCTCAGAATCCTTTCACCTATCTGGGTGACAAAAGCGGAAACAGCCAAACGTGTCAGGCAAAGGTTATCTACAGTGTTCAAATACTGTGTTGCTCAGCAATGGCGCACAGATAACCCTGCCGACATAGCCATCGTTAAAGCGTTACCTTACCTGAGGAAGAAGGTGCAGCATCGAAAGAGCATCAGCTACAATGATGTTTCTAATTTTATCGAAACCGTTTCAAAATCATCTGCAGGCCTCAGCACTAAGCTTGGACTTGAGTTCTTGATCCTAACAGCAACGCGCTCAGGGGAGGTCAGGAACGCCCGATGGAATGAGATAAACGGTTCTTTGTGGATTATTCCCGAAGGGCGCATGAAAGCAGGAATCGAGCATCGTGTCCCTCTCTCCAACAGATGCATGGAAATATTGGAAGAGGCTCAGAATATAAACCAAGGATCGGATTACATCTTTGAAGGAACGAAACCAGACAAGCCCCTGTCTGAAAATACATTTAATAAGCTAATGAAAGAACTGGGCCTTGAAGTTCACGCCCACGGTTTTAGAACTTCATTCCGAACTTGGACGCAAGAGAAGACGCACTATCCAAACGAAGTTGCAGAGGCTGCGCTAGCGCACTCTTTAAAAGACAGCGCAGAGGCAGCATATGCCCGTTCTGATTTGCTAGAGAAGCGAGCTGAGATGATGGAAGCATGGGCACAATTTATCAGTGCTGACGCTTCTGACGTTATCAATATTCGAGCGTAACCATGGATGATAATTTTCTAAAAGCTGTAGAGTATGCAAAGAATGAATTGAAAGGTTTCTATGATCGCGGCGGAAGTTTTTCTGCACTCAATCAAAAAGGGAGATCAGAAATTCTTGAAGTCTTTTCCGACAAATTTGACTGGCGGTCTAACCTAAAGAATGCAGCTGATGATTTTCATTCATTTGACAGCCTCAGGCGGCACTGTGCGCATTTGATTAGAGCAGAGAAGCAAATGCCAGAGGAGCTAAAGCACTGGATCGCTGATGTATTGGAGGGGATTGAGCCTACACTTAATCCTCCGCGCGGTGGAGTCGCGACAGGCCGAGAAAACAATATGCTTATTCCCCGCTTAGTTGAAAAAGTCGCTTGTAAATTTGAGCTACCACGGTTTCGAGCAACAAATGGGTCTGAGATAAGTGCATGTGATGCTGTGCAGCGAGCTATTATCAGCATCCCCGAAGAACATGAGATTAAATCACGCCAATATGAAACGATCCGAAAAGATTATGCATACGCAAAACGACTTGGAATTTTTGATGGGTAGATAAAAGCCGATTTACTTACCAAATCAAAATCAAAATTTTCAAAGTACTGCTGGGATCATCTTAAAACCAAGAGGATACAAAGATGATTAAGAAAATGTATCGGCTTCCAGAAGTCATGGATATGACTGGGCTATCTCGCTCAAGCATATACCTGCGCGTTTCCACTAAGGAATTTCCCAAGCCCGTCAAGATCGGCCGCCGTGCCATTGGCTGGCCTGAAGAAAGCATCATTGCTTGGCAAGCTAAAATGATGGAGGTGCAAGATGAAAGTGCTTAGTGCCTCTGAAGTCGCGGCAAAGACTTCGATGTCAGTCTCCAATATTCGGAGAATGGTGCGTCAAGGTAAGTTTCCTCCACCATTTGCACTGACAGAAAACCGCCAAGGCTGGCTGGAACAAGATGTTGATGAGTGGATAAGCGAACGCGTCCGCTCTTTCCGCGTTTACCCATAAAAAATTGGCTGCGGCACAACTTAGACCACAGCCAAAAACCACTTTTTTGCAAAGGAAGTATATCATGACAGAACGTTATGATGAAGCATTAGCTTCAAACTTAGACTACATTTCACAAACAATTCGTGACCGTGTGATTTTTCAATCCAAATACGAACCAGATGCAATCTCACTGTGGATTGCAGGAACCTATCTGATGGATCACTGGACACGTTTTCCAAAGTTGTTGATCGTATCTCCCGAACGCGAATGTGGAAAAACAACAGCATTAGAAGCTATTGAAGGCTTTGTTTTCAATGGCAAGATGGCCTCCAGCATTACAGCAGCAGCTTTGACCCGCAGCATTCAAAAAGATGCTCCAACGTTAATGATAGATGAAGCTGACCTAACACTGCAGGACAACAAACAGCTTCAAGCGATTATCAACGCAGGTCACACGCGTCGTAGTGCAGTGCGCATTTTGGCTGACGAAACTGCGGGCAACAAATGGGAGCCAAAAGAAATGTCACTTTGGTGTCCACAAGTGATCGCAGGTATTGGTGACTTCGAAGATACTTTGATCAGCCGTTCAATCTCAATCGGACTGCGTCGGAAGGGTTTCAACGAAGAAATTATCTATATGGATGATGGCTACTTTGATGATCAGGCAGAGATGCGTTCGTATCTTGAAAATTGGTCAAATGCCATTGTTCCACAGGTACTGCTTAGAGTTCCGCCTGTGCCTGATGGAGTTGGCAACCGTATGCGTGACAACTGGCTTCCCTTGTTGCAAATCGCACAATTGGCTGGTGTGTCATGGATTGAAAAATGCAATGATGCCATTCAAGAGTTGGAGATCAAGCGTAAGGCCGAGACATCAGCTCTGACAACGAACGACTTACTTCTAGACATACGAGAGGTTTTGAATCAATTCAGCGGACCTGAGATTGGCAGTCGAGAATTGTTGGAGCGCCTTTTAGACTTACCAGAAGGTGATTGGCACACTGCGAACCATGGACGTGCCATTAGTAGTAAATGGTTGGCACAAAAACTACGCCCTTATGGCATTGTTGCACAGCGACGTAATACGGGAAAGGTTTACATGATGGCAGATTTTGATGAAACATTCCGACGGTTTTTACCAACACAAACTACATGAAACAACCGTTCTAGGCGGTGTATGTTGTGTATGTTGTGTAAGGTTTTTGAACATCATGCTAAGGGTCGGCAGCCAATGCCGACCTATTTTTGAGTCTAATGATCCAAGTTAACTACTAACGGCTGCCAATATCAGCTTGATAAACTCTGATACTTTGTCTTTTTCGATCCATCTGGCAACGACCACGAGGTCGTTATCTGGATCAACGTAAATAATTTGAGTTCCCACGCCCATTGCGCAGTATGCGTTCTTTGGTGCCCCTGGAAACATCCCTCCTTCGGAAGCGTTAAGCCACCAT
>Ga0181570_10003352_pt1 | contig 12217 bp, 9 predicted proteins | sample 101ome_18_FD_148667 | JGI IMG/M metagenome (GOLD analysis project Ga0181570, IMG submission 148667) | Coastal salt marsh microbial communities from the Groves Creek Marsh, Skidaway Island, Georgia - 101406AT metaG (spades assembly) | ecosystem: Environmental > Aquatic > Marine > Intertidal zone...
TCGTCGTCGTCGCTCCCTCGGTCATCGACGTCACCCACCGCGCGCGGGGCCAGCGGGGCGCGCTCCTCGGTCGTTCCGCCGTCTCGCATGGTCGGCGGCCGCGCGCGCGCGTCGGCGTCGGGGTCTGACGACCGACCGTCTGACGCCGCCCGCGGGTGTTGGATTCGGCTCGAAACAGTTTCGATTCGAGTTTGACGAGTCATGACTCGTCGAATGGACATATGGGGCTCGTAAGATGTGTCGGCGACGCGCGTCGCCAGTCGTCGACGCCTCGTCGGCGCGTGTCTTCTCCCTTCGGGCGCCCGCTCCGGGACGGCGATAGATGATGGGTCGACCGTCGCGTCGGGACGTCCGAAGACGCGCGCGGTTCACGCCGGTGCTCGCGGCGCGCGCTCTGTGCGTCGTCCTCGGAGCGCTCGGGAGCTTTTCAGCCTCGGGAACGACGACGACGACGACGCTGTCGCTCCGCACGCGCGATTCCCGGGCGTCCGACGCCGCGGACGTGTATCTCTACACGTCGATCGATGTTTCCTCGCGCGGCGCGTCGTACGTCACGGCGTTCGAGCCGAGAGCGGAGCGGGCGACGGTGCATCACATGTTGTTGTACGGGTGCAAACGCGCGGCGGCGAGCGGATTAGACAAGGTTGTCGGCGGGATGTTTACGAACGGCGTGCGAGTCGCGACGTGTGCGGACGGTACGTCGCAAGCGTTGTTGTACGGGTGGGGGAGGAACGCGCCGCCGATGCACATGCCGGATGAGGTTGGGTTTCGAGTCGGCGCCGGTTCGGGCGCGTTTGCGGCGTTGGTGCTCGAAGTGCACTACCTCGAGAGACAAGACGCAGCGAGCGAGGGAGAGAGCGGATTGGATGTGGTGATTTCGAGTGGGAAACCGGCGAAGAGCGCGTCGATGCTCGCGTGGGCGAGTTACTTTTCTTTACAACCGGGTAAAGAGGAGGCGTTGGTTCGGGCGACGTGTACGTACGAGGCGTCTCGCGCGCTCAAAGCGTTTAGTTTTCGAGTGCACACGCACGAGCGAGGGACGCGGGTGTGGTTAGATCGACTCGTGGGTGGGGATCCAGATAAGCCGGTTCGTATCATCGAGCGCGATCCGCTTCTTCCGCAAGAATTTGAAGAGTTGTCGAAATCTGGGACAGATTTGACGGTGACGTCGGGAGACGCGCTGAGAGTGACGTGTAGCTTCGATACGAGGAATGAGAGCGGCGTCGTCTCGGCTGGATTTGGCGCGGCGCACGAGATGTGTAACATGTACATCATGGTGTACAGCGATGAGCCGCAGTATCTTTCGTGCTTGGGACGGAACGATGGGAAAACGAGACCGTTTGACGTTGAAGTCGGCGACGAAGCGTCCAAGGAGACGGAGGATTTAGCCAAGGTGTCCACGTTCGCGGTGTCGCCGCCGAAAGACGTCTCATCCTGGCCCAAACTCGGGGGCGTGGGCGGGATTGAGACCACGGCGGATGGAACGCACGTGTGGGTCACCAATCGCGGTTCCAACGTGTGGGAAGCGGGCTCCGATTTGAGCGCCGCCAAGGTGATTGAGGAGGACGCCATCGTTCGCATCAACGTGCAAACTGGACAAGTGGACAAATCCTTCGGGGCGAACACGCACGTGATGCCGCACGGCGTCCGGGTCGCGCCGGATAAATCCGTCTGGGTCACGGACACCGCTCTGCATCAGGTGTTCAAGTACTCTGAGGATGGTCGACTCGTTCGCACGTTTGGCGTCAAGGGTGAAAAACGCAGCGGAGGTGAGGGATTTTGCGCCCCGGCGGATGTCTTGGTGCTCGAAGACGGTTCTTTCCTCGTCGCCGATGGATACGGCTTGTGTCCGAATCGCATCGCGCGCTTTGACTCGGAGGGAAACTTTGAAAAGGATCTGGACATGCAGGCGGTGACCCCAAAAGTCAAGGTGGCGCACCAGCTGGCGTACTCGCAGCTTCGAGCGGAGGTGGCGATGGCTGACAGAGAAAATTCACGAGTGATTCTCTTCGATTACCACGGTAAATCAAAAACCGTGATTGATTTGTCAGAGCACGGGTACGTGTACGGCTTGGCTTGGATGGGAAGCGCGCTCGAAGGCTTGCGCGGATATTACGCGTTGTGTTGGCGCCGAGACGACGCCAATCCAAAGACGACGCTCGTTCGAATATTCTGGCCGTCCACCGCGGCGTCTGCGCACGTCATTCACGCGTGGGGCCTCGAAGACAGCGGGATAAACTTTGAAACCCCGCACGTGCTCGCCCTCCAATCGAGCAAAAACGGCGGAACGGAGAGTTGGGGTCCCGGGCTCACGCTCCACGTCGGATCGACGACGGCGACGAAGAACAACTACGCGAGACTTTGGCTCGGCGTCAAACAGCCTGGCGTCCTGTCCATCGTCTCACCGACGCCGTCCATCTCTACCGACGAAACGCCCTCGCGCACCGACACCGATCGGCCGTCCGAATCAACCGCCGATGCGACCGAGCGCTTCGCGCCGTCTCGCCGAGCCGCCGCCGTCCTCATCGCCGTCCTCGCCGTCGCCTTCATCATCGTCAGAAACCGCCGCGCGCGCCAGCGCCCAACCCCACGCGCGCGTCCGAGAGACATAGAAAACGTCGTTCTCACCTCCGCCGCGGCGCTCGATCCAGACGAGAACGACGACGACGACGATTACGACGACGATCGAGCCACCGTTCCGGCGTCTCCTCGCGTCCGAAGCCGAGTCAAGCTCGCCAAGGATTGATTTGATTTCACCGCGGTCGATTCGCCCATCGGCGAGCCACTAGTCATAGTAAGCAGTAGCAGTAGCACCAGCACCGGCGGCACCGCGTCGTTAGAAATCGCGCCCCGCGCGCGCGCGACAGACACACATGACGCACAGACAGACAGACACACATGACGGTTTTTTTCGACACGCGGGTTTTTTAAACCTCACTGTTCGCACATACACACACCTCTCCACATCGAAAAAGCGACCCGCGGGTCCGATTGGGAAAACCTCCATGGGTCCCCGATCCTCGAGTCGTGACTCGTCAAAAAGGCGTACCCGCGATCGAACGTCCTCCACAGGGCCCCTGCCTCGTCGCCGACGTCACAACACACCTCGCACACGCACGACGATGTCTTTCACCGTTTCTGCCACCGCCGCTCGCGCCGTCGCCTCCCCGGCGTTCGTCTCCAAGGCTTCCTCCAAGGTTCGTTTCGTTTCGTTTCGTTTCGTGTTTTTTTGGCGTCGGTCGTCGTCGGTCTTCTCTCGCGGGAACCGCGGACCGTCGTGATGGCGCGGGCGCTCGACGCCGCCGGCTAGGGCTGCTCGCGACGGCGTCCGAGTCCCGTCGCCGGGACGTCCCCGGTGGATGGACCGACGATTGGACGCGCGGAGCGACGCGCGGATGGATTAAAAATAGTAGCGCGCGTCGCGCGCGTCGTCGATGCGTCGCGTCGTTCGGTGCGCGCGACGCGCGCGTCGTGATGATGGATGGCTGGGCGCATCCGTCCGTCCGTCTGGGCGCCGACACGACGATGGAGCGACATCGGAGACTAACCCTGCGTGAACTCGCGCGATGAGCAGAAGTCCGTCGCCCGCCCGACCCAAGCGGCGCGCACTTCCGTCGTCCTCGCCTCCGCGAAGACGGACGCCATCATCGAAGAGATGAAGACGCTCACGGTACGTTCGTTTCACGCGTCGCGCGCGCAAACCAAACCCTCTTCGCGTGGGATAAGAGGGGTGTGACGTCGAAATGCGCGCGAATCGACCGTCGAGGACGGCGTTCGACGACCGCGGACGGGGATTTCGAGGGATGGAAACCGACGGGGGTGATTTAGACGCGGCGAGTTTCGTCGCGAGAGGACCGTCTGGACGTCGCGAGAGGCGCGAGAGGGGCGCGAGAGGGGTGTGTCTCCGCGTTCAGGGTTTTCCCACCAGAGAGAGCGCGCGGGGCGAAACGAGTCGCGTCGGGGAACGACTCTGGATGCGCGAACGCGCGGGATTTTCGATTACATCGCTGGATCGTGTGACTGACGCGTCTCGTTTTCTCTTTCGTTTTCGTCCGCGCGCGCAGCTCCTCGAAGCGTCCGAGCTCGTCTCTCAAATCGAAGAAGTGTTCGGCGTCGACGCCTCCGCCCCGGCGGGCGGCATGGTCATGGCTGCCGGTCCGGCTGCCGGCGGCGAAGCTGCCGAAGAAAAGACTGAGTTCGACCTCGTCATTGATGCCGTCGATGCCGACAAGCGCATCGCCATCATTAAGGTTGTGCGCGGTCTCACCGACTTGGGCTTGAAGGAGGCGAAGGATGCGGTCACGAACGTTCCGTTCACCATCCTCGCCGGCAAGACCAAGGGTGAAGTCGAAGAAGCGAAGAAGGCTTTGGAAGAAGGCGGCGCCAAGTGCTCCATCAAGTAAATTCAGACTTCGTACCACTCCAATTCTTTACAAATGAGAAGAAGGAGCCGCGTTAGTCTGCGTTAGCACTTTTGAGAGAAGCACCGTAGGTAGAGGGCCCTTTGTTTGCTATATGAACCCACATTATTACTCACAGCGTCGCGTCTTTCTACTACTACTAATCGCGCCACGCGAGTCTTTGGTCGTTGGATCACGCCTCATCCGCGTCTTCGAGCTCGTACCGGAGCTCCTCCACCGCATCATTAATTTGCGAGCACGCGCCTTCGAGCGCCTGCGTCGCCTCAGCCACGGCGTTGACGTACTCGTCCTCAGTCGGTTCGGGCGCTCCGCCTTCTCGAGCGCACGCGCAACCGATGGGGCATTCCACCACCTGGCCATTTTCGTCCACCGTGCGCGCCCAACTGGGATGTGGGATCGATGACCCGACGACGTTTTCTCCGCCCGCGACTCCGTTCACCGCGCCCGTCCCGTCCGCCTCGCGTTGCCACGTCCACTCCCGCTTGGCGGCGGCGAGCTTGAGCACCTGCAGAGCGCACGTCATCTCCAATCGAACTCGCTCGTTTTGCTGGACGATTCGTATGAGCGTCGCCGCGTCGGCGCGCTCGGCAATCTTTAGACCTTCCTCGATGGATAAAATCTGCGTGACGCGTCGTCAGTCGACATTCTTCTCGTGCGCGCGAGTCGTAGTCGTAGTCGCACCTTTTCGCTGAGCTCCTTCATCTCACCCGTCACCTCCGTCGTGACGCCCACGAACGCGCTCTCCGACATTTCGCCTCTCAAAGTCGACGCGTATCGCGCGTTCCATCGCTCGTACGCTCCGGATCTCGCCGCGTGCGCATTGAAAAAGTCGCGCAAGAGCGTCGCAACCGAACCACTCGCCGGTTCAATCGGGAGCGTCATCTTACGTCCCGTCGCCGTCATCGGCGCCGCCGTCGACGCGTTCGAAGGCGTGTTCGCGGGCACATCGTTCGCTGTCTCACCGTCGCGCATCGCCGCTCGGTGCGGGATCGACTCGGGTCGTTCGTCGCGCCTCGCTGTGAGGGTCGTTCGACCACGACTCGATGACGAACTCAATCGTCGTCCTCACAACGCCGCGCGTCGTCGACACATGGTCGCGTCGGCCCCGTCGAGCGACGACGACGACGGCGGCGATGTCGATGTCGCCGTCGTCGATCCCGACGGCGCCGCGTTCGCGTCCATGTCGGACGAATCCATCAACGCGTCGCTCGCGCCATCCATTTACGCGCTGACTCGAGCGCTCAAGCGCGCGTCTCTCGGTGTGTTTCACTGCGTGCACTCCGTCGCGATGGACGCCGCGTTCGTCGCCGAGCAGAGAAGACGGTTTAAGAGCGTTCCGATGTTTGCAAACCTTCGAGCCGGGGCGTGGTACGTCGATGAGGACGTGCGGGAGTGTTACTTTAAGAGCACCGACGGACACTTTGGAAACTGGCAATTCTCGGCAACGCGGTTGAACGCACACGTGGCGAGAGAAGCGGCGCGAGCTGGCGGGTGCGTGATCGTGGACGCGACGAGGAGCTCGGTGAAACGGTTTCCAGACGCTCTGGCGAAGACGATACCGATATGGGCGGACACGTGGAATCGGGCACGCGAAGCGGCGCTGACGAAGAGAGACGGGCGAGAAACGGATTGGTTGCGAACGTCTTCGGCGGCGAACGGACCGCATTTGCCGGATTGGATTAGTGCGAATGAGCAAAATAGTATTCGCGCGAAGATTGGGGAGTACGCGTCTGCGTTCAACGCGCTCGATGTCGACGCGCTGGAAGCTACGGAGAGTCTCGCCAAGCCGTTTCGATGCGTTTGGATCAGTCAAGCCGAGTGCGGGTTGGAGTTCGAGCTGAAAGACGCCGAGAGGGATGGGTACACACCAATCATTCTCGTCACCGCGAGTGCACCCTTGCACTGGCGCGGTGAGCGGCGAGCGAGCGCCAACGGGACGAGTTTCGCGTACATTCCTGGAGCGGGCGACGACGAGGAGTCTTGGGCTGGTGGCCTCACGCCGGCAATGTTTCGCACGCACAAGGATGCGCTCCTGGATGCGTGTGAACGTGATATTGGGTCGACGATCGCCCGCATAGTCGAAGGTCGCGTGGACGCTCCTCGAAAATTGGATCCTCGGGCTCGCTTTGCGGCGAAGGGTTGTGAAGTGGACGCCGAAGTCGCAGAACGGATTAGTCAACAGTCTGGCTACATTCGTGAGGGCGCGACTCGCCGATTAGCGGCAGAGTGTGGATTGGGCGAGTGTTTGATCGCCTCATCGGCGGTCTACGATAGACAAGATGTCGCAGAAGTAGCAGACTCATTTTTACATGTGGGCGAGCTTAAAGCGCCGAGCGCCGCGACGCTGCGCTCATTCATGCACGCCCGAGCGCAAAAGGTCAAATTGGATCGATCTGGCTTGACGAAGATTTTCCCAAATGCGATCAAGTTTGCGTCCGAAGCGGTTCGGAACGGTGAAAGACTTTGTATAACGTGCGATGACGGAGTAGACCATTCCGTTGCCGTTGCCGTGGCAGCCTCCATGAAGCTCACTTGCGAGGATCCAACAACCGCGACGAAGGATGACGTTCGAAGACGCTTGGCCCTCGTTTCACAATCGCATCCAGACGCACGACCGACGAGAGGTTCGCTTAAGCAAGTGTACAATTACTTGATTGGAGAGTCGCTCGGCAACGACGCCGACGACCCAGAGACCCGGAGAACGACATAGGTAGATTAGCTAGAAGTTATTGACTACAATAGATTTTTTAGACGCAAAGCCTGTACGTGACGTACCGTCCCGCGGTTTCGCTAGGTCTGATAATACGGACAACTTGCCCCCGACGCATACCGTAGTACCGAGCAACGGGGTCGTGCATCTGAATGCGCGGCAACTGCGTGTCCTTCACCTTGTAACGATCGAGAAGCGTCTTCTTTTGCTCATCGCTCAACAAAATGTGTTCTGGCACCAGCACGTGATCGACAATGTTCACCAACAGTTCCGTCTCTTGAAACTGCTCAATGTAAAACTTTTGCGTCTGGCACTCGAGCAGAGACTGTTTCGCAAACGGTGTCAACGATGCTTGCACGACAATAATAGCCCGGTACACGTTCTCCTCCTTCATCCGTTTAGCGTAATCCTTAATCGTCTTCACCCCCACCTTTTCTTCCTCTGGAAAGAAGACGAAAATATTCTCAGACGGATCGTCGCGCTTCGGCGCCATGATCGTCAGCGAATCCCGTTTGGGCTCGTCGCCGAAATCCTCCGTGAACGAATCCATATCGCGTTCCAGTTCCTTCGCCGACACGAGATACCCTCGCGCGTTGAGCATCTTGTGCACCGTCTTTCGCACCCGGAACAGCTTCGTTCGCTTATCGTTCGACATTTCGTTCCGTCAACTACTAATAACTCCCGCTCGCCGGCGCAGTGAATCCAATCCCTCGTCGCCCTCTGTGCACAGATCGAGGACTCGTTCGTCGAGCGTTGAGCGTCGTCCGTCCGGGGTTCGTTCGCGTCGAAACACTCGGCGTTCGATGCGTCGAATCAAGTCGTCGTCGCGAGTCGCGCGCGATCGTCGAGGCGGGGTGTGAGGGTACCCGCGCGCGGTCGCCTTTGCAGTTTCCATTCAAAGTTTTCGTCGTTTCGGCGGCGGGAGGGGGTCGGGTGGGAATGACGGTTCGTGAATCAAAAGATTGGAGACTTTGTGATTGCATGCGTTCGCCTAGAGCGCGCTCAAGCCGGCGAGCGTTGGAATTTCAGTCTCGATCGCCCCCGATTCGCCGCGACGATCGAGCTCGAGGTTGGCTAAGCGTTCGAAAGCCTCCAAGGCTCGGGTTTTGGAATCGGCGGCGGCGGCGAGGGCGTAAGACGCGGCGACACGGACGTCTTCGTCGACGTCGGAGCGATGCTTGTACGCGGCTCGCTCGATGAAGTTTTCGAGCGCGGTGGCGAGGGCCGACTCGTCGGCGTAGGAGACGGCGGTGGGAATTTCCTGGAGAGACGTCGCGACGAGCGCGCCGGCGACGAGGACGGATCGACGGAGATGTGGGTGCTCGGAATCGGCCAACGCGGGGGCGGATGCGAATTCGAGGATGGAACGGCAAATGATCGGACCATCGACTGCGTTTCTCGCGTACGTCGCGCTCTGACCGAGCGTGTACAAGATTTGTCCCATGACTGTGGCGTCCAATCCGTCCATGGTGTACCCGGATGCGGATTGGCGCTCGAGCCTTCGTGCGGCGGCGCGCAAGAGAGGAGAGACGAAACACTCGCCTATGAGATGGCTCCTCGTGACGATAGATTTTTCACCCATCGCGCGCTTTTCCATGGACTTTGGCGCAAAGATGCGCTCTTGGCCGATTTTACGTACTGACTGCGTTGATACGTCGGCGTTCTCCGAGTTATTTAAGCGTTTTGATCCGGCAGAAGAAGACGCGAGCCGCCGCATAGCCTCGTCGAGAGAGCTGAGAGTGTCCATGACGAGAGATGCGTCGCATTTATCCGATAAAGCGTGCTCGATCGTTGGTGGTCCTGCTAGACCAGGCGCTACGGTCAACACGGATGCGAGGCCTTCGCGGCGCGCGCGGTTGAGAGGATCAGTATCCGGCGTCGGCGGTTGCGCGTGGAGAACGGCGATGGCCAGGTCGGAAGCGCAAGACGCCAACTCGTCCGGTTGATGCGAAACCATTTCAGCAACGGCGTGCGCCGCACCCTCTGCCGCATCTGCTAGATCAATATCCGTCTTTCTCGTGGACGCATCTCCCGATCGAACTTGACGCAAAGCAGAGATGCACGCCTTGAGCGTGCGAGGCTTGGGCAACGACGCCAAGCGCGCCGCAGTCACACTCGCAGGATCGCCTTGACGCAAAGATAGGTCGTCATCGCTATCCATGTCGTACGGTACGAGCTCTTCGTCAGACGTGTCGTCGTCATCGCTATCTGATTCCTCGTCATCACTCACGCGTTGTCGCGCGGCCCACACGTCGACGACTTCATCTGGATCTTCAACTTGGGTGATTACGAATTCCGCTGACACTTTGGGCTCTTCGGCGACCACACGAACCTCTAACATTTCATTCACCTCTTCGACAGTCACGGCGTCTTTGACGAGATCTTGCGCGTCGTTTTCCCAATCCTCTTCGTCGGCGGACGATTCGGCGTCTTCGCCTTCCATGAGGCGAAATGGCTTACTCTGATCAAGTTTGAGCGATAAAGCGAGGCCGACTCTGTGCGCGTGCCGACGGTGACGCACGAGCGGTGAGTCCAATCGTGCTTGTACGCCATTGAGTATCAGCTTGGTCGGATTACCTCGCATTGCCTCCCATTCTTTGTTTGCCAAAGTCGACATGACGGCACAAACGCTCGCCGTTGCATGTCTTTGCAGTTCAACCGACGCGCCACGAACGAAATCTGGCGTCGACCACGCTTCCAGTAGCGCCATTATGTTTGCGTCTCGCATTCGTTTGACCTCTTCCTCGTAACTGGCTCTCCAGGGCGGTCTGATGATTGTTAACCTCAGAAGCGCTGGGAGAACAGCTCGCGGCACTCCTTTTCGCAGCAAGAGTGTCTCACACAGCGCGATGCGCGTGACTTCACAATCCCAGTATCTATCGCGCAACAAAACACGCATTACTAAATCTAAAGTTCGCCAGCTATACTGTACAGCGCGTTCAGCCTTCCCGCATTCTATGAACAGCGTCTCAATCCAACGAGACGCCCCGTGTGTATCCTTAGCTGAAGACATCATCCGCGTCGCCCACGAGAGAGAGTCGGGCAGTTTACCATCGACAATGATGCTCATCACGATATCCGCGTCTAGTTCGCGGATTCGTTCGGCCAAGAGGCTCAAAGTTTGAGACGCCACTTGGTCCGCGGCACCTCTGCGACACATTCTTGTGAGCATCTCCGCCGCTCGTTCGGGAGCCACAAGAGCAGCCTCGAGAGCTTGTCGAGCAATTTCTGCATCATACTCAGCCGTCGTGTGATAAATTGGCACTTTGAATCGGCTACCCAACCTCGAAAACGCCGACATGACGCTAACCAACGTTTGCCGCACCTCCTCCTCCTCTCTTCCTCTCGCCTGCCAGCGTATCATGTCCCTCACGGCGTTCGCTCGAACGAGGTTGACGTAGTACGCCAACGCGCTCGTGACGACGTGATCGTCATCGCGCTGTCGCCCCTCGGCGCTCGGGCCCATGCTCGCCGTGTCCAACGCTGACACGCACGCTTGAACCGCGCCAACGAGCGTGGCGCCTCTCAGAGCCTTGGCATCGAACCAAGAGTCGACGAGACGCGTCCGATCGCTCGCGGTAAGGCTCTCGTACCATCGCCCTCGCGTGTCGCGCAGCACGCACGCGCACAGGTCACCCACGTCTCTAGATGTCGTCGAACACGCATCCAAAGAATCTTCTCGAGAAATGTCACTCAGCGGTACGCTCCGTCGCGCTCGTTCCAGCGCCTCGATCGCCTCCGAGCGCGTCGACGCGTTCACGACATCGTCTATGATTGTTCGGATGTCGTCCACCGGTGACATCGCCGCGCTCGTTCGGGCGCCCAGCGCGATGTGACGATGTGTCGCACTTCACTTTTCGCCTCTCTCGACGGCATCGACGCGCCCGCGAGCTCAACATGGGCAAGGAGAAGAAGGAAAAGAAGGAAAAGAAGGAGAAAAAGGAGAAAAAGGAGAAGAAGGAGAAGCGCGACGCTCTCGCGACGGATGAGGATGGCGGGCGCTCGAAAAAGTCGAAAAGGGACGATTCTCTAACGACTGGCGGCGGCTCTGAAAACGACGCCAACGGCGGCGATGACTGGGACGCTGGGTCCAAGGGAGGGAAGAAATCGAGCGATGGAAAACCAGAGCCGCCGGCACCGGGGACGTTCCCCACATCGTCGACGCACGTGTACATGGGTAACCTCGCGTGGACCATTGACGAAAACGCGCTCGGAGAGGCGTTCGCCGACTGCGGAGAGATTGTCGACGTGAAGTGGTTCGAAGAGAAGGCGACGGGTAAGTTTCTCGGCGCCGGAGTGGTCGAGTTCAAAACACCCGAGGCGGCGGCCGCGGCGGTCGCCGCTAGCGGACGCGTGGTGCACAAAAGAGAGACGCCCGTCAGGTTTTGGGAAAAGCGCGGCAACACCGCGGAGGAGCGAGCGGAGGCTAAAAAGAAGGAAGGAGCCAAGGGACCGGAAATCAAGCCCATGGGAGCAAAGCCGGCGGGATGTTACACGCTTTTCATGGGCAACCTAAACTTTCAGATCGACGACGACGCCATTTGGAAGTTTTTCAAGGATGGCGCCGGCGTCGAGCCGACGACGGTGCGTTGGTTGACCAACAAGGACACTGGAGAGTTTCGCGGCGTAGGGTTCGCCGATTTCGCCGACGACGCGTCGCTCGACGCCGCGGCGGCGATGAACGGCAAGAGCTGTATGGGCAGGCCGATTCGTTTGGATTGGCAAGCGCCGAGTAGTCGTTAGGCAATGGTAACAAGCGCGAGTCTCGTCTCGTTTCTTTTCTTTGTGTAACTGTAATTCCCGCCGCGGTAACGATCCAGACGTCATTCCCCGCCTCGAGCGTCGAGCGTCGCGCGTCGAGCGAGAGACTTTTAGACAGAATTTGATTTACATCGCTGCGATTTTACAAAGTTTCATTAATCACTAGTTGAAGTTGCTATTGTAAGTCTTCAGCTCCCGCCGCGTACGCCTTATCGTGCGGACAGCTCGGTATCGGTAGCGGTAAGAAAGGGAACGGGGCGTAAGAAGTTTCGCTTAGAGCGGGACCGAGGGCACGCGATCGCATTTGCCTCAATCTCTCGCGCTC
>Ga0181570_10003373_pt1 | contig 12180 bp, 6 predicted proteins | sample 101ome_18_FD_148667 | JGI IMG/M metagenome (GOLD analysis project Ga0181570, IMG submission 148667) | Coastal salt marsh microbial communities from the Groves Creek Marsh, Skidaway Island, Georgia - 101406AT metaG (spades assembly) | ecosystem: Environmental > Aquatic > Marine > Intertidal zone...
GTTTGGTTCGGTTGCCAGCCCGCTCAATCCCGGTGACGAGGGTGACAACGGTTCGGGCGCTGAAGCCCGTTTGGTCAACGACGCCACAACGGCGGGCATTGCTTGCGTGGTGGCGATGGGCAACGACGGAAGCCGCCGCGTGCCGTCCCCCGCAAGCGCCGACTCATCCATCGCCATCGGTGCAGCAAACGACCGCAACACGGTGAACCGAACGAACGACGTTGTGGCTGATTATTCAAACTACGGGCCACGGTTGGACGACGGCGACGACGATGAGTGGGACGAGTTGAAACCCGATGTCACCGCGTTCGGCACGGGCATTATGTCCGCTTCGGCAGCGACCGGCCCCTCATTGCCGGGCCAACCCGAGCGTCCGCTGGCGGACAATGACTACGACAACAAAGACGGGACCAGCATGGCCACGCCGGTGGTGTCCGGCATCGTGGCCGTGCTCCTCCAGGCCGATGATTCGCTGGAGCCGTTGGAAATCCGTGACATCTTGCGCAACTCATCCGAACAGCGCGGCTCGGCCACCGAACCGGGCATCTCCGACCGTTGGAACGACCAATGGGGCTTTGGCCTTGTCGATGCCTCCTGCGCCCTTGACCGAGTCCTTGACCGTGTGTGCACCCCACTGGAAGACAACGGTGACATCGTGATTGACCCTCCACCCGGGGGTGACGATTTCGGTTACGACGTCAGCATCACGTCGCTCGCCAACGGGACGTTGGTCCTGGCCGGCGATCAATTGACCGTCCAAGGGACGACCGACACCATGGAGCACGATTACGAAGAGGTTCAAATCAAGATCGAGCAGGTGCTCGAAGGTGGGGAATCCAACCTCTTGATGGACTGGTCCAACACGGGTGGTTCGGTCGAGCAATGGTACCTGGACTTGACGGTGGACGATGATTGGGCCGTCCTCGATGAGCAATACTCGCTGGTGATGGTTCGCGGCGTGACCGGGCAAGGCGAAACCTCCAGCATTGACCTCCGGGTGATTCACATTTCACAACTGACGGCCAACATCGTGTCGCCGCCTTTGGGCTCCGCCCTGGTGGGCAGCGTGACCTTTGAGGGAACCGCCATTGGTTCAGAACCCGACCGCATTGAGTACAAAATTGACAACGGCGATTGGATGGCAGGCGATACGCTTGATCCCGATGAAAGCGGCGAGCAATCGTGGTCGTTCGGCTGGGATTCCACTGCGGTGGACGATGGCAACCACCGCATCAGCGTGCGCATGCTCAACGTCAGTGGCGATGCAAGCGAAATCGTCCGACGCAGCTACGAGGTTGACAACCTCCCTGCCGCCCCCAACTTCGCCTTCACGGGCAACGTCGAGGTGCTCGAAGGTGGCGTCGGGGTCAACAGCGTCGTGGCCGGCACGGTGGTGCAGATTCGATTTGAAGTCCGCAACATCGGTGACCTGGATGCGGGTGAAGTTCTGTTGCGGGTCAACGGTCCAGGCGATGTGTCACCGACCTTCCCCTCGGAAGGCAAGTTGACGGAGTTGGAACAAGGTGAAACCGTGCGCGCCAACCTCTACTGGTGGGCCACGGAGGCCGGAACGCACGACGTGACCATCGCCATTGACCCCAATGGACAGTACGACGACCCCGACACCTCGGACAACACCTACACGTTCTCCTTCACCGTTGAAGAACGTCCGTTAGAACCCATGCTGCGCTTCCTTCCCGGTGCTGCACGGGCCGACCCGAGCATACCTCAACCGGGTGCGCCGTTCAACATTGTCCTGCGGCTTGACAACCTCGGCCAATCTCCGGCCAGCAACCTCAACATTGGCCTCGAGCGTTGGGTCGAGGGCATTGGGTGGTACCGAATCGACGACAAAACCGTGACCAGCATCCAAGGCTCGCAAACCGCCTCGGGCTACCAATTCGTTCGCTTCGCTGATGTCAGCAACGAAACGGGGGCCGTTTCGTACCGCGCGGTCTTGAGTGGTTCGGGTGTGGAGTTGGCACACAACGAAGCTCGGTTCAACATCACCATCGCCAACTATCAGGTTGGCTCCAACGTCAACGTGCCATTGGGCTCCAGCGAGACCGTGGTGGATTGGGTGGGTGTTGACGGCGGGGGCTTGCTGTTCACCACGAGGGACGGCAGCCTGTACGCGCGGACCGTCAGCAACCAATTGGCGGTCCTTGGCGAAACGATGGTGGAGGAAGGCTGGGGCGGTGAACTTGCCACGTTGCAGCGGGACGACGGGTTGGTTCACATGGCGTGGACCCGCCGGGCGCTGAGTCCCGAAGGGTATTACCTCACGGACATCGCGATGGCGTCCATCACGGCCTCCGGTCAGACCACGCCCAAGCACTACCACATGACGCCGCTGAAACTTTCCGAAGGTGCCTACTTCGGGTTCGCCATGGACGAGCGGGACGGCACGGTCGTGTTGACCGGCTACCATCGAGACAAAGCCACGGGCGGCTCATGGCAAGACATCACGTCGATTTTCGTCCTTTCCTCCTCCACGCCCGATCGCGGTTCCTCGTGGGGCAATGCCCTCACGGTGCTCAGCGACGTGGACATCCGATCCGACGATGCCCAACCACTGGCCGTGGCGTTCGGTGAAGAACACCTCCACGTGCTTTACCAGGAGTACCGCTCGGACGTGACCGGTATCGAACGGGTCGGGCTGATGTACACCCACGGTTCTTTCGCTGAGACCTCCTGGAGTTTCCAATCCTCGGTAGGGGACGACGCATCGTCTCCGGTGCTGTCGGTGCATGTGGAAGACGGCGAGGATCACCTGTTCGCTGCGTGGATTGAAGGTTCCGGCAAATCGGCGGTGGTTCAAACCGTGAACACGAATTCGGTTTGGTCGGCGGAGTCCCCCAGCGGGCTGGCTTCCCCCGGCGCCGAACGCATCGTAGTGATGACGACCGATGAGGGCACATACCTGTTCCACGATGAGATGACGTCCAACGGTCCCGTGACCCGGCTTGGGATGGTGGTGGATCGAGAGGGTTTCCCCATCAACGGTTTGTCCAACCCTGTCGCTCCCGAACGCCTCATCCACGCCGCTTTGCTCGACCAAGACGTCGTGGTGCTGACCCTCTCTGCGACCGGCACCGAGGCTTTGACCAAACTTGCTGCTGTTGCAACCGATGGAGGCGATGATGAAGCAGAAGGGTGGTTGGACAGCATCGTTCGCTACCTACCGGTGTCGTCCCAAGACCAAGCGGTGGCCTTGTTGGGAGCCAGCGGTGTTGGCTTGTTCATGTTCCTCGTCGTTGTTTCGGTGTTGGTTCGTCGTTCACGCCGGGAAGAAGAGGCCTTGCTCACGTCCATGGATCATAGCGATGAAGACGGTGTCGAACTGATGGTTCAACCCGAAGTCGACCAGGGTCCTTTGCTCACCGTGGAGGACGAGTCAGAGCCGACCTTGGTGATCCGAGCTACCGTGGACGAAGAAGCGGACGAGGAGGTCAGTTTGGCCGAGGGACTTGAGCAAAAGGTCGAGGACGGCGAAGCCAACGCACGCCTTGAGCGCCGGATGCGACGAAAGCAGCAGCGCGAGATGAAGGAGCACCTTGAATCCGCCTTGGGCCATGCACCCGCACCCACCCTGCCTACGGGTGGGGCGCCGATGCCCTTGCCAGCGCTACCGTTGCCGGGCGACCTGCCACCGCCCGGGCAACTTCCGCTCCCGGCTCCGGGAGGCGTAGCTCCTTTACCCGAACTCAAACGGCAAGCCACGTGCCCTCAATGCAAAGCCACCTTCGGCGTCAAGGATTTGATGCTGCGCAGGTTGCCTTGCCCGGTGTGCAGCACGGAAATCGTTCTCTAGGTGGTCAACATGTGTGGAATTTTTGCATACCACGGTCATCAACAGGCCCTTCCGCTCCTTGTCGAAGGTCTGCGCCGATTGGAGTATCGCGGGTACGATTCCACGGGCGTCGCGCTCCCCGAGGACGGCGAAGTGGTACGTTTTCGCACTGTGGGAAAGGTGGGTAATCTGCACAAGGTCCTACCTGCGAACCACCTGGCAACCAAGGGTATCGCTCACACACGATGGGCCACGCACGGCGGTGTGACGGAAGCCAACACGCACCCTCACGCATCGTTCGACGGTGAGGTGCACTTGGTTCACAACGGCATCATCGAAAATTTCCGCCAGCTCAAGGCACAACTCAGCGCTGCGGGCATCACATGCACCAGTGAAACGGATTCCGAAGTGTTGGCGCACCACGTGGCGCTCGGCCTCAAGGAGGGTCGAACCCCAGAGGAGGCCGTGGCGGCGGTCCTGAACAAAGCGCGTGGCACATGGGGACTGTGTGTTATGTTCAACGCTCACGATGCCTTGGTCTGTGCACGGCACGGTTCACCCCTCATCATCGGAAAAGGCGACGGTGAGATGTTTGTCTCCAGCGACCCGCACCCGCTCGCCTCCCACACCAATCGCGTGATTTACCTCGAGGACGGTGACCTTGCCACCGTCACGTTGGACGGCGTCAAGGTGTCCCGGCTCGGTGGACAAGAGGTGGAAGCCAACGTCACCGTGTTGGACAACGACTGGGGCGAATCCGAATTGGGCGATTCACCGCATTTCATGCACAAAGAAATTCACGAACAACCCGATGCACTCCGTCATTGCATCGCCGGTCGCGTGGAGCGCACTTTGGGCAAGGGGCACCTTGGAGGGATGAAACTGACCCACGAAACCATGGTTCAAACCCCTCACGTCAAATTGCTGGGTTGCGGCACGTCGTTCCATGCGGCCGAAATCGGTCAAATGCTGATCGAAAACATGGCGCGCATTCCCTCCGTGGCCCACATTTCAAGCGAGTACAGAAGCAACGAACCGGTCATCAATCCAAAGGCGCTTCACCTGGCGATTTCACAATCGGGGGAAACCGCTGACACCATCGCAGCCATCAAAGAAATTCACCTCAAAGGCGGTCAAGCCTTCGGTGTGGTCAACGTGGTGGGGTCGACCATCGCTCGCCTGTGCGGCCAAGGGGTCTACATCCACTCCGGTCCCGAACAGTCCGTGGCCTCGACCAAAGCCTTCACCAACATGGTGGCGGCGTTGACCATCTTCGCCACGCAATTGGGTCGGACCGGAAACCTTTCGCGCAACGAAGGGCGCGCCATCATGGAGGGTCTGCAACAAGCGCCGCACCTGATGGAAGCCTACTTCGACGATCCGGGGCCCATCGATGAGGCCGTTGACCTGCTGTGCGATGCGTCCTCGGTGCTGTTCTTGGGTCGCGGTCTCTCCGCCCCGGTCGCCAAGGAGGGGGCGCTGAAGTTGATGGAAATCGCCTACATCCCGTGCTTGGCGTATCCAGCGGGTGAGATGAAGCACGGGCCCATCGCCCTGCTGGAGGAAGGAAGTCCAGTGGTGGTCGTTGCACCCAACGACCATGTGAAGGCGAAGACGCTGTCGGCTATCCACGAATGCAGGGCCCGCGGCGCTCGCATCATCTTGGTTCATGAGAAGGGCGACGCCATCGCGGAGGAGGGTGACGTCAGCATCGCCGTGCCGGCGATTCATCCGTTGTTGACGCCCTTGTTGACGGTCGTGCCGTTGCAACTCATGGCGTATCGGGCCGCTGTCAAAATGGGTCGCGACGTGGACCGGCCCCGCAACCTTGCGAAGTCGGTGACCGTGGAGTGAACTTCGCCCTTGCCCTTGAATGGGTTTTGGACGACGTATTCCATTGAATTGAGGGGCCGTCCGTTGAACAACGGGTCGCCTTCAAACGGTTTCAAAGAATGGTGAAACGCTGTTCGTCAGCTTTCCAGTTGAAGGGTTTGTAACCAAGCATGTGGCGCGTGTGGCGCATTTTCACAATGCCGATTTTTCGCTGAACGTCGTCGGCCGAGCGTTCCATCACCAGGTGGACCACACTGTCGGACAGGTAGTCCTCAACACCGTACTCTCCGAACTGTTTGTGGTCTTCCCCGGTCATTTCACAGATGAAAAACGAGGTCAGTTCCAAACGGCGAACGGCTTCGAAAAGGCGGAAGATTTCATCCCGAGGGTTTTCCATCTTGGTCAACGTGAAGAAGGCGCCCAAGGAGTCAAACACCAGGAGTTCAAAGCCGATCGATTGTCGGTAAGAGGTCAGTTGCTTGATGAGTTGGCCCATCCAATCCACGCGGTTGTTCATGCCCTGCTCGTCCAATTGGACGCGAAGGTCCGAGAGGTCAATGATGGCGATGCGGTTGCGGACGCGAGGGTCGTCCACGTTCATGCCCATGTTGGCCATGTGCGAGCGCAGCGATTCCTTCCCCTGTTCGAGGGTGACGTAGATGCCGCTGGTCTCACCGTAGAGAACCGCGTTGTACAGCATGGAGAACGTCAGACTGGATTTCATGGCGCCGGATGCCCCTGCCACGATGGCGATGTGGCCTTGCGGAATACCACCTTCCATGTTTTCATCAAGCCCCTCAATGTGTGTTGGAATGCGTTCAATCGTCGCCATGGGGTTCCCTCGGTCCCCGGTGTTCGTCCCAATTCTTCAACCTCACCCTCTGCATGCATGAGAACGACCATGAGCGGTCCGTTGTTTGGCGTCGCATGCGCATCCAGTTGGCTTCCAATTCGCCCCGTCGGATGACCATGCTCACGGAGCGTTACGACGAGGTCGTCCAACGTGGCTTGAGCGATGTTGACGAATCTCCACCCTCTGGAACGGTCGACCATCAGGTGCTGACCATCTGCCAGCGCAAGGCCGCTGCCATCGCTGCACCGGAGCCCTCCTCGGTGGTTGTGGTGGCGGACACGATGATCGCCGACCCGGATGACGTGTCCCTGAGCATGGGCAAACCGAGGGATTTGGTCCATGCCGCCACGATGCTCCACCGTCTTCAGGGACGGCACCATCAGGTGTGGACCGCCACGGGCGTGTGGTCGCTGGGTGAATGGCGGTTCTGGTGTGAATCGGCCACGGTGGCGTTTCCTCAGTTTTCCCATGCCGAGATGGACCGCTTGCTGCACTCGGGATCGTGGCGAGGCAAGGCAGGCGCCTACGACCTTCACGGCGAGATGGGGCAGCACGCCACCCTCGTTGACGGGAAGGCGTGCGTGGTGCTGGGGTTGGCGCAATCGGCCCTCGACCGGTTGGACGACCTCGTGCAGGCGTCGGGTCACATGAGCGGCTGAAGTCCCAAGCGGTGCTTCTGCGCATCCACCACCGTGCCCACGCCAGGGAGCATCAGGAGTTTGTCTTCGTTGTCAAGGGCGAATGCGTTGATTCGAGCTTGGTCGCAGGCGTGCTTCAACTCGCGCCGGCATGCCATTTGGTGGCTCTCCATGTGGACCAGCGGCCTGAGGTCGACAATGACCGTGTCCCCCTCGTTGACACGCTGAAGAATGGCACCGGTGTGGATGCGCTTCATCTCGTCCGGTGCAACATAACGCAGTGCGGTCGTGGCCGGTTGAGGCGGTCGAGCAGCATGGTGCCCAAGGTCGTGAAACGGTTCACCATCCGGTGTGACGGGGCCAGCCCAATGTTCGGGCACAGGCAGCGGAGCTGCGATGCTCGCGGCGGTTCCGGCGCTGTCAATGGACACCGGCGGTGCTTGTGGTGGGGTGGCGTGTGTGTCGGTCGGGGGCTCGGGAGGTGCGGGTGAGGCCGGTTGGTTTCGTGCCCGCCGCTGGCCCCCTTTGGCTTCTGGGTCAGGAAGCCCAAAGAACTGCCACAAACTGCCCATGCCTTCACCTCAGAACTCAAGATCGTCCAACAGGGATTGGAGTTCGGCTGATGCAGGCGTGGGTGCGGTTTGTTGAGGTTGCGGTGCAACCGGTGCCACCGACGCTGGCTGAGCCGGCTCGAGGTTCCCACCGTAGGTCGTCATCGGCGCTGCTGGGGCGGGTGAAGGCGCCGGTGCAGGTTGTGAATCGAGCCATTGTTGGCCGTAATGCTGCCACTGCTCCATGGTCCAGCCTGCCGGCAAACCGCTGGCAGGAAGCGGGGGTCCGGAGGCGTAGGCCGGCGGTGCGGGTACCGGTGCGGAAACCGGCGGGAGGGCTTTGGTAGGTGCAGGCGGTGCTGCACCGTACCCTGAGGTCGCCACGGCGGGCTGGAAACCTTGAGCCTCAAGCACCGCCATGGCATCGTCAGGACGGCTTCCTCGGGTGAACAACAAGAAAGCGACGAGACCGAGAATAACGAAACCCAAGGCAAAGATGACCAGCGTCATCGTCGTGCCCAAGGTTTCGGAGACGCTCTCGAAGATGCCCTCCGGGGGTCGTTCGGCTACGGAGAAACTGAACGTCGTTTGTTTGCTCTCACCGTCGTCATCGAGCACGGTCAGGGTCACGGTCCAATCGCCAGGGGGTAGGTTTTGCATCGTCCAGGTGGGGCCGGTGTGGTCGGTGTCGCCCACCGTGTCGCCGTCGCCATCAAAGTCGAGGTGGTTGCTGTCCCAACGGTACAAAAGGCTGGCCTTGTCGCCTTCAGTTTCCCCCGATTCCAAGGCTGACAATGTCAGGTTGTCGCCCTCCATCAGATCGAGGTCATCGGTTTCCAGGCTGATAACAGGGGTTGGGGGGAGGTTGATCACGCTGATGTTGGTCGAGGCGCTCGCCACCGCACCGTCGTCGTCGATCACATTCACCGTCACCCATCGCACGCCCCGCGTGGACCACGATGTGGACAGGACGTTCCCTTCCTCGTCGCAATCGTTGCTTCTGACACCGTCGTTGTCGCTGTCATCGGTGCTGTCGAGATCCCAACAGATGCGAAGGTCGTCCACGTCGGAGGCGGTATCGTCGGCGCTGACCGTGAGGTTCAGCACATCGTCTTCGTACACCGGTAGCGACACCGGAAGTGGCGAGACGGTGGGCGGTACGTTGTGCACGTTGATGTAGGCCTCACGCAATTCCGAGGTGGCGCCGTCGGCGTCGAACGCTTGAACGAGGATGCGATGCAGCCCGGACATGTTCCAAGACACCGGGGCGATGGCGTTGGCGCCCACGCTCTGCACGGTCCAGTTCTGATCGTCGTCGGCCGAGGGGAACCACTGGACGATGACCGTTCCTTGGTCGTTGGCCGTGTCGCTGGCTTGGATGCCCAGCACCCCGATTTCATCTTCATCGATGCTCCAGTGACCTTCGCTGTCGGGTTGCTGTTCTTCTCCAGCAACGGTCAGGGTGGGGTAGTTCAGCGTGGGGGCCACGTTCAGCACGTCGATTGTCGTCGTGTGTGTGGTTTCATCGCCGTCGTCGTCCGTGGCGACAGCCGTGATTTCCATGGGTCCCTCTTGAGTCGGCGTGAACGTGCAGTTGGCCTGCGTGAGGCCTTCCGAGCAGTCCAGGCCAGGCCACGACACGGAGACCTGCTGGCCGGAAGGGGATGTCGTGTCGATGTCGCTGATGTTCACGGCTTGCACCGTGATGGGGGACTCCACGTACACCGATGGGGCGTGAACGAGGTCAAAGGTGGGTGCACGGTTGAGGATTTCGATCTCCACCGAAAGGTCGTCGATGTCCAGTTCCTCATCGATCACGAGGACGTTCACCGTCCACATGCCGCTGTTCGACCAATTCCACTGGGTCCAACATCCTGGGGCTTCGATCACCTCGACCAGGCCCGTACGCGACTCGATTTCAAAGCGGCATTCGACCGAACCACCGTCTTCGTCGAAGCTGCCTGTGGCGTTGAGGGTGACGTTCTCGTAGGTGTAAAGTGGGTCATCGGTGGTGAGGTTGCCCGTTGGGGCACGTCCGATGAACACCGCCACGGACCCATCGTTGTTGGAGCGGTTGGCGTCGGCCGTAACGTTCTCGTCTGGGTCCACCTCGAACATGAGGGAAGCGGTGCCGATGGGCATGGCCGGTGGCACGGTCCAATTGACCAACACCCGTTGTTCGGCGTAGGGTTCAACCTCGGCCATGGCGTAACGGACGACCGTTCCGTCAGGCGTTTCCACTTCCATCGTGGTTGCGGGAGCGGTCAACACCCCTCGGTTCTGTGCGGGGAGGGAAAACGTCAGGATGTCACCCGGCAGGGCGTTGTAGCCGATGGCTGCGCCAAGGGTGCTGGTGATGCCGCCACGGGTGCGCTCGACGATGACGGAAGCGGATTGGGCGATGAGGTCAACGCCCACGACGTTGAGGTCCTGAACCACAGTGGCGGTGCCCACGATTTTGTTCACCGGGTCGTATACCACCACGCCGTTGCTGGTGTGGTCGTCGCTGGCGGCCGTGTCGTCGGTTTGGTCGGAGACGTTCAGGCCGATTTGGGCCTGACCGTTGTTGTCCGTGGTGGGGTTCAGAATGGTGTTGGCCACCTCGTACCTCAGCTGTAGATTGGTGTTCCTGACCGGCAACGGAGGTGCACTGGCGATGCTGTAGTCGATGTAGATCTGCTCCACGGCGTTGGGAAGGGTGGCGAGCGTGCCGGTGGTCACCGCCAACACGGTGTTGCGTCCACCGGCGTCCGAGGCCGGGTCAACGCTGTTGGAGTCCGCAGGCGTGTAGGTTTTCAGAATCCAATCGATGGTGAACCCAGCAGGGTTGATGACGCGGTTCCACACGGTGCCTCGGACCTCGGGGCAATACCAGTTGAAACCCACGTTCACGCCGGTGGCGTTCCATTCTGAAATCTTGTACGAGTCGTCGCAACCCGTGTATTGCGGCGTGTCGCCGTCCTCGGTGGGTGCACCGGTCTTCACCACCTGCCAGGAGTTGTTTTCGGCAGTGGTTGCGTCAAAATCGGACGGATCAAAGTAATCCGAAGTGCCGTCCGCACTGGTCTGACCCGTGAACGCCATCGACCATTGGTCGCCGTTCCTGAGCGGAAAATCATGACGCTCCTTGGCTGGTGTGTAACTGTTGTAGAAGGTGACATCACCCAAAACCACAGGGCCACCGGTGATCCATGCTGCCGGGACGCCAAACAGACAGACCACGAACTCCACGCGAAGGTTGAATGTGGAATTCATCAGGCCGAGGTCGCGAACACGCATGAGGTCAACGCCCGTGTAGTCAATGTCAATGCGGCCGTTGGTGGGGGTGCCGTCGACTTCCACGGTTGCACCGCAGTTGGTGTTGGAGTTGGCGCTCGTGAAGGCTCCTGAGATGTTCACCTCGTACGCCAACACGGTTTGCCCTGTTGTGTCGGTCCTGTAGACGATGTCTGTCACTTCGTTGGTGGTGTCGCCGGTCAGCGTGTTGAGGGTGGCCGATACGTTGGCTTGCGCCAACAGGGTGGCGATGTCGAATTGGGTTTCGTAGACCCACTCGTCCCCCACGCGGTGGGCAGGCACATCAACCGTGGATGACGAACCACCCGACGCCATGGGCGTCGTTGCTGGATTGAGCAGGCCTTTACCCACGGCAGCGTGCACGGAGGCACCCATCAAGAGCCCGAGCACCAGCAACGGCACGATGGACCTGCGGTTCATGGTTACAGGTGGGTGTCCTGCTACAAAAGGAAACGCACGGTGCCCGATGCACCATGGCGACGCAACAGCAGCGAATCAGCGGGCTCAGAGCAAGTCGGCGAGTTCGTCCTTGATGATCTCCACGGCTTCGAGGATCTCGTCCTTGTGGCGAGCACCGGTGATGACCATCTTGCCGGAGCCGAAGATGAGGCAGACCACCTTGGGGTCGTCGAGCCGGTAGATGAGGCCGGGGAATTGCTCGGGCTCGTATTCCACCTTGTCAAACGGCAGGTGGAAGGTCAAGTGGTTCAAGTTGAGTTTGCGGGGCACACCGGCTTGTGGTTCGCCGGTGAATTTGTCGACACCGTCGTAGTCCTCGGGGTAGTGAAGGGCGTAGGTGGCGACCATGTTCTGCACCTCAATGGTGACGTCTTCGAGGTCCCAGGTTTCAATGCCTGCGGATCGCAAGTCCTTGATCATGCGGTCGATGCCGGTGTGGATGTTGTCCTCGTCCTTTCCACCGGTGCACACGGCACGGCCGGAGCGGAACATCAGAATGGCCAGCTTGGGTTCGGTGACGCGGTAGACCACGCCGGGGAATTGCTCGGGTTCGTATTCGCAGTTCAACTGAATGGCGATGTCGGGCAGGTCGAGTTCTTCGGCAACGCGGGTGCTGGCGACAACGTTCACGACGGTGAGGCGCTCTTCATCGGTGGTCATATAAAAGCCGAAAGGGGCCGAGTATATAAAAGGAATTTCGGCATGGTTCCATCCTGCTAGAGCTCAATCCATCGCATCCGGAGGCACGGTTGACGG
>Ga0181570_10003376_pt1 | contig 12171 bp, 6 predicted proteins | sample 101ome_18_FD_148667 | JGI IMG/M metagenome (GOLD analysis project Ga0181570, IMG submission 148667) | Coastal salt marsh microbial communities from the Groves Creek Marsh, Skidaway Island, Georgia - 101406AT metaG (spades assembly) | ecosystem: Environmental > Aquatic > Marine > Intertidal zone...
GTTTGTCGGAACTGGGCTCGAAGCTCGTGTGCCATATGATTCGGGTGCGGTGGCTCGTATTCGTGAAAGTGGATATGTTTTATATGCCGATGCAGAACGTATTGACATTTTAACTCAACCACGGCCATTCGTAGCGAAGTTAACAAATGTACCAATAGTGCACCCTCCATATAAACGTGAAACAATTTGGTTAAAAACATATCAGCGTTCGAATCAAGATACATGTATGCATCAACGTCCAAGTGTCTTCCCAAATACATGGGTACATAGTGGAAAATGTTTAGCTGATAACTCATCAACGGTTGCAGGTGAATTAGCACTTGGAAAAAATATCCTTGTCGCATATATGCCATGGGAAGGGTATAATTTCGAAGATGCTGTTTTAGTAAGTGAACGCTTAATTTTTGATGATTTATTTACCTCAGTTCATATTGAACGTTATGACATTTCAACGTCCCGTACACGTGAAGGACAAGAATATATTACATCAAAAGTGGACAAGAACATGCACTTGGATGCCTTCGGTGTTGTTCAAGTTGGCACATGGGTTGAACCGGGTGATGTTTTAGTTGGAAAGGTTTCCCCACAGCAAGAATCGGAAAATACACCTGAAGGTCGACTTCTCCGTGCAATTTTTGGTGGTGCAGCTCGTGATGTTAAAGATACTCCTTTAACTGTTCCAAGTGGTGTAACAGGCCGTATTTTACAAGCAATGCCATTATTTGAAACCGTGAAGTATAATGAGCAAGTTGATTGTTTTGAAGCTGTTGGTTCAGTAAATGTTTTTTTAGTTCAAAAGCGTAAAGTTCAAGTTGGTGACAAAATTGCTGGACGACATGGAAATAAAGGTATTATTTCTAATATTCTTCCTCGTCAAGATATGCCATTTCTTCAAAATGGAGCTCCAGTAGATATGGTATTGAATCCTTTGGGTGTGCCATCCCGTATGAATGTCGGCCAAATTTTCGAATGTTTATTAGGGTTAGCAGCTCATACATTAGAACAAAATTATAAAGTATTACCATTTGATGAGATGCATGGAGATGAAGTTTCACGTGGGTTTGTTTACCAACAGTTGTATAAAGCTCGTTGTGCAACAAATCAAAAATGGATTTTCCGTCCAGAATCCCCGGGGAAAAGTATTGTCTTTGATGGGCGTACTGGATATCCATTTGATCAACCAGTGACTGTTGGATACCCCTACATTTTAAAATTGGTGCACTTAGTAGATGATAAAATTCATGCACGTTCAACTGGACCATATTCGTTGGTGACACAACAACCGCTTGGTGGGCGTTCGAAGCATGGTGGCCAGCGTTTAGGTGAAATGGAAGTATGGGCACTTGAAGGGTTTGGTGCAGCATATACTCTGCAAGAACTTTTAACTGTGAAATCCGATGATATGCGTGGACGTAATTTAGCTTTCATGTCGATTATTCGTGGCAATTTATTGCCTAAGCCAGGTGTGCCTGAATCGTTTAAAGTTTTAGTATGTGAATTACGTGGGTTATGTTTAGATATTAGTCTTTCGTGTATTCCATCTATGTAAAGGGCGCGTTTTAATAGGCACCTGGACAGCATTTGTTAGATACCGTTATTTCGAAAAGAACAGATTACAGTATTATGAGTCCCAATATTGATTATATTCAAATTCAATTAGCCTCACCAAAGGAAATTGAACGGTGGTCACAACGTGTACTCCCTGATAATGAAATTGTTGGGGAGATTACGAAAGCTGACACCATTAATTATCGAACGTTTAAACCAGAGCGAGATGGTCTTTTTTGTGAGCGTATTTTTGGCTCAATTGTTAGTAATGAATGCTCGTGTGGAAAAACACGTCGGCGAAAAGCAATGCCAATACAAATGCCTGCAACATTAGATGATGAAATGCCCATTGCTTCGGCAACGAATGTGGAAGATGTTGTTGGATATGTTTGCCCTGCTTGTGGTGTGGAACCTACGGATTCAAAAGTACGACGATATCGTATGGGTTCAATCCGTTTACGTAAGCCAGTTGCCCATTTATGGTATTTCCGAAATACACCAAATGTTCATTCTGTGTTGCTTAATATGGGTGCAACGCAAACAGATCAAGTTTTACACTTTGATGCGTATACGCCATCCTCACCACATGTCATGAATTATTTTATACATGGTGGGACATTTTGGTACATTCCGGAGTGGGATGCAGCCCATGTGACGTTAGGTTCAGCAGTGCCAATCAAATCACGGGATCCCGATATTGAAGCGGTTTGGAATACAGATGCCTGGCTTCAAACGGATGCTCAAAAAACTAAATATGGATTTCCATTAGAGCCTCGCACAACACACAATTGTGGTGCTGAAGCCATGCAGGCATTATTAACTCAACTTGATTTGCCATTTATGGAACGCATGTTGAGTACTCGACTTCGTCAACGGGTAAAAGCGTATCATACAAAATTCCGAGTGAAACAAGCAGCTGGTAAATTTGATCATGAAAAGTTAGAGAAGGTTGCGAAATTATTAAAGTTAACAAGACAAGGACAACGAAATCGAGGTTTAAATGCAAAAATCAAGAAATTAGCGAAACGTTTACATTATGTTCGTCTTTTAGCTCGAAAAGAACTACGACCTGAATGGATGATTATTTCAATTTTTCCTGTTTTACCACCAGATTTACGTCCAATGATTCAAATGTCAAGTGGTCGTTTTGCTGCTTCTGATTTGAATGATTTATATCGACGTTTAATTTACCGTAAAATTCGTTTTGATAAGTTTTGTAAGTTATTTGGAACAGAGTTTTTACCTGATTTATTAATTCGACATGATCTTTGTTTACTTCAAGAAGCGGCTGATGCCATTATTGATAATGGGCGACTTGAGAAACCAGCCCAACGTCCAAATAAGAATGTATTTAAATCCTTAACAGCAATTATTGAAGGGAAACATGGTCGTTTTCGACAAAATTTATTAGGAAAACGTGTGGATTATTCTGGCCGCTCGGTGATTGTGGTTGGTCCAAAATTACGTTTACACCAATGTGGTTTACCGCGTGAAATGGCATTAGAGTTATTTCATCCATTTATTATTCAAGCATTACTTGAACATACGGTTGTACGTAATATTCGTGCAGCCAAAAATATGATTCAAAAGCGTCACCAAAAAGTTTGGGAAATTTTGGAACGTGTTGTTTACGCACACCCTCTTTTATTAAATCGTGCACCAACCCTTCACCGTTTAGGGATTCAAGCATTTGAGCCAATTTTACTTTCTGGTCGTGCCATCCAATTACACCCACTTGTTTGCCCAGCGTTTAATGCGGATTTTGATGGTGATCAAATGGCTGTACACATTCCACTTTCATTAGAAGCACAAGCAGAAGCACGTTTACTTATGCTTGCGACACATAACTGGCTTTCACCTGCAACGGGTGAACCAAGTATTGTACCAAGTCAGGACATGATTCTTGGGTTCTATTACTTAACGGCTCGTCGTCCAATTGAACCTCATGTTGGAAAAAAAGCGCGAGTTCTCAAGCAGCCATTTACGGTTTTTGAAACCTTTGAACGAGTTCTTCAACGGTATGCACTTGGATCATTAAAATTGCATGATCTCATTTGGGTTAAAGCATCTGCTCCAGCTGATACAGAGCATCCAGTTCCAGTGGAAGTTCGTGTGCAACCAACCGGTCAAAACACACTTATTTATGATGCGGTTGTGAATGAATCGTGGCCAATGCCACGCCCAGTAGCGCATACCTCGACACTTTCAACACGTGTCTCAAATGGTTCAGAGCGTATTTTTTCGAATGTTCCTCAAGTACACGCCCTCACAGTAAATACGTTTTATCTTCGTACGACACCAGGGCGACTTATTTTAAATTCTCTCATTTATGAAAACCTTTTTTTGTAATCGAACGGTTGATAAAAGTGAAATGAAACGGTTAATTAAATGGGTTTTACTTAATTATGGGACGCAAAAAGCAACCCGGTTTGTTGACCATTTAAAAACACTTGGATTTCACTCAGCCACAACGGCGGGTATTTCATTAGGAATTGATGATCTACGCATTCCGCCTGTTAAACCTGTATTTTTAAAAAATGCAGAAAAAGATATTTTAGATAATGATTTACGTTATAAACGTGGTCAAATTACTGCTGTAGAACGCCTGGAAAAAGCATTAGATATTTGGAATACAACGAATGATACATTGAAAAATGAAGTGATTGCGCATTTCCGAGAGACGGATATTTTTAACCCGGTTTATATGATGGCATTTTCGGGTGCACGTGGAAATATTTCCCAAGTTCGTCAACTTGTAGGTATGCGCGGTCTTATGGCTGACCAACAAGGACAAGTTTTAGATTTCCCAATTCGACGTAATTTCCGTGAAGGACTTACTGTAACAGAGTATATGATTTCGTGTTATGGAGCCCGAAAAGGGTTAGTTGATACGGCTTTACGTACTGCAAACTCGGGCTATTTAACACGCCGTTTGGTTGATGTTGCGCAAGGGGTTATTATTCAACAATTTGATTGTGAAACAACTGAAGGGTTAGAAGTGGTTCCTTCTGCAAAGAATGACTATGCCAATATTGTTGGGCGTGTTCTTTTACAACCAGTGATTGATCCCTATACCGAGAAATATATTGCTCGTAAGAATATTGGTATTTCACCTGCTTTAGCACGGAAATTACTTCATGTACCCAAAGTTGTTGTACGTTCGCCATTAACGTGCCGATTTAATTCTGTGTGTCAATTATGTTATGGTTGGGATCTCTCAAAACACCGTTTAGTCCAATTAGGTGAAGCTGTAGGGGTTCTTGCAGCACAGTCAATTGGTGAGCCAGGAACACAACTTACAATGCGTACATTCCACACAGGTGGAGTGTTTGCGGGTGAAGCCACAGAAAAAGTCTATGCCCCATACTCTGGAATTATTTCGTACGGAGGTACACTTCGAGGTCGTAAAGTTGTTAGTCGATATGGGGAACCTGCATTTTTAACTGTGGTCCCAGTCACACTTAAGATTAGTCGTGCAGAGCAGGCCAAATCTGTTCTTTTAAAATTTCCAGCATTTACACTCTTATTTGTTTACCCGGGACAACATGTAATGTTCCATCAAAGTTTAGCGGAATTATCACGTATTGAGCAAAATGGTTCAGATGTTAGCCAAAATACAAGCATGAGTTTGGGTGAAAAGGAGCTTTTAGCACCTGATACAGGTCAGATTTATTTTGATAATCTTCAACTTACTCAAGTATTAACTGCATCATCTGATGAGGAGATTGACGAGGAGCTTCAGCCAATCAATAAAGTCTTTGGTTACGGGTTTATTTGGATTTTATCTGGTCAGTTATTACGTACGAATCAAAGTTATCAGGGTGATTATTTTCATAAAAAGGCTGACCCGTTTTCTTTACATTCGACTGTTGCATCTGTATCAAGAAGCTTTTTGCAATCGCCTTCGAAAAGATATAGTCATGGGATGCAGAAGCTCTTAACATATGGGATGTCAGTTCGTAAAAATGCTGATGCACATTTACGCATGCAGGTCTCTTTGAATCGGTCAATTGGTAATGTTGACTATGTTGTAGACCCTTCGTATTGTGTTTCAGAAGAGGTTTTTGGGTCTCAATGTTGTTCGAAATTGGAGGAAAGCAAATCCATCCCAACGGATGTTTGTACAGTTGGGTTTAAAGACCGTCATTGTTGTGTTGGTTTGGTTGCCTTAAAAACGGTGCCAAAAACATTGGGTACTGTTTCTCCGTTTGGGACGCAAGTCACTCGTCCACGTGGGAAATCATATTTTAAATTAGGTGTTCAAAAAATGTGTATTCAGGGTTCATTACAAGCACCCACAATTTTGCAATCATCAAGTCCTACTCGGGGTTCCAAGTTTAAAAATGATGCAGTAACGCTGCCAGCAATTTCAGTGATTGCTCCATTCAAACATTGGAAATCTATTTCATCAACTTTCCCTTACATGCCATTACACATGGGTTACCAACCTGGTAATTGGGATATGCGTCGTGCAAAGGCATTATTTCCAAAAAAGGAGAGTGAGAAAAAATCGGCTCGTGTTCAAGTCCCAGCTCTTTTCCCGCAATTTACTCCGGTTATTTCATTCGGGCAATCCAGTGACACCATTATGTCACATGAAGTTCAAGTAGCAGCTTCGTCTGTTTGTTCACAGAGCGACCTCTTAGATTCCCAGTCTTGTGTCGAAGGTGAAATTCGTATCCATGAATTAGCCCTTACGCAATCAAATCAACATGCATTTGCGTATGCTGGCTATCCTGCAAAGGTGCAAGTGGGTCAATATATTCGTGTGGGTGATGAATTGTTTTCGGGTATGCAAAGTCCATATGGAGGCCAAGTTATCCATATTAGTTCAACACATATTATTTTACGTCGTGTTTACCCATATGCAATGTCACATAATTCCCCTGTTTCTGTAAATCATGGAGAGCTTATCCAAAAAGGTGTTTCGTTTGGGGCATTAGTTTCTTTAGAATCAACTGCTGGAGATATTGTTCAAGGTCTTCCAAAAGTTGATGAATTATTAGAAGCACGTGAACCAGTGGAAAAAATCGGTTCAAGTATTCATACAGAATTAGCAGTTTTATTTTTAGAGTATTCGAAAACGTATGGCTTACGAGAAGGGTGTCGACGTAGTTTACAGGAAGTTCGTCAAATTCTCGTACAGGAAGTCCAAGATGTTTATAGTTCCCAAGGTGTGTTTATTTCGGATAAGCATATTGAAATTATTGTTCGTCAAATGACAACATATGTTTTAGTTGTAGATCCAGCAGATACCAATTTATTACCAGGAGATATTGTTGATTTACGTCGTGTTGAACATTTTGAAGCGAAACCAGGTGGAGCTACTGTTCAATACCGCCCAATTTTATTAGGTATTACACGTGCATCATTAGCAGCAGAAAGTTTTATTTCAGCAGCAAGTTTCCAAGAAACAAAACGTGTTCTTACACGCGCAGCTGTGGAAGGACGTATTGATTGGTTAACTGGGTTAAAAGAAAATGTGATTCTTGGTCGCTTAATTCCTGCTGGTACAGGTCTTTATGTGTAAAATGGCTTCGTTTAAAAGTTGGTGAATAACGAGCTAGGTTAACAAAAACCTGCCTCGTTATGCCAGAATAGTAGAGTTACCATGCAAAATAATAGTTTATTTGGCGGGCTATATGTCATGCGTAGATTGCTTGATGCGGAGTGTGAGTATTCATAAATAAACATTTAGGATATTGCCCTTTAGTTGAGCTATTGTTGTTGTACGTGTTTTTTAGGACTTGTTTTCGTCACTCCCTTATCATTTTACTTTTTAGGGAAGAACTACTATACAAGGATTTCAATTATTGGTACAATTAGCATACTCTTATGGAAAACCATAAGCTTACCCCGTGAATGTTAATTTTTTTAATTTATTTTTTTTTCAATTATGAATCAATTAGAATCTCTTTTAGAAGCAGGTGTACATTTTGGTCACCAAGTCGGTCGATGGAATTCAAAAATGGCACCCTATATTTATGAAACAAAAAATGGAGTGCACATCCTTGATCTTGTGAAAACACTTGATGATTTAGAGACTGCTCGACCTGTATTAAAACGTGCAAAAAATGTTTTATTTGTAGGAACACGTACCCAAATTGCACCAATTGTTGAAACAGCTGCCCAAAAGTGTAATGGGCATTATGTAAACACACGTTGGGTTGGAGGTCTCCTTACGAACTGGAATACAATGTCCATGTGTCTTCAAAAATTAAACCGTTTAGACCGTCAATTATCTGATGAAGTACAATTAAAAAGTCTTTCGAAAAAAGATGTTCTTTCTTTGAAGAAACAACGAGCACGTCTTGAAAAGTTTTTTGGTGGTTTACGTGAATTATCAACGTTACCAGATCTTGTTGTAATTATTGGGCAACCGCATGAGAAAAATGCTGTACAAGAATGTCAAAAGTTAAACATTCCAACAATTACATTACTTGATTCAAATTGTGATCCCACACTTTCAACATATGGAATTACTGCAAATGATGATTCAACACGTTCAGTGGAGCTTATTCTTGACTATTTAGTAGCTGCCTAAAAGCGTATTGTCATTGATATTTGTACATTTGATGTAAACCCATTTTTTGTCTACGCTTCTTTTACTGAGAAGCGTACTCTTTTTCGTATTTTTTTTGTTTCGTTTTTTTTAACATAGCATTATAGATTTTTTTTTCGAATTTACTTGTGTTAAGGGTGTCAGATCGAGTAGAATATAAGTAGTAGAAAAAAGCAGAGGCTATTCATACATGTATGTTTTTATATTGTATTGGTAGAATTCCTTTGAAATGATGATAGACAAATTAGGTAAATAGTATGACTATTGCTCTTGGAAAAGTTGAAGAAAAGCGCGGATGGTTTGATAACGTAGACGATTGGCTTAAGCGTGATCGTTTCGTATTCGTAGGTTGGTCAGGAATTCTTTTATTCCCATGTGCATATTTTGCAGTTGGTGGATGGTTTACTGGAACAACATTCGTAACTTCATGGTACACACACGGTTTAGCAAGTTCATACCTTGAGGGATGTAACTTCCTTACATCAGCTGTATCAACTCCTTCAAACAGTATGGCACACTCACTTCTTCTCCTTTGGGGACCAGAAGCACAAGGTGAATTCACACGTTGGTGCCAACTTGGTGGATTATGGACATTCGTAGCACTTCACGGTGCATTTGGATTAATTGGTTTCATGCTTCGTCAATTTGAAATTGCACGTGCAGTACAAATTCGTCCATACAACGCAATTGCGTTCTCAGCACCAATTGCTGTTTTCGTATCTGTATTCCTTATCTACCCACTTGGACAGTCAGGATGGTTCTTTGCTCCTTCATTTGGAGTAGCTGGAATTTTCCGTTTTATCCTTTTCTTCCAGGGGTTCCACAACTGGACACTTAACCCATTCCACATGATGGGTGTAGCTGGAGTACTTGGAGCAGCACTTCTTTGTGCGATTCACGGTGCAACAGTAGAAAACACACTTTTTGAAGATGGTGATGGTTCAAACACATTCCGTGCGTTTAACCCAACACAAGCTGAAGAAACATACTCAATGGTAACTGCAAACCGTTTCTGGTCACAGATTTTTGGTGTAGCATTTTCAAACAAGCGTTGGCTTCACTTCTTCATGCTTTTCGTACCTGTAACAGGGTTATGGATGTCAGCACTTGGTGTTGTTGGATTAGCATGTAACCTCCGTGCATACGATTTCGTATCACAAGAGATCCGTGCTGCTGAAGATCCTGAGTTCGAAACATTCTACACAAAGAATATTCTTCTTAATGAAGGTATTCGTGCATGGATGGCAGCTCAAGATCAGCCACATGAAAACCTTGTATTCCCTGAGGAGGTACTTCCACGTGGAAACGCTCTTTAATTCAACACTCGTAGTAGGTGGTCGAGACCAAGAATCTACTGGATTCGCTTGGTGGTCTGGAAACGCTCGTCTTATTAACCTTTCTGGTAAGCTCCTTGGTGCACACGTAGCACACGCAGGACTTATCGTATTCTGGGCTGGTGCAATGAACCTTTTTGAAGTTGCACACTTCGTACCAGAAAAGCCAATGTATGAGCAAGGACTTATCCTTCTCCCTCACCTTGCAACACTCGGATTTGGTGTTGGTCCTGGAGGGGAGGTGCTTGATACATTCCCATACTTCGTATCAGGTGTTCTTCACCTTATTTCATCAGCTGTTTTAGGATTTGGTGGTGTATACCACTCAATCATTGGACCTGAGACTCTTGAAGAATCATTCCCATTCTTTGGATACCTTTGGAAAGATAAAAACAAGATGACAACAATTCTTGGAATTCACCTTGTTCTCCTTGGATTTGGATGTTACCTTCTTGTTTGGAAGGCAATGTACTTCGGTGGAGTATATGATACATGGGCACCGGGAGGTGGAGATGTACGTGTAATTAACTACCCAACATACGACCCATCAGTAATTTTCGGATACCTCCTTAAGTCACCATTTGGTGGAGATGGGTGGATTATTAGTGTAGATAACATGGAAGATGTAATCGGTGGACACCTTTGGGTGGGAACGATTGAAATCCTCGGTGGATTCTGGCACATTTTCACTAAGCCATTCGCATGGGCACGTCGTGCACTTGTATGGTCTGGTGAAGCGTACCTTTCATACAGTCTTGCATCTGTGTCAGCAATGGCATGGGTTGCAGCTGTAATGGTATGGTTTAACAATACTGTATACCCTTCTGAATTCTTTGGACCAACTGGACCAGAGGCTTCACAAGCGCAAGCATTTACATTCCTTGTACGTGACCAACGTTTAGGAGCAAACATTGCTTCTGCACAAGGTCCAACTGGATTAGGTAAATACCTTATGCGTTCACCAACTGGAGAGATTATCTTCGGTGGGGAAACTATGCGTTTCTGGGATATGCGTGCACCATGGACTGAGCCACTTCGTGGACCAAACGGACTTGACCTTACTAAGCTCAAGAATGATATTCAGCCATGGCAAGAGCGTCGTTCTGCTGAGTACATGACTCACGCGCCTTTAGGATCACTTAACTCTGTAGGTGGTGTAGCAACTGAGATTAACTCAACAAACTTCGTAAACCCACGTAGTTGGCTTGCAACTTCACACTGGGTTTTAGCGTTCTTCTTCTTCGTAGGACACCTTTGGCATGCAGGTCGTGCACGTGCAGCTGCTGCAGGGTTCGAAAAAGGAATTGATCGTGATACTGAGCCAGTGCTTTCAATGCGCCCTCTTGACTAATTATCTATATCGTTTTACTCTATAGATAGATAGGTTGGCTGCCTTAAAAAGGTAGCCAACATCACTATTTTAATAACATCAAAGATTCCCGACCGGAAGAAGCATGGTCGTTAAAAGCTAAGCCCTACTTGCATTGAAAACGAGGAGGAATGAATATGAATATTTAATATTATTTGATGTTTTATAGACCGATTTGATTTAATGAATTTTTTATGTTTGTTATGCAGAACCAAAAAATTGTAAAAATTGTAAATGCATTAATGTTTGTGTTTGCCAAAATATGTCACGTTCTCACAACCATCTTAACGTTGATAATTTTTTTTCTGTTGATAAGCGGTTGGGCACTCCTTTGTAACCGTGTCAGCTAGCTAAACGTATGACGAGTTCCAATAAAAATAATTGGAACTTGTCAATGAATTCCATTCAGAGGAGTAGTATTAATATGAGCAATTTTAGCCCAAATTTATCTCTATCGTCACCGGAGTCTTCACTTCCAACATTTTCACCACAAGCAGGAGACCGAAGTGCTTCACGCCGTTACCTGTTCTTATGTCGTAAAAAAGTCCGAGTTTTAATGGTGCGCAACACTACATCTCGAAGTGAGCGAATCAAGCTAATTCAGACAGTGAAGGTCCTTCGTGCAAAAAATCGTGATCTTACTCAACAAATCAAGGTGTTACAAGAGGAGGTACAGAGTTTCAATCAAGCAGCTGTTGCAGCTCAAAAAACGAGACAACAGTCCTTTAGTTTCACTAGCCCACCCGTTCACCTCAAAGTAGTTGTAAGCGGCCTTGTTGTGACAGAAATCGTTGGCCATGCAGTAGGACAACCTAAACTGAAGCCCATTTCACTTGTTTGTCGCAAAACAAAGAAAGTCATCTCATCGTGTAAGCAACGTATTTTCAGAGGGAAAACACAAACGGTCGAGGAGGTGAATCAGGACTTGCAGTGGATTTTTCCAAAAGGTTTCTCGGTGTCAGCCGAAAAAACACGTAAAGTAATTACAGAGCCTGAGCAGCCGATTCGTTCACCTCTCCCTCTGGTGTACTATCCGTTTATGTAATGTCGATATTGCGTAGCGTAGAAAAGAGGAAATTTTCTTTTCTACGCTAATTTTTTTGTCTTTGTGATTATAGTTTTTTACGACATAAATTTAATAGATAAAGATATTTCAATCAAGATTTTTTATATAAAAAGTATTTTTTTGTTTTGTGAAAGAGGCAGACATCCATTGCTTTGAAGAGGTCAAGCTATACTCGTATATGGAAGCATTAGTTTTTCTAATCTTCTCAAACACATCAAGGAGAGTTTGATCCTGGCTCAGAAGGAACGCTGGCAGCGTGCATAACACATGCAAGTCGAACGATGAAGCATTC
>Ga0181570_10003383_pt1 | contig 12154 bp, 11 predicted proteins | sample 101ome_18_FD_148667 | JGI IMG/M metagenome (GOLD analysis project Ga0181570, IMG submission 148667) | Coastal salt marsh microbial communities from the Groves Creek Marsh, Skidaway Island, Georgia - 101406AT metaG (spades assembly) | ecosystem: Environmental > Aquatic > Marine > Intertidal zone...
CTGGAAATTAGCCCCCTCGCGCTGTTGCCGTGGGTACCGTCGGTGATGTATACATCCTAAAGGGGACCCCTTGTGTATGCACTACGCGAAGTGAAAAGCCAGTATTTCATCGATTGACTATTCGTCGCAGTGTCCACATCCTCTGCAGTGTGAACCACAGCAATGCCAACAGCCGTTGTAGCATGAGCAGGAATCACGGTCTTCTTTTGCACCCATAATATCACTGCTCATAGGAAACCCAAACGAGCGACAGGTCTGGAGCCTTGTCGTTTTCGCTCATGTTCTTGAAGCACAATAATTTGGAGCCAGATGGAATCGTGATTTCATCTTTCACTCGGCCAGAAAATGCAACTTTTCCTGAGGTCTCGGGCCACAATCCGCTGATGTTGTGATAGACTGGCTTTGCTCCTCGCTTAGCAAGTTCTTCTTCCATGTATTCGGACCATGCTGCGTTGATTTGTGCAATGTTTGGAGGGCTGCCAAATTCACCAGCGGCGATTCGGGCGGTCATCTGTTCTTGGATGCTTGACATGGTATCCCTTACACCCGACTACTCTTAAGGAAAACGGATTGATACTTTCGTCATCAATAATGCTTCAAAGCCATCTGTGCCAAGGCTTGTTGCCCCATCCTGTTGGATTTGGGAACCTTCGCCTTCGTTCATGGAATGGATTGTCCTTGACCTTGATGACGCTTCCAGCAGACCATTTTCCACCTCGCTTTCCCTTCAGTCCTTCTCGGTTGAGCTGCCTCGCCACGGCCGTTGCCGACATGCCGTTTTTCTCAATTTGCCAAACCATGTAGTCAATCACATGTTGTTCACTCCAATTCGGGGTGAGATCCCCGAACTCGGTTTCATCCCAACCGTAGATGGATTGTGTGAACTTCTTGTTCATGGCCTTGAGTTGGTCCATGCTCTCCTGGGTTCGCTCCGAGATGAGTCCTCGCTCCATCTCCGCCATGGCTGCTACGATTGTCAGAAACAGCCTTCCTAGGCTGTAGTGGTGTCTATCGCCTGTCCACCCATGTCCACCACGTGTAGGTCAATGCCCGCAGCGTTGAGTTCGTCTATCGTGTTCAGCATGTCTGAAGTGACCCGAAACAATCGGTCAATCTTCATCGCCATGAGGTGCTGATACTGACCTGATGCAAGCTTTTGCTTCAGTCGTCTACCCACAGGTCGCTCCCATAACGGAATACCTCCACTCACCCCCTTCTCGATGAGAATGTCGCTCTCATCAAGCGGGATACCCTTGAATCGGGCATAGTCCAATATCCGTCTTTTCTGTGCGTCTAAACTCACGCCTTCGTCCACTTGTCGTTGTGATGATACCCGTATGTAGGCTATCGCTTTGTCCCGATTTTCGCTGTTTTTGCTCGTTAACATAATCGAGCATCGTGTTCTTTTCTAGTTAATACTTCTTATTTGATACCGAATTTTCGTTCCTTAAACAGCAAATACCAAATCAAGTCGTAAATAGGGGTGTTCAAGGATGACGACTATGCGAGGATCGACACACTCAGTCATAACCCAGACTAGGTTTGTGTGGATACCTATCTCTTTTTTGTTGCAGTTTGGTGCGATTTACCAGACTTTGCTATTCCTTGACTCAAGATTTGTCAACTCAAAATTCCTTGGATCTATGGAATTGCAATTGTTCTCAATATTTCTTGCGATTTTCCCTACCTATTTTATCCAACACAGGATTCTCAATCAACAGGATAGTAAGGAAAATCTCCTAGGTATCTTGGAATCCCTAGGAATACAGGCGAGAACATCCCCGAAATCGCTGTCTGTCAAAGATACTTCCCTACTTGACGACGTGTTCCTTAAACTGATTGAATCAAAATTTGATGATGGAAATTTGGACATAGATTTTGAACTAAGGTTGGGAGAAGCCGCCAGATTAACTGGTAGATTCGATTCTGCATTGAAGCACTTTGAAATGATTATCGCTCAAGATTTGTCGGAAGAAATGGCATGGTATCGCTCAAGAGCGATGACGCTACGAGCCTACACATTACAACTTAAGTTAGACATGAAGGTGATCAGAGAGAAGTACGAGCCTGAATCAGTTGAAGTGCAAGAAATATTGAATAATTATGCAGAGGCATATGACTATGCCAACGATATTCATGATGATTACAATGTTTGTGAGTGCCTCCTAGGCATGGGGATTTGCTGGTTAATGATTGGAGATTTAGAAAAATCGAGATTATACCTTGGTAAAGGATTAGACTTGGCAGAACAAATCAATTCACCAAGTTTGTTGGTTGATGCCATGGTATGTGTTTCTACTTTATTCCTTGTGACAGAAGACATTGATTCTGCAGAAATTCTTATTCTTCAGGCCCTTGGTATCGCAATGGTAGATAATTACGATCTTGGTATTGGTTGGTGCTACAGTGTCCTGGGCACAGTTTACACAAAGAGAGACGATGTGGAAGCGGCCAGTCTGTATTTTCAGGAAAGCATCACTCACTTGAAGAGGTCTGGAGCACTCATTCATCAATACAATACGGATGAAATTCAGCAAGTTTTGGATAATCCTCCTTCTGTGCCATATTTGTTCTCTAGTAGTGACTAGACCAACAATTCGTTTGCATCGCCTTGACCAAAAGATAAGTTACATTGAATATACACAAGGGTTGAACTTAACACCCCATGTATGCGAAATTAGTGTGCACAAGGGTTCGCAGTGGGCCATATACGTCGCTAGCGTTGTAAAGGGCCCACTGCAAGCCCTTGTAAACAGACAGTCCATACACAAGGGGTCTTGTAAAACCCCTTGAAGGCATTACTAATTCTAATATCCACCTAATTGGTTTATGTGCTTCACGACAAAGGTGATTGCAACATCAATAATCTAGAAAATTGTTTTAACCCACATTGGTGCAAGAAAAAATATGCCTACCTGTGTTGCTTGCAGAACTACGTATTCTGCATCACAGGTTTATTGCCCCAATTGTGGGAAAATCAACGTCCCCCCGCCTACACCGAAATACGAAGTAATCAGGAAAGGCCCCTCCCACCCTCCATTGGTAGCGATACAACAAGCTCCTCGTGTGACAAAAGCACTAGGCCAAAAAAGCACTCGGGGAGTAACAGCGTCAATTTCCTTGCTCATAGTTGGAATTTTTTCGCTACTCTTGTCTCAGCAATCTGTTTGGTTAGATCTTGATGCAAAAATTAGCCTAGTAGAACAACCGACAGACTATGCAGAAATCTCCACGACGGATGAACTTGGAAAAAGGACTACAATTGTGTTTGAAAATTCTTCTGGAACTGAGGAGAAATTAATTCAGGATAATGATGATTTGGCAGATGAATTTCCAGATGCTGTTGAGGTAAAGGAAAGTACCCGTTTCCTCATAATTGGTTCGATTGTATTCGGTTCTATTGGAATTCTAATGGGGATTTTATCATTGGTTGGCCTACCACAGTTATCGGGAATCGGGTCATTTTGTATTCTGTTTTTCACTGCTCTAGCCATGATTTCAATGATTTACTTTTACTTCTTTTTCGACCCGTTTGCGGATGAATCTTTGGCTACAGACAATGATGATATCTACGAATCATGTGGTGATGAAACGACATCTGGTTGGTTTCTGGACTACGAAATAAGCACTGTCTGTGAAATTGATGGACAAAGCATTCAACTCGAAATGAATGTAATCTACTCATTTGGGTTTATTATGCCCCTTGTTTCTGTTGTGATGGGAGTTTTTTCTTTCTTGATGCTCTCAAATCTCTTTTCATCCAATTCGTGACTTATGTTTTTTGATATCTAGAAATCACGATTTTTCTCGATGCAAAATCAGATTCTTGATTGATTATGCACAAGGGGCCCCCTTGTAGTCCTATACGACATCATGGGTACGGTTGTGTATACGGACATTCACAAGGGGTCCCCTTGTAGACACTGTTCATTTTTTTCTTCAGATTTGGATTCAATTTATGTTTAAATTTTGGAAGAAATCATCAAGCAATTCGTGAATTTGTTTCATTTGATCGTATCTTATCATTATAAAATTTGAATTCGAGGTAGCCCAATTAGATTTTATCTGATCATGCAGGACCTGCAGATCATATCCTGTCTGGCCCCCTCGATGGTGTAAAGCATCAAAGTGTTGTATACCATGAAATTCAACTAACCACTGACATTGCTCAGACGTGTCTGCAAAATCAAATGGTAGAGGTTTGATGTCCCTACATTCTTGGAATCTCCGCTGAATCATATATGGTATTCCGCGGTTTTCTAAATATTCACGTACTGCCCGCTCACCCTGAGACTCACTACAGACGGGACATCGACTCATCATGATTGTTCGACTTCCAACCATCGCATCATACACACCATGATTATTGCAATTCCATCGGACCATGGCCTGTGAGCTATACCGAATTGTTGTTGGAGACAACTCTGGATTATCGACACACTCAACCCACTCTTCGATAAGTTCAGGCCAGACTCCTGCTAGACTGTTGGAAGGCGATAGATCATTATCATTAGCCTGTTGGTAGGGATTGCCTTGACTTGCATTGCGGTCTCTAGGCGGTGCTGGCCAAATGTGATCAGGCGAATCTGTAGTTTTCCAAAGCATACTCACGGAGCTACTTCCTCGTCTGATTTCTTTTGCATTTATGGATTGAATTGGGTGAATCTGATTCAGTAGTTCATTCGGGAAACAATTCGCTACCGAATTCTGCACAGAAACTTCTGCAGAATCTCCAACTGTCCCATCACAAAAAGGACATGTCGCCGATGTTGAGTTATCCAATCTTACCTTTGCGTCTTGTATCCAAACATGATCAGGGCCTTGAGGACATTTCCAAATTAATGGTGTGACTGAGTCATTACTTCTCACAAAACGTGAGAGGGTTTGATTGGCGGTTGGATGGTACTGAGTTGCATTAATGGAGGAATCACTTGCAACGGAGTTGTCCACTGAAATTTGAGAAGTCGGTGGACAACAACTGCAAGCAGTTCCAAAAGTCCTTACAACCTCTCTTACTTCTAGGAAGGATACATGATCTGGACCATTCTGACACTTCCAATTTATGAATGTTGGGCTTTGTACCCGTAAATCCATTGTAGTCTCAAGATTTAACTCTGACATTGTTTGGATTGGGTGAATCCTAGAAAAAAGATAGCCCTCTGAAATTGCTCGAAGGGAATTTGATACAGAAGTTTCTGTTATACCTAGTTTGGACCTAGGATTTAGTGAAGAGGGACAGAAAGGACATGGATAACCAGAATGTTTAATCATATTCCAAGGACTTTTCAAGAAAACATGGTCTGGGTTATTTGGGCACTTCCAATGAAATCTGGGCTCTTTGTGTGTCATACGCACAGCATCAGGGCAGAACGCAGTATTGTTCAGAGTGGGGTGCCAAAGTTCCCTAAGCCGGCTCCATCTTTGTGGCCTAGTTGATTGACTGTCGAATCCTGTGATAATTTTGTTCACTCTCCAATACACTCTGATCAATGGCTTCAATAAAGTCCCACCAAGGATGGTGATAATCCAATGTCGTCAAGTTTCCTATACTTCGATTTATGATTCGATGTTCAATTGGCCTTAACCCAGGAAATTTGAAAACATTCCACTCGTTTGTTTGAGGGGAAGCAATCAAGTCCCATTCGAAATATGAGTCAAACTCTTGTTGACAGTCATTTTCAGATGTCCAGATGACCACAATACGAGGTAAAACATTCAGCCGGAGCCAATCCGAACGCTCCCGACTGCCAAGCACATCCTCGGTTGGTGGATGCTCGGTTAGAATGCTATTTGAATCGAAATTCCCGCGAATTAATGCGTACCAATGGTTGGGGATCTCTCCAGCATTTCCTATCTGCATGTTTGATTTAGATTGTCAAGAGAAAATATACCTTTTGGACCAAAATTACTCGACTATTTTGATGGCTTTACGCTCCAGTATAGTTGTTTATGAAAAATTTTCATTTGGTTCTGATAGCCAGTACTCGCCATGACTCATCACGAAAATCTTCGAATTAAGGAATTTTGGATATTTCATGCGTTCACGAGGGGTTATGCTAAACACCCTTGCACACGACGAACATATCAACATGGGTTCGCTATGGGCCATATTGAACCGTACCCACGGCAACAGCGCGAGGGGGCTAATTTCCAGGGTTGGTGGTGTGAACAATCGATACGCCGTCGTTTCGTAACCTCTCGATGATCGAGTGGATGGTGTCCGTCGCCAGGTTTTCGGGCGGATGAACGCCCTCGCTGAAAAGGGCCTCCTGCTCCCAAGCCAGAACGCATCCCACGGTCACGAGTCCGGTCGTGCGAGCCATGCTTGAATCGCCGTCCTTGCCCGTGTCTTCAACGGTCCAGACCTCTTCCACATCGCCGGCTCGGCAACGAACCTCCATCCAGGTGAATTCCGGTCGGCTTGCGTCGTACCGCCACGCCTCAACCAACGCGTCGGGGTGAAGGTCCGTGCTTTGGTAACGTTGGATGTGCCCGGGCCAACGGACGGTGTACTCGCCCATGGACGTGGCGGGTAGGTCCACCAAGGAACGCAATCCATCGGTGAGAAACGCCTCCATCGCTCGTCCGTTGGCATTGATGGGATGAAGGTCGCTCATGGCGGGGACAACCACAAGTTTGTTGTTGCTTACAATGCGTGCTGGGCGGGTGTACTCGGCGATCACGTCGTGAGGTGAGAACGGGGCCATGTAGGACCACTTCCCGTCGGGTTGAGCGGGATTGCCACCGACTTTGATGCTCACTTCATCGAGGTGGCCGTGGTTGCGTTGGGCCAAGGCCACCAGCATGTTGGACAGGCCCGGGGCAATACCGACGTCCCACAGCACCGGGCTGACGGGGCTCTCCAAAGCATCGGGGGTGGTTTCGCTAAAAGACAGGTCGATGACGGGCACGCCCGTTTGGGTCACGGCCTTGAGGACATCGTGGCCGATGGAGCCCGGAACCATGTTGACGATGAGGTCGGCGAGGGTGTGGTCGGCTTGCAGAGCGTTGCCCAAGTGGAAGGTTGCCGATGATGGTCGAGGCACGATGTCGTAGAGGTGGACGTCCATCCCCGCTTCCACCAGTCTTCGGGTGACAAAGGAGCCCACGAGGCCGCCACCGAGGCAATGGATTCGCATGGACAGGCGAGCGAAGGGCCGGTGACAAGCCTTGCCCAATCCCGCCATGAATTCGGTGGAAAGGGATTATTTGTCGGGTTGTTGAGTTCGGACCATGAGCATCCTTCAACAGTACGAAATCGCCTTCCAATCCGGCGATAAAGACGCCCTCGACCACGTGATTCACAACGACTGCAAGTTTCACCCTCATGTTGGTGGCATGGTCATGTCCAAGAGCGACATCATGGCCTTTGCTGGCACCGGTGCCGTGCGTACGGAATCCCATCGAATCTTGTTCGAGAACGACGAAGTCGGCGTAGCGCATTCGATAGCCCATTTCGCCAACGGGTCCACTTCTGAGGCCGTCCTGGCCTTCTACCGATTCAAGGACGGGCAGATCATCCACGTTGAAACGGGAGCAACGCCGATCAGCGACGACTACACCGTTATCGGTCAGTGACGGCGAACGCCCGCCTTGAACCGACGGTTCCATCCTCGTCCTCAAAGGTCGTTACTGCACCGCCCCTGGAAGGTGAACGGCCATCGGTTCCCGATTTTTTTCAATGGTGGATCAAAGCAGCGGCCCGATTTGAACGCCGAGAAGCAGCACCGCCGTGGCGGCCACGGTGATGAGGATGTTATCGTCGATGGGCCCGAACTCGTACCGCTCCACGAAGGTCGCTACGGTGGCGGAAAGGAGGCCCCATACGGGAATGCTTGGGTCGCCTGCTTTTGCGGCAAACCATCCCAAGGGGGCGCTCACGATGAACATGAAGACGTTGCCGATTGGACTTTTTGACCGCTTTTGAACAACGGCGTTTCGAACCACACCGGTGATGCCATCGCCGAACGCCATGAACAACGAGGGGACGATGGCCAGCCAAGGGTCGCCCACCAACCACCAAATCAGCGATATCGAGACCCACCACATCAAGGCGAATTTGACGTCGTTTTGGTTCTGCTCGGTTTGGAACCAATGCATGACCACTCCGGCACGGTGGGATGCGTAGAGCATGACCGTGAGCAGCAAGCCAGCGAGCATGGGGTACCAAAGGTCGGTGAACAAAAACGGAACGCTGAGGGAGCCAACACCGCCGGCGAACATGTGGACAATTTTCCTGTTGTAATACACGGCTCGAATGTGCTCCATGCCCCGGTCGACCATCATGGCGTAGGGAATTTTGGTGGCGTACAGCACCACCATGACGTACACGCCCATGCCCACAGCTGCAACCCATTGGTCGACCATGGCCGGAGTCTCATGTTCCGGTTCTATTCCTTTTTGCCTCGAAAGACGGTCGCGGGCGAATCTTCAAACACCCCCGCTCTTCACCGACCGATGGGAACCGTCATGTCAGAAGTACGCAACGTCATCATCATCGGTTCAGGACCTGCAGGCTACACCGCCGGCTTGTACGCCGGGCGCGCCATGCTCAACCCGCTCATGTTTGCCGGCTACATGTCGGGAGGCCAACTCATGTTGACCAGCGATATTGAGAACTTCCCCGGTTACCCGGAGGGCATCGCCGGTCCCGAGATGATGATGCAACTTCGGGAGCAGGCCGAGCGCTTTGGCCTCGAGGTCCAAGACCGCAACGTCGACGAGGTTGATGTTTCTCAACGCCCGTTCAAGGTGATGGTTGAAGGCGAGACCTATCTTACCCACTCCATCATCGTCTGCACCGGAGCCGAATCCGTGTGGCTCGACGCCCCGGGTGAAGCCGAGCAGAAAGGCCGAGGCATTTCCACCTGCGCCACCTGCGACGGGGCGTTCTTCCGCAACGAGCACGTGCTGGTGATCGGAGGAGGGGACTCCGCCTGTGAAGAGGCGACCTTCCTTACGCGCTTTGCAAGCAAAGTCACGCTGATCCACCGCCGAGACGTCTTCAAGGCCTCCACCATCATGTACGAGCGGGCAGCGAACAACCCGAAAATCGAGATTCGCACGTTCCGGCAAATCAAGGAATGGCTTTCCGACGACAAGGGCCTGACCGGGGCGGTTTTGGAAAACACTCAGGACGGGACAACCGAAACCATCGAAGCGACGGGGGCGTTCATCGCCATCGGCCACACCCCCATTACGGACTTCCTCGGCGGTCAGGTTGAAACCGACGCCAACGGCTACATCGTTCACAAGGAACACACGATGACTTCGGTCCCGGGCGTGTTCGCTGCAGGCGACGTGGTTGACACGCGCTACAAGCAAGCCATCACCGCCGCCGGTATGGGGTGTTCCGCAGCCATTGACGTTGAAAAGTGGCTTGAAGAGAACGTCCACTGAGGGCGTTCCCTTCATGTGGGGTTGGCTCGTGGCGTGTTCATGGTGGATGTGGCGCGACACGCGAGGCACATCAGCCTCCCCAACGTGGGCATTGAAGGGCAACGTCGGCTCAAAGACTCGAGCGTCCTCATCATCGGAGCGGGCGGTCTTGGTTCACCCGCAGCGTTGTACCTCGCTGCTGCAGGCATTGGGCGCATCGGGTTGGTGGACGACGATACCGTCGACTTGAGCAACCTCCAGCGCCAAATTCTCCATTCAACCCAAGACGTTGGAACACCGAAGGTGGCCTCGGCTCTGGCGACCCTGAAGGCCTTGGACCCCGAGGTTGAGGTCGTCACGTACCCAACACGGCTTCATCCCGAAAACGCCCTTGAAATCATGGAGGGGTGGGACCTTGTTCTCGATGGTACCGACAACCTGCCCACACGGTATCTGGTCGACGATGCTTGTTCATTGCTCGGAACCCCCTGGGTGTACGGCTCTGTGTTCCGCTTCGAAGGGCAGGTTTCGCTCTTCAACCACGAAGGCGGACCCTGCTATCGTGACCTCTTCCCCGAACCACCGCCTCCCGAAGCCGTTCCTTCCTGCTCGGATGCTGGCGTGTTTGGCGTTCTGCCTGGGATGGTCGGTGTTTTGCAAGCCACCGAAGCCATCAAACTCCTGCTCGGTCTTCCACACTCGCTGAGCGGTGTTCTCCTCGTTTACGATGCGTTGACGATGGAATTCAATCGGCTCTCCTTTTCATCAGACCCCCATCGCCCACGGGTGGCTGACCTTTCCCAAGCGGCAGCTTTGCTCTCCGATGATGAATGGTGTTCGGTGGACGGGCGTCGGGACCCGATGTCGGAAGAACAAAAATCCCCGTCCTCTCCCCGGGAAAACATGGTTCACCAAATCTCGATGGAGGAAGTGCTTGAACGACGCGCCAACGGTTGGGCACCGTTCATCCTCGATGTTCGCTCCGACGGTGAACACGAGCAAGTCCGCATCGCTGATTTTTCGCTTCACGTCCCGCACCCCGAGGTCCTCTCGGTCTTGGACGAACTGCCCAAAGACACGGACATCTTGCTCCATTGCAAAGGTGGCATGCGCTCTCAGTTGGCTGCCAACACCTTGGTGAGTGCCGGATGGGATGCCAACCGCTTGTTCAACCTTCAAGGTGGCATCATGGCGTGGTATGCGGCAGCGCCACACGACATCGTCAACTAGGCAAGGCTTCACCGCAATGCTTGCAGTGCTTGGCGTTTGCATCGTGCCCCTCTCTGGAGCAGGCTTGACAGGACCGAGTCGTCACTTCGCTCAGCCGGACCAGTTCGGAGGAAAGAATCCCCGTTGGGACGATGATCAGGCTGTACCCCAAAACCATGATGAACACCGCCAACATCTTTCCGGCCGGCGTCAGCGGGACCGTGTCGCCGTAGCCGGTTCCGGTGATGGTGGTTAGGGCCCAATAGACGCTTTGTGGGATGGAGGTGAAGCCGTTTTTCGGCCCCTCAATGAGGTACATGAACGCTCCCGAAATGAATCCGAGAACGGTGACGGTGAAGAGGAAGATGACGATGCGTGTTCTTGATTGGGCCACGGCTTGACCGAGCACGTTGGCTTCGGCGATGTACCGGCCGAGTTTGAACACCCTGAAAATTCGCAACAGACGAATGGCTCGAATCACGAGCAAGCTTTGTGCTCCTGCGACCACAAGGCTGAGGTACGTTGGAAGGATAGCCAATAAATCAACGAGGCCGTAAAAGGAAGTGGCGTATTCCTTTGATTTCTCGGTCGCGTACAAACGCAACCCGTATTCCACGGTGAAAAGCAGCGTAATCACCCACTCAACCGTTCGCAACAAGGCGTGGTGTTCGGCGTTGACGGCATCCACGGACTCAAGGGAAACGGTCACGATCGATGCCAAAATGGCCACCAAGAGAGCGACATCGAAGAATTTTCCAGAGGCGGTGTCGGCCTCAAAGATGACCCGATGAAGAGCAGCCTTTCGGCTGGAAGATTCAACACCGTTGTTCGTGGCCATGCTGGGTGTGGTCGTTTCTTCGTTTAGATGGGTTGCGGCGACGGCGCTCGTGGGCGGTGGATTTGCAAACCTCAAACCTCCCTCCGCCTTCGAATTGAGGGGAGAGGTTGATAGCGACTCTTGTTCTCCTTTTGGAACGGAGGCGGGGCCATGGCGAGCATCATCATCGCTGATGAGAACGAAGGCAGACGGAACCTGCTTGCCAACACGTTCGAGCGGAACGGCTACGAAGTCACGCGATTGAGCACGCTTGCGCAAGCCGAGGCGACCGGGGCAGCCGTGCTGCCGGATGTTCTTCTGCTCGAAGGGGAGTGGACGCAGGGCAGTGCTTTGGACACCTGCCAGCGCCTGAGTGGCCAACCCAAATTCCGAACCGCCACGCGCACGGTGGTGCTGTCCCGTACCACGGCTCCCGATTATTTGGCTTCGGCCGCCATGGCGGGCGTCGCCGAGGTGATCGGCAAGCCCGTTGACATGAATCAACTCATCTCCCAGATTCAACGTCACGCATCCAAACAATTTGTCGCACCACCGGCCGAGGTTTCTCCTTCCGGAGGGGGCGGTTTCGGCGCCCCTCGCTTCGATGTCGGCATGACGATGAACGACAGCGAGTGGGCCTTGCCCATGCTGCGTCGTTTGGTGGAATCGGGAAACATCGACGACGATTTTGTCGCTTCACTTCGCGAGCAGATGGCCGAAGAAGACAATTCTATAGAAGAGGAGGATGCG
>Ga0181570_10003393_pt1 | contig 12134 bp, 11 predicted proteins | sample 101ome_18_FD_148667 | JGI IMG/M metagenome (GOLD analysis project Ga0181570, IMG submission 148667) | Coastal salt marsh microbial communities from the Groves Creek Marsh, Skidaway Island, Georgia - 101406AT metaG (spades assembly) | ecosystem: Environmental > Aquatic > Marine > Intertidal zone...
AAACCCTAAACCCTAAACCCTAAACCCTAAACCCTAAACCCTAAACCCTAAACCCTAAACCCTAAACCCTAAACCCTAAACCCTAAACCCTAAACCCTAAACCCTAAACCCTAAACCCTAAACCCTAAGTGTAAACCCTAACCCTAGCTAGGGGTAGGTGGTTCGAAGAAGGCACACACGGACAGCATAGTAAAGGGACTTTTTGTGTGTTCGCGTGGGTGTGTGATTTGTCGTTGTTGTTACATGTGCTAGCTTGCTACTTCTACCATCCCAAATATTATGCAAATATGGATTCATCCATCGGAAAGTTCCACGTATCAGACGGCGCGTCGTCGCGAACAAACATTGCATATCCCAAAGCTCGACGGGCATCACTCGCGTTTGCCCCCCCTGCATGCACGACGCGATAGTCATACACAAGTAACGTCCCCGGCTTCAGCAATTCAGGCGTCGTCACGAGCGCCTTTTCTTGCATCTTCATTGTTTTCGACGGCACGTACGCCGCGTCGTGATCCCATAGATGGCTTCCGTTTTTGAACGATGTCGGTCCTGCTTCGAGCGTCACTGGCCTAAACGCGCAAAACACGTTGAAAATCCCAAACGGTCGACCATCGTTGTGAAAGTGTTGCTCCGGTGCGCCCGGCTCGGACGTGACGCAGCCGACAGACTTCACGTCGTACTTTCCTCCGTAAGCCGTCGCCAGTATTGGTTCGACAAACGTCCTACAGTGCCGCGCCATGTTCTCCCAAGCGTCGACGACGCGCTTTCCATGCGCGCCGCCACACAATCCATCCGGTCTAGTCATGTCGTACCGTTTCCCACCTCGTGATCTGGAACATATTTCCGCAAATCTGAATATCTCCGTTTCGGTATCAATGGAGTGCTCTTCGCGAGCGATTGTTAGCATTTCATCAAGGTGCGCAAAGCCGGCTTCGACGCATTCCTCCAAAACTGCGCTCGGTACCAAAGTAGTGGTGGTGGCCGCCGAAGCCGGTTCAAGGATCACAAAGCCATGCGTGCGCAAACTTTCCGCGGCGTTTGACGTCGTCGCTTCAGACGGATGGCCACTCAAAATTTCCTCATCTTCTAAACGCAATCGAAACTCACACGCAGTCGAAAAGTCGTAGCGCAGCACCGTCCCGTCTGATTCGTCGTCGTCATCACCGAGCGGCGCGTGCGCGCCTCGTCTCGCACGCACATCTACCGTCGACGAAGAGAATTCTTCGCAAAAATCTGCGAGAGCAGCGCAGTCATCCGCCGACATACGCTCGATTACCAAAAATCGATACCCACCCTTTGTTTCGATTTCATCGTCGTGTTTGTGCTCTAGTGCAGTGCGTCTCATGTCTTCGTTGACGAAATCGACTTCCTCGGACGTCGTAATCGACAAACCTCGCGCGTTGAGTTCTGACGTGAAAGCATGTACGAGCTCGGGCCGTCGCACGCCGAAACACGCGATAAACTTGCAACCTTGACGCGAGAGGTGCGCGTCAACGGCGTTCGCCAGGTGCGCGGCGTGCTCCTCGAGGTAAATCATATCTGCCGCAATAATCAAATCGAATTCGCAGCTTTGCACGTACGTGCTTTCATCAGACCAGTCCAAGCGCTTGACGGAGACGTCGCACTCGCAGCTCTTCGTGCCGTCGTACCAACCATTTCGTTGAGCGTTGCCGTGCGCCAGGGCGAGAACCGCTTCGTCTCGGTCTGTGACGCACACAGACGCGGCTCCGAGCGCGGCGCACGCGAGCGAACACGCGCCAACGCCTGCGCCTAGCTCAAGAATGTGTTTCCCACTGACCAAGGCGTCGCGTTCGACCGCCAAGCGTTCCACCAGCGCGTAGGACGACGACCACAGCCGACAACCCGTGCGAAGCGGGACGTCGTCGCGCTCGTGCTCGAGCGTGAGGGTGATCGCGTGTCCGAGATGCGGCGTCGTAAAAACACGATGCTCAGTCAGCATGTCGCCGCGTGAACGCCGAGCGCCTAGGCGTGCGACTCTCTCTGGCGCTTTCAGACAGTTAAGTTGAACGTCAAACTCGTTACCTGCTGCACTTGGCGACGCGCGATGCCGAGCGAAAAGACGCGCGTGTTCGCGCAGACGATTCGCGTCCTTCCAGAGTCTGTCGACGAGTACAAGGCGTTGCACGCTCGCGTGTGGCCCGAGGTTCTCGAGTCGCTTCGAGACGTGGGCGTACTGGATATGAAAATCTTTCACTCGGGTGACCGACTATTCATGTTCATGACGACGGTTAAGGATTTCAGGCCTGAGATTGACTTTGCGCGACATCTGTCAATGTCGAAACGATGCGTCGAGTGGAGTGAGCTGACGAAAACGTTTCAGAAGCCGGTGCCAGAGGCTGCAGAAGACGAATGGTGGACGTACATGGAGGAAGTTTTTGATTTTCGTTCACAGTTGGCGGACTTGGTGACTTGAACGCCAATGTCAGCGTGTGTACTACCAGTAGAAGAAGGGTGTAATCTTACATCGACACGTGCGCGGCTATGCCTACTTGAAACCCATTTTTCACGCTATCCGTTCCCGCGCTGGAGAGGACGCGACCGTAGTTGATTTCTATTTGACCAACTGGCAACGGCCAAACGATTCCCACGCCCGTGGAAGCGCGCGTAGACTGTCTCAGGAGTCGAGAGACGTCGGACTTGGACGCATTGCTCAGCACAGATAATGGAAGCAATGTCCCTGCGCTGGCAAAGGCGTGGAAATGAATGCCAGCGTCTCGCATCGCCTGAAACTGCTCTCCAGGTATATCCATTTGCAAGGCAGCTGTGAGATTCCATACGAAATCGCCACCAAGCGCGTCGCGCTTTAAGGACGGCGAAACACCGCTGGCGTCGTCTTCGACAGTAGCCCCACCAGCGCGACGCTCATCGCTTGGGCCACATCCGTTGTTTTCAAAGCCACGCATGCAACCGACTCCACCCATGAAGAAGCGGTCTGCGATGGATGTGCGAACGTCGTCATCAGAGTCTTCGCCCTTACCCGAGCCCGCGCTCCCCCAAGGAAGGAGGAGACCGAGTCGACCAGACAAAGAGGCGGTGATCCCTTTGTCTTCGTCCAACGTCGTCACGGCGTGGGCGCTCGCCTCGCTTTTGATAAACTTTGTCGCCATTCCGTCTGAATGCAAGCCAATCCCGGCAAGTTCGTTTCTCATCTTCCATAGATAACCAGACATCGGGCGCACGGGTCGATCGAGTTTATCGTCGACGTACACGTGCGTCAGCGAACTTTTCAAAGAGTGTCCGAGCTGCTTTCGCACGGCGCGCGAAGCCATGCGCGTCGGATCGTTGATTTCTCTCCAGGCGAGCGTGTACTCCATCGTCGCTGGCCCGTCGCCGGTGAGTCCGAGAGACATCCCACGCGAAGTCACGTTGAACGAGCTCAACTTTTTAAAGCACTCTAGAGACTGGAAAACTCTCGCGTCGAGGCTGACGTCTGTGCCCGCCAATCGCGGTTGTTCGTAAAGTGCCGAATACGTCGAACTGGAGCTCGCACCTCGAACAAACTCGAGTTCAAATTTTTCGCCATATCCAAACGGGTTTCGCAAACCCGTTGCGAGCTCTAATTCACCCTCACCTCGCCTCGACATGAACGTCCCCGCCTTGAAATTAAACACATCCTTCTCTTCGACGTTGACGACGACTTTAGCTCCCGGGACATCCTTTTCTCCTAGGCGAGCGTGTCGCTCCGCCGAGTCGGCGTCTATCACCATGGCCACATCTTTAAAGATGCCGTACTCGTAAAGTGCGGCATTTGCCAAGAACAACGCATCCTTGATACCCTCGAGCGTGCGAGCCTCGTATACGCGACGGAGCTCGCGTTCGATGAGTGAAGATTTCGTCCTTTCATTGCCTCGGATTTCTATCGATGTGACGACACAGTCATCGTTTCTGATCGCGTCGAAGCGGGAACGAAAATCGCCCGACGAAGGGGATGTCGACGTCGTCGTAGTAGTCGCTTCCTCGGTCGCCGTCGTCGTCGCCGTCGCTCGCGCGTTATCCTCCGTCATGCTCGCTCTGACGTCGCGTGCGCGCCACCCTCGGTTTCACAAAAAAAAAGAGTGTATGCGCGCAAACAGTATAAAATGAAGAACACGAGATCAACGGTCCTCGTGTGCGGCGGTTGTCGAACCGACCGTTCTTCACATTGCGACGCGCGCGCGAGCGCGAACGCACGGAAGACACGGACGACGACGTCGACGACGACGAGGTACGTGCGCGATACTCGACACTCGATGATGCCGCTCCGCCCGAGCGCGGCGGGAAACGTACGAGCGACGCGGTAATCCAATCCACTCCAGTCCACTCACGGCAAACTGGTCGCTCTTTCCCCTGTTTGAATTTCAATTCAACGCACGCGGCTATCGAGACGACTGACGGTGGTAGAACTGACTCGCGATCGAACAGGGAAACCGCGGACGAAAACAATGGTACAAGACGTTGGCGTGACGCCTTTGCGCACGGCGACGAACGATGGGGTGCGTGCAATGACCGATGCGCGAACGAGCGACAGACGAGACGCGCATTTGAAAACTGATACTGACGTTTATCCCCTCGGCGAGCAGGATTTGCGCACACCGACGCCGCTGCGGAGCGTTTTGAAGAAGGGTGGTTTGAGCAAGAGTAGGGTCGTGGTTGAATCAGATGGATTCAAGTATAAGAAGCGCAAGAGTACCAAGGGTGGACACCTCGGAGTGACTATTTTTGAGCCAAAGCAGAGCGGCTTGGCGTTTCACGATGCAAGCGCCACGACGAGTGATGAAGCGCGCGGTCGCGAAGACTTCCACGAACAGCTACCGAATAACATGCCTGAAGACGAGCGCATGCAGATGCTTTGCGAGAGCATCTGCGAGGCGGAGTGCGCCGCGGTTGTGCCCCAACTCAAGGGGGAGAACGCTTTCGCTGCCAACGCCATCGGCGAAGCTCTCCAAGAGTTCAAGCTGCGAGTGGAGCAGCTTCTCATCGACGAGGAGGTGAAATTCGAAGAGGGTCCGCAAACTGTAGCCGCAAAGATTGAGACACGAAAGGCTCAACTGCGTATTCTGCGGGACGCTCTCGAGCGCGAGTCCACGCACTGGGACTGTATGCTCGAAGGTTCGTCCGTCGCCGTGAACGCTGAGCAACCCCCGGTGGACGCGTCGGAACTCGGCACGAGCGAAGCCGGTTCACTCGCTGAAGCTTGCGAGGATACACAACGGCGATTACTGTTGCAAACGGAAGGAGCTCGAGGTTTGGTTGAAGGCGTGGAGAGCCTGTGCGTGCGCGCGGAGAAGGCGTGCGGAGTGTTTAGCGCCGCCATCGCGGCGAACGATTTCCGTTCTCTTCCATCGTACCAGTCGCCTCATAGATTGATTTCAAGCCTCATAGGTGGTGGCGCATAATGTAGTAGCACGCGTTCAACCTTCTTTGTATTTGATATCGTAATAAAAGGTGGCTAAAGAAACTTGTGTGATGAAACTACTTACAACTGTGAATGGTGGAGAAACTACGATTAGTAGGCGTGATCACGCCTCGGCGAGGCATTGTTCCGCCATCTCGAGCTCTTCAATGAGCTCGGCGGCGGATTCGTCCATCAATCGACGCGAACGCTCGTCGATGGAAAGGTTTTGCACGATTTGCCATTTGCCTCCAGAGCACGTGACCGGAAAAGAGTACATCAAGCCTTCCTTGATTCCGTAAGACCCGTCCGAAACAACACCCATGGACGTGAACACACCTTCCGCCGTGCCGTGTAACCAGTCGTAGACGTGATCGCACACCGAGCTCGCCGCGCTCAGAGCGGACGAGAGCTTGCGCGCCTCGATGATGGCGGCGCCGCGTTGACGAACCGTCGTGACAAAGTCACCATCCAAAAACGCGTCGTCGCCGACGACTTCTCGAGCAGGTTTGCCACCGATCGTCGCGTGGTTCACATCTGGGTACTGCGTTGACGAGTGGTTGCCCCAGATGATGACGTTCTTGACGTCTCGCGTCGAAGTGTTTGCTCGTTCTCCCAGCTGCGCCAAGGCTCGGTTGTGGTCCAGTCTCGTCAGACACGTGACGTTGTGACTCGGAATGCTCGGCGCGCTCTTGGCCAGTATCGCGGCGTTGGTGTTTGCCGGGTTCGCAACGACGACGACACGAACGTCTGGCTTGGCATACTTCGCCAGAGCGCTCGCCTGTTGTTGGTAAATGGCGACGTTTTTGCTCATCACGTCTTTTCTTTCCATGCCCACCTTTCGCGGAAATCCCCCCACCATGATGGCGACGTCCACGCCCTCGCACGCCTTTTCCACGTCCACGAAGGTGTCGATGGAATCAACGAGATCGAACGCAGCGTCTCGAAGCTCCATCTTCACCCCTTCCAGCGCCGTCGCCGCCACCGGAATATCCAAGAGTCGCAGTTCGATCCGCTTCGTCTTACCCGTCGCCGCGCCCGCACACACCATCGGGGCGAGCGCGTAACCAATCTGCCCCGCGGCACCGGTGATCAACACGCGCACCGTTTCCATGTCGTTTCGTCTTCGTTCAAGTTCTCGAAGAGCACGCGTCTCGATGCGTGAGACGGCGTGTGCGTCGTCGTCGTGTGACGGTCCGGTCCGGTCCAATCGAAGTGGATGCGTGAGCGAGTGTTGTGCCTGGTACTGCTACGACGTACGTCCAAAACGTCAGAACGCGTCGCGCGCGGCGTTTCACCCGCGAACCGCGAATCGCGTCGAGGAAAACCACGCGCGATGGGTGGATTCGGGTCCCTCATCACCGGTCCGCCCGGCGCCGGCAAGACAACCTACTGCATCGGCATGAAGCAGTTTCTCGAACTCAAGACTGGACGACGAGTAGCCATCATCAACTTGGACCCGGCGAACGATATCGCGCCCTACGACGCGGCTGTATCGCTGGATGAACTCATCTCTGTCGATGAAGTGCAAGAAGAGTACGAGCTCGGCCCGAACGGAGCGATGGTTTACTGCATGGAGTACTTGGAGAAGAACGTGGACTGGCTCAAGGAGAAGCTCGAACCTCTACAAGACACGCACTACTTTATTTTCGATTGCCCCGGTCAGCTCGAGCTCTTCAACGTGCACGCGAGTTTTCGGAACGTATTGCACACGATGATGAACGACTGGCACTACCGTCTGTGCACGGTGCACTTGACGGACTCGCACCTGTGCTGCGACCCTGGTAAGTACGTGGCGGCACTTTTGGTTACTTTACAGTCGATGCTCCACTTGGAAACTCCGCACATCAGCGTGCTGAGTAAGGTTGACATGATGGATAAATACGGGGAGTTGGCGTTCAACTTGGAATTTTACACAGACGTGATGGATCTCGAGTATCTCGTCGAGCACATTAATAGCGCTCCGCGGATGGAAAAGTACAAACAGCTCACCGCCGGCCTATGCGAAGTCATCGAAGACTTTGGTTTGGTGAGATTCGTTCCGATGTCCATCGAGGACGAGGAGACGGTGAGTCGAGTAGCCACTATGGTGGATAAATCGATCGGTTACTCCCTCGGCGTTCACAAAGGGGCACGATTAGATAGCGAAGAATTGAAGATGCGAGCCGAGCGCGCCGAGGACGAAGAGATAGATTTGCGCAACGGCGTCTCGCCGGCGCCGTCCATGGCGGAATACTCTAGAAACTTTGAGATACAGGAGCGGTATTTCAACGAACAGACTTAGACAAACAATTTAGAATACCTACTAGCTTTGCAGTGTTTTTACATTTTCGTTTTACAATGAAATGAATGTGTCGATGATTCGCGCTCTTCGACTTGTTCTGCGAAACGCTTCGTCAGTCTCGCTGGAGAGAACGGGTGAAGCGAACGAACAAACAAGAAAAGGAAAGAGAAGATGATGGAAGAGACTATTAATGATAATAAGTCTCCATGGTTGGTGGAAATAAATATCCCGAGGTTCGCTCACAGCTTCGCTCCGACTGATACAAAGGAAACTCCGATTATTCCCCGGCGTTTTAATGTTGCGAGTAAATAAATTAAAGATAGCTCAGCGCACGGTTGGGGTATCAAGCCAACTTATCTCAACAGAGCCCGTCCCACTCGCGTATCGAGCGCGTCGTGTCTCCATCCATCGACGGCATCGATACAGAAGAAGAAAAAATGAATCGAAAAGCGCGTCCAAGCCGTCGCGCGGGTCAGAGCAAAGATGACAAAGTGACGTGTGTTTTCCTCAGCTCCCGTGCCAACCGAAACGAGTTCGCCCGGCGCGGGACTCTCGGTGAGAAGATTAGCATAAGGTCCGCTCATCACTCCCGGCCTCGCGCCCTCGCACGCACAAAATACGCGATCGCGACGCACCTCTTTCGTACGCGTACACGGGCAATTCAGGAAACCCCTCCTCCTCGCTCGGCGGCGGAACGAAACGACCGGCAAAGCGACCGGCGAAGCGAACCCACCGGTCGGCGTCGCTCAGACGATTTTACGCGACGGTCGTCCGACTCATATTCCCATCGCTTCGCGGTGGCGGCGGCGCGTCGTCGAGTCGCGTGGCGTCGAGTCGCGCGTCGTCGAGTCGAGTCGAGTCGAGTCGTTTTTTTTCCCTCGTCACGTCGCGGTTTCAACTTCAACTTCAACTTGACTTTGGAAACGACCGACCGCGTGAAGGAGTGGAAACGGTCCCTCACACGTCGCCGTGTGTCGCGTGTCGACGCTTGACGAGGGATCGAGAGAGGAAGAGGAAGAGGAAGAGGAAGAAGACACCGCACCTGACGAGTCATGAGCGACGGTCGGTACTCATTCTCGCTGACAACCTTTTCACCGTCGGGCGAATTGCTACAGATCAAGCACGCGCTCGCGGCAATCTCAGCGGGCGCAACCTCGCTCGGGATCAAGGCGAAGGATGGCGTGGTGTTGGCGACGGAGAAGAAACTTCCGTCGTCCCTCGTGGATGCGTCGACGGTGAAGAAGATTTGCACGCTCACGGATGAGATTGGAGTCACGTACAGCGGCATGGGACCGGACTTTCGAGTCTTGACGAGAATGGCGCGCAAGGATACGCAGACGTATTACAGAACGTATCACGAAAGCATCCCTGTGTCGCAGCTCGTGCGAGAGACTGCGACGACGATGCAGGAGTTCACGCAGCAAGGGGGTGTGAGACCGTTTGGCGTTTCCTTGCTCATGGCTGGGTACGATGAGAATGGGCCAAATCTGTACCAAGTCGATCCTAGCGGCTCGTACTTTGCGTGGAAGGCATCCGCCATCGGAAAGAATATGGTCAACGCGAAAACCTTCCTCGAGAAGCGCTACAGCGACGATATCGAGTTGGAAGATGCGATTCACACCGCGATATTGACGCTGAAGGAGGGATATGACGGCCAAATCTCCGCTGAGAACATTGAGATAGGCATCGTGGGCAAGGATAGAAAGTTTAGAGTTCTGACGAGCGCGGAAGTTGCGGACTACCTCGAGGAGGTTGAATAATGAGAATCCTTGTAAGAATCTTGTTAACCGTACGTAGATTTCATCAACACTAATAATACTTGAACTAGATAATGAACAATGTTGTCGCGGTGATTTAGATGGTATTTCGCCTGTTTTTGCTTTGTGCGCTCTCACACACGAAACGCCGGCGCTTTGATGACGAGCCATCGCCTGGCTAACACGAGCACGGCGGCGCACGCGACGACGAGACCAGCGACTGTGAACGCGATCGCCGGATCGCTCGCAAAGAGTCTACCAAACACAATTGGGCTGATTATGCGCGCCATGGAGTTGATAGCCGAGTCCACACCCATGACGGTGCCTCTTCTGGTGGGAGGTACGCACTGCATGAGCAGAATCGGAATGGCAGGAGTGAACAGGGGCAAACCGGCGACGTAGACGAATGCACTAGGTGGGACGAGCCCTGCGCCCGCTTGACCGATGGCTACGAGACCGATAGCGACGAGAGAGAGACCCATCACCGTCGTCTTGGTCAATCCGAGCACTTTTTGCACTGGGGCAAAGAGCGTCGCGCTCACTGTGAATGATACAGCGGAGAGCGCCGTCAATAACCCTCCGATTTGCGTGGGATTCATCGCCAGCTTCTTCGACAAGAGAAGCGGGAAGAAGGAATCAAATGTCGACTGCCCAGCGTTGTAGAGGAAGCTCGTCGTACAAATCGTTGCCACGGCTGTCAAGTAATTTCTGCCCAGCGGGCAGCTCAGAGCGTCGGGATCGTAGACACCCGGAGGCGAGATTTTGCTCACTGTCGGTGGTTCGTTTCCACCTTGTTCGCCAGTGTCCCCTTCCGTCTCCGCCGTCCTATTTTTCTGTGTGCCATCTTCGCTCGTCGCCTTCATCGCTTCCGGCGCTGACATGAAGGCGAGCACGAGACCAGCCGCGGCGATGGACGCCCACCCCGTGACACTAATCGCGGCGTGAAGACTGTATCCAGCAAACAGGAGCCCACCGAGGGTAGGACCGACGATGAATGCGAACGTGCACGACGCCTCGCGCCATGCCATGAGCTGTGGCAATGATTCAGGCGTGCTAGCGTCAGCCAGATACGCCTTTACTACCGGACTGGCGCCGGCAAACGCTCCAGACAAGACGCGCAACGCTAGAAACGCCTGCAAAGACCATCCACTGCGGACACACAAGCCCTGAAGTACGAGACCAGCGCCGACACCCATGAGACTCAACACTAGGATTGGTTTTCGCCCGACTCTATCGCTCAGCTGCGGCCAGAGGAACAGGGCGCCAAACATGCCGAGTGGATAAGCGCTCGTCAGGTAACCGACGTTGGCTGACGGAATGTTAAAGTGCGACACGAGCCCAGGAGTGATGGGACCCGTCACCGTGAAACCCAAGAGGTGTAAAAACACCGCCAGCATGACTGCGAAGACGCTCAGCCTCTGCCTCAAATCCATCGCATTCGAGTCTGCCTGAGGAGGCAGAGGAGGAGGTTGCGCCCCCGACGCGTTCGCGGACGCAGTCACTACCCGCGCTCCTCGCCTAAACACCGTCGTGCCCGTCGTCGAGACTCGTCTCCGCGTCGTCATCTCGGACGTCATGATCGTCTGCGTCCTTCCGCGCGAAGGTCCACCTCGTCCTCCTTCCTCGTTCAACCGTCCCACGCGCGCGCACGACGACGAAATCGAGCGCTTCGTCAGACGGTTTCGCCTCACCACCGACGGACGTCCCGACGCCGCCGACGACGACGACGCGCGTCGCTCCAATACGATTCTCAAACTTCCGACGCCGTCGACAAAGACACCGCTCGAGGCGTTCATTCCAGCGTTCATTCCAGCGACGCCGTGTGTCGTTCGTTCCCAACGAGCACACACACAATCGCACACGCGTCAACGAACGAAGAGAAGGATGGACGGGTGACGAGAGAGGGTGACGCGACACGTCTCGCACGATGACGCCGAGAACGATGACGAGGCGCGGAATCGACGCACGATGCGCGACGACGACGACGACGAGGACGACGAGGCGTCTCCGTCGACGCGCGCGCGCACTGAGCGCTCGCGCCGACGCCAGTGCGGGCGGCGAACGGCACGAGCACGTGTACGCCTATGAAACTGTCGATTTGGGAGAGACGCTCAAGGGGACACACTTTATCAATCTCACGGAGCACATCGACCGCGTCATCGCGTCGAGCGGGGTTAAAAACGGCACCGCACACGTCATCTCTCGACACACGACGACGGCGGTGACGATCAACGAGTACGAAGAGCGATTGATTGACGACGCGCGCATGTTTTTCGACAGGCTCGTCCCGGCGAGCGACATGTATTTGCACAACGACTTGGATCGACGACACGGTCCGCCGGATTGGCCCGGCGGGGACGAGGCGTGGCGCGCGCAGGAACCGGAGAACTGTCACTCCCATCTCCTCAGCATGCTCATCGGAAACTCGGAGAGCATTCCGATCGTCGACGGTAAAACGGTATTGGGCACGTGGCAGTCGTGCATGTTCGTCGAGCTCGACGGTCCGAGACGACGCACGGTGGGCATTCAAGTCGTCGGCGTCAAGTGAACGAGACGGAAATTAGATTAAAATAGAGCCAGCGGGCGGGGCGGGGCGCCGCGTCCGATCGAAAACAGCGTTGTATTCACACTCGTGTAACTAGTTACAAACCCTATCCAAACCCTAATACCCACCCTCCCGAGGGGGGGTCGTTCGTTGGTT
>Ga0181570_10003398_pt1 | contig 12114 bp, 21 predicted proteins | sample 101ome_18_FD_148667 | JGI IMG/M metagenome (GOLD analysis project Ga0181570, IMG submission 148667) | Coastal salt marsh microbial communities from the Groves Creek Marsh, Skidaway Island, Georgia - 101406AT metaG (spades assembly) | ecosystem: Environmental > Aquatic > Marine > Intertidal zone...
AAAAACAAATTTGTAAGAGGAAAAAAAGCGATTAAACAAGGTTACAAAAAAGTAATTATAACTCTTAAAAAGGGACAAAGTATTGATTTAACTTCAGGATTATAAAATGGCATTAAAAAGTTACAAACCTTATACAAAATCGAACAGAGCAACAATTATAGTTGATAAGAGTTCGTTATGGAAAGGTCCTTCATATAAACCATTAACTATTGGTCAGAAAAATTCATCTGGCAGAAACAACTATGGTCGTATTACCTCAAGATCTAAAGGGGCTGGGCATAAACACAAATATAGATTAATTGATTTTTTTAGAAACAAAGAAGTTGAGGGGACAGTGGAGAGAATTGAATACGATCCAAATCGATCGGCTTTCATAGCTTTAATAGATTATTCTGATAAAACAAAAGAATATATTATTTGTCCTCAGGGATTAAAAAAAGGTGATAAAATCTACTCTGGCAAAGACGCTAAGATTGAAACTGGACACTGCTTGAGATTAAAAGATATACCACCAGGTACCAGCATACATAATGTTGAGTTAGTGCCAAACACTGGAGGAAAATTAGCTCGTTCTGCTGGTTCATCAGTTGTGTTGTCAGGCTTCGACGGAGAGCACGCGATTTTAAAATTATCTTCAGGTGAAACAAGAAAAGTATCATTAAATTGCAAAGCGACTATTGGAGCGGTTTCAAATCCAGATCAAAAAAATATTAAAATTGGTAAGGCTGGTAGAAATCGATGGAGAGGTAAACGTCCTCATGTAAGAGGTGTTGCTATGAACCCAGTAGACCATCCATTAGGAGGTGGTGAAGGTAAAACTTCTGGAGGTCGACATCCTGTATCACCATGGGGTCAATCTGCAAAAGGTTTAAAAACAAGAAAACCACAGCGTAGCGATAAATTAATTATAGCTAGAAGAAGGAAGAAGAAATAACTATGAGTAGATCAGTTTGGAAAGGTCCGTTTGTTCACCCAAGTCTCATTAAACAAGTTGAGAAAGTAAAAGACAAAGGTGGAAAAAAACCAATTAAAACTTGGTCTAGAGGATCAACAATAATTCCTGAATTTATAGGACAAAGTTTTTTAATTCATAATGGGAAGTCTTTTATCCCAATCACGGTATCTGAGGATATGGTAGGACATAAATTAGGTGAGTTTGCACCTACAAGAACATTTAAAGGTCACACACCAGCAGATAAAAAAGCTGCTGCGGAAGCTGGTGCGGCAAAACCTGCGGAGAAAACTGATGCAAAAAAATAACGAAGTCAGAGCTATAAACAAAAATATAAGATCTAGCACAAGAAAAATTGGATTAGTTCTTGATTATATTAGAGGAAAAAATGTAGACACGGCATTGAGAGATTTACAATTTACTAGAAAGAAAGTAGCTCACGATATTAGCAAAACGGTTAAATCAGCTGTATCAAATGCTGAAAATAATTTTCAATACGATATTGATAAACTTTTTATCAAGGATGCTTATGTAGGTAAAAGTTTAGTTATGAAGAGATTTAGACCAAGAGCGAAAGGTCGAGCAGCAGGTATTAAAAAACCATTTAGTAGATTAACAATAGTTTTAGCTGAAAGAAAAAAAGAAGAAATAATGAAAAAAAAAGGAGACTAAATAATGGGACAAAAGGTAAATCCAGTCGGACTAAGATTAGGGGTCAATCGCGGCTGGGACTCAGTTTGGTTTGCTAAGAAAAAAGATTTTGGTAATTATCTTATACAAGATTTTAAAATTAGAAAATTTATTAAAGAACAAATTGTAAATTCGGGTGTATCTGAAATCATTATCGAGAGATCAGCAAAGAAATGCATTGTTACTATTCACACTTCTAGACCAGGATTTGTTATTGGAAAAAAAGGTGCGGATATAGAAAAAATTAAAAAGAATGTATCTAAAATTACTGGTTCAGAGTCAGCAGTAAATGTCAAAGAAATCAAAAAACCTGAACTAAATGCTTATTTAGCAGCAGAAAATATCGCACAACAATTAGTTAAACGTGTTGCATATCGTAAGGCAATGAAGCGTGCTATGCAATCAGCACTTAAACTTGGCGCGAAAGGTATTAAGGTTATGGTTAGCGGAAGATTAGCTGGTAATGAAATCGCTAGAACAGAGTGGTTAAGAGAAGGCAGTATTCCATTACATACGTTAAGAGCTAATGTTGACTATGCCGAAGCTGAAGCTCTAACTACCTATGGAGTAATTGGAGTTAAAGTTTGGATTTATAAAGGTGAAATTTTTGGTAAAGACTTTGAAAAAGAAAAAATTGAAAAGGTAAAAAATGCTACAACCAACAAGAACTAAATATAGAAAAGCCCATAAAGGCAGAATACATGGTAAAGCAACAAGAGCTGCGACTTTAAACTATGGAGCTTTTGGGTTGAAAGCACTTACACCGGAAAGAGTTCAATCAAAACAGATCGAAGCTGCAAGGGTTGCGTTAACAAGATTTATGAAAAGAACCGGTAAAGTTTGGTTAAGAATATTTCCAAACATTCCTGTGTCGAAAAAACCTACAGAAGTAAGAATGGGTAAAGGAAAAGGTTCACCAGAATTTTGGGTATGTCGAGTAAAACCAGGAAGAATTATATTTGAAGTTGATGGAGTTTCAGAAGAAGTAGCACGGGAAGCTCTTTACAAGGCTTCAGCAAAACTTCCATTAAAAACAAAGTTTATTAAGAGATAATATGGCTAAAAAAGATAAAGAAAAAAAATTAAATAAAGATCAATCTTTGAAAAAGATTCAAGAGTTGAAAAAAGATCTTTATAATTTGCGTTTTAAAAAGATTAATGGGCAAATTGAAAATCCTGCTCAATATAGATTATTAAAAAGAGATATCGCTAGACTTTATTCTGGTTTGAACAAAGGAACAAATGACTAAAAAATTATTACAGGGAAAAGTGGTAAGTGCTAAAAACAATAAAACTATAGTTGTTGAGGTTACTAGAACGTTTAGGCATCCTTTATATCAAAAGGTTTTAAGAAGAAGAAAAAAATATCACGCTCACGATGAACAAAACAAATTTAAAGAAGGAGAAAAAGTTTCTATTATTGAAAGTAAACCAATTTCTAAAAAAAAGCGATGGGAGGCAGTTTATAAATGATACAAGTACAAACAGAATTACTTGTTGCCGATAATACAGGAGCTAAAAGAGTTGAATGTATTAAAGTTTTAGGTGGATCTAAAAGAAGATATGCTGCCGTTGGCGATATAATTGTGATCAGTGTTAAAGACGCAATTCCAAAAGGAAAAGTTAAAAAGGGCGCAGTCCACAAAGCGGTCGTTGTAAGAACTAGAAAAGAAATTTTTAGAGATGACGGTTCAAAGGTTCAATTCGATAATAATGCCGTTGTTTTAACTGATGATAAAGGTGAACCAATTGGCACTCGAATATTTGGACCTGTTACGAGAGAACTTAGAACCAAAGGTCATACTAAAATCATCTCACTAGCACCGGAGGTATTATAATGACTATTAAAAAAGGAGCACAAGTTAAGATTTTAATTGGGAAAGACAGAGGTAAGTCCGGAGAGGTTATTGAAATCAACCGGAGAAGAAATTTATTAAAAGTGAAATCAATTAATATGATTAAAAAACATACAAAACCAACAAAGACGAACAAAGGAGGTATAATTTCTAAAGAAAATTATATCCATATGTCGAATGTTGTGAGTATTGATAAAGCTAAAAAGGAAACAAAAAAAGATGCAAGCAAGGCAAAAAAGTAATTACAAAAAAGATTTTACGGTAAAGTTAAAGGAAAAATTAGGTCTTAAAAACATTAACCAAGTGCCAAAGTGCACCAAGATTGTATTAAATATGGGACTAGGAGAAGACGCCTCTGACTCTAAGAAAGTAAAAGCGTGTCAAGATGATTTAACCCTTATCGCTGGCCAAAAAGCAGTTATTACAAAATTTAAAAAATCTATTTCTAATTTTAAAACTAGAAAAGGAGCTTCAGCAGGAGTTAAAGTAACACTTAGAGATAACAGAATGTACGAGTTTATTGATAGATTAGTAAATATTGCTCTACCTAGGATTAAAGACTTTAAAGGTTTAAGCACAAAAGGAGTGGATAGATTTGGTAACTATTCTTTCGGTATTAAAGAACACATCATTTTTCCAGAAGTCAATTTTGATAAAGTTGATAAAATTAGAGGATTAGATATTTCTATCAGTATCACTAGTCCTTCTAAACAAGCAAGTATAGAATTATTAAAATCATTTAACTTTCCATTACAGGAGAAAATTAATTAAGGATTATTATGGCTAAAACAAGTGCAATTCAAAGAAATTTAAAAAGAATTAAAATGAGCAATCGTTATTTTAATAAAAGAAAAAAATTAAGAGCGATTATTAAAAATAAAAAATTACCTTTAACTGAAAGGTTTGCCGCTCAATTAAAATTGAATAAACTACCAAAAAATTCTTTAAAAATTAGAGTAAGAAACCGTTGTGAAATAACTGGAAGACCACACGGAGTTTATAGAAAACTAAAAATATCTAGAATAGCTTTAAGACAAATGGCTTCTTCTGGAAAAATTCCAGGAATGATTAAATCAAGTTGGTAAGGAGAAAAAATGGCTTTAAGTGATCCAATTGGAGATTTGTTTGCAAGAATAAGAAACGCGCAGATGCGTAGCTTAAACTTTATTGAAGTTCCGGCTTCAAATTTTAGATTAAGAATTTTAGAAGTTTTAAAAAATGAGGGCTATATCATTAACTACTCAACTTCAGAGACTGATAATAAAAAGACAATTAAAATAAATTTAAAGTATTACGAAGGTACCCCAGTTATTAGAGAAATAAAAAGAATATCTAAACCTGGAAGAAGAGTTTATTCAAAAGCATCTAGTATTCCTAAAATTTTAAATGGTCTTGGGGTTGCAATTTTATCTACTCCTAAAGGCGTCATGTCAGATACAGAAGCTAGAAAAAATAATCTTGGTGGAGAAATTATTTGTAGGGTATTTTAATGTCAAAAATAGGTAAAAAAAATATTGTTATTCCAAAAGACTCAACTGTAAAAGTTGAAAATATGAATGTTTTAGTCTCAGGACCTAAAGGTTCTAAGCAATTAAGTATTAATGACAAGATATTTTCTGCCAAAGTTAATGAGAAAAATGAGTTTGAAATTAAACCAATAAATAAAACTGTAGATAAAAATACAAAAATTATGTGGGGTACTTTTAGAAGTCTCATAAATAATGCCATTCTAGGAGTGAGCAGAGGTCATGAAAAAACTTTAGATATATCTGGCGTTGGTTTCAGAGTTAGTCAAAAAGGTGAAAATTTAGTTTTTCAATTAGGTTTTAGTCATGATGTTAATTACAAAGTTCCGAAAGACTTAAAAGTTGCTATAGAAAAACAAACCACAATTAAAATATCAGGTGTCGATAAAGAATTAGTTTCAAAAGTTGCTTCAGATATTAAAGCTTTAAAACCAGTTGAACCTTATAAAGCTAAGGGTATCAAAGAAAAAGGTCAATTTGTTTTAAGAAAAGAAGGAAAAAAGAAATAATGAGACTTAATAAAAAAGAAAAAAGAGTTATAAGAAATAGATCAAAATTAAAAAAAGTTAATTATTCTGGTATTAGAGTGAGTGTTAACAAATCTCAAAAAAATATATTTGCTCAAGTTATCAATGATAACTTAAATAAAACTATTGTTTCAGCTTCAACGCTTGAAAAAAGTTTTAAAGCCTCAAAAGGAAAAAAAACGGAAATGTCAGTAAAACTTGCTGAAATATTAGCTAAACGGGCAATAGAAAAAAAAATTACTGCCGCAGTGTTTGATAGAGGTGGATATAAATACCACGGTATAATCAAAGTGTTTGCAGAAACTTTAAGAAAACAAGGGATGAAAATATAAAATGGAAAATGAATTTATAGAAAAATTAGTAGCAATTAACAGGATTACAAAAGTTGTTAAAGGTGGAAGAAGATTTGGTTTCGCAGCCTTGATAGTTGTTGGTAATCAGAAAGGTAAAATCGGCATTGGCCAAGGAAAATCTAAACAAGTTCCCGATGCTATTAAAAAAGCCACTGAGTCAGCAAAAAGAAGTTTAATCAAAGTTGCTTTAAAAGATGGAAGAACGTTACACCATGATGTAAGAGGCAGAAATGGTTCTGGCAAGGTATTACTAAGAACTGCTCCCGTAGGAACAGGTATCATTGCTGGTGGTCCGATCCGGGCTATTTGTGAAGTTCTAGGTATACAAGACATCGTGGCAAAATCATTAGGTTCTGCTAATCCGTACAACGTAGTTAAGGCTTGTATCGATGCTCTAAGTAATCAAACTTCTCCGAAAATACTTTCAGCAATAAGAGGTAAAAAAATTAATGAAATTGTTGCTAGCAGGGAAAATTAAAAATGAATTTAAATAATTTAATTAAAACCAATAAAAAGAAAATTAGACCTGGTAGAGGTATCGGTTCTGGAAAAGGTAAAACTTCAGGTAGAGGTCACAAAGGTCAAAAATCCAGAAGAGGTGTAGCAATAAAAAGTTTTGAAGGTGGACAAATGCCATTATTTAGAAGATTACCTAAAAGAGGCTTTAATGCGATTAAAAATAACGAATTAACGGCTGAAGTAAATTTAAGTTTTTTACAAACTTTAGCCGATAATAAAAAAATAGATACAAAAAATAGTATTGATCTTGAAAGTTTAAAAAAATCAAAATTAATATCAAAAAAATATACCAAACTTAAAATACTTGGTGGCGGTGAGTTAAAAAGTAAATTTAACATAGTTTCTGATTTTGTTTCAAAAAGCGCACAACAAAAAATAGAAAAATCTGGCAGTATCTTAAAACTAATTACAAAGAGTAGTTAAACTTATGTCTAATGAAAATTTAGGTAATTCATTATCAGCATCGAGTGATTTAACTAAACGAATTCTTTTTACATTATTAATTTTGTCAATTTATCGATTAGGTACATATATTCCGCTACCAGAGATAGATCCACAAGCACTACAACAAATCATGTCGACTAAACAACAAGGTTTATTGGGAATGTTCAATATGTTTTCTGGTGGAGCAGTGCAAAGAATGGCAATATTTGCTTTAGGTATAATGCCTTACATATCTTCTTCGATTATTGTTCAATTATTAACTGGAGTATCAGATTATTTTAAAAATTTAAAAGAACAAGGTGAAATAGGTAGAAAGAAGATCACCCAAATCACAAGATACGGAACAGTTTTAATTGCAGCCTTTCAAGGGTATGGTGTTGCTGTTGGCTTAGAGAACGCGGGTAACATTGTAATTGATCCAGGTTTATATTTTAGATTTATTACTACAGTTACACTTGTGGCTGGTACTACTTTTTTAATGTGGTTAGGTGAGAGAATTACCTTAAATGGAATTGGAAATGGAATTTCTTTAATTATCTTTTCGGGAATTGTAGCAGAAATTCCAAGAGCTTTAGCTTCTACATTTGAGTTAGGTCGAACAGGGGCACTATCGGCTGTCATGATTGTTGGAATTTTTGTTTTAATAATTTTAACAGTTTTATTTATTGTTTTTTTTGAAAGAGCGTTAAGAAAAATTTTAATTAATTATCCACGAAGACAAGTTGGTAACAAAGTTTATGGGGGTGAGTCTTCTTATTTGCCGTTGAAATTGAATACAGCAGGAGTTATCCCAGCGATTTTTGCTTCAGCACTACTTTTACTTCCAATTACTTTAACTAATTTTGGTTTAGCGGAGTCAGATGCCTTTTTAAATATTTCTTCAATGTTTACCCAAGGACAACCTCTTTATATGTTACTTTACGGATCAGGTATTATATTTTTTTCTTTTTTTTATACATCGATAGTTTTCAACCCTAAAGAAACATCTGAAAATTTAAGAAAATATGGTGGCTATATTCCAGGCATTAGACCAGGTGATAGAACAGCTGAATATATTCAAACAATTTTAATTAGACTAACAACAGTTGGCTCTATTTATTTAGCATTTATTTGCTTATTACCTGAATTTTTAATTTCTAAATATCCAATTCCTTTTTACTTAGGTGGAACATCGATTTTGATTGTTGTAGTTGTGGCATTAGATACAGTTAATCAAATTCAAACACGTATTATGAGCGCTCAATACGAGTCTCTGTTAAGAAAAACCAAGTTTGGTAAATAACCTACATGAATATTATTTTATTTGGACCACCGGGAGCTGGCAAAGGAACGCAATCAGACTTTTTAGTGAGCAAATTTCAGCTCTTTAAATTATCTACGGGAGATTTATTAAGAAATGAGATATCTAAAAAAACTGAACTAGGAAAAAAAATAGAAAATATAGTCAATACAGGAAAATTAGTTTCAAATGACATTATTGATAGTTTAATTGAATCTGTAGTTTCTAATCCTCAATATTTAAATAAAATTATTTTTGACGGCTACCCTAGAAATCTTGAACAAGCACAGAGTCTGGATAAACTTTTAAAGAAGTTTAATCAAAAAATACATTTAGTTTTAAGTCTCGAAGTTTCTCTACAATCTGTGATTAAAAGAATTACAGGTAGAGCCATTTGTAAAAAATGTGGAAAAATTTATAATGAATTTTTTAATCCTCCACCAGCGAATACAGATTGTTGCAAAGGTGACAATCTTCAAAAAAGAAAAGATGATAATGAAAAAGTTGTCACGTCTAGATATGAAACCTATCAAAATTTAACTGAGCCGATACTTAAACATTATGAAGGCTCTGGCATAGTAAAAAAACTGGATGGAAATTTAGAAATAAAGCAAATAATGGGACAAATCAGCAAATATATTGAGGGGTTACGGGGTTGACTTTGAGAGATAATCTCATATAAGTATGCCCATAATTAATCCAGGAAACTATGGCCAGAATAGCCGGTATTAACATTCCGCAAAATAAGTTAGTCAACGTTGCTTTGACTTATATTCATGGTATTGGTCTCAATACCTCAAATAAAATTTGTTCTAAATTAAATATTTCCACCACGACCCGAGTAAATCAACTCACAGAAGATCAAGTTCTAAAAATAAGAGAATTTATTGATGCTAATTATAAAGTTGAAGGAGATTTAAGAAGAGAAGTCTCTATGAACATAAAAAGACTTGTAGACTTAGCTACTTATCGTGGAAGCAGACACAAAAAAAAATTACCTGTTAGAGGACAAAGAACTCACTGTAATGCTAGAACAAGAAAAGGAAAAGCGATTGCCATTGCGGGCAAAAAATTAACGCCATTAAAGAAATAAATAAATGAGTAAAGAAAAAATATCAAATAAACAAACTAAAACTGACGAGAAAGTTTCAACACAAACTGAAAAACCAAAAATTAAGAAAATTAAAAAAGTTAAAAAAGATATTTTAAATGGAAAAGCATTTGTTTACTCCACATTTAATAATACAATTATCTCGATTGCTGATGAAAATGGTAATGTTGTTTCATGGTCATCAGCTGGCTCTAAAGGTTTCAAAGGATCTAGAAAATCGACTCCATACGCAGCACAAGTAGCAGCAGACGATGCTGGCGGGAAAGCTTATGAAATGGGTATGAGAAGTTTATCGGTTCAAGTTAAAGGTCCAGGGTCGGGTAGAGAAACTGCATTAAGAGCATTACAATCAAAAGGTTTTAAAATTACTTCCATTATCGACACGACACCAATGCCGCATAACGGAGTTCGACCACCAAAAAAAAGGAGAGTATAATTCAATGAGTCAAATTAATATAAATGATAAAAATTGGAAAACTTTAATTAAACCCAACAAAATTAATATTACTAGTAGCGATGATAAAGCAGTTGCTAAATTAGTTGCAGAACCTTTAGAGAAAGGTTTTGGTCTTACAATTGGAAATTCACTAAGAAGAATTTTATTATCTTCTATTCAAGGTGCTGCAGTAACAGCAATTCAAATTGATGGAGTGTTACATGAGTTTTCATCAATCAAAGGTGTTAGAGAAGATGTCACAGACATTGTATTGAATGTTAAAAATTTAGCAATTAGATCTACTTCAAATACAGATAAAAAAATTATATTAGATGTAAAAGGTCCAAAAGAAGTAAAAGCAAAAGATATTACTTTAGTTCCTGAAGTTGAAATTCTTAACCCTGAACAAACAATTTGTAATTTAGATGAAAATACCAATTTTCATATGGAATTAATTGTGAGCACAGGGAAAGGTTATGTATCAGCAAATAAAAACAAAAATGATGATAGTCCACTTGGTTTAATTGCAATTGACTCTTTATTTAGTCCAGTTAAAAAAGTTTCATACTCTGTTGACACTACACGATCTGGTAGTGCACTTGACTACGATAAACTGATAATGACGGTAGAGACTAATGGCACAGTTGATGCAGAAGATGCTATCGCGTATTCAGCTAGAATCTTTCAGGATCAATTAGGAATTTTTGTAAATTTTGAAGATCCACAAGAAATAGTTCAAGAAACAAAAGTCGTTGAACCTCAGTTTAACAAAAATCTACTTAAAAAAGTTGATGAATTAGAATTGTCAGTAAGATCTATGAATTGTCTTAAAAATGATAATATTATTTATATTGGTGATCTTGTTCAAAAAACTGAACCGGAGATGTTAAGAACTCCTAACTTTGGTAGAAAATCATTAAATGAGATTAAAGAGGTTTTAAGTACGATGTCATTATATTTAGGAATGGAAATACCAAACTGGCCTCCAGACAATATTGCTGAATTATCAAAAAAACTAGAAGATAATAATTATTAATTTATGCGACATAGATTAGGTTATAGAAAGTTAAATCGAACTAGCGAACATAGAAAAGCTTTGTTTAAAAACATGCTTAATTCTTTAATTAAATACGAACAAATTATAACTACATTGCCCAAAGCAAAAGAACTTAAGCCGCAGATTGATAAGGTAATTACAATCGGTAAAACGAGTAACTTAAGTAACAAAAAAAGACTTTTTTCAAAATTACAAAATAAATTATCAGTAGATAAAGTTTTTAATGAACTGTCTGGAAGATACAGCAAAAGAAATGGTGGTTATTGTAGAGTGTTGAAAGCTGGTTTTCGAACTGGTGATGATGCCCCGATGGCAGTTATTGAACTAGTGGATAGAAATCCAGAAGCAAAAAAAGTGGATGTTCCAAAAAAAGTAGATGAAAAAAATGCTGAGAAAGCAAAAACCCCTCCAGCTGTTGAAAGTAAAGAAACTACTAAAAAAAAATCTAAAAAATAATTTAAATGTTTAAGACTTTTGTTGTCAGTAAAGAATTTGACAACACAAGAATTGATAAATGGTTTAAAAATCAAGTTAAAGATATCCCAAATTCATTAATACAAAAGTTTATTAGAACTAAAAAAATTAAGTTAAATGATAAAAAAACAACCTCCTCTATACGTGTAAAATATCAAGATAAAATAACAATTTTCAATCTAGAAAATATTGAAAATCGTACCGTCAAGTTTAAAAAAAAATATGTTTCAAGTCCCGCTGAGCAAGATGAACTATTAAAAGTTGTTGAAGATAATAAAAATTTTATAGTTCTAAACAAACCTGCTGGTCTACCCACTCAATCTGGAACAAAAGCATTAAGAAATTTAGTAGATATATTAAAAACTAGTAAATATTTTAGTGAGGACAAACCTTTTATTGTCCATAGACTAGATAAAGAAACTTCAGGCATCATCTTATTTGCAAAGAATCGTAAGTACGCACAATTATTTACCTCATTATTTAGATTACGTAAAATACATAAGACATATCTTGCGATTTGCAATAACCAGTTTAATAGCAATGAAAAAAATTTAAAAGATAACCTTATCTACTATGAAAAAAACAGACAAATAATTCAAAAAGCTGAAACCACAGTTAATGTTCTTGATAGTAATACTAAGTATTCTTTATTAGAGTTAAATCCGATTACTGGGCGAAAACACCAATTACGTAAACAATTAGCAGTTCGTGAGTGTCCAATAGTCGGAGATAATAAGTATAACGTTAAGTATAAAAATTCTAATTTTAAACATTTAATGCTACATGCTTATTCACTTAAATTTAAAATTAATGAACGTAAATATTCTTATTATATTTCGCCGGATGAGAATTTTTTGCATTTATTGAAAAAATATAATTTTAAATTAAAT
>Ga0181570_10003403_pt1 | contig 12096 bp, 9 predicted proteins | sample 101ome_18_FD_148667 | JGI IMG/M metagenome (GOLD analysis project Ga0181570, IMG submission 148667) | Coastal salt marsh microbial communities from the Groves Creek Marsh, Skidaway Island, Georgia - 101406AT metaG (spades assembly) | ecosystem: Environmental > Aquatic > Marine > Intertidal zone...
CGCTGGCGCCTTCCTCAGGCCAATATCCTTAGCCTTAGGCATCAGGTCAGCGAACAGGGCGCAGCGCGCCTCGCGCTGCCTAGCGCACAGCGGCATCTGATCATCAGCGCAGCCCTGCGCAACGAGGCCCTCGCCCGGGCCCTTGCCCAGCAAAGCCCCGAGGGCATGACCGTTTTCCTAGGGCGTACCTGGGCCCCCCCGGACGCCTTTTCCCTCACGGTGACCACGCCCCAGTATCGACGACCCGCCCATCCCAAGGTGCTGGAGAACCCCCTCACGCTTCACGGCCTCAACGAGTCCGCGCTCGACGCGGCTCGGAAGGCGGAAGACGGGCCTCCCTTAGCAGAGGCTGGGGAGGCGCTCGGGGTGCTCATAGGCGGGCCCAGCGGCCCCTACACGCTAGGACCGAAAAGCGCCCGGCGCCTCCTCGCGGAGGCCCAGACCCTAGCCGGGGATCGCGCCCTTTGGGTGACCACTAGCCCTCGCACGCCTGCCGCGGCGGTGAAGCGCCTCGCCGCCCATCCCTGGCGGCCCCAGGACCGCTTCCTACCCTGGGGCTCGGGCCCCAATCCCTATCGAGCGATCCTCGCCCGGGCCGGAGCCCTAATGGTCACGGGGGACAGCATTGCCATGCTCTCGGAAGCCCTCGGGACCGGGAAAGCGGTTCGGGTGTTTGACTTGGGGGATATGGCACAGCGGGGATCGGGACGGCCCCGGGATCGGTCCGTGCAAAGCCTGGCCTACAGCGCCCTCTTTCACCTCGGGCCCCAGCGCCTCAGCCGAGATCTTCGCTGCGTATTCGAGGGTCTTCGGGACCAGCCCCAGTTCGCTTTCAGCCCCACGCCCATTCCCTCCGAGGCCTGGGGTCAGGGAACCCCCGCAGCGCCTCAGCTTGAAGCCACCCTTGCGCGGATCACCGCGCTCCTGCGGTCCTAGGCGGGCGAGTCCTCGCTGTTCGGCGCCAGGGCCACGGCGCCTCGGGTCACGCGATAAACGAGGTCCGCGGCGCTCGAAAGCGAACTGTGGTGGGAAACCACGAGGAGCGTTAGGGAGCCGCGGAGGGCGCACAGCGTATCGGCGATGGCTCGGTCCGATTCGGGGTCGAGCGCGCTCGTGGCCTCATCCAGAATCAGCAGGCGCGGATTCCCCAGGAGGGCCCGGGCGATCATGATCCGCTGGCGCTGCCCCCCGGAGATGCGCGTTCCCCGCTCCCCCACTACCGTATCCCAGCCCTCCGGCAAGGCGCTGACAAAATCCCAGGCCCCCGCTGCCCGCAGGGCCTTCTCTACGGCCTCGTCGCTCACCCCCGCTTCCCCTAGGGTGACGTTTCGCCGCACCGTATCGTGGAGCAGCAGCGTTTCCTGGGGCACATAGCCTATCTGGTGGCGCCAGGCCGCCAGGTCGATTTCGCGCAGGTCCGTCCCGTCCACCTTCACAGCCCCCGCCGTGGGCCGCACAAGCCCCATGACTAAATCGGTGACCGTGGTTTTGCCCGAGCCCGACTCCCCCACCAGGCAGGTCAGCGCTCCCGCGGGAATGGACAGGGAGGTTTCCGACAAAATGTTGTGATCACCGTAGCTGAAGGTCACCCCCTCCAGCGTGATTTCCTTATCGAAGTGCGGCGGCTGAGTGCCTTCCATCACCTCAGCCTTGCTCTCGGCGTCGCAGATGGTTTCATCCAAGGCCCAAAAGGCCGACTCGTAGATGGCCATGCGCTGGTACTGCTTCTGCACCTTTCCCACCTGCTTGAGCAGGTTGGCGAGCACCAGGATCAGGAAGGTCGCGGTGGCCATCTGCACATCAAAGAGGGAAAAGGCAAAGTAGATGCCCCCGGCGATGACCAGGGCGTACATCGGTTCCTGAGCCGACTCGAGAGAGGCCGTGGCCAGCGCTTCCCGTCGCAGGGCACCGCGGAGCGCGCTCGTTTCTTCGCTGAGCACATTGTCCGCAAGGTGCTCCCGCCCCATGGCCTTAAAGCTTTTAACGGACTGCAGCGTGTCCGTGAGGGAGGCGAGGAGCTGACGGTACCACTGGGTTTGCAGCACGCCGCCATCTCGGCCCATGCGCACCAGGCTCCGAGACAGCAGGAGGATCACCACGCTAGCGCCGGCGGCAAACACCGTCGCTTCCCAGGACACGGCAAAGGCGAACACCCCATAGATGAGCGATTCAATGGCCAGGGCCAGCACCCGCACCCCCATCACGTAGGCCAGGGAAGCCCGGTAGGCTTCCGTGCTCATGGCGTTCGCCAGCTTTCCCGGGGACTGGCCCGCAAAGTAGGTCCAGCGGGAGCGAAGAATGCCCTGCAATAGGCGCAGGCGGAGCCCCGTGGCCACGTCCGCGGCGATGTAGCCAATGCGCGCCTCCGCGAACAGCACCATGAGATTCTTCATGACGATGGCGCCCAGAATCACCATGAGCAGCAGGCCCAGCTCCGGGTTGAGCCCAAGGGCCCGGAGGGCATCGATGGCCACGCGCTCAACCCCGGAATCGGGGACGTCGCTCTCAAAGGCCAGGTTCAGCACGGGAAGGAGCGCAGACAGGCCCACGCTGTTCGCCACCCCAGACAGTAGCAGGGCGAAGATCAGCAGCGCGCTCTGCCCGGGATAGCGTTGAATAAAGCGTTTAAAAATGGCCAAAACCGTTCCTTTCTTTAGAGGGGCAAATCACGTGCTGGGGCGAAGCACCACGCCCACAAGCCCCAGAAGAACAAGGGGCGGCAGGAAAGCGACGCCAAGGGCCGGCAGCTGGGCCACAAGGCCAACGTTGCTCAGCAACTGTTCGAGGAAATAGTAAGCAAGGCCCGTCCCCAGTGCGAGGCCCGCATAGCGGGCCGTCCCCTGCCGCGCCGTGGCCTGAGCCATGGGCAGGGCAAGCAAGCCCAGCAGTACGGCGGTCAGGGGGAGGGCCCACATGCGCCAGTAGGCGAGTTCCCAGCGTGCCGACGGCTGCCCTGTCTCCTGGAGATAGCGCACGTAGCCCGCAAGGTCCGAGAAGGACAGGCTGTCCACGGGGGGCGCCCGAAGGAAGCTTTCATCCACCCACCAGGGCCGCCATTCCGCCGGGGCCGCGGTGCGGACCATGCCGTCCAGCGTGAACACCCGACGCTCCGCCTCCACCAGGCGCCAGGTGCCCTGGGGGAGGGGATCGGCGGAGGCCGCCAGAATCACTGAGCGCACCGTGGCGTCTTCCCCCAGCTCGTAGATGCGCAAATTCGTGGGCACGCGCCCGTGCTCCAGCCCGCCGACCTCAATGAGCGTGCGTTCGGAACGGGACCAGAAGCCTCGCCCGGCCACCTCATCGGCCCGACCCAGGGCGAGGTCCCGAGCGAGGGTTGCCCCCGCATACAGGCGGGGCGAGAGGTACTCGTGCATCACCGGAGTGGCTAAGAGAATGAGGAAGCCCGGCAGAAGGGTCGCCAGGGCCAGGCGCGGCAGGGAAGCGCCGGCGGCCCGCAATACCAACAGCTCACTGCGCCGCGCCAGCTGCCAGAGCCCATAGGCCGTCCCCAAAAGCGTTACGAAGGGCAGAAGGCGAAGGATGCGCGCGGGCGTGGTCATGGCCACAAAGAGCAGCGCGCCTAGGGCGTTGTAGGCGCCGGCGCCCACGCTTTCGAGCTCCTCCCGAAAGGCAAAGAGGGAAAACAGTACGAGGAGCACGGTGGTCACGAGCCCGTAGCCCTTGAGCACCGCAACGGCGACGTAGCGATCGGCTTTTGTGAAGCCCTTCATGCGAGGCGCCTTCCGAGGAAGGCCACGACCACCGCCGCCAACAAGGGGAGCAGGGGCAAGCCATAGAGCCCGGGAAAGGCCGCGAGAGATCCGTTCTCTAGGGCCGTTTGCGCGGCCGCCGCTAAATAGAAAACCGCCATGTAGAGCCCTACCGCCGCGGCCATGCGCCAGCGCCCGGCCAGCGGAAGGAACGCGCCCAGGGCCGCGGCCAAAACGGTCATGGCGAAGGCCAGCACGGGCATGGTCACGCGCCACTGAAACTCCGCGCGATCCTTGGGTGCCGGGGACGGCTGAAGCGCCGCCGTGGCCTGGGCTCGGCGATGATCAGGGCGCCCTAGCACGGCGCCGTAGCGCCACCGATAGGTCAGGGATTCAAAGCGCTGGCGCCGGTCCCCCTGCTGAAGCCCGTCGCGCAGCGTGAGCATCTCACCCCGCCGAAACTCCACGATCTGGACCCCGTCGTCATCGGGGGGCGCCAGATGGGCGGCCTCGGCGCGAATGAGCTGGAGCGCTTCCCCCTCCTGCTGTCGAGCGAAAACGTCCTGGAGCGTCCGCCCCTCCCCGTCCACGCCATTGGCGGTGACCACCAACTGAGGACCGAGGGCATAAAAGCGCCCCGCCCGCATGGTGCTCACGTCTGGGCGCGTCGCCAAATCTTCGAGGAGGTAGCTGGTTCGATAGGCCCAGGGGCGCAGCTCTAGGGACAGGAGGGCGACGAGAACGGCAGCGATGGCCCCGGCAAGGGCCAGGGGTAAGAGCAGGCGCAGGCCCGCAACCCCACCGGCCATCATGGCTACCAATTCCCGGTCCCGGCTAAGCCGCTCAAATACGAAGAGCACCGCGAAAAAGAGCGCCGACGGCACGATGACCTCACCGGCCACGAGGAGCTTCAAGGCAATGAGCTTCCACACCACGGACGGCGCCAGGGACCCGGCGGCGGCATCGGCGAGAACGTTGGATCCGGCAAAGGCGGCGAAGACCACGCACAGCAGCGCCACGCCCAACACGAAGGGGCCCAGCACCTGCCGTAATAGGTAGTGATCGAGTATCAAGACGCCGTTTCCCGCCCTGCCGTCCGGCGCCCTCGCGCCTAAGTGGTGTAGTGTAACGGCCTTTGGGACTTTCCGGGGGAGTGCACGCTTGCCAAGGCCCCTACGCTACTGGACCCTCCTTGGGCAAAAGGCGGGAGACAACCGTCAGCTCGAAACCCTTGGGGCCGCCGCCACGGCTCGCTTTGGCTGGGAAGGCACGGCCAAGGCCCTCGCCTTTAACGGCAGGGATCTTTGGCTCCAATTGACTCGGCAAGCGAGCCTGGCTGCCGTGCAGGCGCCCTTTCGCGCTGCGCTTACGCCCCCCTGGCCGGACCTCGTGCTGACCGCCGGGCGACGCAATGAACCGGTGGCCCGATGGATTCGGCGAGCGAGCGGCGGACGCAGCAAAATTGTGCACCTGGGCCGGCCCTGGACCCACCCAAAGCAGCTCGACCTCACGCTCACCACCGCCCAATACGCCCTCGATCCCACGCTGGGCTCCGTGGTCTGCCTGCCCACGCCCCTAGGCGCCCCCACGGGGCCAACAGCGCCCCTCGCTCCTCGGCGCCACGGACTACTGCTCTTGGGCGGACCCTCCGGCGCCCAGGCCCTCCCCCCCGCCTTCGCCGTGGCTCTGGCGCAGCGCTTCATCGGCCTGTGCGCTCGGGAGGGGCTTCGTCCGCGCATCAGCACAAGTCCCCGCACCCCGGAGGCCGTGGAAGCCGCGGTGACTGAAGCCCTACGCGACGCCGACCACAGGGAAGGCAGGGGGGCTGAGGGCTTCTGGTGGCACCAGGCGCAGGGCGCACCCAGCCCCCTGCAGCGCTGGCTAGGAGAAGGAAAGCTCGCGGTGGTCACGGGGGACAGCATGTCGATGATCTTGGAGGCCATGAGCGCCGGCTGCATCACGGCCTACGCGGCGCTTCCCGAACCCTGGTCCCTTCGCTGGGAAAGCGCGACCCATCGCCTCGCCCAGCGCCTTGCGCCCCAACGCTTTCGCCGTAACACCCGGAACCTGCTCAACCATTGGGAAGCCACGGGAGGGCTCTGGGCCCTGGCCGCCCTGGAGAGAGGACCCCTGCCCACCCCCTCCGCCGTGGCCACCGCCTTACCCGAGGCCAGCCTCGAGGCCGCTCTGGAGGCGCTTGCGCGCCTGATGGAGGACGAGCGTCCCTAGGCGCTCAGGGCCAGGGGCGGCGCCGGGGGCGATGCGAGGTCCGGGGTGCGCTCGAGCACCTCGAAGGCGTCGTGGCGAAGATGGTTCGCGGCCATCTCCGCCCGCAGCTCCTCCTCCGTGATAGCGCCCTGAGCGAGGCACTCCTTGAGCAAACCAAAGAACAGCACTTCCTGATTGGCATCGGGGTGCCGCCGATAGTTCCCAAGAAAGGCGTACTCCCCGAAGAGCTTCCGCCGGGCCCGCATAAGCCACCCGAGGGGCGGGAAGGCTCGGAAGCGTTCCGCCGGGCGCCAATCCACGGGAAGCCCAGTTTTCCAGGGTTGGGTCATGCGCCGCGTGGTATGCAGCAGCTGGGTAGCGGGGGTCAGCCGGTCAAAGTCGTTCCATTCCGGCTCGAGCACCCCGATCGTATTGGGATCTTCCAGCTTCAGGCAGACCCACTGGGAGTAATCCCGGGTGCGTGCGAAGAGTTCCCGGAAACCCTGCTCCCCATCCCAGTGGGTGAGCTTGGCGCAATCCAGCAGCATGACGCTGGAGGCCCAGCACTTATCAATGGCGCCCTTAGGGCCAGAGCGCTTCCGACACAGAATCGCTTTGCCATCCATATCCCGCTCGAGGAGGGCCGTGATGTCCCCGAGGGCAAAAATGTCCGGGTCCATTACCACGGCCCGCCCCTCGTAGCCCATGAGCTTCGGGGGCATAAAGCGCAACGGCGTAAAGGACTGCAAATCCTCGTTCAGCCACACTCGCTCCACGCCGTCGCGGAGGTATGCCTGGCCCTCGTGCTCAGCGAAGACGGGGTAGTCCCGCGTATCGATGAACGCGACATCAAAGGCCTCGGGGTCCGCGGCTTGGCGCTTAAGCGCCCAGCGCGCCACCTTCGCCCCGAGGATCTGCTTATGGTTGGTGTGGATAAAGACGCACGGTTTAGCCATAGCCAGGGCCCCTTCAGCCGTTCTCTTGCCCGCGCCCGTAGGCGAAGCGGGGATGGAGATGGGTATCAATATACTGGTCGATCTCCGCCAGTTCCTCTGCGGTGAAATCGTCGCGGTAGCCCGCCACCTTCGCTCGCCGGGTCTTGAAAGAGTCAGGGTTATTCGGGTCGGCAGCGGTGAGCCGATCCCCCGCTCCGGCCATGCGCTCCCCCGTCGCCTCCCGAGCCTTCATGCGCTCAAAGGAGGCAAAATCCACCGCCGCCTGCACGGCCTCTGGATCCTTCGGCGCCCCCAGAAAGGCCAGCACGGAAGCGAGCGTTTCCGTGGTTTCGGCCCGTAGATCTTCATAGCGCACCACTTGATGACGGAGCGTCTTCGGAAAGGCCTCGGCCCAATCATTCATGAACCGCACAATGCGCGGAACCCCCCCGCCTTCTCCCATCACAAACTCAAAGAGGGAGAGCGCCTCTCCGTGAGGCGGATACTGATTCAGGAGCTTCTTATGGGGCCGCATGCGGTGAGCCCATTGATGGTACTGGGAGACCGCCGTGTCCGCTGGGTGGCGCGCCAGAAAGAGCACAGGGCGTTCGAAGTAGTCGGCCTTGGTGCGTCCCTGGCCCGTCCAATCCCCAAGGTAGTTGTCATGGGTGAAGAACAGCTTGGGGATAGCCCGGTTCAGGCGATGCAAATTGTCGAATTCAAAAAGGATCGGCTCGCCGATGCCATAGCGCGCCCGGTAGAAGTGGGAGAGCATGACCCGCAGCCAGGTGCGTCCGGCCTTCCCGAAGGACACCACGGCGGCATCGGCCCGACGGAGGCGCCGCGCTTCCAAGCCCCCCCGAACCCAGCGCTCCAGGCGTACCCGGTGCTGATCGCTCATCAGCAGGGCACCCCCGCGTTCGAGGCTGCGGCGCAGAGTTAGCAAAGCATCAGTCATGGATCCCCCAAAACAGTGTGGTGCGCCTTGGACGCGCTTTCCGCCAGGAGTGCTTCAACCGCGGCGCAGGCTTTTGCTAGCGCCCGCTCCCCGCTGATGCCTCCCCTCTGACCCGAAGGGCCCGACCCTTCCCCGAGGCGATAGGCTGCGCCCGAAGCCACGAGCGCCTCCGCCACGGCATCGAGGTTCCGTGGAGCCGGCAACCAGCCCCGCGCCACGGCCGAGGCGCGCAAAGCCCCTAGGCGCGGAGAGGCGCCCACGAACCGTTCCAAACGCTCGCGCCAGTCTACCGTTTTTGGAAGGGGATAGATGCCCAGGGGGGCACCGTCGCCGCTCAATTCCATGAGCATGGACAGGGAATCGCTGGTGGCAACGAGCTGATCGGCCTGGCGTCTTAGGGCCCCATAGGGGTTCGCGGGATCCTGCTCTTGCCAGCGGTAGAGCCGGCCCCCGGGCGGTAGGCGCCGGGCCAGGGCGTCAAGCACTGCAGGCGCTGTGCGCCGGGAGCCACAGAAGAAGAGCGTGCCGCGGGACAGCTCGGGCTGCTGGGCCAACCTGTCCAGCAGGTGCGTGAGCACGGCTTCATCAAACCGGTAGGGGCGCGTGGCGCCCCCGAGCATCACCGCGGTCAGAGGACGAGGCAAGGCGCGGAGCTCGTCCTCCAGCGCCTGAGCTTCCGGGGCCAGGGCCGGCGCCTTGGGGACAAAGAGGGGTGCCTCCAGGGCCAACACGTCCGGCGCTTCGGGAACCAGGGCCTGGGGCGGTGCAAGTATGAGGGAGAAGCGCTTTCGATAGCCCTTCGGCCGCCCAAGGATCACCAGTTTAGTCCGGCCCCGGCTTTGTCGCTGCACCCAAAGCGCCGCCATGGTGGGCCGGCGCCCGGCAACCAGGATCACCTCCGGCCACGGCGGCTCAAGGGGATCGGAAGCGGACAAATCGAAGGGGTAGAGGCTTGGAAGGAGCGGAGGCTTCCCCAAAACCCAGCGCGCCTTCGGCACGAGGCGACGGCGCTCGAAGGGGACGGTGAGACGCTCTGCTAGATTCAACAGCTGGGTCGTATCCCCAGGCTTTCCGCCCTCTAACACCCACAGCCGCGCACCCATTAGAGGCGCCCCGACCGCCACAGGCGCCAGAGCTCAGGCCAGACAAAGAGCCAGGGAAAGCGGCGCAGACGCGGCGTGATCGTTAATCGTTCGCCGCTGTGCCGCTCCAGTTTCCAAGCGCCATAGTCCGGCGCACCCTCAAAGGTGAGGAGCGCCTTAAACAGCCGAGCGAGGGCCAGGGGCTTCCCGATCACCCGCCGTAGCGTCCAGGTCAAGCGCGCCCAGCGCGGGCCGCTGCGCGCACGCCAAGCGCGCTCCCGAGCGAGCACGGGAGCAGCCAGCGCCTCGAAAAAGGCCAGGTCCCGCTCGATGATGGCGTTCCCGCGGCCCGGTCCTTCAGGACGGAGCTCCGTGCCATAGGTATGGCCCAGGGCTGCTTGCCAAAGGGCCTTTCCACCGGCGCCCGCGGGGAGCCCGGGCAAGGTGCGCACGAGGAGCGTTTCCGCCGCCCCAAGCATCGCCGAAGCGAGGAGTGCTCGGGTTTCCCCGTGCTCGCAGGCAAGGAGGCTCATGGGCTGGGCGTAGCGCGCCCAAAAGTAGGGGAAGGCCGCAAGACGGCTGCAGCCGCGGAGGAATTGCCGCTGGGTCAGGAGCGCGTACTTGCAACGGAGGGTCCCCGCTTCCGTCGGCACCTCAAGGTAGTAAACGTTCGGCGGCAACAGGCGCGCCGCGAGGGACAGGCCCCGGGGCAGCGCCGAAAAATCCTTCACGATGACGTGGAAATCTACGAGCCCCTCGAGGGTGTCTTCCCGGCGGCAGGACCCGTAATAAAGAATGGCCACAAGCCCTTCCCCATAGCGATCCGCGATAGTCCTTAGGAGCGGCTCAAGAGCGGGCTGGGGCGGGCGATCGAGCTCCCGGCGCAGCGCAGCGCGCGCCCGCTGTTCTAGAGCCGCGAAGGTCATCTAGCCCCCTTGGCCCCGGGGCCCGGCCCCGCAAGGGCCACGAAGGTCCGAGGCAAAGCGGCCCGCAGGGTGAGCGTTCCCTGATCGTTGTAGGCCTCGCCATCGATGACCCAGGGCTCCTCCACCGTGAGGGACAGCAATTCCCCACGCTGGCTGAAGAAGCCCGCCGCCGGCGGCAGGAATCGGGCTCGCCCCGTAAGCAGAGCCGGCAGCCGCCAGCCTAAGCCCTGGGGACGATCACTCAGCCAGGTGCAGGCTAGGGGCCCCGCCTCCCGTCCCCAGAAGGGCGTCATGCCCAGAAAAAGGCGCTGCATGGTGCTGGCCAAGAAAAGGCTCTTGGGCGCCGGGGACAGGGGGTCGCCGTCAAGCACCGCCGGTAGCTGCACCGGCGTATCAAAGGGGGCTTCCCGGCGCAGCATGCCCAGAGCCACCCGTAGCAGCGCGGCCCCGGCGGCCCACTCTCCGGCGCCGCCGCCGTGACGCAGGCTGGCATGCCAATATTCAATACCCCGCACAATCACGCCCATGCCAAAGAAAAAGCCCCGAAGCTCCCGACCGTCTGGGCAGCGCAGGGCGAGGGGCGCGCGGGAAAAGGTAGGCCAGGTTTCCGGAGGTAGATCTCGGAGGGCGAGGAGCGCCCGCCGGCGACGGCTAAGGCGTCCCCCGCAGCGAAGGTCATGGGCGGTCATGTTGGTACTGCCCGCGGGCAAGACGGCAAGAGGCGGCGCGGGTCGATCCCCGAGCGCCGTGAGCACGGCGTGCACGGTGCCGTCTCCCCCATTGATCGCAAGGACGGCGGGGTTTCGGGCAAGGAGCGCCTCTAAGGCCCTCGGCAGATCCGCCGCTGATCGGGTAACCTCTTGATGTACCGCCGTAAGGCCACCGAAGCTCTCGATGAGCGCGGCCTTCCGCGCGTTACGACCGCTGCCGGCGTTACTGAGGATAGCAATGCGATTCAATTGGTTGGCCTCTCGCCCATGACCCTCACTACGCCCCTTGTGCTGCCGGCGGCGCCCCGGGAGAGCAGTATAAAGCTCGCGCACCTCTCGGACCCGCACCTCAGCACCTTACGCGGCATCGCGCCCCTCACCTTAAGAGATCAGCGGCTGCTCGGGTGGATGTCCTGGCGGCGCAAGCGGCGGTTCGTCCATCAGCGCACCACCCTCGATGCGGTGGTCAGCGCGGCCCAGACCGACGCGCCAGAGCATTGGTGTATTACCGGTGACCTTACCCACATTGGCCATGAACATGAGCTGAGCGAGGCCCTGGCCTGGCTCCAGAGCCTTGGGGACGGGGAAACGGTGAGCGTGATCCCGGGCAACCATGACGTCTACATCCCCAGCCGCTCCGAGGATGCCCTTCAGCGCCTCTGGGCGCCCTACCTCCCGGACCCCAAGGAACCCTGGCCCCGCCTTCAGCTCCGCGGCGCCGTGGCCCTCATCACCGTCAACAGTGGCCATGCGGCCCCCCCGGCTTTCGCCACCGGCGGCCTGGGAACGGAACAGCTTCAGCGCCTCAGAGACCTCTTGCGGGCCGCCGGGGCGGCCGGCTACGCCCGCGTGATCATGATTCACCATGCGCCCGGGCCCGGGATGGACAAGTGGCGCAAGCGCCTCGTGGATGCGGAGGCCCTCGCGTCGCTGCTCGCGGAAACGGGCGCGGAACTGATCCTGCACGGGCATTGCCACGAAAGCTTAAGCCGGAGCATCGCGGGTCCCCTGGGCATCATTCCCGTACTCAGCGCCCCCTCGGCTTCCGCTACCGGGGAGCGAGGATGCCGCAAGGCCGGGTACAACCGTCTGACCATAACGGTCGGGGAGAGGGAGGTGCACCTCGCCGGGGATGGGCTTCGCCTTGATGAGGCACCGAACTGGCACCTGGAGACCCGGCTGAACCGCCCAGGCAATCCCTAGGGGCGATCCGCCTCCGCGGCCCGGGCCGCAAAGCGCGCCCGCACCGTCGCTAAATCTTCCAGGGAATCCACGTCCACCGCCGCGTCCGGATCATCCACGGGAATGGCCCGGCACCGCGCCCCCGTGCGCTCGCTCAGCGCTTCAAGGGCCGAGGTCAGGGACAGGCGCCCAGCGAGATAGCGCGCCGCCAGCCCAAGGCCGAGGGTACGGAGCATCTTATCCGGACGCTTTCGCAGGGCTTCCACTTCGCGCCAAAAGGTGAGCACGCCCCTCGCGCCCGCGCCTCGGAAATAAAAAAGGTTCGTCCCACAGAACGCCCCATCGGAGAAGCGCTGAGCGGTCCGCCGAGAGTGGGGGAAGGCCG
>Ga0181570_10003418_pt1 | contig 12053 bp, 8 predicted proteins | sample 101ome_18_FD_148667 | JGI IMG/M metagenome (GOLD analysis project Ga0181570, IMG submission 148667) | Coastal salt marsh microbial communities from the Groves Creek Marsh, Skidaway Island, Georgia - 101406AT metaG (spades assembly) | ecosystem: Environmental > Aquatic > Marine > Intertidal zone...
CCCACTGTCCCGCTGCTGTCCCACTGCTGTCCCGCTCTCGATCGATCGATCGGGACACACGGCGCCGCGCGTTTGATCATCCAGTAATCCAGTCGCTACAGTACGCGGTTCGCAGACGGGTGGGACTTTTTTATTTTTGATTTTTTTTTGAATCGATCGGCGGTGTCCGGTAATAAAACAAACAAACGAACGCCCTTTTTTTTTCCTTTTTTCCTTTTTTTTCATTCGGTGCGGGACGTCGTCCTAAACCCGTGTCCCGGTCGACTCGTCCCGTCCCGCTGGCGTCCCGTCCCGCAGAGACGGACGGGCGACCATGGCGATCGGGACGTCGAAGGAGGACCTCGGCGCGTTCTCGCGCGAGGATCTCGTCTACAAGGCGAAGCTCGCCGAACAGGCGGAACGGTGCGTTCGCTCGTGTGCTCGAAGACGTTTACTCGACGACGCGGGTCGGACGACGATATCGGATTCGGACCGTCTCGCGCGCGGGCGCGGGTGGTGGACGAATGAATGAATGAGTGAGAGCGAACGAGACGATCTCGCGAGGGGCTTTTATTCCATCCTCGTTTCGTCCGCGGGTCGGTCTCGCGCTGGTTCGACGACGAAGGACGGACGACGCGATCGGTGGTGATGCCAGCGCGCGCGCGCGCGCTCGCGCGTAGGGGGGACGGAGGCGATGCGACGGTCGGGTGACGACGAAAACGATCGGACCACGCCGATCGAAAGGATTTTTCGACGACTCGAGGACTCGGCTGGATCGGGGGTAATCATGGGGAGTTTTGACGTCGGGTTCGGGCGGGTGGTGGTGGCGCACCGGGCGCGGCGGGGTGGAGTTGAAGCGTGGTGGTGCGATGCGCGCGCGATCGGGGGTGATCGGGCGCGTGCGCGAGACGGAACGAGGCGGACGAGGCGGACGAGGCGGACGCGAACGCGGGGGCTGTTGACTGACTTTTTTTTGTACTCGCGACGTAGATATGAGGAGATGATGGATTACATGAGCGAGGTGACGCTCAAGTCGGGTGACGCGGAACTTGGTGTTGAGGAGCGAAACCTCCTCAGCGTTGCGTTCAAGAACGTCATCGGCGCGCGTCGCGCCTCTTGGCGTATCGTGAGCTCCATCGAGACCAAGGAGGAGGCGAAGCACTCAAAGGAGAGCGAAAAGTGTAAGCTGATCGCGGCTTACAAGGCCAACGTTGAAGCCGAACTCACGGAGATTTGTAACCGTATTCTTGATCTTCTCAAGAACCACCTCGAAGATCGCTGCTCTGCCGGCGAGTCGAAGGTTTTCTACAAGAAGATGAAGGGTGACTACTGGCGCTACCTCGCCGAGTTCAAGGGTGGTGCGGAGCGCAAGGAAGCGGCGGAGGAAACTCTTTTGGCGTACAAGTCCGCCGAAGCGACCGCGGAAGCTGAGTTGGCTCCGACTCACCCAATCAGACTCGGATTGGCGCTCAACTTTTCCGTCTTCTACTATGAAATTCTCAACGCGCCGGAGCGCGCTTGCCAAATGGCCAAGAGAGCGTTCGACGAAGCCATTAGCGAGCTCGACACGCTCGGTGAGGAGTCCTACAAGGACAGCACTCTCATCATGCAGCTGCTCCGTGATAACCTCACTTTGTGGACTTCGGACATGGACGAAAACGCTCAAACCGGGGGTGCGGATGACGAAGAGGAAGAGTAGAGATTTCATCTCGAAACGTGTGCGGACACTCACAGCCGCAGGCGCACCAAGACTTCACACAACGAACAACAATTAATTAGAGATGAAATAAAAAAGCAAAAGCTAGTGAAAGATTCTACCCCATCCACGCACACCGTCACATATTGTCGCTACTATTCTTCCGCCTCGTCGCCGTCGTCGAGTTGATTCGCTTACACGCGCGCTGCGCCAGAGGTTTTTCTCAGCGGCGCCTCAGTGTAAAGCAACCCAAACCCAACGCACGCAAACAGCGCCAAGGTTTTCAACACCGAGAAGTCTTTCGGCCAAATGACGATGGTGAACGCAATCGTCGCCATCTTGTTCAGCACACCGACGAGCGTAAACGTTGTGGCGGTGATTATCGATCTGCACTTCCATCCACTATACGAAATAGCCACGCCCGCGAGGCAACTCAAAATCAAATAAAACGTCGCACCATCCTCATCCTTCATCTCCATCGTGTTCTCACCCGTGGCGTAATACAACACAATCGTCGGAGGTATCGCGAGCGCGTTCGTGTAGAACACTCGCTCCCATTGCGTCATCGAAATGTTCTCCGTCAGATGTTTGCCGTACGTCATTTGCACCGCCAAGAGCAACCACCACACCAAAAGCCAAAACATCCCCTCACTGCCGTCGATGCTCACCCCGGTATCGTTCATAATGTACACGCTCGCCGCCGCGACGACCCCCATGAGACTCATGATGGACCGTCCATTCGGAAACGCTCTGTTCATAAACGCCCACTCGATGAGACACACGATGAGCGGCAGACAACACCGAGCGCTGATAACCGCGCCGACGTTCGTCAACATCAACGCCTTCATGTTTGAAAACAATCCAGCGGCAAACATGGTTGTGTACAACACAAACGGCACGATTCGTCGGCGTTCAAAAGGTCCGAGCACGGACGCGCCGAAGAACTCCATGATGACGACGACGAGCGCGCTCACCGCGAGTTGCGCCCCGCTCACCACCGTCGGCAGACCGTTCGTCGACACCGCGAGCTTATTGATCACCAGCATCGTCGACGAGCACAAAGAGTAGATTAAGATCCACAACAGTTTCTCTTTCGACGACGTCGTCGACCCCGCGCCTTTATCCGCGCTCATCTTTGTTTATCCGGGTCTCACTTGATTCAAAACCTCCAGCGTCGACTTCGACGTCGTTTTCGATGGCGTCTTCGCGGTCTTCCCAAGTCTGGCGTCGTCGGGCGGGTACAAACCTGTCGGCGAGCGCACGCGTCGGCGATGTCGTCGACGTTCGGTCGAGCGCGTCGGTGAGTGTCGCTGCGGAACTCTTTTTCCGGAACTTGTAAGCCATGCGCGTGAGAAATGATTTCACTGAAATCCACGCGTCCGAACCTTCACATCGCGCCGCGCGCGCCGCGCGCGATGTCGACGCTCCTCATCGATAATTACGATTCGTACGCCATCATCCTCGCGCATCTCATCGCGAGAGTCGAAGGGGGGAGGCTACCGACGGTCGTTAAGAATGACGAAGTGAGTTTCGAGCAACTGAAACGACACCTTCAAGGCGGCGCTGAGGGATTCGCGCGCGTCGTCATCGGTCCGGGTCCCGGAACCCCGCTCCGGGGCGATGATTTGGGCTTCGTCGCCGAGTTTTTAGCGTCGAACGGCGCGCACGACGTCGTGCCGGTGTTCGGAGTGTGCTTGGGGCATCAGGCGCTCGCCGCGACTCGAGGCGGCGTCGTCGTTCGAAACCCGCTCGGGCCGATGCACGGACGCGTGCAAGGAATCACGCACGATGGGAAGAGTAGTCTCTTTGATGGCGTGCCGAGCGGACGGGCGAACGGGTTCGTCGCCACGCGGTATCACTCGCTCGCCACGACGGATGTGGGCGAAGGGCAGCGGCCGACGGCTTGGGCCGAGGAAGATGGCACCGTCATGGCGCTCGAGAGCGTCGATCTTCCGAGGTTTGGCGTGCAGTTTCACCCAGAGAGCGTGTGCACGACGCACGGCGAGCGGATGTACGCGAATTTCTTGCGCGTGAGTGAGGAGTGGTGGTCTTCGCGTGGCGGCGCGCCGTTTGCGCCAGAGGCTTTCGTGTCGCGAGTGCCGAGATGTTTGGGTAAAGCAGACGAGGCGAAGCGATCGAAACGACTTTGTTTATCTTTTGAAAAGATACACGCATCGACGGTGAACGGGTTGACGACGGAGAACATCTTTTGGTCGTGCTTCGGGTTGGGTAATGCGGATTGCTTTTGGTTGGATAGCGCGGATGAGACGAAGGGGCGTTTTAGTTTCATGGGCGGACGCGGGGGAGCACTTTGGCGTCGAGTGCAGTATCGCTTGGGTGCACCGCCGAAGACGGCGTCGAGCGAACGCGAGAATGTTTCAGGAAAGGTTTCGTGGCGCGCGGGCGGGGTGGCGGCGGCGACGCGCGCGGATGGGACTCTCGTCGTCGCGGATGCCGACGGCCGAGTCATCGCGACTCGTTTGGAAAATGGATTTGTCGAGTGGATGAACGGCGAGTTGGAGACCAGAAGGCTTTCTGGCGCCGATGCAAGCGCGCTTCCGTTTGATTTTCACGGTGGTTTTGTGGGTTACCTCGGGTACGAGATGCGCGATGAGTGCGATTCGCTGCCTCGAAAGTACCAGTCGCCGCTGCCAGACGCCGCGTTCTTCTTGGCTGATAGACTCGTCGCTTTCGATCACGCGACGAGGGAGACGTACGTCGTCGGCGTGTACGAAGAAAGCTCGGCGGAGAGTGCAGATGCGACGAAAGATTGGATTTCGCGAACGGCTCGAAAGATTGAGGATTTATCCGTATCTCCGGTCGAAGGAGGCATCGTCGACGCAGAAATCGGGGCGATGTCTTCTTCGCAGCTTTTACACGAAACCGGTTTCTCGTGGAGACGAAACCACGACGAATACATCGGCGATATTGAGGCAAGTCAAGAGGCTATCAGAGACGGTGAAACCTACGAGGTGTGCCTGACGAACATGCTGCATAGAAAGAAAGGACAAAAGCTACGAGTACGAGAACTGTATACGGAGTTGCGCCGAAGCAATCCGGCACCTTACGCGTCTCTTCTCTCGTTTGCGTCGAATGAAAGTAGCGGTGACCCGCTCGTGATATGTTGTTGTTCTCCCGAGAGATTTCTTCGCCATAAAGCCGACGGTGAGCTCGAGGCAAAGCCGATCAAGGGTACGTGCAAGCGCATCGAACCGCTCGGATGCGAGGCAGACCTCGCCGCGGCGAAAGCGCTCGAAGAAAACGTCAAAGACCGCGCGGAGAACCTTATGATTGTCGATTTATTGAGAAACGATCTCGCTCGCGTGTGCGACGTCGGGTCGGTGGAAGTCCCCGGTTTGATGAAGATTGAATCCTACGCCACGGTGCACCAACTCGTGAGCACCGTGCGAGGCCGTCGCTCGGAGCAATTTACCCAGATGGACGTCGTGCGAAGCGCGTACCCAGGAGGATCCATGACGGGCGCACCAAAGATTAGAACGATGGAAATCATCGACGCCCTCGAGATCGGCCCTCGGATGGTTTACAGTGGCTCGATAGGCTTTTTCTCCTTTTCTTCCGCGTTCGATCTCAACATTGTCATTCGTAGCGTCATTTTAAACGCCGAAGACGCTTGGATCGGCGCCGGCGGCGCCATCACCATACTTTCCGATCCTCAAGGGGAGTGGGAAGAGATTGAATTAAAAGCGAGCGCGCTCTTACGCGCTGTCGCTCGCGTAGAGAAACACACCACGGGTAGCGAATAGATGTATTTATTTTTTAATGGGATCAAGACGAGACCCATCCAAAACTTCATTTCCCATCGCGAAACGCCCGAGTTAGACACCGTTTGCGCGGAAGTCATGTCTCCCGACGAAACCACACGCAGTCTCGTCCCGCTCAACGAGACACGTCGAGTGGGCGAGGCCATCGATAGACTGCTCGCGGAAGTGGCTGATGATTTCACTGCTGAAACGACGATTCATTTCGCATACGATTTCGTCGATCGAGCGCACTCGGTCGTCGTCGACGCGACAACAAAGACGCCACGCGAGGTGCGGACGCGTGCGTATGAACTCATCGCTGCGTGTGTCGTCGCGTGTGAAGAGGAGCGCGCGATCGATGATGATTGTTTGATGAAGCGCGACGCAAAAGTCAACCGCGAGTACTCGCGCACGTTCTTGTCGATTGATCTCGTTGACTTAGTGTTGCGGCACGAACCAGACGAGAGTTTGCGGCGGCGAGTGGTGTTGAACTTGCATCGTCTGATGCGGTGCGTACGAACAGCGCGGGATTTGGAGAGAGCGATCGCGACGATTGAAGTCGTGGCAAAGGATGCGGACGCGTGCGTCGTGGCGACAGTGTCGTGCGCAAAGGACGCGATGGATGTCGTCGAAGATGATATCGCAGAAGAGGTGTGCGAGCGGAACATTGAGTTGTACTCGAGCTTAAAATACTTGTTGCATCATAAACATCACGCCGTTCGCGTAGAGGCTGTGCGAGCGTGCGGTGCGATTGCATCGGTACGGCACAATTTGAGAAATGGCAGAGTACACTATGGCTTTACGTGCGACATGCTTCACCTGGCGGCTCGAGAAAAACCAATCGTAAGACGAGTGGTGATGGAAGTTGCGTATACATACGTGCGTGATAGAATGAAACACTGTCGCGACGCGAAATCTCGCATCGAAGACGCGGGAATGCTGTTGACTTTTTTGGTTTGCGTCGCCTCTGACGACGACGACTCGTCAGACGCCACCAAAAAGTTGTGCGACGAGTTTTTCTCTGAGATTTCCGAGTCGATATCGGCGAAAGTGATTGAAAGTATGTTGACAGTGCTAGTGACGGATGAAGTTTGGCAAGATCACTTGAAACGTCCGCAACTGGCGGAAGTTCAAGCGAAAACGCTGTCGCTCGTGATTCGGCACGCCAGCGACGCCAGCGACGCATCCATTTCAAAGTTTATGCAAGCCTTGTCATTCATGCAAGAAGTGACGAGAGAGTTGTTGGTGAAATGCGTCGACGCTCTGTTTACACACTCTGCGAGTTTTCCCCAGAAATGGTTCGAGTTATTGTGCGATCACGCCGAGCGGCGGCAGACGCTAGATATTTCGCTGATTAGAATTTTCATCGAAAGCGCAGGGAAGCGCAACTTGGCGTTCGATCGCGAGCGAGTCTCGCGACTTTCATGCGCGTTATTTAAAGTTCTCGCGCAAGACGACGGCGCGATTGACCGAGACGTGCGGACTGACTTTGTCGAAATTGCAAAAATATTCTCCGCGGATTGTTCGATTCGCACGACCGAATACAATTGTTCTCTACCAACTCTACTACAAAGCATCCGAATCGTCTCAGCGGGTAAGACACGAAGCTTCGGCGCCGTACACGATGACATGCCACCTTTTACGGACGAGCAGCAGGTTGAAGATACCCTTCGAGTGTTCACTACCGTACTACGCCAACCGGCTCCGTTCGACAAGAGCGTCATTGCACTTCAACGCTGCGTGATTGGCGCGAGCGCGATTAAGAGTTTGAGTCTATTCTTCGAGTCTTGTTTGAAACGACACAGCGAAGAAGAATTCAACGCGGAGCGATTGCGCGATGGTATTCGTGCGTTTGATTTGTATTTGACCCATCCGACCCGCGACGTGGTGTTTGACAATCAGATGGATTTCGTAGAGATTCTTTCGGCGCCGCTCGGAGCATTGCTTCAATGCTTTCAGACGCTGTGGAAAATCCACAGTCACGCCGCGCACGAGCTTCGAAGCGCCGTCGCAAGATGTTTCGCGTGTCTCGATCGAAACGAAATTCGTCGCGCGTTTTTGCGCGCGTGGATGGGGTATGGTGATGAGACGTGCCGCGCGCTCGTCAAAATTCTACAGAGACAGGCGGTGGATCACTCTGATCCCGCCGTCAACGCGTGTTTTAGCATGTTTGAGCGAGAGCTGCTGCGTTGCACGGAAACGACCGCTGCAAAAGCATCGTTATTAAATGATTTCTTCAGCGCGCACGCACGAGGGATCGAGAGCGGGGACACGACAGATAGGCGCGCAGCGACGGCGTGTCTGGCGCTCGTCGTGAACGAATACTTGAATTACGGCGTCTCCATCGAGCAACCATTTGAAAATATCCTAGTCTTCTTGGACGACGATGATGAAGTCATTCGGCATCAACTCTCCTCTATTTTCGCGCGCGCACACAAGCGCTATCCAGCTTTTGTCGAAAAGCTCCTGTTCCGCAAAGAGACGGAGATGTTTACGCACGATCGATGCTCGGCGTTGAGAAAGTCTCTACTCGGAGGAAAGAGTCTGCATTAAAATGCAAGTCTACGTTCTAGTGCTGGCACCAGTAGCGGCTAAATTTTCTAAATAATTGAATAGAGCTATCCCGAACGCTGATTCGTCCCATTCGAGCGCGCGCGTCGCCGCGTTGCTCGCGATTGCAGCCGTGCGCTCATCGGCGATCACTTTGCATATCTCCTCTGCAAAGTCCTCGGCACTCGCGGTGACGTCCACCGCTATTGATTCGATCCCTGGACGCAAGAACTCAGATGCACCCACCGCCCCACCGGCGTGTATCGCGCTCGGCGCCCCAAAAGCGGCTGCTTCAACGCACGTCATGCCGTACGCGTCGGCTCGGCACGGGTGTACGTTTAAAACCGTTTCGCTAAAAATTTCCCCGAGCTCTTCCGGCGAAAGAAATTTTTCCACGACGCGTGCGTCGGGACAACACGCGACGAATCGCGATTTGAGCTCGCGCGCGTACGCGCTCGACTTTAAAATATTTTCATTGATGCACATGAGCGGAATCAACGTCCCGTCGCGAAACGCGCCCGCTTTCGCCATGGCTTCCACGGCGGCGACAAATCTATGCGGCTCCTTCTCCTCGCTCGCTCGAACCGCGCATGTTAAATACCGCCGCCGCGACGTCTGCTCCACCGCACCCCTCGCGAGCGTCGCCACGTCCGCACGCAACGGCGGATTCATCACCGCCGGCTTGATTTTCGCTAAAAGCGTCTGCGTCGCGAAATCCGCGTCGTCCGCGCACAACGCGATAATCCCACCCGCGCGCGCCACCGCCCCCCGCTCCACCTCTTCGTGTCTCGCATCACTCCTCGAAAAGACCCTAAACAGCGCCAACGCCCGCGGAACGCCCTCCCGCATCGCATCATCGAGCGCGTCCGCGCACGCGTTCCCCGAAAAATCCACGCACACGCACGCGTCCGCGTCGAACGCTCTCAACCCCGCCCGCAACTCCTCATCCTCGCTCGCACCCACCGCGAACGCGTCGTGCGCGCCGTCGATATCGAGCCGAAACCATCGCCCTCGCGGCACGTCGACGTACCGCGTCGTCGTTCTCGTCCTCGTCCTTCCTTCAACCTCGTCCTCGTCCTCGACCGTTGTCGCGTCGCACCCGTCGGGTCGACCCGCGACGACGAACACGTCCGCCCCGGCTTCGACGAGCCCGCGCGCGAGTCCTCGCGCGAGAACCCCGTTCCCGGAGAAGCTCTCGCGGTCGTACTCGAGCGTCGCGACGACGACGCGAAGCCGGCGCGGCATTCGCGGCGCGGTCTGACGCGCGGTCTGTTGGGATCCATGGGGTTTGCACTCCAATCTCGAACCGCCAAGATGATTTCAGAAAACCGGTGAGAGTCATCGAGGTAGAGCCCGCGCGCGGTTTCGAGGCCGATGCCGGTGTTCGCGCCGGTGATGACGGCGACTTTCCCGCGGGCGGCGGTCGCGCGCGTCGCGACGCCGACGCGCGAGGTCGTCGTCGATGATGTCGATGCGTGCGCGCGCGAATGCATTGCGAACGCGCGTCGCCGACGACGTCGTCGTGTGAAGCCGTGTCATTCTAATCAAATCAATCAATCGGCGCGCCCCTTCACCGTTTCCGAGAAAACTCGTCTCGGAAACGCTGATGATTCAAAACGTCATTTTTGTGTGTACGTGTTTGTATGTGTATACAGTGCGAATTTAATACATACCGGTACGTGTGTGGGACAGACCGGGACGGACCGGGACGGACGCGCGGCGGACGCGGTAGAGCGCGACGGGCGACGGCGACGACGGGATCGAGCGCGGGACGAATTCGCAAGAAATACTTAAGCACCGCCGACGCGGTCGTTTTTCGCGATTTGCGCTCGTTCTTCGGGCCAGCGATGGTGGAGACGTCGAACCCGTTCGCTGTCCTCGAGGACACGCCGAACCCGGCCGACGGAGCACGGACAGCGCGGGGGCCGCGCGCACGACTGGTGCGGCCGGGCGGTGTGATGACCGGTGAATCCAGTGATGACGACGTGGTGTGCGTGAACGTCGTCGCGGGCGCGAGCGCAGTCGCCGGGAAGACGGGCGCACGACTGGTGCCGCCGGGAATGGCGGGTAAATCCACGCGCATCGACGGCGCTGGGCGCGGGACAGCGGATGCCATCGACCTCGTGTCCGACGAGGACGTGGACGAGGACGACGGGCGGGGCTCGAACGAGCCGGACGCTCGAGCGCGCGTGGGGCAGAGCGGAAACGCTCATAGTTCTTCTCTCCAGGTTCCGTCAGCTGTGGGATTTTCAGGTGCAGTGACGCCGGATTTTCAGGTGCAAAGTCAGGAAGCTGACGACGACGAGCAGAAGGTGCGCGCCGCCGTTAAGGACCTACTTACAACCGTTATGGGGGAGATAGAAGTAGCGGTGTCCAAGGGCGATTTTTGCGCAGCGCGAACTGCGGCGTCGAAAATCGCCCGCGTCGTCTACATCGACACCGACAAAGCGCATTTTGCGTTCGGCACCGGCGAGACGGGTCTTATCGAGGGATGGCTAAAGAAATTCAAGTGTCTTGATGAGAAAGCAAGATCCGCGAGATCCTTAAGCGGGTTATTTTCTACCGATGACGAATGGTTCGCGACGTGTTCGGGTATTGAGAAGGTCGATCGTTATGCATTTAAATCGAATACTAACAGATACCTAGGCATGGCGCAGCCGAAAGGCCCCGCTTTGTCGCATGGATATCTGTTCGACGCATGGAACGAGACGGCATCAAGCTCTATTCTGGGTGTCACCCTCCGGGGACATCACCTCTTTATCGACGCGAGCGATGAGTTTTACCGCCATTTTCATAGACATCGCGACATGGAGACCGGTGTCGGCGAACAGTGCATCGGCATTTTTCAACTGGGCGCGGCGGCGAAAATCTCATTCCAGGCTTCATATTCGGGTTTACCTGCGACGGAAATTGAGCGGAAGCTCTTTGATGCGTCCTTCATGATGCCGGCGGGGAGGCGTACCTTACACGAGGTCGCTCCCGTGAATATGACGAAAGGCAGCCCCGCCGCTTGTGGATCTGTACTGAAAGTGCCTGCTGGACTACCGGCAGGTCAATGTCAGTCCCTCACCGCCTTGGACATCTGCTTCATCGTGTACGCGAAATCCGTCGCGAGCGTGGTCATTGGTATAGTAAAAGACGGTCTGGACCGCGAGGCGAACGAACCCGACCCGATCGTCGCGCCGCAAAGTTTTCAACGCTCCGACAGGTCGCGGCGTGGGATTTTGGCGAATCAAGTTCTGAAAGACGCGCCGCCGCTCGACAAGAATGCGCGACTTGCTGACGGACAACTGGTTCCAAATAGAAAATCTGAGATCGGCGTCAACGCCATCCGAGAGGTAAATAAAAAGCTGCAAGACGCGCCGCCGCTCGACAAGAATGCGCGACTTGCTGACGGACGACCGGTTCAAAATAGAAAATCTGAGATGAGCGTCAACGCCGCCCGAGAGGTAAATAAAAGGCTTCAAAACGAGAAGCCGCTCGATGAATCGCGAACGCTTCAGAACGGATGCAAGGTGAAGACAAGAAAGCAAGAGGTGACGAGCGTAGGCAAAAGAGGCTCGATGAATATCGCCGCCGACCATCGCGAGTTGCAGCTGCGTTGGGATCACGTACATTCGTGTACAATTTTGGGAACGGTGAACAACGGTGAATGCTGGGCCGCCTCGCGCCAAAGTTACTCAACGTCGCTTGACGCGTTAGAGTCCCTCTATGAACACGCCAACAAAGAAAAGTTGTCATGCGAGTACGCGTTTTCCAAGTTACCAGAACGTGATTTGAAATTCAGAGGCGGTTGGAATTGCGAACCGGCTTTCACGGACAAGCTGCAAAAGCATCAGCCCGGGTCGTTCGGTAACCTTCTGCGCGAACTGGTCGCGAAAAAGAAGATCGTCGTGAACGTGGTGCAGACACCAGCAATATCAAAATCGAAAACGAGCGAAACGCAATAGATAGACGAATCTCCGGGTGCGGCTAACGTGACACAGTGTCACGTTAAGCTTAACGTGACACAAAATATGAAATGACGATTTATGAACCATAAAATAAAGAAGGGCTCACGAAACGGC